>Ga0308157_10003318_pt1 | contig 23749 bp, 18 predicted proteins | sample PhyBR1_FD_201035 | JGI IMG/M metagenome (GOLD analysis project Ga0308157, IMG submission 201035) | Phyllosphere microbial communities from UC Gill Tract Community Farm, Albany, California, United States - DLSLB.R1 | ecosystem: Host-associated > Plants > Phyllosphere > Unclassified | place: USA...
AAATGATGGGGAAGCTCAAACGGTTCAAACGTGTCGCTTTACGTTGCGAGAAAACAGCAAGAAACTTCCGATCAATCGTCGCAATCGCAGCGGTTTTCATCTTAATCAAATCCGTCCACACGGCCTAATGTCTAAATTGTTCTGTTAGAATTCGCTCATCCCAAGAATGATTTTGATCAAATAAGATAGCAACCTGGCTATCGGGGTCTTCGCGGACTGTGACTGACCTTACCGACTTGACTTCGTTATTGTCAGCAACCGCATTGACTGGCCGCTTTTCAGTTTCCAGTAAATCCATTCTTACGGTTACATGTTTTGGCAAAAGAGCCCCACCCCAACGTCTTGGACGAAATGGACTCACAGGCGTCAGAGCCAGCAGTGGGGCCTCAAGCGGCAAAATGGGCCCCTGTGCAGACAGATTATAGGCGGTGGAACCTGCAGGCGTCGCTACCATGACGCCATCACAGACCAGTTCCTCGAGCCGTACCTTGCCGTCAATGGTGATGCGTACTTTGGCTGCCTGGTAGGACTGCCTGAAAAGCGAGACTTCATTGATTGCAAGCGCCTTGAACGGCGCAGCATTTGCGGTTTCGGCAATCATCTCCAGCGGACGGATTGTTTCTTTCTGCGCCGCATAAATGCGCGCAGGCAAATCTTCCACGCTGAATTCATTCATGAGGAACCCGACCGAGCCACGGTTCATACCGTAAATCGGTATGCCGCTGTTCATAAAATCGCGCAAAGCCTGCAGCATAGTGCCATCACCGCCGAGAGCAACGACTGTATCCGCATCTTCGGCGGCAACATGGCCGTAACGCTTCACGAGCTCTTTCTGAGCCGCAAGTGATTCCTCTGTTCCCGATGAGAGGAAGTGAAGCGCCAAGGATTTATCGTCCATATCATCCATTCCAATGCGCTAGCTCGTGGTCCCATTCCGATATTCGCATCCCTTGAATATAGGCATTGAGCAAATGTCGGAATCAAAAGACCGCGAGTAACTTTATGAATCGAGTGAATTTATCGAATTTGACGTCTGAAACAGCGTGAATGTCAGCCGGGATTCAAACGTCAAATTCAATCCACTCGTGCAGTTTCCACAGTTAGATGGCTATCATATGCAAAACTTGCTTACCATCACCCACTTAATGTGAATTTTCGCTTTACACGCGCTGGAAATATGCTAATTCGACGCCAGTGCCCTTATAGCTCAGTTGGTAGAGCACCTGATTTGTAATCAGGGGGTCGGGAGTTCGAGTCTCTCTGGGGGCACCATTAGCGCACAGCACCAAGCGCTTTACCTTATTTCCTTTGAAATTTGATAGACCTACAAGAATAAGGGATTATATTCTCTTTTTCTAAGTTGTAATGCTGCTTAATCGCAACCATTGCATTCATAATAAATACATATTAAGCATGCATAACATCGCAAATAAACCTTTTTGGCTTAGTACATCATGCAACAGCGGCGTATATGTGTTTCCGTCGTCACTCGCAGCAGACCAAAAATGCTGTGCAATCTTTTTTCATCACTCGCTTCGATAAAGAAGCCGGACAACGCATCTATTACTTTTCTTATTGTTGAGAATAATTCCTCTCCGACGCTTGATGAAACTATTGAAGGTTTCCGTGCTCAGATGCCCGGGGATCGGATCGATTACATTACCGAAGGCGTCTTAGGCATTTCGTCAGCACGTAATCGTGCGCTTAATCATGCAATCGAACAGAATTTCGATTTTCTAGTCTATGTAGACGATGATGAGTTTGTCGAGCCGGACTGGCTTATTACTTTGCTCGCTGAGCGGGATCTTCTTGATCTCGACATTATCGGCTCGCCTGTAAGACCTAAGCCTTTTGATGAGAAGCTCACATTTCTGCAAAAGCTGGTTTGGTCTGGCATTGAGCGCAGCGGCTACAAATCTGAATTGAAATGCCGTCGCAAATGTAAATCCGGCCATGGGGATTCGATCAAGGTTGCCACAGGCAGCTGGATGGGAAAACTAGAGTTTTTCCGCAACACAGGATTGCGGTTCGATTCCCATTTTGGCCTGACAGGCGGCGAAGATTGGAATCTCTGGGCAAAGTCAAAATCGCTTGGCGCAAGAACCGGTTGGGCCTGTGATGCCATTGTCTATGAGACAGTGCCCTCGTCCCGATTGACGCTGAGCTATCACTATCGCCGCAATCGAGACCACAATATTACGGAATTCGGTGCACGTTATCGCGAAAATCCTCGCAAGACGCTGAAAAAACTACCGATCAAGATCATCGGCCGGGCATTCAAATTTCTCGGCACAGTCTTGTCCATACCGTTCAGAGGCGGTCAGGGGCTTGTTTCAGCCGCAACAGCTCTAGGCGGACTCGTTGGCATTTTGCAGGGGTGTTTCGGGAAGAATTCGCTGCATTACGCAAATACGACAGGATACTGATCTGATATACAACAAGCCCCGCATTGCGGGGCTTTTTTCAGTATCGATCTTAGTACCAGCCGACAGCGACCTGTGCTTCTTCCGACATGCGATCAGCAGACCAAGGTGGATCGAAAGTCATGGTGACTTCAACCATGGAAACGCCTTCGACAGCACTAACAGCGTTCTCGACCCACCCCGGCATTTCGCCAGCAACCGGGCAGCCTGGAGCAGTCAGCGTCATTTCGATTTTGACGGTGCGGTCATCTTCAATGTCGATCTTGTAGATAAGACCAAGCTCGTAAATATCCGCTGGGATTTCAGGGTCATAGACTGTCTTCAACGCACTGATGATATCATCAGTCAAGCGCAGCAGCTCTTCCTGCGGTATCGCAGAAGCGGAGAAAACAGACTTCCCTTCCGCCGATACGCTCGCATCGTCGGTCTTCGTTTCAGTCTGTTCCTGAACTTTTTGTTCGATCTCGGTCATCCGAAAAACTTCCTTGCCTTTTCCAAGGCTTCTGCCAGCGCGTCTACTTCGGCACGGGTATTATACATCCCGAAGGATGCACGGCATGTAGAGGTGACGCCAAAGCGTTTCAAGAGCGGCTGTGCGCAATGCGTGCCTGCGCGAACCGCAATCCCCGCCCTATCGATTACCATTGAAACATCGTGCGCGTGGATGCCTTCGAGCGCAAAGGAAATGATTGCGCCCTTATCAGGTGCATTTCCATAAATGCGCAAGGAATTGATCTTGCCGAGTTGCTCGTGCGCATAATCGCGCAGATCTTCTTCATGCGCGAGGATCGCATGACGGCCGATCTTTTCCATATATTCGAGAGCCGCTCCCAGCCCAATGGCCTGGACGATTGGCGGCGTACCAGCTTCAAAGCGATGAGGCGGATGATTGTAAGTGACGTTTTCTTCCGTCACTTCTTCGATCATTTCGCCACCACCCTGGAATGGGCGCATCTTCTCAAGCATTTCTGCCCGACCATAAAGGACGCCGATGCCTGATGGGCCATAGACTTTGTGACCCGTAAACACATACCAATCACAGCCCAGTTCCTGCACGTCTACAGGCAAATGCACAGCGCCCTGACTGCCATCCACCAACACCGGAATACCGCGCGCATGTGCCAGTTCCACGATCTTCTTGATCGGTGTCACTGTGCCAAGCGCATTGGACATATGGGTGATTGCGACAAGCTTGGTACGCTCGGTCAGGCGTTTTTCGAATTCCTCGATATGGAACACGCCCTCGTCGTCCACCGGCGTGAAGACAAGCTTCGCGCCCTGTCGCTCCCGGATGAAATGCCAGGGAACGATATTGGAGTGATGCTCCATGATCGACAGGAGGATTTCATCGCCCTCGCCGATATTCGGCATGCCATATCCATAAGCGACCGTATTGATCGCCTCAGTAGCGTTCTTCGTGAACACAATTTCGTCGACGGAGCCAACGTTCAGAAAACGGCGAACTGTTTCGCGCGACTTTTCATAAGCGTCTGTTGCAGCATTCGAGAGAAAATGCAGACCGCGATGCACATTTGCATATTCATTTGCGTATGCATGGGTAACAGCGTCAATGACGCTTTGCGGCTTTTGCGCAGAAGCACCATTATCCAGATAAACAAGCGGCTTGCCATGAACCTGTCGTGACAGGATCGGAAAGTCCCTGCGTATCGCATCGACATCATAAGCCGCAACGCGCGGGTTCTTCTGGTCCATGATCGTTCCTTCTACCGCTTGACCGCTAAATCAGGCAGAAAAGGCGAAGTGAACAACTCACTTCGCCTTGTTCAATCAAGCGTGGGCTGCAAGCCAGGTCGAAAGCACATCTTCAAGTGCTTCAACCAGTGCTTCATTTTCCAGCTCCTCGATGATCTCGGCAATGAATGCCTTGATCAACAGGCCACGTGCTTCGCTTTCCGGAACACCGCGAGCCATCAGGTAGAAGAGATAGTCCTTGGAGAGTTCCGTCACCGTTGCGCCGTGACCACAAGCGACGTCATCGGCAAAGATTTCCAGCTCTGGCTTCGCATCAAACTCACCATCATCAGACAGCAGAAGTGTGTTACAGGCCATACGAGCATCGGTCTTCTGCGCGATCTTCGAAACGCGGATCATACCCTGGAAAACACCACGTGCACGATCCTTGACCACGTTACGAATGATCTGGGTTGAACGCGTATTTTCAACCACATGCCCTACCGTCATGGTGATGTCGGTGTGAGAATCATCCGCAAGAAGGTTGAGTGCGCGAAGCTCGAAGTCCGAATCTTCGCCCGTGACATTCAGATGCACTTCCTGACGCACCAGCTTGCCACCAGCATTCACGATGTAAAGCGTGAGCTTGGAGCCTTTGCCAATGGTTGCATTGAACTGGGCAAGCTGCGTGGCCTGACCAAAATCGCGCAGGATAACCCATACGATCTCAGCGCCATCGCCAACGGTCACGTGACTTACAGATGTCGAGAAAGCATCGCCCTCACCACCGGACTGTCGTTCGACAATAGTCGCCTTAACATCCGAACCGATCTGCATCGGGAAGCGGGTATGCCCCTGCCCGGTTTTCTGGATGTTCTGCAGCTCAAGCGGTGTTTCAAGCTCAGTGCCGTCAGCAATCGAGACTGCCCAGCCATCGCTGACATAGGCGGCATTGATCTGCCCGATTGTGTCGTCAGTGCCACGGATATTCAGCTCCGAGACCAGTGATCCGTCAGCGAGCGCATCGTGAATACGGGTTAGCGACACACCTTCTGGTGCCTTGGCATCGAGAGCCACGCCATTGCTGGCAGGAATAATGAACGAGCCTGCGAGAAGTGCGGGTAGCGTATTCGTGCCAGCAGCCGAGTCGAACTCAGCAACGCCTTTAAGCAGCGTACGGAAATCCGTATAATGCCAGCTCTCGATACGACGCGACGGAAGACCGTGAACTTTTAGCGTTTCCAGTGCGTTGTCACGCGCAATGACAACATCGCCATTACTGGGCAATTCGCCCATGCGGGTGGCAAAATTGTCGATCAGCGCGCTTTCAGCAGCCGTTCTCGGCTTTGCTGTGGGAGCGGTCTGGATATTCATGATCCATCCCTCCTCAGGCAGCTTCGCCGATTACGTCGGCATAACCATTTTCTTCAAGATGAAGTGCAAGGTTCTTGTCGCCCGACTTGATGACCTGTCCCTTGTAAAGAACATGAACGCTGTCCGGCACGATATATTCGAGCAGGCGCTGATAGTGTGTGATTACGATCACCGCACGGTCAGGCGAACGGAGTGCATTCACACCATCCGAAACGATCTTCAGAGCGTCGATATCAAGGCCGGAATCGGTTTCGTCGAGTACGCAGAGGCTTGGCTCAAGAAGCTGCATCTGCAGGATTTCTGCGCGCTTCTTTTCACCACCCGAGAATCCGACATTCAGCGGACGCTTGAGCATATTCATGTCGATGTTGAGACCACCGGCAACGTCTTTGACGCGCTTGATGAACTCAGGGATTTTGAGCTCAGCTTCGCCACGCGCCTTGCGCTGGCTGTTCATCGCAACCTTGAGGAATTCCATCGTGGCAACGCCTGGAATTTCCATTGGGTACTGGAACGCAAGGAAGATACCCTTGGCAGCGCGTTCGGCTGGGTCCAGTTCAAGGATCGACTCGCCGTTGTAGAGAATGTCGCCTTCAGTGACTTCATAATCATCGCGACCGGCGAGAATATAGGACAGCGTCGACTTGCCGGAGCCGTTCGGCCCCATGATGGCGGCGACTTCACCCTTGTTCACGGTGAGGTTCAGACCACGGATGATTTCGGTATCCGTGTCAGCGATCTTTGCATGAAGGTTCTTGATCTCAAGCATGGGTATAAACCTTGTCTCTCAACGCAGCCTTTCAAGAGGGCTGCTTATGCCAGTTAAAGGGCTGGCCAGAAAATCGGATGCGGGAAGGCAGTCAGAGAGCGTCGGGTTAACCGACGCTGCCCTCAAGCGAAATGCCAATCAGCTTCTGCGCCTCAACGGCGAATTCCATTGGCAGTTCCTGAATAACTTCCTTCACAAAACCATTGACGATGAGGGCGATTGCCTCCTCTTCCGGAATGCCGCGCTGCATGACGTAGAACAGCTGGTCTTCGGAAATTTTGGAGGTGGTTGCCTCGTGCTCAAACTGTGCAGTGGCGTTTTTCGCCTCGATATAGGGCACAGTGTGCGCGCCGCAATCGTTGCCGATCAGAAGCGAGTCGCACTGGGTGAAGTTGCGGGCGTTTTCAGCTTTGCGATGCGCTGAAACCTGTCCGCGATAGGTATTGTTGGAATTACCGGCAGAAATACCCTTGGAGATGATGCGGCTCGACGTGTTCTTGCCGAGATGGATCATCTTGGTGCCGCTGTCGATCTGCTGATATCCGTTGGATACGGCAATCGAGTAGAACTCACCGCGTGAATCGTCGCCGCGCAGGATACAGGAAGGATATTTCCATGTAATCGCCGAGCCGGTTTCAACCTGCGTCCAAGAAATCTTCGAGCGGTCGCCACGGCAATCGCCACGTTTGGTAACGAAGTTATAGATGCCGCCCTTGCCGCTGCTATCACCCGGATACCAGTTCTGAACGGTCGAGTATTTGATCTCCGCATCATCAAGCGCGATCAATTCAACGACTGCTGCGTGAAGCTGATTTTCATCGCGCTGTGGTGCTGTGCAACCTTCGAGATAGGAGACGTAAGCGCCTTCTTCAGCGATGATCAGCGTGCGTTCGAACTGGCCCGTATTCTTTTCGTTGATACGGAAATAGGTCGAAAGCTCCATCGGGCAGCGGACGCCCTTTGGCACGTAAACAAACGAACCATCGGTAAAGACAGCCGAATTCAGCGTCGCATAATAGTTGTCCGAAACAGGAACGACAGAAGCAAGATACTTCTGAACCAGTTCAGGATGCTCGCGGATGGCTTCCGAGATCGAACAGAAGATGACGCCAGCCTTGGCAAGTTCTGCCTTGAAAGTCGTGACAACCGAAACACTGTCGAACACGGCATCAACAGCCACGCGGCCCGATGCATAGACGTTATCGGATGGGTTGCCGTCGATTTCGCTCGGATCGCCCTGTTTGCGCACGCCAGCAAGGATTTCCTGCTCGCGCAGAGGAATACCAAGCTTTTCGTAAGTGCGAAGCAATTCCGGGTCGACTTCATCAAGCGACTTCGGGCCAGATTGATTCTTCGGCGCCGCATAATAATAGACGTCCTGGAAGTCGATCTTGGGATACTCGACGCGTGCCCATGTTGGCTCTTCCATGGTGAGCCAGCGTTCATAGGCCTTCAGACGCCACTCAAGCATCCATTCCGGCTCGTCTTTCTTGGCGGAAATGAAGCGAATGATATCTTCATTAAGCCCCTTTGGGGCCTTCTCAGATTCGATTGTCGTTTCGAAGCCGTACTTATACTGGTCCACGTCCAAGCCGCGAACCTGATCAATGGTCTCCTGCACTGCAGGCATTGGCGTTCTCCATCCTCGTCAGATTCAAGGTCCGACAGTTGCAAACGTCAGGGCGATGATAGTCGCTATCCTCGCCACAATATAGTGTGCGTGATGCTTCTTTAAAACCTCTCTAAACTAAATTTCAAGCCCAGCTTTAAATTTGCCCGTAAAATTCAAGAATAATTTACGAGGTTAGGCCCGATTGGGCGTTTAACTGGCCTTTGAGCGCTCGTGACGGGCAACGATTTTGCGCAAAACATCGAGAAACTGATCAATAGATTCTATCGATGCATCTGCTTCAAGCGAAACACGGATCGCGCCCGGACCATCTTCATGCCCCATAGCAGCCAGAACGTGGCTTGGACCAACCTTGCCGGAAGAACACGCCGATCCAGCGGACAGCGCTATTCCGCCGAGATCAAACGCGATCTGAACTGTTTCTGCCTTTTGTCCATCAAGCGTAAAGAAGGTCGTGTTCGGTAGGCGTTCAACAGCATTGCCATGGATTGTAGCGCCAGGCGCAATTTCTATAAGCCCGGCTTCAAGCCTGTCTCGCACTTCCGCCGACCAACCATTGCCATTCAAGCGTGCCGCAGCAACATCTGCTGCCGCACCAAAACCTGCAATAAGAGGCAAAGCTTCAGTACCTGCACGGTGCCCCTTTTCCTGACCGCCACCGCGAACGAGCGCTTTCGGCATCATGAGATCAGAAATTGCAATAACAGCACCAACACCTTTCGGGCCACCGATCTTGTGCGACGATATTATCAGGTAATCCCCGCAATTATCTGTAATGTCTAATTTAATGCGGCCAACGGCCTGCACAGCATCAACCACGAAAATTCCGCCTGCGGCTTTGACCAGCGCCGCAATTTCACGGACAGGCTGAATAACGCCGGTCTCGTTATTTGCGGCTTGAACCGCAACGAGTGGCAAGCCGGCACTCTTGTCATGCGCTTCCAATGCCTGTTGCAGTGCGTCCAGCTTCAAGATACCATTTTCATCCACGGCAAGTATGGTGATGTTTTCAGGTGGAAATTGTCCACCAGCCAGCATGCATGGGTGCTCGGTCGCGCTCACATAAAGATGCGACAGACGCACAGGCGCACGACCGATCATGTAATTGGGCGTGAGCAACGTTGACGCAGCCTCTGTGGCGCCTGACGTGAAGAAAACATGATCGGACTTGGCATTAACCAGTGCCGCCACACTGCGGCGCGCAGCTTCAACAAGTCCACGTGCCGCTCTGCCTTCACGATGCACCGATGACGGATTACCCAGAATGCCCAATGCCTCGATGACCGCATTGCGCGCTTCATCAAGCAAAGGCGCACTGGCATTATAGTCCAGATAGAGCCTCTTGCCGGTTCCGACCACCGATACTATCTCCTAAGCAACATCTTAAAGTGGCTCGGCACGCTATTCGCACGCAGTTCGCGCGCAATTTTCTTGAATTTTCAATCAGGAAAAGCCTATTAAGCCACATTAGGTACTGAACATTGGTTCAGACTAACGAAATTTCAAATCGGTTCTAGAAGCGGCGCACCCCCACGTCAAGTTCGCCACCCTGAAGCCGATCTTCCGATCACAAGCGGAGTACACATGCCTGAAGTCATTTTCAACGGTCCTGCCGGACGCCTCGAAGGCCGCTATCAGCCTTCCCGGGAAAAGAATGCACCTATCGCCCTGATCCTGCATCCGCATCCGCAGTTCGGCGGAACCATGAACAACAAGATCGTCTATGATCTGTTCTATATGTTCCAGCAGCGCGGCTTTACGACACTTCGCTTCAACTTCCGCGGTATCGGCCGCAGCCAAGGTGAGTTCGATCATGGCGCAGGCGAATTGTCGGATGCAGCAAGCGCACTCGACTGGGTGCAGGCTTTGCATCCCGATTCCAAGAATTGCTGGGTTGCTGGCTATTCATTCGGTTCGTGGATTGGCATGCAGCTTCTGATGCGTCGTCCGGAAATCGAAGGATTTATCTCGGTCGCACCGCAACCAAACACCTATGACTTCTCATTCCTGGCGCCTTGCCCATCCTCTGGCCTGATCATCCATGGCGATCAGGACAAGGTCGCACCTCCAAAAGATGTTCAGGGATTGGTGGACAAGCTCAAGACGCAGAAGGGTATTACGATTACCCAAAACACACTTCCTGGCGCGAACCACTTCTTCACAGGCCAAAGCGACCTGCTTATTGAAGAATGCTCTGAATATCTGGACCGTCGCCTTGCTGGCGAATTGGTCGAAGTTCGCCCTAAGCGTCTGCGCTAATACTTTGAAAACAAAATCCGGCGAGTTGTCTCGCCGGATTTTTTATTTGTCTACTGAAGCCAAAACGCCACCTGAAACGGGCTTATCGCAGCCAGTTGTTGTGGGATAGGTCAATGGCAACCCTCGCAACGAACGCACGGCGAGATAGCCCCAGGCTTCTGCTTCCATCGCATCCCCGTCAAAACCAGCATTATCTGCATCCAGCACTCGTGCGCCTTGGCGTTCGGCAAGAGCGCTCAGCTCTGTCATGATCGCTCCATTCTTGCGTCCACCGCCACTCACGACATAAGTACGTGGCTGTGTCGGCAAATGAGATGCTGAACGCAAGATTGCAGCCGCGCTGACATAGGCCAGCGTGCGCGCGCCTGTCTCTACTGCGGCCTCGTCTTTGGCAGGCACAATAAAATCGCCACGATCCAGCGAGCGGCGATGATTCCCCTTGAAAAACTCATGATCGAGATATCGAGCGGCCAGAACGTCATCGACACTACCGCTCATTGCCGTAATGCCACCGGGATCAAAGCTGCCCTGCCCGTGCAACTCCATCCATTGATCAATCAGCATATTACCCGGTCCACTATCATAAGCGATTAGCACACCGCCTTCGTCCACATAGGTCAGATTGGAAATGCCACCAATATTGACGAAGACGACAGGCCCTTCGAGGCCAAATGGCAAGTTGGCTGCAAGTGCTGCATGATAGGCAGGAATCAATGGCGCACCTTCGCCACCATGACGCATATCTTCAGCGCGCATATCATAGACAACGGGAATACCTGTCTCGGCAGCCAAAAGTGGCCCATCGCCAATCTGAACAGTCAGCGCTTCCCGCGGTCGGTGCAGCACAGTTTGTCCATGGAAACCGATCACATCGATTTCTTCCGGCTGCAACGCAAATTCGTGCAGAAAGTCCTGAATGACAACGGCATGAAGCAATGTCTGGTCATGCTCGAGTTGCTTTAAGATTCCGGGACGCTCATTGCGATCAGTGATACTGCGCGCATCAACGAGAGCAGCCTTCAACCGCGCACGAAATCCATCCGAATAAGACACGGCACTTGAAGGACCGCGCTCGACCCAGTTTTCGCCATCTGTTGTTATGAGAGCGATATCGATGCCGTCCATCGAAGTACCACTCATCAATCCAATAGCGCGTTTCAAATCGGCCATGCCGGAGTTTCCTTGTTATTCCCGATTGAATGATGTTAAAGGCAAAATATAACAAGGCAAAATACCATAATGCGGTAAGCACTTATTACTGCTCACATCAATCACGCCTTATCAGTCAGGAAAAGGACATGTCCGGTTTCAAATCCGATTTTCTTCGCACGCTTTCCGAGCGCGGCTTCATTCATCAAATGTCTGATGAAACGGGCCTCGACGAACTGTTGGTCAAGGAAACCGTGACGGCTTATATTGGCTTTGATCCAACAGCGCCAAGCTTGCACGCTGGCGGCCTGATCCAGATCATGATGCTGCATTGGCTGCAACAGACCGGACACAAGGCTGTAGCCCTTATGGGTGGCGGCACAGGTATGGTTGGCGATCCATCCTTCAAGGATGAAGCGCGCAAGCTGATGACCGAAGATACCATTGCCGAGAACATCGCTGGTATCAAACGCGTTTTTGCAAATTACCTGACCTTCGGCGATGGCCCCACCGACGCGCTGATGGTCAACAATGCCGACTGGCTGCGTAACATCAATTACCTCGAATTCCTGCGTGACGTGGGCCGCCATTTCTCGGTCAACCGCATGTTGTCGTTTGATTCGGTCAAGACGCGTCTTGATCGCGAGCAGTCGCTTTCATTCCTCGAATTCAACTACATGATCCTTCAGGCCTACGATTTTGTGGAGCTAAGCAAGCGTCACAATATTCGTTTGCAGATGGGCGGCTCGGATCAGTGGGGCAATATCATCAACGGTATCGATCTCGGTCACCGTATGGGAACGCCGCAGCTTTATGCCCTCACCTCGCCATTGCTTACCACAGCTTCCGGTCAGAAGATGGGCAAGTCACTGGGCGGTGCAATCTGGCTGAATGCCGATATGCTGAGCGCTTATGATTTCTGGCAGTACTGGCGTAACACTGAAGATGCGGACGTAGAACGCTTCCTCAAGCTCTACACAACGCTGCCAATGGATGAGATTGCAAAGCTGGCCGAGCTTGGTGGTTCTGAAATCAACGAAGCGAAGAAAATCCTCGCAACCGAGATTACTGCTATCCTCCACGGCCGTGATGCCGCTGAAGAAGCTGCGGAAACTGCGCGCAAAACGTTTGAAGAAGGTGAACTGTCGCAGAACCTCCCTACCGTTGGTGTACACAAGGCAACGCTTAATGATGGCATCGGTGTTCTGGCGTTGATGGTGCTCGCAGAACTCTGCGCCACCAATGGTGAAGCACGTCGCCATATTGAAGGCGGTGCGGTTCGCATCAATGATGAACCAGCTACCGATCCGCGCATGACTATCAATGCGTCTTCTCTCAACGAGCAGGGCGTGATCAAGGTATCCCTTGGCAAGAAGCGCCACGTGCTTATTCGTCCTGCGTGAGCCGTGTCTCGTAACGCTAAAAGCCGGGCACAGCCCGGCTTTTTTATTGAGCTGATTTCCTCAGCCTCAGAATTCAAAGATCGAGCGGAAGATACCCGGAGCGATTATGGAAATCGGGTTCACGATAACCTGCGGCTGCTTTGCACTGCCTTCGAGCTTAAAGGTAATGCCCAACAAACCTCGATCACGTCCATTGCCCAGCAGTGCGCCAAAGATCGGCACTTCGCCGAAAATGCGGTTCACGCCATAGGCTGGCATGAAGGTGCCGGTGATCGACATATTGCCACGCGGATCATACAGAGTACCCTGAAAAGTCGTGCCAACAGACGGTCCGCGCACGACACCCTTGGAAAGTTTCAGATAGCCTTCGCCCTTTTCGATAAGCGAAAATCCCCGTTCGATATCAACACGCGACACGTCGATATCGCGTTTGACCGCCTGATTGAGACTGGTGCCGCCGCTGCTAGGCGAGCTTGAAACAATCTTTGCCAGTCGCGGCTCATTGATGATCGCGAAATTACGCGCATCGATCTGGCCGCTTAAAGGACCATTGCCCTGCCCGGCAAGTCCCACGGTAATTTTGCCGCCACGCATTTTGTCATAGAAATCGAAGAAGCGCAGAACAGCACCCGCATCATTGGATTGCAGCGAAATTGACCGTGCATCGCCCTGATCGTTGTTGGTTGCAACGAAAGCCTGACCGGAAGTCGTGACAGCGTTCACCGACACGCCGGAAATCTTGCTTCCTGCATTCTCATACGAAACAGCCACATTGCGCAGCTTCTCGTCATTAAATCCGCTCACTTCATCAATCTGCGCACTGACAACCACGCGCGGGCTCTTGCCACCAGAGCCTCCACTCTTTTTCTGAATGTCCGATACCTGTTTAATGATCGAACGGGCGTCAAATTGAGATCCGCGTATCGTTACGCGATAGCCACCCGAGCTTTTGGTCGCCTTAACGCTCAACCGATCAGAACGGGTAAGCCGTATGTCACTGAAATCGGCCGACTGAAAATCGCCTCCAGCAATCGAGAGATTGCCTTTCGCCCCGAATGCATCGCCAGTCAGAACCAGATTCCGGATATCGAGTTTACCATCATTGCCGGTGCTTTTGATCAGATCGAATGTCGCTTTTGCAGGAACGCCGCTACCCTTGCGCCAGCTAAGCCACGGCAAATCCACCTGTGTCCTGTCCAGGTCTGCCGATACATGTCGCTTGCCGTTCTCTTCCATGCCGAGATCAACGGAAATCGGACCAGAGAACAAATCTTTCAAGCCAGGCAGCAATTTATTGCGTGAGCTGTCATCAAGCTCAAGCTTGATCTTCTGTTCGCGTTTAGTCGGCCCGGAACGATCGACAGGCTCAGTCATTGATATCTTTGCAGGAACGCCGTCAAGTTTTGCGTCTGCGGTAATAAAAGCCGCTGTTTGATCGACTTTAATACTGCCATCGGCATTGCTCACTATGGAGCCGCCCACAGGCTTCGAGATAGCGAGGTTGGAGAACCCAATATCGGCATTCCAAGTCAGCGTTCCGGGTGGTGCATCTTTGGAAACGGCGAAACCGACTTTCACGCGCGCCTTAACATCTCCTGTCGCGTCTTCAGGCTTGAAAGGCACGTTCTTCAATACATCGATGGGCTTCTTGCCCGCAATTTCCGCGATCGCTGCGGCGTCGCCTGAAACGAGCAAATCAAGGTCAGCGATAACTGGTCGCTGCGGGCCCCAGGGTATAATCAACGTTCCGTCTGAAACAGACGCCTTGCGATTATCCGGCGTGTATGCAACGCTATTTGCCAATTTGATTGTTGTATGCGCGCCCCGCACCGAAATACTGCCAGCAACGTCGCGGACAGGAGGCAGTTCGCCAATCACATCAAACCGCGTGTCGGAAACATTGAAATCGGCCTTGATTTCCTCACCCGTCAACGGCGGCGGCAGACCGGGACCATTGAAGCGTCCGCCTGCCAGAGAAATATCAATGCGGCTATCCTTCAATGTGCCGCCAAAGAGGTTCTTCAGAACCCACTCACGCGCGCCATCAGCCACATCGATTGGCCAAAGATGTTTTGCGTCCGCGACTGCCATTTTTGGAATGCGCAGCATGAAAATCATTTCAGGCGAGCCGCTGCCAAAGCCCATGCTTCCCTGGCCGTATAGTTCGCCCGTATTGGTTTGGACATCAAGATTGGAGAACTGGAGCCGTTGTTGATTGGCCAGGAAGCGACCGGCGATTTTCACGCCGAAAGCCAATTCCGGATCTGTTGATTCCGCTGGCATGCTGGTGGCAGAACTCGTCAGCACTTCAAAGCGATAACTTGGGCCACCAGTATTGTTTTCAGCGTCCGGTTCCGGTCCGAAAGCACCGTTAAACTCCGCGTTCATTCCGCCTAACCGAATGCGGGAGGGTTTGACTTCTATCTTGCCGCTGCCGCTCGAATGTTCAATGCGAAGCAAAGCGCTACCGCGAACATCTGTGACTCGCCCAATCTCCATATCAATGCCATCAACAGCCAATTCGGCCGTGATCCGCTCCGGATTTTCACCATTGGCGGCTCTACCCGATATAGCAAGGCTGGCTTTACCGTTCAGATCGAAATGCGCGGGATTAACGCGATTACCATCGATAACCGGCGCAACCTCTTCTGGCGATCCAAGGTCAATGGGCAAATTACTGACCTTGATTTGGAACGCATCCAGATCGTTTTCATGCCCTTTACGATCAATGCTGCCATCAACCGTGATCGTCTTGTTCTGCCAAATAACGCTACCCTGAACCGAAATCTTTCCAGAATTTTCGACCAAACGCAGCTTCTGCACCTCTATGCTTTGCTGTGTGTCGCCAGTCTTGAAACGAATTGTTGTGTTCAGCAGTCCGATGGCTTGGGTGTTTTGATCGCGCAGCAATTCCAGATTGCGCCGCATAGTTGAGAAAAGCTCTTCGGAAACCGCGTCAAAATCGATGTATCCCCGCTTGTCATACGGGAGAGATTTCCAGAAACCGGCACCTTCCTGCTCAGGCAGATCGAAAGAAGCGCCGTCTACTTCAAGTTCAGCGACGCGGACTTTGCCTGTCAGCAGTGGCAAAGGCGCTAAACCAAGGCGTACAGACTTGATATTCTTGATTTCGATGCCTTGTTTCGGATCGACGATCGAAACATCCCTCGCCTCCATCGCAACAAGACTATTCTGATCGAGCGACAATCCGGCGCTGCCGATTGTGGCTGAGGCATCCTGGCCGAGAATTCCGCTCAAGCTTTTCTGGGCTTCATCACGCAAGAGATCGCTGTTCACGCCCCCGCGCAATACCACAAAACCCACACCACCAATCAGCACAAGAACGATGCACAAGGAAAGAAAAGCGTGGGAACACCACGACATAAACGAGCGCCGGGAGCGCATTGAAGGAAGCACAATGCCATCCGCGCCTTCGGCTGCGAGGCGTTCGATTCTCTTCAACTCACGCTTGCTAAAGCGGATTTTGCGCGGTTTATCTGTCAATATTCCAGCCGAACATCTAATTTCCGCAAATGGTCACCCTTACAAGGCGGATTACAAAAACTTGTTATCACTCTGCTTTTATTAAGCTTCTTCATTTCAGCACGACCGCTGATCAGCTTGATTGACATGTCATCGCTGCACGTCATCAAGTCAAACCGGGTGCGCTTGAGCAGTTGCACAAGCCCAGCCCGAATGCGATAGCTCGAAGTGTAACAGGCAGTTTCCCCGTTTATCCATAAAAGAAAGGCGCAGATATGGCTCGTCCCCAAGTTGGAGATCTGGCACCAGACTTCACTTTGCCATTGGATAGCGACACGATTAACTTGTCGTCACTCAAAGGCAAACCAGTCGTTCTTTATTTTTATCCAAAAGATGACACGTCTGGTTGCACTAAAGAAGCCATTGCCTTCTCTCAGCTGAAGCCAGAATTCGACAAAATTGGCGCTCGCGTGATCGGACTTTCACCCGACAGCGCAGAAAAGCATGCGAAGTTTCGCAAGAAACATGAACTGACTGTCGATCTGGCCGCCGATGAAGACAGAACGGCTCTCGAAGCATATGGTGTGTGGGTCGAAAAGAGCATGTATGGGCGCAAATATATGGGCGTGGAACGCGCGACCTTCCTGATCGATGCGGAAGGACGTATTGCGCACGTGTGGGAAAAAGTAAAAGTGGCAGGCCATGCGGAAGCCGTCCTTGAGGTCGCCCGCGCGCTCCGACCAGCCTGACAACTGAAACTACCGCAAGTTTTTCCCCATCCATTCCGTGGAAAATGCATACGACTAAAGCTTCGGAAAAGCTTTGTTAACCATGATAACATGCAATCGAATCAACGATCTGGAATGAGAAGACTGCGGCATGGTGCAGAAGTCGAAGGGGCTAAAGACGACAAGCCGCGATAAACATCTCACTGATGTTATCGCGTCTTCTACGCCTATCAAACGCCTCAGTTTCTTCACGATGCGTGCAAGCTTGGCCACATTAGGTGCAACGATCTTCACCGCAAGTCTTGGTGCTGGCGTCTATATAAACATGCATGACACCGCAGAAAGCCGAAAAGGTTTTAATGAGCCGGCCAGCAGGCTTGCATCCGTGCTGAAAAAGCCAGCTGTCATGCAGCCGCTACCCGAAAAGCCAACGGAATCAGTGCCTAACATTTCAGCTCAGCAGGAACTGTTGGTTCCCGGAGATGCGATCAGCATTCAGAGTGTAGACCCGATCATCACCGGTCCTCGCGCATATAAACCGCGTGCCGATGCAGGAGGCACTGCTTCAAAGGATTCCTGAACGACAACCGTTCACAATATGGCTCTTTGACTCAGGTACAAAAAACCCGGCTCAAGGCCGGGTTTTTTTCAGAACACGTTCTCAAAAATATCAATCGATATCTTCAATGAGTTCAGCGCCGCCATGGATGCGGTGAGCAAGTGCTGCTTCCATGAATGGTGTTACAGCGCCATCAAGCACTTCCTGCGGATTGGTGCTTTCAACGCCGGTACGCAAGTCTTTTACAAGCTGATAAGGCTGTAAAACATAAGAGCGGATCTGATGACCCCAACCGATCTCGGTTTTGTTGGCATTAGCCGCATCAGTCGCTTCTTCGCGCTTTTTCAGCTCATTTTCGTAAAGACGAGCGCGCAACATTGACCATGCTTTTTCACGGTTCTTGTGCTGCGAACGTTCTGCCTGACACTGCACTACAATGCCGGTTGCGATATGCGTGATACGCACAGCCGAATCCGTTGTATTGACGTGCTGGCCACCTGCACCCGAAGCGCGGTAGGTATCGATGCGTACATCGGCTTCAGTCACCTGCACATCAATGTTGTCATCGATAACAGGATAAACCCAGATACTCGCAAACGAAGTATGACGACGCGCGTTCGAATCGTAAGGCGAAATACGCACCAGACGATGAACGCCGGATTCCGTCTTTGCCATACCGTAGGAATTGTGGCCTTTGATAAGAATCGATGCTGATTTGATGCCGGCTTCTTCGCCGTAATGCACTTCCATCACCTCAACCTTGCGCCCACTGCGTTCGGCCCAACGGGTATACATGCGCAGAAGCATGGATGCCCAATCCTGACTTTCCGTACCGCCTGCACCGGCATGCACTTCAAGGTAGGTATCGTTCGCATCCGCTTCACCGGAAAGCAACATATCGATCTGTCGGCTGTCGACTTCCTGCTTCAACTCGCGGATTGTGTTTTCCGCGTCAGCAATAATCGACTTGTCGCCTTCCTCTTCGCCCATGGCGATGAGTTCGACACTGTCATTGAGCGTCTGCTTCAGCGTGTTAATGCCGTTGATGCTGTCTTCCAGCTGCTGGCGCTCACGCATCAGCTTCTGCGCTTCCTGTGCATCATTCCATAGCGTTGGGTCTTCAGCTCTCTGATTCAGATAGCCCAGACGTTTTATTGCCTGATCCCAGTCAAAGATGCCTCCTCAGCAGGCTTATGGCCTGCTGGATTTCGTCAACCAACGTCTCGATTTCCGCGCGCATGGGCAAATCGTTCCTTCAATAAGTCATTCGAAAATGGAGAGAGAACAGAAGCTCGCACTGCGAGCAATTTTGTTCCGAAGCGCATCACATCAAAGCAAAGCGCTCTACCTCTACGCAAGAAGGCGTAAAAGCCTTTCAAGCGCCGCGGACCATAATTAGCACGCGACGCAGTGTAAAGAGGGATAGGTCAGTAAAGTCCGCCAGAACCCGAATTGATTGCGCGGGTCGCCTGTGGCGATTGTGGCTGAACTGGCGATCCTTCACGATACTGGTCCATACCGATAACGGAGTAAGTGTCGGACGGTCCGGTTCCGGGCTTGAACGCTTCCATAATGAGGTTCGGATCGCCCTTGTTGGTGCGCATACCCGTCTTGCGATTGATCGCAATCAGCGTCATGCCTTCCGGAACACGGAAATCGACCTTAGGAGTTCCAGCCAGGGCCTGGCCCATGAACTCTTTAAAGACAGGCGCTGCCAGACCACCACCTGTGCCACCGCGACCAAGCGGGGTCGGTGTGTCATAGCCCATGAAAACACCGACAACCAGATCAGGCGTGAAACCGACAAACCAAGCGTCTTTTTCGTCATTCGTCGTGCCGGTCTTACCAGCAAGCGGACGATCAAGGCTCTTAAGAAGCTGTGCTGTACCGCGCTGCACAACGCCTTCCATCATCGATGTAATCTGATAGGCGGTCATCGGATCGAGCACCTGATCGCGATTATCGATCAGAGTAGGCTCTTCCTGATTTGACCATTGCTGGGCGTTGCAGCCTTCACACTGACGCGCATCATGCTTGAAGACGGTCTTGCCGTAGCGATCCTGAATACGGTCGATCATCGAAGGTGTAATGCTCTGTCCGCCATTTGCGATGACGGAATAAGCCGTAACCATACGCAAGACAGTCGTTTCACCAGCACCAAGCGCCATAGACAGAACCGGCAGCATCTTGTCATAGATACCGAAACGCTCTGCATATTCCGCAACAGTTTTCATACCCATGTCCTGTGCAAGACGCACGGTCATGACGTTACGCGACTGTTCGATACCGTAACGAAGGGTCGAAGGACCTGAGAACTTGCCCGAATAGTTTTTCGGAGCCCATACGCCAAGCGCACCACCCTGATTAACTTCGAGCGGACCATCCAGAACAACGGAGGCTGGCGTGTAGCCATTATCGAGAGCAGCAGCATAGACGAACGGCTTGAACGACGATCCCGGCTGACGATAGGCCTGTGTTGCGCGATTAAACTCAGATTCTCCAAAGGAGAAACCGCCAACCATCGACAGAACACGGCCGGTATGCGGGTCCATAGCAACAAGTGCACCCTGCAGCTTTGGCGGCTGCTGGAGACGGAAACGGGATTCGCCGTCGCCGATTTTTGAGACATAGACAATATCACCAGTATTCAGAACGCCTTCTGGAGATTTTGCACTACCGCGCTTGCCACCAATATTGGTGACGCGCATTGCCCATTTCATGTCATCAGCAGCGATAAATGCGCGCGTACGCTCTTTGCTGCGCGAACCCGAACCTTCGACATCGGGCTGAAGACCAATGTCAGCGCCAGCTGCCGAAACGTTCAGGACAACAGCCAGCTGCCACTCAGGCACATCAGGATAGGCCTGCAAATCACCGAAAGCCGTGGCCCAGTCACTGCCAAGTTCAGCGTGCTTCAAAGGTCCGCGCCAGCCGCGTGCCTCGTCGTAACGAAGCAATGCTGTCTGCAGCGACTTGCGCGCTTCGACCTGCATGGTTGGATTGAGCGTCGTACGAACCGACAAGCCACCTTCATAAAGTGCATCAACGCCGTATTTCTGAATGATCTGGCGGCGCACTTCTTCGCTGAAATATTCGGATGCGAACAGGTAATGCGTTGCCGTACGCGTCTTCACACCAAGAGGTTCTTTCTTGGCTTCTTCAGCTTCCTGTGTGGTGATGTAGCCGTTTTCAGCCATGCGATCGATGACCCAATTGCGGCGTTCAATCGCGCGATCTGGGAAACGGAACGGATGGTAATTGTTCGGACCTTTTGGGAGAGCAGCCAGATAAGCTGTTTCGGCAATGCTCAATTCGCCAACTGATTTGTCAAAATAGGTGAGCGCCGCGCTGGCAATACCATATGCGCCCAAGCCGAAGAAAATCTCGTTAAGGTAAAGCTCCAGAATGCGGTCCTTGGAATAGGCCTGCTCAATACGCATCGCAAGAATCGCTTCTTTGATCTTGCGGTCATATGTCTGGTTCGAGCTTAGAAGGAAGTTCTTTGCGACCTGCTGGGTAATCGTGGACGCGCCGACCGGGCGACGGCCAGAACCCATGTTTTTCACATTGGTCAGAACTGCACGAGCGAGGCCACCAAAATCGAGGCCATGATGCTCGTAGAAAGTCTTGTCTTCGGCGGAGATGAAAGCGGCCTTAACGCGATTTGGCACAGCCTGGATCGGCAGATACATGCGGCGTTCGCGCGCGAATTCCGCCATGAGGCTACCGTCCGATGCATGGACGCGTGTCATCACAGGAGGCTCGTATTTTGCGAGCACTTCGTAATCGGGCAGTTCCTTTGTGAGGCTTCCGATATAGATAGCAACAGCCCCGGCTACCAGAAGCGCCAGAACGGTTCCAATCCCGAAGAAATATCCGATAAGCCTTACCATAAATCCGGAATCCTGCCTTCAGATCATTCGCAAAATTAAGGGAGCAGTCAAAACAAGTGCCCGTCGATTAATGCCGCATGGGCAACAGCTGGTTTAGTGACCATCAAATGCGTCAAAGGCAAGATCGTTTCCGTGTTTTTACCAATTTAACGCATGCAAACGCAGGGCAACGACAAAAATACGTGAAACTGTTGCAACCATGCATCTTATAAGCAGGGATAAATATGAAGCCCCACTAAACATTACATAATTCTACCCTTTTGACAAAGTGTCCGGGTGCTTTTGTGCTTCAAATGACTTTATCGCCCGAGCAATCCTATCAGCCAGCTTACGACGCCACTCAGGATTGCTGATCAGTTTCTCGTCTTCTGCATTGGAAAGATAGCCAATTTCAATCAGCACCGACGGCACATCGGGAGCTCGCAGAACCTGAAACCCGGCAAAGCGATGCGGGTTATTGATCAGGTTCACTTCCCCCTGAAGAGAACTGATAACCTTCTCGGCAAAGCTCAATGAAAATGTGTGTGTCTCGCGCCGGGTAAGGTCTAGCAGGATGTCAGCAACTTCCGGCAACTCTTCGGGAACAGCGCCGCCAACACTATCGGACTTGTTTTCGCGTTCAGCCATGGCGCGAGCGACAGAGTCAGATGCCTTGTCAGAAATGGTATAGACCGTTGCGCCACGGATATCGGTTTGATTGATGGTGTCGGCATGAATCGAAATGAAGAGATCGGCTTCTTGCTGACGCGCCAGACGCACACGCTCCGAAAGACGCAGGAAAGTGTCGTCGTCACGGGTCATCAACACCTTGATGTTCTTTTCCTTCGCCAGGCGATCACGCAACTCTTGCCCGAAAGCGAGGGTCAAATCTTTTTCTTTAATACCGCTCAGGCTTTCCGCACCACTGTCGATGCCGCCATGACCGGGATCGACCATCACAATAAACGGTCGCGCGCCGCCAGACTCCGATAAGAGAGCGGCATTCCCATTCCCCTGTTTTCGTTCGGTTGATCCGGTGACATCGTGTTGCGATGCGAGCTTTGCAGCAAACTCTCGATCTGATGACGCGACAATATCCGCAACAAGGCGATAGCCGGGAGCGGTTTCGTTCTTGATTACTTGAATGTTTTCGACGCTGAACGGGCCACGCAGCGTTAGAATGAGGCGAGAACGGTGATTCCCGACGAGCCCATAACGCACATGAGAGACAAGCCCCCTCGCCGCCAAACTTTTCTCATCGAAACCGAAACGCGTTTCAGGAAGGTCAAAGACGAGACGATGCGGATTGCCGAACATGAGTGTCGAATATTCAGGCTCACGGTCGAACATGACGACGACGCGCATCCGCAGATCATCGCCTGCCATACGGTATGTCAGCGCCGAAAGTGGATCTTTACCACTATTGGCAGCCATGGCTGAACCGGCTTGAAAAAAACCGGCGCACATCATCACCAGCAGCACGAACATGTTTCGCACCACCAACATTTTTTGAGAACCGTTTTTATTACTCAGAGAATGCATCCGTAATCGCGATCTAAATATTATGGAATAATCTTGGATCAGACATTTAAGCCATAGCCTGTGATTGCGCGCATTTCATAAATCTATCCGTACAAAATTATGGTTAACGAAGGCTTTTCTCCCCGCGTTCCACGGCCTCGGCGGGTGGTTTTGACCTCTATAATCACCTTTCGGCAAAATTACGATGAAGGTGTCAACTGATATTCATACTTGTCATAGTTCAAACGACACCATAAAAGCTAAGGTAGGTTATGGAGTAGCTGTCAGAATCGTTTGCCGGTTTTTAAAACGGAGCGCGAGGAAAGATAGCAAAAACAGTGGCGTATTGAGTTCGCCACCCAATAACCCGCACAGAATTCAACGGAATACGGCTCCCCTGCCGCCTCCGTTTTTTAATCGGCCGACTGCGCATTGATACGCGCTGTCGCCAGCGCTCTGAAAGAGCAAAGAGGTCGGCCCGGCTTTTTCGGGTCATATATGAGGTCGTTTCGTTCGGAACAGCTATGGGTCAAGCAAGACTGACCATTGCAAGCCTGAAGACCGTGATCGCCACGAGGCCATCGCGCGTAAGGACAGCAGCTTTTATTCCGACGAACCCAATATCATTCGGCAGATGCATCCCAGCCAGGACGACAGCCTTCAGGGTTTCGTCCGGCGCACGCGGCTTGCGTCCTAGCGCCGGCAGGAAAGACACTAATGTCCAACAAAATGCTTATAGATGCCTCCCACCCGGAGGAGACCCGCGTCATCGTAACGCGTGGCAACAAGATTGAAGAATTCGACTTCGAGTCAGAGCACAAGAAGCAGCTAAAGGGTAATATTTATCTCGCACGCGTCACCCGCGTCGAACCCTCTCTTCAGGCTGC
>Ga0308157_10003320_pt1 | contig 23725 bp, 15 predicted proteins | sample PhyBR1_FD_201035 | JGI IMG/M metagenome (GOLD analysis project Ga0308157, IMG submission 201035) | Phyllosphere microbial communities from UC Gill Tract Community Farm, Albany, California, United States - DLSLB.R1 | ecosystem: Host-associated > Plants > Phyllosphere > Unclassified | place: USA...
TGGTGGGCATGACCAGTACCGGTACGGGCTCTACCCTTACATCCAGCAGTACGATCCTGTAGCAGCCGGTGTCTTCATTGGTGACACGGACAAAAAGGGTCTGCACCGCGGCGGTGTTGGTGTACGCATCAGGGGTAAGGATCCGGCTCGCGCCGGTGCCGGCAACCGCGTCATTATAAACGGTGAAGAACGTGACGTTCATCCCGTCCTGGGTACCGATGATCTCCGGGATCTTCGTGGTAAGGTCGAATACTTCCCTTTCATCGCCAGGGGCGTTAAGGTCGCACAGGGTAAGGGGGGTCGGGTCGTTGGCTACCGGAAGCGGGTTCACGATAAGTCCTACTGCTACTTCCTTGTAGCAGCCTGTTGCGTTGTTGGTTACCCTGGCTGTGATGGTAGCGGTGGCGCTGCTGTAACTGGCAGGGGTTACAATAAGACCCAAATCGTTATAGAAGGTTACCGTGTACAGCGCAGGGTCCTGCGTGCCCAAAATAGTGGCTTCCAAAGTGGTCAGGTCGAAGATCGCAAGGCCGTCGGTGTCGCTCGCGCCATTGTCGCAAAGTGCGTATGGGGCAGGTTCGGTGGCTACCGGACGTGGATTCACAATCAGCTGTACTTCCGCAATGCTGTAACATTCCGTTAGTGTAGACTCCAGCCTGATATACAGGGTTTGCGTCCACTGGTTTGTATTCCGGTACTCTATATAGTTACGCAGGTCTGCAACATCAGCTGAAAGCGGATCGTTATCAAACTGTGCGTCAAGAAGCGTCTCATGGATAGAAGCTATCGCATTAGGCTGTCCGCCAAGGGCCTGAACCAATGCATTTTCAAGGTTAAATACGCCCTGTCCCTGATCGTTTATAGCACAAACCACTACCGGATCCGGTGTGTTCGGTATTGGCGCCTGTATAATCGTCACAACAAAATCCGACTGCGCGCTACAAATAACCGTAGTTCCCGCCTGTTTGTAGATATAGATCGTATTGGGGCCGGTAGCCGAGATGATATCTCCCGGGTTGAGCTGTGTACCGGTACCGTTAGGACCTGTAAAATAGTTTCCTTGAGAAGCAGGCAATGCAGGCAATGCATACTGGCCACACGCAACAACATCATTACGCTCAGGAACGGTTACAATATTTACATCTACAAAGAATGTATGCTCATCAAAACAAGTACGGGCAGGATCTGAAGCCTGATATACATATACCCTTATCGGAGATGTAATCTCGAACCCGGCAGGAAGTACTGTACCGGTACCTCCGGCAGCTGTATAATAGGTACCCGAAGTAAGCGCAGGAAGTACAAAAGGCGTACACTGTGCCACATCTGCCTGGGTATCGTCTACCACAGGAGTTTCGTATAGCGTAACATGGAATGCATTTTCCGAATTACAGTTTATCCTGTCGCCGCCGGTTTGTGAATACACATATATATCGGCATTAAATGGCGCTGCAAGTACTGTCCCTGCAGGTATTTCAGGGTTAGCCGCAGGATCGGCAATGTTTGGGCCGCCTGTATTTGCATAGTATTTTCCTTCTGCAAGCGCAGGGAGCATATAGCTGTCGCAGCCTGTCACATCTGCAGGATCATCCGGGTTTGTTGTAAATATCTCTACCAGGAAGCTGTTCTCTGCCGCACAGTTCGGGTTGGTACCCGATTCGGCATAGATGTATACTGTCATGGTATTTTCAACCACATATCCTTCCGGAAGCGGATCTACACCACCAGGGCTTGCAAAATACTGCCCTGCAATAAGCGTGTCCAACTCATAGCTTTCGCAAGCCAAAACGTCAGAACGTGCATCGATAAGCGGCGTGTTATATATAGTTACCAGGAAGCTGTCCTCTACAGAACAGTAAGAAGGGCTTCCCTGGGTATCTGCAAAAACGTATACAGTCCTTGTTTCAGTAATAAAGTCGCCTGCAGAAAGCTGGGTTCCGGTAGCGTTAGGGCCTGTATAATAATTACCTGTACTTATGGCCGGAAGCTCATAATTATCGCAAATTGCCACATCGGCAACAGGATCAAGTACCGGATAAGGGGTAATGGTTACTGTAAATTTATTATTATCGGTACAGTTGGCGCCCGGTCCAAGGTCTACATATACATAAACATCCTGGGTTGAAGTGATCACGTGGCCTACAGGCAGCTGCGTACCTGTTCCGCCCGGACCGGTGAAATAGTCACCTACATCCGGTGTTGGCAGCACATATTGGCCACACACCGTTACATTGGCAGGCGCGCCCGGATTGATTACCACATTAAACGGATGTTCAGCGATACAGTTTGGCGTTCCGCCCGACTCTCCGTATACATATAATGTTATTGTCTCTGTGATAACCGTACCTGGCAAAAGCTGGGTTCCCGAGCCACCCGAACCGGTAAAATAGTTACCATTGGTAAGGGCAGGAAGCGTGTACGGACCACAAGAACCAACGTTAGGCATCTGGTCTATAGCCGGAGCCGGCAGTATCGTTACTACAAAATTTTCCTCATCCGAACAAGCGGGTGTAGTATTGGTCTGGTCGAATATAAATATTGTCTGGCTGGTACTGATAAGGTCTCCGGGGAATAACTGCGTACCGCCGCCATTGGTAGCTGTATAATAGCCGCCGCCGTTCGGCAACTCCGGAAGCACATAACCTTCACATATCGTGACATCTGGCAGATCCTGGACGTCTACGGTTTCAATGGTTATACTAAAGCTGTTTTCGGCTGTACAGTTTACGGTATTTTGGACAATATTAAACACATACAATGTCTGGCTGTCGGTAATTATAGTACCGGCAGGAAGCATTGTCCCGCTTCCGTTTGTACCTGTATAGTAATCACCATTGGTAAGGACAGGCAGTTCATACGGCAGGCATGTCACCACATCGGCAGGATCATCAGCGGTAATAGGAGGATTTATCGTTATCGCCATACTGTCATCTGTAGTACAATTAGGCCCTGTTGTAACGTTAGCAAAAGCATATACGGTACTGGAAGTATTAATTACGGTTCCCGCAGGAATTGGCGTACCTCCACCGTTTACAGCGGTAAAATAACCTCCTACCGGAAGTGCAGGAAGCGTAAACGGTCCACACGATGTAACAGCTGACGGCACAAGGCTGCCATTTGGAACAATGGTTACCGAGAAGTTCCTGTTTCTTTTACAGTTTGGCGTTCCGCCGGTTTGCGAGTGTATGTATACTGTCATAGAGCTGGTAACCTGGCTGCCAACAGGAAGCATTGTACCACCACCGTTATTTGCAGTATAATAAGCTGCGGTTCCGCCTGCAACAGTTATCGCAGGAAGTGTGTAACTGCCACACGCCACTACATTCGGAACGGCCGGAAGACCTGGCAAGCTCTTTATCGTTACTAAAAAACTGTCTTCAGCAATACAGGTAGGTGTAGTATTCGTAACTACACGAACGTATATGGTTTGTGTTTCTGTAATCACACTACCCGCAGCCAATTGCGTACCGGTACCGTTAGGGCTGGTATAATAGTTACCCATGGCAAGCGCAGGCAGCGAATAGTTTGAACAAGCCGTAACATCGTCCGGCGTTATTGCCTGTACATCTACAATTGTAATATTAAATGACCTTTGTCTCCTACAGCCAAATTCATTAGCATCCGAAAGAAGGTAAAGCGTACGGGATGTCGTTATAACCGTGCCTCCAGGAACTATAGTACCAGTACCTCCGTTACCGGTATAATATGTGGCATTTGCGGGTGGGTTTGGCAAAACATAGCTATTACAGGCTGTTACATCAGGTGTACCCGGCAATGCCGGAAGCGGATTTACTGTAACAGTAAAGCTGTCTTCTGCAAAACAGGCAGCATTTGTTGAACCCTGAACACGTGCATATAATGTGGTCGTAGCAGTAATAGACTGACCCGGGTTATATTGTGTACCGGTTCCGCCAGGGCCCGTAAAATAGTGGCCTCCGGTAAGCCCCGGTAATGTATAAGAATTACAAGCCTGTACATCTTCCATTACAGGAACAGTAACAATATTGACATTTACAACAAAATCACTTTGCGCATTACAGGCCGGGTTAGAAGGGTTGTTTGCATAAATGTAAACAGTACGCGGGATAGATATTTGTGTACCGGCAGGAAATACAGCACCGGTATTATTTGGCCCTGCCCTGTATATCTGTCCGTTAGGCAGCGGAGGCAGCGTATAAGGCGTACACTGTGTAACGTCTGCTAATTCTGTAACTGTAGGCTGGGTTGTAATAGTAACCACAAAACTGTTATTCTGCGTACATTCTGCCGCCGCAGGCATAAAGAAGTAAATTGTAGTCGTAGTATTTATTACAGTACCTGCCGCAATTTCGGTACCAAGACCACCTGCAGCCGTACGGTATTGCTCGCCCGGATTCAATGCAGGAAGTGTATAGCTCTGGCAGGCTGTTACATTTTGCGGCGCCGTTGATGCAGTAATAATATTGATTGTAAGATCTGACTGGTTTACACAGTTTGGTGTACCGCCCGACTGCGCATACCTGTATAATGTCTGGGATGTAGTAATAGCGGTACCGGCAGCAATTTGTGTTCCCGTACCCCCTATACCTGTAAAATAGCCGCCATTGGCCAATACCGGAAGTGAATAGCTGTTACAGGCATTTACGGTATTGGAAGCAGGAAGGGCAGGTAATGGATTTACTACCAGGCTGAAAGATGTTACCGAAAAACACAACGGGTCGAATACCTTCTCTATCCTTGCATATATTGTTTGGTTGGTGCCGTTGAAACTCGCAGGAGATTCTATAGCAGGTGTACCCATATTTGCCGCCGCAAGAGAGGTATAGTAGGTTATCGTGTTTTCTGCTACCGGCTGCGAGCCAAGTATAGTTTCATCCTGTAAATTGAGGTTAAATATTGCAGTATTAGATCCCTGTGCACTTTCACAAAGTGTAAGGCTGCCCGGCTGTGTTGCCGTTGGCGCAGGAGATGTAAGCAACTGGAAAGACCTCAAGGTATAGCAGTTGCTGTTGTGGCTCTGCACCCTTACCCAGATGGTTACACCGGCAGCACTGGTATGTGGTGAAGAAAGGGAGCCTACATTATCTATAGCATTTTGCTGAGTAGTGTGATACGTAACAATAGTATTCGGGTTTAATCCCTGTTTTACTATCGGTGTATTCAGGGAAAGATCGTATTGGTATGTTGTACCTGTGCTTTCGCATTTAAACAGATTATTCGGTTGCCCCGCGGGTATTTCCGGTGCAAATTCTATAACTACAGATTCTGTAGTAACACATCCAAGATCGGGCCTTGTAAGGGTTACCGAATATGTTCCGGGCTCGCTTACTGTAAGTGCAGGCCCTGTCTCGGCAAGAGTTGTCACACCTTTTTTCCATTCAAAATCGTATATGGCAGGGTCCAGGCCTGTATTCAGAATTTTATCCTGGCCAAAGCATATAGGATTACCGTTAGCCATTGTAAAATCTACAGGGAAAAGCGTTTGCCCAAGATTCAGGCTTCCTGCAGGGATGAAAACAGCAGAATCATAGTTCCCATCGGTTCCGGTTGCCCTCGCATCGTCGGCAATAATGAATTTAATACGGTAGTGCGCGTTTGGCACCAGGGTACCTCCTACGCGCATAAGCTTTGTTTGCCCGTTATAGTTTATAGCTGCTGAGGCTGCGTTCGACCCTCCGTTAAAGGCGCCAAACCAGCTTTCATTTCTCGAGTCGCAGTCAGATGAATAAAGTATGTTCCTGATATTGCTTACCGTAATGGGGTCATTCGTAGATGGCACAAGCGCCATGTTCACTGCCGGTGTACCCGCATCAAGGTTTTGCAGCAGCACCACAAAAGCATCGTTTGACGTACACTGGAACTGCCCGTACTCTTCGGATGCAAAAAGAAAATCAAGCCCGAAATTAGAAGAGTTCGGCACAAAGTCAAACTGGAATAGTGTAGCATTTTTGGAAGTCATGGTTATACCTGCCTGCGCAAGTGCCAGTTGCAGTTCCGCGTTACCGAGCCATGTAGACGAAGCGCCGCCGTTGCTAAGCACTGTGGTATTGGGCCCTGGTGAGGCTGTAGCCTGTCCGGTTGTAAGCAACAGTCCCGATGAAGTTACCGGAAACGCCCCGTTCGTATTCTGGTACGAAGCGATACCGTTCGACGACCCAAAATTTGAACCGGTACTGGTAACGATGTTACTAATCTGCACTAGGCAGGAATTATCTACCAACACGTTGTTTACCAGTTGTGCAGGCGTCTGGTTAGGATTAACCGTAATTACCTGCGAAATGCCTTTTACCGTTGATAAAAGAGCAAACAAGAATAAAATTTTTTTCATAAACTTCCAGCTTGATCACGCATATTTCTGGGGGCGCAATTTTTTTAGTTTAAAAACTTAGTTTACAGTTGCTTAATTCAGGCGGCAAATATAGAGAAATGTTAATTCAATATATATAAGCCCGCCATATTTTCGGATGCAGCATAACACTTTTCTAAATACTTCAAAATCTTCACCTTATACATCCCTTTTAAGGTGAAATTTACACCATATATGTTAATTTACAAAACATGCATTGGAGAATATTGCTAATACTTTATTTTATAACTACCTCTGACCGCAAAAATATGCTCCTAATGTGCCGAAAAGTGCTGTTTAAAGATAAGTCTATGTTATTTTTTGTTATATCTGAAACATTTAACCCCTACGAAACCCTAAAAATTTAACTAAAATATTTAAAGCATTAAACTATTTTCGTCTATTTTTGATGAAAATATTCTTATCAATGTACGAACGCATACGAGAAAAGCTAAATATACTTGCTGATGCCGCCAAATATGACGTTTCGTGCGCATCCAGCGGAAGCAGCCGCAAGAACGACAATAAGGGTATTGGCAACAGCAGTAATGGTATCTGCCATAGCTATACCGAAGATGGCCGGTGCGTATCATTGCTCAAAATCCTGCTTACCAATCACTGCATATTCGACTGTGCTTTTTGCGTGTCGCGTAAAAGTAACGATGTAAAGCGCGCCGCCTTTACAGTAGACGAAGTGGTGGAACTAACCATGAGTTTTTACCGCCGCAATTACATTGAGGGGCTATTCCTCAGTTCGGGCATCTTCAAAAATGCCGATTACACCATGGAGCGCCTACTGAAAGTTGCTAAGAAACTGAGGCTGGAGGAGCGTTTTAACGGATACATACACCTGAAAACCATACCCGGGGCGAGCCAGGAATTGCTTACAGAAGCCGGGCTCTATGCCGACCGTATGAGTATTAATCTCGAAATGCCCACCGAAGCAGGACTTAAATTGCTGGCCCCGGACAAATCGCACGAAGAGGTAAAACGTCCGCTGGGATTGATCCAGAACACCATAAAACAGTTTAGCGATGAGAAAAAAACCGGGCTTATAAAGCACGTCCCTAAATTCGTCCCTGCCGGACAAAGCACACAAATGGTAATTGGCGCCACCCCCGAAAGCGATATGGAGATTATGTATAGCGCCGACCAGTACTACAAAAGCTTCGGGCTTAAAAGGGTCTATTATTCGGGTTACATCCCCATCAGTCACGATACCCGTATGCCGGTTATCGGTACACAGCCACCCCTGCTGCGTGAAAACAGGCTTTACCAGACCGACTGGCTGATGCGTTTTTACGGTTTTGGCGTGCAGGAACTCCTCAACCCGAAGAATCCGCACCTGGATACCGACATCGACCCCAAGCTTAGCTGGGCGCTGCGCAATCTTGACCAGTTTCCGGTAGATATTAATACTGCCGACTACCGCATGATACTGCGCGTTCCGGGCATTGGTGTGCGTTCGGCGCAAAAGATCGTACAGGCACGGAGGTTTGGTAAACTGCGAAGCGACCAGCTGCAAAAAATAGGCATTGCCTACAGCCGGGCAAAGCATTTTATACGCTGCGCGGACAGCCCGTACATCATGAACGAACCCCAGGCACCACACCTGAAGAACCTCATACTGGCCGACAGTTCGAGCAAATACCTTAAGGTGCCGCAAAATCAATTGAGCCTGTTTTAATGAATTTATGCTGCCTGATCTATGACTATCTACATTTTCGACGGCTCTTTTGAAGGGCTGCTCACCTCAATATTTGAATTTTACGACCAAAAGCCGGGTCGCATACAGCTGGTGGCAAAGCAATACTATGTTCCCGGCATGATGCACGAAACGCTGGAAGTGCTTACCGATACTGCCAAAGCCAAACGCGTATGGGCTGGCCTGGAGAAAAAATTATCGCCCGAATGGCAAAAAAAATTCTATTGGGCATACCTTTCGGAAGATCCGAAAACCTTTCGGGAACTGTTCGACCTTGCATGCTATATCTTTAGCAGCACGCAAGGGGCATACAATAATTTCGGTAATCCGCACGTGATTGCCGTTACCAAAATTGAACGCAGCGTGAGCCGGGAGCGCCACCGTATGAAGGCATTTATACGATTCCAGAAAACTGCCGACGGAATTTATTACTGCCCCGTAGAACCCGACTTTAATGTGCTGCCGCTTATCGCGAAATTTTTTAAAGATCGCTATGCCGACCAGAAGTGGATCATTTATGATATAAAACGTAAGTATGGGCTGTACTACGACCTGCATACCGTGGAGGAAATAACCTATGAATTTGTAGCGAATATAGATACATGTAAAGTACAGCTGCCGGCAGAGTTTACTGATGAGAAGGAAGCGCTGGCCTCGATATTGTGGAAAGATTATTTCAACAGCACCAACATTCCCGCGCGTAAGAACATGAAGTTACACATACAGCACGTACCGAAACGCTATTGGAAATACCTCAATGAGAAGGAAGGGAAGAATTGATTTGTAGTGGTTAGAGTTATTTGGTTATTTGTGGATTTGGTTATTCGGAAGGTTGATGAGTTGATTTGTCTATACACTGGTGAACATTGATTTATCCCTAGCAGCTTCCTAACAACCGGAAGTCGGATTGATCGGTGGTTTACGAATCACCAAATAACCAAATCCTCAAAATTACCAATTCAAAAAAGAATGATTAGTTTTACTGCCATAATCACTTATCATGCTTGGACTGAAACTCCTTACCGACCCCCGTTGGGCCAATATCGCTGAATCGAACCTGGAAGAGATCCTTACCGACCATGCCTGGTGCGAGCAAAAAGCGGCATCGAATGCCATATTCTTAATCACCAACAATTCGGAACATACCGACCTGATGATCAAGATGGCGGAGATCGCAATGGAGGAAATGGAGCATTTTAAGCAAGTGGTTGAGATTATAGAAAAACGGGGCTATACCCTGGGCCGCGAGCGTAAAGACGACTACGTAAACCAACTGATGAAATTTGCCCGAAAAGACGGCAGCCGCAACATGTCGTTCATAGACAGGCTGTTGTTTGCCGCCATGATCGAAGCCAGGAGCTGTGAGCGTTTCAGGGTACTGAGCAAAAACATTAAAGATGCCGAACTGGCCAAATTCTACCATGACCTCATGGTGTCGGAAGCCACACACTATACCACTTTCCTGACATTTGCCCGCAAATATGCCGAAGATGTAGATGTGGATAAACGCTGGGCCGAATGGCTGGAATACGAAGGCGAACTGATACAGAGCTACGGGAAGTCGGAAGCGATACACGGGTAGTTGAGTCGGAGGTCGGCAACCCGATGTCCAATGCTCAACATCCGACTTTTGACTATTAACAATTAATCCTTCTTGCCCCCCAGTTTTACCTTTACTTTTCCGTCTTTGTCGTCTACAGCTTTCAGGTGGAGCACGATTCCGCGGTTACGGCGTTTCGCGAGTTCTTTTTCATCGGTAATGCCTTTGTCTTTCTTTGGATTGCGCAATGGCACGTCGATGTAGATCTGAGTCCCTTTGCCGAAAGAATATACCCCCTCCACATCCATATTCAGAACGCTGGAGTTGATCTTCATCGGATAGATATTCACCTTTTCTCCCTTTACATCAAATATCCCGTTCAGGTTATAGAACTCGATGTTTTCTACGTTACGGTACGGAAATGCAAACTTGCCCACATTTTTCAGCGGCTCAAAGTTGAGGAGCCTCCCCTTCCTGAGCGCAAAATTCACCGAACCGAACATCGACTTCGGTACCATAGCGCCCGCATCGGTCATACTGCCTGTGATGTTGGCCTTAGACGAAAAATATCCTTCCAGGTTTTTGGAGCTTAAGGTCTCCATCCCGAAATTATGGAAGGCGTAAAAAAACTTCTTCACATCCACATTACTAATCACGGCATCAACACGATAGTTATTTACCCTGCCTTTTTGTGCCAATGCTCCATTAATGGACAGGGTGCCACCTGCATGGCGGAGCCCCGCATCTTTTACTGTAATACCACTATCGGTGAGCATCACATCGGCTTTGGCATCGGTGGCGAAGAACCGGTTATAGTAAAGTTTATCTACCCGCAGTTTTATATCCACATTGCTTTTTTCAAAGAGATCGTTTATTTCTTCCGTCATGTTACCCTTTCGGGATTTAGCTGCCACTTTTTTATTCCGCTGCCTCGCACCCAAAAACCCCATAAACTCACCCAAATGCAGCTGTGGGCTGTCGATCTTCCAGCTAAGCATGATCTTTTCTGGCGCGGTATAGTAGAGGTTAAGGAAATTTTTGATACTCCCTTCCATGTTCACGATGCTTTTACCGCTTTTCAGCACAATTTTGCTGATGTAAAGGTTGTCTCTGGTGAAATTGAGCGCTACCGAAACATTGCTGAAATTGAGCTTACGCGGCACATAGCTTACATCAGCATCCTTCACTTCGATCAGTCCGTTGACATACGGCTTTGACAGCCGGAAATCAACAATATCAGCTTTGAAGTCGAGTTTTACATTCGCCGTACCTTTCGAGAATTTCAGCAGGTCATCATCAATAAGGCCGGCGAGTTTCTTCATTTCGAATTTCGACGAAAAGTCGCCAACAGCTATTGGCTTCTCAACGTCGAGGATAAACACTTTTTTCATACTAAGCGGAATTCCGGAATAATTCCCTTTAAAATTATAAAGTTTTATGGCAGAGTTGGCATCATTATAGCCTTTAACCTTTATGTGATTATTGGTAAATACTCCGAAGAAACTGCAATTGTCTACCACTCCCCCGGGTGTATCCAGCGTATTGTTATCCACTTCGGCATTCACCCGGATGAGCGGATCTCCTTGTATATTGAATCCTCCGACAAGGTCGCACTTCACGGCAATAGGCTTTTTGATATCGAACATTTCCAGCTTCCGGGTAATATTAGGCGAAAGCAGGTTAGAGGCATTTTTCCATAAAATACTTTTATTTTCGATATTAATGGCAAAATCGGCATTTGGGCTGGCTGTTTTTATCGTTGCGCCGATAAAGAATTTCTCTCCTCCAATGTCGAGCCTGTTCTTTTTGAAAACCATGATGCCGGTTTCTTCGCTAAACGTAATATCGAACTTTCCTTCTACCCTCTTGCCTTTCACGAAACTTCCTTTTTGAGTGCTGAACGCCATACTGTTCACCATCGTTGAAAGCTTTACACCCGCATCCCATCCATCGGAAGTGTAATCAAGAGCACCTTTTAGCTCATCAACACGAAAGTTATAAAGCTTACCGCGCTGGCGGTTGTCGATAGCAAGCTGTACACGCTCAAGTTCCAGTTTGCGCAATTCGGGAAAACTGCCACCGCTGCCTTTAGCACCTGCGCCTTTCTTTTTCCTTAAAACCGAGGTATTGCTATACCCCAGCGAATCGGTAAACATTTGTATGCTGGCATCCACTATAGCAATTTTCCTGATCTCGACCGTACCACGTACCAATGCCATCGCATTCAGCGCAATGTCGATACGTCCGGCCTCCAAAAGCGTGCGCTTGTGCGTTGTAAAAAGGCTGTCGCGTACCACTACATTTTCCAACTGCAACGATACCCGTGGGAATCCCTGCAAAAAAGTAGTTTCCATAGCGCCAACAGTTAAGGTACCCGAAAGGTTTGCGTTGAGCTCTTCCGTGACTGAGGCCAGCACTTCAGATTTGTGGGTATGGATGTACCAGGCCAGGGTGATATAGCCCGCGACCATCAATAGGAAAATTGACAGCAGAATACGAAACACGATGCGTCCCCATCGTGGCATTCCTGATTTTTTTAAAGTTGCGGTGTAGCGTAAAATTCTTTCCTTCATGTTTGGCAGGCTGCAAAATGTATAAAACAGTGCTACTAAAGTTACATAATGGCTAACGGAAAAGGGTTTAAAATTTGTTAAAGTATTTCTGACAAGCCCAAAAAAAACCATTGATAACCAGACTATAAGAAATTTAAAACATAGACAAAGTATAGACAAAGGCAGATTTAACCGACAATTTAAAATGCCATTCTCTAATTTCGCCTTACGCTATCCCACTAAAAAAACCAATTATTTATGGCTGTTATTAATAACCTTGCCTTTCACAGGCAAGTTTTCCTGCGACGCATGGAGATGCTGTTCAGGAAAAAGAAAAGAATGAAATTATTGCATTTTAGCCACGTGGTGGACGCTGACAGCAAAGACACTATTATCCTGCGTTATAAATTCCTTAATGCAGTATACTTTTCTACAGAGGGCAGAAAAACATTCCAGCCAAGGCTAGTCGTAGCACGTCCGGAAAAACAAAAAGAAATCATACTTACCGTTCACGGCTTCTACAGAAAAAGCCGTTATGCTATAACAATTGAACCCAATAATGCTTTTATAAAGAAAATTAATTAGAACTACCTCAACCTTTTCTATTCTATTTTTAAAACTGTGAAAGGCGCCATAATGGTGCCTTTCTGCATAATAAAATTACACGACTGCATTGTATTGTCTACCTTTACGGTATGCAGCACCAGAATCTTTATTTTATCGCCCTGCTTCCCCATGACTCCGTTTCAGATGAGATCACGGCATTCCGCACTGATTTCGCTCAGCACTATAACAGCAGCCGTGCGCTACGCAATATGCCGCACATCACGCTAAAAGCTCCTTTCAAGCTCAACGCCAATGAACACGACACCCTGCTGGACTGGTTTGACGGCATCCGCCCGGATGTACTTCCTTTTACAGTCGAACTCGAAGATTTTGGCAGCTTCAACAACAAAAATAACCCGGTGATCTACGTAAAGCCCCTAATGACACCGCAGCTTGAAAAACTGCAAAAGGCCATTATCAATGCTTTTGAGAATAACTATCCCGAAACAGGCATTCATTATGTAGAGCGGAGCTTTCACCCGCACATGACCATTGCGTACCGTGACCTTACGCCGGAACAATACGAACGCGCCATGGATGTATACCGCCACAAAAAGTACAGTGCCAGTTTTCGCGCCGAACGTTTTTTCCTGTTACAGCATAACGGATCGGAATGGAAGGTAATAGCGGAGCGGTTAGTTGGTTGATGGGTTTATAGGTTTATTTGGTGATTTGGTGATCCGGTTATTTGATAAGGCCTCTCCCCTGCCCCTCTCCAAAGGAGAGGGGAGCGAGACGTGCCGACAGGACGTGATAATAGCATTAAAACCAAAAATAGACGCTTTCCATCCAAATGACCAAATAAACCCATCAACCCATAACACCGAACAAATAACCGTATCACCAAATAAACTTATTACCGAATCAACATTCCGGTAAAACGCTTATTTTTGCACCACTAACCGCTCCTATGGCCAAAAAAAATACCGCACAACTCACCCTGTTTCCCGAAACGGTGTATGAATACCACGTCCTGCTTTCGCCGGGCGATGCGGTTATTGCCGATGTAGACGCCATGAAGCAGCAGCTGCACGAGATGATCGGGCTGGAGGAATTCAACCGCAATTCTATTGCCCATATTACCTTATTAAAGATGGAGGGGCCGGAATCGCTTAATTTGGCGGGACACATACGCGCCGCAATTACAGGGCTCAGGAAGTTTACGGTACGCATGGCTGGGCACGACATTTTTGAGCATGGCAACACCAAAACGCTCTACCTGAAGCTGGCCAATCCCGAACCCGTAGCCGAGCTGGCCCAACTGGCCAATCCCAAAAGCAGGCGGGCCGCGAAACCAATTACAAGGCAGACCAATATCATCGACCAGGCCAAGCGCCCGAAAAAGCTGCACATGATTCCGCATATCACCATTGCGCGTACTATTGCTGAGGCCGACTTTGAGCGCATAGAAGATTTCTCCTCTTTCGACTATACCGGCGAATGGGTGTGCGACCGCATCCTGATCCGCCGCAGGGTAGCCGGCAGCAACAGGATCTTCTCCGCATGGAAAGAGGTGAAGTTGGGGTAAGAATCTGCAATTCTCATAGACAAACCATAGATTTCCAAACGTAAGTGTTTGACAGAATGCATTTTTATATATTTTTGATTGAAATTCAACTAAGAATATGAAAGATAAAGTTAGTTATCAATCTATATTTAAAACATTTGGTTTTTTTATAGTTTTTTTGACCACAGTCTATTTCAGTGACCTTATAAATAATCTTATATACAAATATCTTACAGTAGATAAAACCTGGTCAAATATTTTTTTTGATTCGGCCTTGTGCATAATAACTGTGATTAGCTGTATCTATATCTCGCGAAAGCTCTACAAGAATAGATATCTAATTTATTACTCAGAATTTATATTCTTATTATTCATTATCTCATCGTTGTGTTTTTTTTGTATAGTACCTACTAAATGGGAGTTCACAAATCTTTATCATGGTTATAAATTTAGTCTTCCACACATTACACTAATAATTTTTCCATTAATAGTAATACTTGTAATAGCAGCGTATAATTGGGTTGTCCCGTTAAACGAGAAAAAATCTATTTTAGTTTTTAGTGAAGATAATGCTGTGAAAAGTCCCGATGATGACATTTTAAATTATGGTCATCTGGTAGAAAGACTAAAGGAAAATATTAAACATCAGAACTTCAACTGTTCTTTTACAATAGGGATTATTGGACCATGGGGAAATGGCAAATCCAGTTTCATGAACTTACTTACAAAACATTTTAATGATGAAAATAACACTATAGCTGTTCATTTTCATCCATATTTAAATCATACAGAATCAGAAATATCTTCAGAATTTTTCCATGCTTTCCAACATGCGTTAAAACCCTACAGTAGTAAGCTATCAAGTTTAATATTGGAATATTCCAATAAGCTTATGAATTTTTACAAAGACCAGAATATAAATAATTTAATCAAGAAAGAATTTACATCGACTAATTCTTCCGCATATGATACTTACCAATCAATCAATCTGGCACTAAAAGATATAGATAAAAAAATTATTGTTTTCGTCGATGATTTAGACCGTCTTAGTCAAGAAGAAATACTTCAAGTTTTAAAATTAATACGCAATACTGCAAACTTTCGAAATACTATTTTCATTGTAGCAATGGACAAAGGATATGTCTTAAGTCGGCTTAACAGCAATGACAGTATTCTGAGAAACAAATTCATTGACAAATTCTTTCAATTGGAAATTTATCTCCCCGAAATTGATAAAACAATACTTAGAAACCAATTCCTTAAAACGCTTCGTGATTCCTCTATTATTAATGAGAGTTTAAAAATTGAATTAGAAGGTTTAATTTCATCTTCTACTGTTTTATTTGATGATCATATAAGTAATTTAAGGGATGTCAAAAGGTTATGCAATCAAATAATTTTTGAGTATCCTTTCATTAATGAAGAAATAGAATTATCAGATTTTGTAAACTTTATATTTCTCAAACTCGCATTTCCTCAGTTTATAGATTATTTTAAGGCTAATCCATTAAACTTTCTTAATAAGTCTGGAAGTTATTATCACTTAAAAACCGTAGATAATGATAAAGATTTAGCAGCAATAGAAGTATCTGAAATATCCAACTTTAAGAAATATAAATTACATAATGATTTTTTTCCAAAGGATATATCGAATGAGCCAAGATTTAATTTTTCAGATGTCGAGAAAGAACTATTATTAAAAACGTTAGCTTATCTATTTGGGGAGGAAAATAAAATAGCATCTCCTAACTCTATAAAATATGAGAATAATTTCAGGCGCTTTATGCAAATTGATTACAAGCCTACATATTTTTTAAATAGAAATTTCAACCAACTCATTACTATTACTGATATTAAAGATCTTAAGTTCTCCATAGACGAAATAATAAATAATGGTCAACAATTAGAATTATTTCATAGATTAAATAATTTTCATCCAAGTAAATTGAGTGAGTTTCAAAGCTCATTACTTATCTACACTATACTTTATGAAACTATTGACAAGAACTATCTATATGAGAGTGAAGTTTTGAGAAACTTTGCCGTGATGGTTCAATCAACAATTTATGATTTGAAAAAGTTTGAACCTGAAGATATATCTCTTTGGATTAAAGAAAATATTTTCGATGGATTCAACTTTGAAGTACAGACGCAATTAATCTTAATTGGTTATTTATGGGAAAGTAAAAATGAAAATAGACTTTGGAACATTAAAACATCGGAATTGGAAAAAATTGCATTGGATAAATTTAAGCAATATTTAGATAGATTTAGTGAGCAAAGTTGGCAAGTCAATGATTTTACATTCTATAGAATTTACCACAAATTAAAATTGATCGAAAATATCGGTGATAGATTAAGAAGTCTCTTCATTAATTATTTAACAGAGAATCATATTTTTACGTTCTGTGCCCAATCTACTGACTTTGAACCTTTTTATCAATATGCATATAAATTATCAAATGTTATTGAGGAATTTTTTGGTTCCAAAACAGAATACAAAAATTTTATAAAAACACATAAAGACGCTGACTCTAAAGAAATCATGGAATATTTGCATTTTTTAAATCTTAATGACATAATCAAATATTCCGCTTTTATTGTTTACAAATTTGATAAGTTTAAATTATTACAAGACAGGACCAATTTATACTTAATACAACAAAGAACTTATGATAATATATCTCAAGTATTTTATAAAGTGCACGAAGAGTTCGTCTTTGATACACTAAGAGACCATAGTAATGTTATTACTGATGAAGAATTCAGAATGAGTGATTTAAAATTCTACTATCATCAAGAATCATTTTATTTAGTATTAAATAATTATAAGGCCGAAAAAAACATTCGAAACTATTTGACATTAATGTATAACATTCTAAGTTTAAATCCATTTACTAACTTGACAATGACATCAGAATCAATAACGGCAAATGATAAGGAGATAATTACAGTCTATTCTTCACAGCCCTAAGCATTTTATCCCTCATAATAAAGTTAGAACCTTTTTATGAAATCCGGAATCCTCTTTTTCATAAATGCTACTTTGGACTTCAAAAATAACAAAAGAAAAATCTTTAGTTTTGAAATTCTCAGAGCCTGAAAATGGTTCTGAATTAACACAAAAATTCTAAGTTCGAATCTGAAATAGTAAGCCAAAAGAGTATTTGAATTCGTACCTTGGCACAACAATTTTATCCCATGACAGAAACCGAACGAAAATTCCTTGTTACTTCCGACAGCTTTAAGAACAATGCCACTTCTCAAAAGAGGATCGTGCAGGGCTACCTGAATTCCAATCCGGAACGTACGGTCCGCGTGAGGATTAAAGGCGACTCGGGCTATCTTACCATCAAAGGCAAAGGCAATGCGTCTGGCACCACACGGTTTGAGTGGGAAAAGGAGATTCCTTTAGCAGAGGCCGAGCAGCTGCTGGCGCTTTGCGAAAAAGGCACTATCGACAAGGTGCGCTATGAAGTGCCGGTTGGCAACCATATTTATGAGGTGGATATTTTCTCTTCTGAAAACGAAGGTCTTACTATAGCCGAAATTGAGCTTTTTAACGAAAATGAAGCTTTTGAAAAGCCTGAATGGCTGGGTATTGAAGTAACGGGTGAAGAACGCTATTATAACGCCTACCTGAGCAATCACCCCTATTCTACATGGAAATAGCCTAGTGCGCGTACGCCATAGTTACAATACTAACCTTTGCTCCGGGTATTTTCAGCAGTTCGCGGCCGCAGGCTTCAAGTGTTGACCCTGTCGTGATTACATCATCTATCAATAAAAAATGACGCCCGGTGTTACTTTCCGGTATCCTGACATCAAACGCTGTGGCAATCTCCGACCGTGCGGCTAAGTTCTTACGTGTCTGTGTTTTCGTATGCACGCTCTTCACCAGAATATCTTCATTGTAATTCTTATTCAGGCCTTTAGCCAGGGCCTTCCCAAATTCTGTTACCTGGTTATAACCACGCTGGCGGAACTTCTTCGGGTGCATTGGTACCGGGATAATATCGGTAACCGATTGTAGTGCCGCTACATTCTTTAGTTCGTGGGCATACCATTCGCCTAAAAGCCGGCCCACATCCTGCTGCCTGCGGTACTTAAGGTTGTGGATCATCTGCTGTACCATGCCTTCTTTGTGGAAGTACACAAAGGCTGAAGCATGCTCCACCGGTATCCTGCCCGAAAACTTCTTAAAGGTCTCGTTTTCCGGTTGCAGATGATGCTGTGTAAAAGGCATATCATGGCGGCAGGCCGTACAGATTACGTCTTCGCTCTCAAGCAAAAGCCCGCCACAGCCATTACAGGCTTTGGGAAAGATAAGATTGAAGAGGGCGCGGAGCATTGCTGGCTTTTTGGATAAAGATATAAAACCTTTTCATTTCTGTAACAGACACCTGATTTTCTGTGTAATTTACTACACGTAATAACCATAGGTTTTATATTTTTGCACCACTATGGCAAAACAAGACGATCAATTTAAGAATGTGATCTCGCACGCGAAGGAGTACGGATTTATTTTCCAGTCCAGCGAGATATACGATGGGTTAAGCGCTGTGTACGACTACGGACAGAACGGTGCGGAATTAAAGAAAAACATCAGGGAATACTGGTGGAAATCGATGGTGCAGATGCATGAGAACATCGTAGGTATCGATGCCGCGATCTTTATGCACCCAACTACCTGGAAAGCTTCCGGACACGTAGACGCGTTCAACGACCCGCTTATCGATAACAAGGATTCCAAAAAACGATACAGGGCCGACGTGCTTATTGAGGATTATGCCGAAAAGCTGAACCAGAAAGCCCAGAAAGAAATAGAAAAAGCGCGTGCACGTTTTGGCGAAGCCTTCAATGAGGAGGAATTTGTCACGACTAATGCCCGTGTGATGGAATATAAAGCAAAACAGCGCCAGATACTGGAGCGCATGGCGGCATCATTGGGCAGTGAGAACCTGGCCGATGTAAAAGCCCTTATCGAGGAGCTTGAGATCGCCGACCCGGAAACCGGTTCAAGGAACTGGACGGAAGTGCGACAGTTCAACCTGATGTTCGGCACCAAGCTGGGCGCGGAGGCTGCCAATGCGATGGACTTGTACCTTCGACCGGAAACGGCACAGGGTATTTTCGTGAACTTCCTGAATGTGCAGAAAACCGGCCGTATGAAAGTGCCGTTCGGAATCGCACAAACGGGTAAGGCTTTCCGTAATGAGATCGTGGCAAGGCAGTTTATCTTCCGTATGCGCGAATTCGAACAGATGGAAATGCAGTTCTTTGTCCGTCCGGGCGAAGAGATGAAATATTATGAGTACTGGAAAGATACCAGGCTGAAATGGCACCTCTCATTAGGGCTTGGCAAGGAAAACTATCGTTTCCATGACCACGAAAAGCTGGCGCACTATGCCAATGCCGCTGCCGATATTGAGTTCAACTTCCCGTTTGGCTTTAAAGAACTGGAAGGTATCCACTCGCGTACCGATTTCGACCTGAAAGCGCATGAGCAATTCAGTGGCAAGAAGCTACAGTATTTTGATAATGAACTGAATGAGAATTACGTTCCGTATGTAGTGGAAACGTCTGTCGGCCTTGACAGGATGTTCCTTGCGGTATTCTCTACAGCATTGAAAGAGGAAACGCTTGAAGACGGCTCCACACGTACGGTATTAAGCCTTCCGGCTGTACTGGCGCCAACAAAAGCTGCCGTATTGCCACTGGTTAAGAAAGATGGCCTTCCGGAAGTCGCACGTAAAATCATTGAAGACCTGAAGTGGGACTTCAATGTGGCCTATGACGAAAAGGATGCCGTTGGCCGCCGCTACCGCAGGCAGGATGCATTGGGTACGCCTTTCTGTATTACGGTTGACCACCAGACACTGGAAGACCAGACCGTGACCATCCGTCATCGCGATACTATGGCCCAGGACAGGGTAAAAATATCAGAACTAAGAAACATCATCAACGAAGAGGTTTCCGTAAGGAACTGGCTGATGAAGATGTAATACTATATAACGCCTCCGAAAGGGGGCGTTTTTTATTGGACCAAATCCTTAAATTAGTTGATTATACCATGCATGAATAAATTATTGTTTTTAATCGTCCCGGTACTTTTACTTTTTAGTTGTAATAAAAGGGATAATGTTACTACTGCAAAAAAGCAGCCTGTTGCAAAAGTGAAGGAAACACCTAAAACCCCGACACCAAAAATACTTAGAGATTACATGTCTGAGGAAGACTATATTTTTTGGCATGCAAAGCAAAGCGAAACAGCGAATTATTGGGTAAGACTGGAATTTGAAGAAGATTTTCTGGTATATCAATTCCACGGGCAGTGTGTATACTATTTTTTTACAAACTATTGTCATACCGGAACAGACGAGATCGAATTATTGTGGTCTTATAAAACAGATTGCTTACTAAATTTAGATTATCTGACAGAATCTAATGGGGCGAAAAAAATTCCTAAACATGGAGATTCATTTTCAGTTTACAAATTAGTAAACGATTCGGTCATTAAGGTAACATATAAATTTCCCGAATGGGTTCAGGCAGTAAATAAGAGGGAAAAGGATTCTATTTTTCCAAATTACCTGTACTTGGAGAGGGATGATAAATAAGGTGATTAATCCACACCCCTAACCACCCTCAGGAGGGGTTAGGGGGTGTGTCATCTAATATTATAAACTATTCCTCTTCATTCATCGCATCCCATCCTCGCGCTTTCAGCGGAATCTTGGTATTGGCACGGGTGATGAGATGGATTCCTTCACTTTCCTGGGTCATGTGGCCGATAACAGTAAAATTCGGGTTGCCCTTTATCTTGTCGAAATCTTCCATTTTTATAGTCAGCAAAAGTTCATAATCCTCGCCGCCGTTCAGTGCTACCGTAGTAATATCAATGTTGAATTCCTCACAGGTATTGATGAGTTGCGGGTCAACCGGGATCTTCTCCTCGTACAGGTTGCACCCAACACCGCTGTTCTTGCACAGATGGATGATTTCCGACGACAAACCGTCCGATATGTCGATCATTGCCGTAGGCTGAATTTCCAATGCCTTCAGTATGTCTTTAATGTCCCTGCGGGCTTCCGGCTTCAGCTGACGCTCGATCAGGTAGCTGTACGCGTCGAGGTCGGGCTGGTTGTTGGGGTTCACTTCAAATACCTGCTTCTCACGCTCCAGTACCTTCAGTCCCATATAAGAGGCACCCACGTCTCCCGTCACAACGAGCAAGTCGGTGCTTCCGGCGCCTTTGCGGTAGGTGATATCCTGTTCGTCAGCTTCACCAATCGCCGTAATACTGAGTATCATCCCTTTTGTGGAAGAAGTAGTGTCACCGCCCACGATATCTATATCGTATAGTTTCGCGGCAAGCTTTATGCCGTCATACAATTCATCCAGCGCTTCAACCGGGAAACGGTTGGATACCGCTATGGATACCGTGATCTGCGTTGGCTTCGCGTTCATCGCACAGATGTCCGATACATTTACCACTACAGCTTTATAGCCTAAATGCTTCAACGGCATATAGGCCAGGTCGAAGTGCACGCCTTCGATAAGAAGGTCAGTTGAAACCACCACTTTCTTATCTTTAAAATCAAGCACCGCGGCATCATCGCCTATACCGGTAAGGGTAGAGGGCTGTTCTATTTCGATATTGCGGGTAAGGTGCTGTATAAGGCCAAATTCGCCGAGGGAGCCAAGGCTGGTGCGCTGCTGGTTTTTATCTTCAATCATTTTTTGTAGTGCCAAGTTTAAGGTTGCAAAGATATATTAGTTTAACTTTAAATCCTTTAAAGACTATTATAATGTCTATGATGGAAGTTTGGATTTTATGATGTTAAAATTTGTTAACAAACATTAAGGAATTATTTACATATCTTTGTCTACTTTTATTTAATTTTCATACAAAAATAAGGTGTTAGAAAATCTCATTCCAGTTTCACTTGAGAATTCATTGCGTCAAGTCACCGCTAGTGTTTTTTCAAATATACCATTAATTGAACCAAAACGGTTTCAAAAATTTATTGCAGAATTAAATTATCAGAAATTTGAATTACTTAGGCAGCGTACAATAAGTCTAAATGTAGGAAAAGACGATTTAGATAATGCGGGCCACCCCATTAAAGATGTCGGTTTCCGGATGATTAATTTTAACAATGAAGGCAGAATAAATAAAGTCATTCAGGTTGAACAAAGGGATAGTAAGGAAAAAAATAATAAAGATACAGTTATATACAATTTTCAAACTTTAAAGTATCCTGGATGGGAAATATTTAAGGAAGATCTCCTAAGTAATTTAAGTGCTATTTCAAAAGAGGATAATCCTTTCATTAATGCTGTCTCGTTGAATTATGTTAATGAGTTCATGTGGCAAGGCGAGGAAGAAATCGCAATCGAGCAAATTTTTAATAGAGATGCAGATTTCATGTCACACAAATTTTTTAAAAGCCAGAATAGTTCTTGCGCTGTAAATACTGAGGACTATTATGAAACCTACAAATCAATAGAACAATTAGAAGTAGTCGTAAGTAAAAATAGAAATTTGATATTAACAAATTCGCAAATTGTATTTGAGTTTATTAATCCAATCAAATTTTATACATCGATTGAAGATGGTACATTTGAAGACAGTATCGAAAAAATTCATATTGAAATAAAAAATTATCTAAAACAATTATTTACTGAGGAAGTTAAGTCTAAAATCAACTTGTTATGAGTCTATTCATGTTTGATTATCAAGTTAGCCCCGTAGGTGATAACTTTAATTCGTATTCTTATAACTTCGATCTATCAGATCCTTATATTGACGAATATTCTGGGTTAGACTGTTTAGATATTTCAATGTATCCTAAAGTAGAAAATAAGTATTTAGAAATTATAAGACAAATTGACAATTTTACTTTACTAAGAGATAATTGGGATGGTTTTAAAGCTATTCCTTTATCAAATTATGTCGCTGAGAAAGCGAAAATTATTGTAGAGAATTTAAATTTAGATTTCTTCGAAAATAAAGATTTTGAGATTAAGCCGACCCCCTATAGCACATTAGTAATAGATTGGTATAATAATGAAAATGAATTTTCCTTAGAAGTTGGAAAAAGCTATTTGGGTTATTATTGCGATGGTGTAATCTCCAAAGAAGTTGACCAGATTGAGATTTCAAGTATTGACCAAATTACAAATGCGATTAATCAAATTGAAAGAGATCTTCGAAAAATTCTTTATTAGAATTGCTGATTTTATTATCATATCTAAAAAAATAAATCGTTCAGAGATTATTATAAGAACTTTACTTTGTCCCAAACACGTAAGCTCAAATAATATTATAGAAGATCGAAAGTTAAAGGATTTTTTTCTTCCTTATTTAGGAGGGGTTTCCGTGGATAGATACAGATATATAAATGAAAATAAGCTAAAAATCCAAGCTAAGAAGAAATTCTCTGGCTCTCAACGTTATGCAGGATTTGCAATATTTAGCACTGAC
>Ga0308157_10003322_pt1 | contig 23713 bp, 20 predicted proteins | sample PhyBR1_FD_201035 | JGI IMG/M metagenome (GOLD analysis project Ga0308157, IMG submission 201035) | Phyllosphere microbial communities from UC Gill Tract Community Farm, Albany, California, United States - DLSLB.R1 | ecosystem: Host-associated > Plants > Phyllosphere > Unclassified | place: USA...
AAAGTACTCTCTCGACATGGAGGATTTGCCGGAGCCACTGGTTCCCGCACCGCTGCCCTTCGAGATTCCACTGTGACCGATTTTTACACGTATCCTGAACCTACCTGCTTCAGGCTCAGGTGAAGGAATTGCAACGCCTTCTGGGCAAGAAAACGATGGAGGGGGAAATTCTCAAGGAAGCCCTCGAAATCGCCAACGGCCCAAAAAACCCATGCTGCACTCAATCTCGCTGCCGAAGGACGTTTTGCGATGAAAGCGGTATGCGAGACGCTAGGTGTTGCCCGGTCGAATATCGCGGCGCGAGCCACAGGCACCCTTTTCCAAAGCCCTAGGGAGAGCTCCGCTTCCCGACGCTGATCTGGTTGCTCAGATCAAGGCGATCATTGAAGAAATGTCGACCTATGGCTATCGGCGCGTTCATGCCACTCTGCGGCGCAAGGCCCGTGAACAGGGCTGTTCATGGCCAAATGCCAAGCGGGTTTATCGCGTGATGAAGCAGCATGATCTGCTCCTTCAGCGCCATACCGGAGCTGCCGGTGAACGCAGACACGACGGGCAAATCGCCGTCGAGCGCTCCAATACCAGATGGCGCTCCGATGGCTTCGAAATCACGTGCGACAACAAAGAAAAGGTCCGCGTTGCTTTTGCGCTCGACTGCTGTAACCGGGAAGCAATCGCTCATGTGTCCACGACAGAAGGCATCAAGAGCGAAGATGTGCAGGATCTTGTCATCACGGCGGTAGAAAACCGCTTCGGGCGCATCAATATGCTGGCAGAGCCCATCCAGTGGCTTACCGACAATGGTTCATGCTTCATTGCGAAAAACACCGCGTCCCTGCTCCGGGATATCGGTATGGAGCAGTGCAGAACACCAGTGCGCAGCCCGCAGTCAAATGGAATGGCTGAGGCTTTCGTCAAAACATTCAAGCGCGATTATGTCCGGATCAACCCGAAGCCGGACGCCGAAACTGTCATGGCTCAACTGCCATTATGGTTCGAGCATTATAACAATCTTCACCCGCACAAGGCTTTAGGATATCAATCTCCACGAGAGTTCCTGAGCCGAAATGCTCAATCCTGAAAATGTCCGGTTTTTAAGGGGCAACTCCTCATTGAAGCAGCAACGCCGAAAACACCTATCATACCAAATTTATCGAACAGTGCCTCAGCAGTTGCCAACAAAAAGGGAGCCTGCTGCAGATCCGTTAGCGCTTTTCAGGGCCACTCCAAACTCACAAATGCAAGCAAGGTAAAGTGCTGGAACTTAAATTCGGACCGAACGCGACCATTTTATCGGTTAATCTCAATAGAAAAGCGATAATACTATAGCTTCTCTAAAGAATTACCATGGAACCATAGACAGCGTAACTGTATTTGAAAACTCAAATTTGAGCGGTTATTGCGATTTGCAGCGCTCTATGGAGCTAAGTGGCGACTCTCTCAGCTTTTTGGCTTCATCCCACAAAAACCGAATAAAATCACACAGACCGAAACCACAACCTTTGCCATTGACTCTCATCTATGGCTAGTGTGTCCAACCATCGTCGGATTATAGTCCTAGCTCACGTCAAAAGCTGGCGGAAAATGCCACTTGCCTTTCCGGTTCTTCAGAAATGCGATTTTCTTGGCGTGATCGCCTTGGTTTCAAACTTGAAGCTACTTTGAAAGGACGCGATTGGGACGCTTTCTTGTCGCGAAAACATGAAAATGATAGGATCAAAATTATCCCGTCGTAGGCGTGCTATCACCTATGTGCTGCAGCGTAGTTTTAGATACAACGCGAATGTCGGCCAAGTCTCGCACAATCCTTACCATGCATGTCAGCCATCAGGTCAGCCCCCTCACCGCGCTTTTGCAAAGCCGGGATCGGTAGCGATTAATCGCTCCAGCATCGGCACGATCAGCCTTCTGCCGAATTACAGCGTTAATTGGTGCCGCGTCTGCGGGAGAGCCGTACCACTTGGTCTGCCGGCTTGGCCTGATTGAGAGGGGACCGGTCGCCGCAAATGTGGATGACATCTCCTTTGCCGCCGCTGCTCATATCAGTTGCCGTCTCGGTGAGATAGCGGGCCGGAGTTGTGCCAAGCATCCGCCGGAACATAGCGATGAATGCACTCGGGCTCTCATATCCCAGGTCGATTGCGATGTTCGTTACGGATTCGCCGTCCGCCAGCCTTTGAAGCGCAAGGCCGACATGCAGTTGCTGTCGCCAGCGACCCAATGACATGCCCGTTTCACGCTGGAACAGCCTCGTCAGTGTGCGATTGCTCGCACCGACACGAGCGCCCCATTCTTCGAGATTCAGCCTGAGTGAAGGATCGTCGAGCAGCGTATCTGCCAACCGCTTCAGTCTCCGGTCGGCAGGCATGGGCAGACGCAACGGCTCCACCGGTGCTCTCTCAAGCTCGTCCATCAGGACTGATGCCAGCCGCGCCTCCCGGATATTACCGTCCGAGGAACTGTGCGGCTCGTTGACGAAACGCAGGATCAATTCGCGCAGGAGAGGCTGGACGAAAAGAATACCGCAATCTGCCCGCTGGCCCCGGCTCTCGTCAGGTTCGACATACAGATTGCCGATCGAGACTTGGCCAGTCGCCCGCGCAAAATGGGGCACACCGCTCGGAATCCAGATAGCGCATTGCGGCGGAACGGTCCAGACACCTTGCGCGGCCTCGACCGTGATGAGCCCCTCGATGACATAGAGCAATTGGTCCTTGCGGTGCTTGTGCGGTTCCGTCTCGCCAGCAAAAGCGAGTTCGACTTTGAGGCCGACAACGGGGCGGGCTAAAGTATCTGGAAAATCATGGGAAGGAAGAACCGGGATGCTCATGGATGATACCTCAACGCTCTCGCCTGACTGTAGCTTTCCTCTCCATTCCCAAGTTTTGCAACATAGCACGCTTCACGCAGTTTGGCTGCTGTGAATCGGCCATGGTTTGCAGCGAAACGGCCACGCATCAGGCAGATCTCGGTGGTATCAAGGGGTTAACCGGCGCCCGTTGCAGGGTGGCGGCGAGGAGCAAAGCGACGATCCCCACCCAGAAGACGAGATAGAACCCACTCACATAGGATAGCACAGTCGCCTCGCGCGCAACGACGGAAGCGACGCCTGACACACCGCTGGCGGCGCGCTGGACAACAGCAGGCTGTCCAGCCTCCACACCCGCCTTCAGCATGACGCTATGGGTATCCGACGAAAGCCGCAGCACTAGCGCTATAACGCCACTTGCCACGCCAGGTGCGAAGATGCGCGCAAGAGGAGCATAGACCCCGATGGCCGCCGCGTGCGCCGGGTTCATGTTGACGATGATGGTCGGGATAATGCCCATAAGCGTCAGGCACTCTCCGATGGCAAAGAGAATGAGGACCGGAACATATTGATCGATCCGCCATTCGTTGTTGATGCTGGAACCGCACCAGGCCGAGGTGAATACAATGATACTCAAGCCTGCGATTAGCAACAGACGTGCGTCCACACGCCGTGCGAGCCACACAACAACCGGCGTCATCGCCAGATAGACGCCGAAGACGATAATGGCGGCCGATCCAGTCTGGAGCGGCTTCAACTTTCCGATCGCGGCAAGGAAATTCGGGATCAGTACCGACGTCGGCGCCATCAGTACCCCATAGAGACAGGCGATCAGGAGCGCGGTGCGGACATTGTGGTTTCCGAGCGCGCTGAAATCGACGAACGCATCCTTTTTCAGCGCGATATTGACAATAGATATCACCAGCAGGAATGCGCCACCCGCCAGGCAGGCCGTCACCACGCCGGAATCGAACCATCCCAGGGACTCGCCGAGAGAGCATCCCGCAAACAGCATGGCTAGGCCTAAGGAAAACATCGTCATGCCTCCCCAATCGCTATTCCGCAGCTTGTCGTGATCGATCGACGTCAGGGGAAGCGCTTTCCAGGCCATGAATGCGATGAGAGGCCCGGCGAGTGTGGCAGTCCAATAGATCCACCGCCAGTCAATGACATCGACGTAAATCCCGGAAAGGCCAACACCAACATCGGTTCCGAACGAAGCCCGCAGGCTGTAGACCGCCATCGCCATGAGCCAGAGATGCGGTTTCAGGCTCCGTAGTGCCAGTGAAATCGTCAGCGGGAGATAGGTTCCCAGGCACAGCCCTACGACGACATGGAGGAAAACGAGCAAATCGTAGCTGCGCACGAAGGGTATTGTCAGGGTTGCCAGTGCAATCGTCACACTCGCCACGATGATGACGCGGGCCGGGCCGAAAATCAGCGATAGCCAGACAGTGACAGGCATGGTCAAAAGCTGCGCCGCGTTCATCGCTGTGCTCAGCCAGGCCCCTTCTATGACGTCGAGACCGAACGCCCCTCTCAGGTCAGCGAGGGACATGGAAAAAAGCCGGCCCTGCAATGTAGTGAAAAAAGCGCCCACGAAAACGACCGCCACCGTCAGCGCAGGATTTGGCGTTCGGGCACCGCGCCAGAGATGTGAGATGGAAGGGACTTTATCGAGCCGCATCGGCGTAGGTCTCTTTTGTCCCAATGAGTTGTTCACGGCCGTAGGCGGCACCCCTCGTTCCGAGCGTATCAATCCGCGCCCCGGCGGACATGCCTGGCCTCAAGAGATCAAGGTCCGCTTGCCCCGGCTGGAGTTCAATGCGCACCGGGATACGTTGAATGACCTTGGTGAAGTTGCCCGTTGCGTTGTCTGTTGGGACAAGCGACGATTCGTTTCCGCTCATCGGGGCAATTTGCTCGACGCGCCCTTGAAAGCGATGTCCGGGAAGGGCATCGATTACAACTTCCACCGGTTGTCCCGCACGGACACTCCTGAGCTGCGTTTCCTTATAGTTTGCAATCACATAGGGTCGGGTGAGAGGCACAATCGTGACAATCTGCGTTCCTGACGCCACAAGGCTGCCTATTTGAACACTGCGTCGGCCAAGCCTACCGCCAAAAGGTGCGACGATTCTGGTGTAGCCCAATTCGAGCTTTGCCGACGCAAGGGAAGCCGCAGCAACATCACGATCCGCCACGCGTTGGGCGCGTTGTCCCGCCAGCGTAAACAATTGTCGTCGCGCAAAGGTCAGGGCTGCGACTGTCGCCTCGCGAGAGGCTTTCGCCGACGCCAGTTCCGCCTTTGCGTCATCGAAAGATTTCCGCGAAACAGAGCCATTAGTTACGAGCTGGATTTTTCGGTCATAATCCTGTTGGAATTGTGTGAGGCGGGCTTCCGAAGCGCGAAGCGACGCGTCAGCTTGCTCAATCGCAACGCGCCGTTCGGCTTCCTCATTGCCGAGATTGTCGAGCACGGCTTGTGCTTTTGCGAGCGATGCTTCCGCCGCTTGGACGCGCACGGCATAGTCATCGCTCTCGATTTCGGCGATGATATCTCCGGCTTTAACGGCTTGGTAATCCGCGACGGGAAGGCTCCTGACATAGCCGCCAACGCGTGCGCTCAATACCGCAGGCTCGGATTTGACAAACGCATTCTGCGTAGATTGCGTCGGGCGGTCACTCGTCCACGCATCCCAGTTGGAAACCGTGTAAGCGACCGCGCCTATGACGGCGGCACATGCCAGCCACGGGGCCAATCTGAGATGCCTCACGCGCGGTAAAGGCGGCTCTTGGTCGGATGCTGAAGGTGAAGTGGCGGTTGTTGCTGCACGACTTGGCATGAAACTTCTCAACTCGAATTCTATAGTTTGTTGAGAAAGATATTTCAACAGTTGCGGATTCTTTGCGCTTGCGAGAAGGACAGAAAACCGTTCAACGCGGCCAATTTATTCTGCTGTTATGAAATTTAATCCGCGAGCAATACTTTCATCAAATCTGCGACGTGCTGCAATCCTGCATCCTTTGTCCGCCGCCGGTGCCATGCTAGATGCAGAGCGAATCCCGGCACATCAATTGGCGTTGGCAAAATAGTGAGGCCGTCAGCTAGCACGGCGACACGTGAGGGCAGCATCGCTATCATGTCAGAGCCACGCAGGAGTTCAGCCACCATTCCAAATGACGGAACCACCAAACCGACACGCCGCGCTCGCCCGATCCGCGAAAGTTCCATGTCCAACGGACTGCGTCCTTCTCCCTTGCCCGAAACGAGAATGTGCGGAAAATCCAGCCATCGGTCGAGATTGAAGCCGTCCGCAGCCGGATGGCCCTCACGAAGCGCAATGACATAGTGCTCATTTAGCAGCGTATCGCGATGGATATCGTCATCGTCATCCGGAAGGACGGAAACGGCAAAATCGATCGTGCCGTCGATCAGTGCCGCCCGTGCCGCATCTGTTCCGTTCCACGGCAGGATCATCAAATCTATGCCGGGCGCTGAGGTCTGCAAAGCGCGCTGAAGCGGCGGCAGCACGAAGAGCGCCGGATAGTCTGCCATTGAAAGACGCAGGGTTTGCCTAATCTCCTTGAGCCGAGGCTCCGGCAGATCGACAAGGTCTGCGATCCCGGCAAGCAGGGATTTGAGCGGAGCACGAAGCGATTCCGCCCTGGCAGTCCGACGCATCGTTCCGCGTCCGCGTTTGAGGAGTTCATCACCAAACAATTGGCGGCATCGCTGCAAGGCAGCCGAAGCGGCGGGCTGCGAAAGGCCCACCCGGTGGGCAGCCCTGCTGACATGTGTTTCATCCAGCAGCGCATCGAGGATCACAAGCAGGTTCAGGTCGATCGATCTTAAATTCATGCGACAAATAATAAGATAGAAAATATATCGATTGGAATAATTTTCCGACTTCCAGCATCGTCTCTCCAACAGAATATTGGAGTTGATGATGACCAAGACCCTTGTGCTTCTCTTCCATCCCGATCTCAGCCGTTCCAAGTCAAACGCTGCACTTGCCGGGAGGGCGGGAGCCCTGCCCAATGTCGAGGTAATCGACATGCAGGGGACCTATCCCGGCGGGATGGACATGTACCGTGACGGCGAACGCGAAGCGGCGCGATTGCTCGAAGCGGCCCGGATTGTCCTGCAGTTCCCGGTTCAATGGTATTCGACGCCGCCGCTCCTGAAAGCCTGGCAGGATGCCGTGCTCACACGCATGTTCTATATCGCGTACGAGGCGGAGGGGCGCCATCTTGAGGGTAGGCCGTTGATGATAGCGGCAACCGCTGGCAACACGGCCGAAGCATATCGGCCCGGCGGGGCCAACATGTTCGCGATTGCCGACATATTCACGCCCCTGCGCGCCACGGCGAACCGATGCGGACTGATTTGGACGACCCCGTTCGTCCTATATTCTGCCGACAAGCTCTCTGCCGGCGAGATCGAGACCGCCGGCGAAAACTATGCCGCCGCCCTCACAAACTGGATCGCCAATTCCGGTTCAAAGAAGAGGATAAGCGATGACAAAGGTGCATGACACATTGCTCGGTACGCCTTTCTGGTTCGTCCTGTCCGCGCGGCTGCTTTCATTGGGCATTCTTAGTCAGTTCCTGAGTGCCGGAGTGGCGCTGTTCATCGGTGCATGGGATTGGCAGATACACCTGGTGATCGGAGGAGCCCTGCCCCTGCCGATAATAATCTTGTGCGCCGGTGTGTTTGCTGTACCGCGCCTGCGTGGTTTCAACTGGTGGGCTGGATTGGTTTTCGCACTCTATATCGTCCAGTTCGCATTGGCGGCTGGGACGGATTCGCTGCCGCTCGCATTCCATCCATTTAATGGAACGCTCCTGGTGATCGCCAGTCTGGTTCTGCTTGCCAAACTCCAGCGCCGATTGACGAAGAGCAGTACGGATCTGGCAACTTCCCGAGCGCGTAGCGTGGCGAGAAGATAGAGCCGATAAGAAGACGCGGCCGTTGCGCTAGCGCGTCGCCCTGTTCGATGCCCCGGACGGATGCTTTCGGCCAAGTCAAGCCGGTGGCCGAGATCTAAACGAGAGAATAGCTGAAGAATGCAGCCAGGTCGCTTATCGGGCCTACGACGCGTGCCGAGCACCTCGCTGCCACGCTGCGAGCAGTCTCGGTCTCGCGAATGATCTCCGTGGCGCGACACAGGTCGGTATTGGCCGCCAACGCCTCCTCGACATAGGCATCGAGCCTTGCATCGCGATAGAGGCGCCACCGATGTGGCGGCGGTTCTTCCTCGCTCACGACCACGTGGTCGATGTCGAGGATGGGCACGGCGGCTTCTGGGCGCTCCGTTATTGTGCTGTGCTGAACATGATAGGCTGGCCCCCCAAGCAACCGGCTAGCAACAAGCCCGACAGGAACGGAAGCGCACGTTTCATGGCCGCGCCTCCGTGGTCGCAACACCTGTCGCAGGGGTGATCTCGACGGTCGCTGTCATGCCTGCTGCGAGATCGACACCGGACGGCACACGATCGATATGAATGCGCACCGGGATGCGCTGGGCAAGACGCACCCAGGAAAATGTCGCCGCCACATTGGGCAGGCCGAGATGACCGGGCGCGTCGTTGCTGTTCTCGATCCCGCGACCGAGGCTTTCGACATGGCCAGCGACTGGCTGATCAAAGCCCATCAGCATGATCCGTGCCGGGTCGCCAACGCGAATCTGCCTGATCTTGGTCTCCTCGAAATAGCCGGTGATCCAGAAGCTGTCGGCGTCCAGGACGGCAACCTTCGTCACACCGGCCGTCGCATAGTCGCCCGGACGCAGCCTCAGATTGGTGACATAGCCATCGACCGACGAGCGGACGGTCGAGCGGGCAAGGTTGAGTTTGGCCAGATCGAGCGCCGCCACCGCTGACGAATAGGCGGCGCCGGCGACCGCGGCCGCGCCGCTCGATTGCTGGACCGCCTCCTGGGAGACGACGTCCTTGAGTTGGCTGTGCCGCCGTGCCGTTGCCTGACGAACGATCATATCCTGGTGTCTGGCTTCCACGTCAGCCTCAGCCAACGCAACGGCGAGCCGGAGCCGCTCGGGGTTGATCTGGTAAAGGATGTCGCCCCGGCGCACATATTGATTGTCCACCACGGGAACGGTGCTGACCGTGCCGGAGACTTCCGGCGCGATCTGCACGACATCGACGCCAACTCGTCCATCGCGGCTCCAGGGCGTCCGCTCGAAATGGTTCCACACCTTCAGCGCGATAAAGGCGGAGACGGCGACGAGGCAAAGGGTCAGGGCGTAGCGGCCCAGCAGGGATAGAACAGGGTTCAAGGCAAGAGTCCGATCGATGGCAGGTACTGCACGAGCAGACCGTAGATGATGACAAAGGTGGCAATCTCGACGAGCGGCCGATAAGCGAACAGGCGATTGAGGCCGGCGGCGGCGATCAGGCGGAGCGTCGCCATGGTGGCGACCAGCGCAATGAACGCGAGCACCACCAGGCCGGGGATGAGGACGCCTCCGACATTGAGATCAACGATCATCGGTCGTGGTCCTCACGTCTGCCGGGGGCGCCGAGCGCGAACCGCAGGTCGATGAGCAGGTCGATAATCCGCAGGCGGCTCCAGAGCGCGCTGCCCGCCACCGTCTCGATCAAGGTCTCGATCCGCTGATCGAGGTCGAGGAGGTCGGCAGGCGTTGACGACTTCCTGCCACTGAAGCGCCTGGCGATCACGGATAGAAGTTCGCTCAATTCGACGCCGGCCTCGCCCTTGATCTGCGGGATCATCTTGCGAATCTGTCCGGCGACATGGCCGATGCGAAGATGGTGCAGCGTATCGTCGAGCACATCCGGATAGGCTTTGCCGGTGAGCCGCAACCTTGGCAGCAGCAAGGCTGTCCGATCGATCATCAGGCTCGCCCAGCGCGCCTCGTGGGGCGCAGCGGCGAGCACGCGCCGGCCGACGTCCCGGCGGCTCAAGCGAAGCAAGCGGTTGATCGCCGCATCGACCGGCACGGCCTGGAACAGGGACATGCTCACCGCGCCGAAGACGACCGCCGCAAACAGCGCGATCACACTGTTGAGGGAGGTGGCGAAGTCGCCGGTGTAATGGGGGCCGAGACCCGAGAGGATCGGAATGGTGAGCGTGATGCCGAGCGCCATGAAGGTCGTCGGCAGGCGTGCCTGGAGAGAGCCGGCGAACAGGAACGCCGGGGCGAGCACCGCCACAAGAACATGGAAGTCCGTGACCTGGGGCAGGATGACGAAGCTGTAGATGAGACTGATTACGACCCCGTAGATCGAGCCGATGATATATTTGACGACAAAGGGCACGGGCGCATCGAAATTGCCGAACAAGGTGCAGCACACGCCGAGAATGGAGACGGCTATTCCGCCCTCCGGCCAGGCCGACCAAATCCAGAAGGCGCAGCCGATGAGGATTCCGACGATGGCGCCGAGCGCGGCGCGACCCGCCATCCTGGGATCTCGGTGATAGACATAGCCCTTCGCTCGCATCGGTCCGTGAAGCGACGTGACATCGCGCAACCGCCCGGTCGCTGCGATCTTCTGCTCGAGCCTGTCGCAGTCCTGTAGCAGACCGACCATTTCCGCGAGATGACCTGCCAGATTGGCTGCAAGCCTGTCGCCGGGCATCGTAGCGTCGGCGCCCAAACTTTTCTGGACTGATCGTGCGCGCGTGATGAGCTGGGATGCGGTAGCCTCCCGATCTTCCGCTTCGGCGTTTGCGGCCCAGGCACCGATTTCACCGACCAAGGCGATCAACTCACCAGACGCATTGCCATCGCCCAAGCGAAGAGCCTCAATCCGATCTTCAATCTCGGCCGCGAGCCACAGCAAACGGGCAAGCCGGTCATGGATGAGTTGCAGTATCTGGCGTGGGGGTGTTGGCGCCGGATCATAGGGCAGATGCGTGGCAAGTCCCTGGATTGCTAGCAGGTCCGCTGCAAGCTGGTGACGGTCACGACGGTTTTCTCCCGGGGTTCCACTCAGTGCATCGCCCGCCAGCCGACGGGCGTCCCCCAGAGTGGCCGACAACTTGCCGGTAAACTGGCCGGTCATGCGTTTCGGCAGGATGTAGCGATGTATCAGGACAGCGCACAGAATCCCGATCGAGATTTCCTGGACGCGCACCGACGCCGTCTCGAAAACCCCTCCAGGATCAAGCACACTCGGAAAGCCAATCAGGCTCGCCGTGTAACCCGCAAGCACAAAAGCGTAGGCTCGTGGCGTGCGGTCCAGTAGCGAGAAGAAGAGGCACAGGCCGATCCAGCCTGCGAGGATCATGCTGCACACGATGGGGTTGTTTACGAAATTCGGAACGATCGCGACCGTCGCGATCGCGCCGATAAACGTCCCGGCAAAGCGATACACACCACGGCTGAGTGACGCTCCGGCGGACGTCTGCGAGACGATGTAGACAGTGACGATGGCCCAGAACGGCTTGGGAAGCCCGATCCGCAGCGAAATGTAGTACGCTAGCATCGCCGCGGCGAAGCTCTTTGCCGAAAACAGGATCGCATCCGCATCCGCCTTCATGGAGGGGGTGCGAAGGACGCTCGTTCGAACTCGCAAGGCTTCAAAGGCCTTGTATGAGAGGGTGTTTGGAGGCTGCGCGGTGTTCATTCCTCCAGTTGTGTCCGATTTGCATAAGCAAATAAATTCGGTATTATGACATAAAATACCTAAAAATGGCCATTCCGATGCCTATGCTGCGATCCGCTGTTTCAGTTTTCGATCCCGACCTCACGCTTTTGCCTGCGGTCGCCCACAAGCTTGATTTCGCCGATCATGAGGCAGAGGTGCCTCTTCACGTACACCGAAAGGGTCAGTTGATCCTTGCTCTACATGGAGCCGTCACATGCACCGCGGGCAACGAGATATGGATCGTGCCCCCGAATTGCGGGGTCTGGATTCCCGGCGGCGTGCCCCATAGCGCCCGCGCGACCGCGAACGCCCAGCTCAACTATCTGTTCGTAGAACCGGGGTCGGCGGAGCTACCCGAGAGCAGCTGCACCCTCTCGGTTTCCCCTATGATCCGCGAGATGGTCGACCGGCTTGCCCGGGAGCGTGCGGACTATCTGGCCGACAGCCATGCCGCACGGATCGCGCAGGTGATCCTCTATGAACTTGCGCAGATGCCGCATGAGCGGTTCAATCTACCGATCTCCAGCCATCCGAAAATCCGGGCGATGGCAGATGCTCTGACGATCGAGCCTTCAGACCGCAGTACGCTGAGCGATTGGGCGAAGCGGGTCGCAATGAGCGAGCGGTCACTGGCGCGCCTGTTGATCCGGGAGACGGGACTGACGTTCGGACGCTGGCGGCAGCAACTTCACCTTATCGTCGCGCTTCGTGAACTGGCCAGTGGCGGGACGGTGCAGAATGTTGCCGCTGAACTGGGATACGAGTCGGTCAACGCATTTATCACTATGTTCAAGAAAGCCTTGGGAAGCACGCCAGCTCAGTATTTTGCGCAACGTAGTGCGTCCATGTATTAAGCCGAGAAAGCAAAGCTGCATTGGGTTGCCGATCTCCACAACTACCAGCCACTTTGCATACCCGGTAAAAGTCTGAGGACGAGAAAATCAAATACTGCCCCGCTGTCGCCCAAACTGCCACGACTCCGAGCCGCCCTGCACGATGCCCGTAACCTTGAGGCCGAGCTGATGGTCGATGACCGGGCATCACGGAACGAGGGCGAACACGTGGCTCTTCTCGGCCACGGCGAACTTGCCGCTCGATCGCTTCACAATCCCCGGTAAATATGCAGATGACGCTCTCGCCACCCGGGGTCGCGCTACTTGACGTTGGAATTCTAACAAGATGACTATAGACTTTGTGATAACAAACACCGATGTGAAATCATAAAGTACTGTCCTTCTTTGAAGTGTCTGAAACCCCAATAAGGTAATCAGCGACGCGTGAGCTACGATCAGAGCTCTTGTAAGCTTGATTGCTCGAAGCGTGTTTGGGAAACATGCATGGAAGACATTTCACAAAAATTTCTTATTGCCGTCCTGTTTGGCGGACGGTCAGCCGAGCACGATGTGTCGGTGCTTTCCCGGGGGCCATAGTTGGACAATCGCTTTCCCAAACGAAGAAACGCCTCACGAATTGCCTAAGCGATGTACTTTCCCGGCTTACACGGCCTGCGTGGTGAAGATTGAGCGATACACCGAAGGCAGAAGTGGCGAGTGTGCCGCTTGCTGGACGTGGCATTAGTGGCTCCGTAAATGCACTCGACAAGGGTTTAGCAAAACGTCTGTTTAATGGCATCTGGTCGGTTTGCGTGGGTGTTGTCACTGCTATCCGTACACGGTAGACTTGGGCGAAAGTAATGCTGTCTAGACTTTGCCAAAATCGCAAGCCGCCATTAATATTGTCGCCAAGCATCTGAAAAACCAACGTTCTCGCGAGGAAACAACAACCTAGCATTCAGGAACGCGAGCGCAATCGTCAATGCTGCCGGAGAAGGTCGCAACATTTTCAAGATGCTCCCTGCAGCATCCTTCCCGTAGGCACAGACATCGTTCGACAGCCACACCCGACCGTTTCTAATAGCGCCTGGGGGTTGTGTTCGTCCGGGAACATAGAATGTAGGTCCAGGTTGTGACTTCATCGTCTATCAAAATTAGCCGGCGGACCTAGCTTGTAGGGTGGCCGCGTCACATGGTTTCGTATTGCTGAAGGTTAATCGCAGCATGTAACTCTGTTGCGCTTGGCTTTACGAACCTGACAAAAATCATACCTACACAAAAGCAAAGGGCACAAAACGGATCACCTCATGTTCGGAAGACGCTTTATGCTGTGCTCGCGCCGCTCATGCCTGCGGCTCCAACGCAGACCGGGCCACATCATCGCGCCGCAAACCGAGACGTGCGCGCTCATCCAGTTATTCACCCTTAGCTGTGAGAGCAGCAACCCGAACGCGTCGGTCTTCTTCATCCACTGTCGTATGGACCAGAGATCGCAACATCAAAGGACCCAGATTTGCCGTAGCTGTTGCCTGATCTATCCCAACGCTATCTGCTAGTGCACTCAGGCCAATAGTCTTTTGTCCCGCGATAACACCAAGCACAATTATCTGTTGGCTGGTCAATCCTATCGGACGCAAAAACTGTATCAAGCTGCCGCGAGATAATGCAATTGATCCTTTGCACGGCTATGCAGAGACTGTAATATGACAAGCCTCTCATATCCTTTACCGTTTCTTTCTCGCGAGATTCTGTGTTGCAAACCTGTTGGTATTTCTCAACTAATGCTCCTCTGTTCTAAAGCCATCGCTCAGTGCTTGGCTAGCTCGGAATAATTACATGATGAATAGCGCGCGTTATCGCTGGTTGCTTTATCCGGAACCACACAGCATACAACGCAGGAAGGAAGAGGAGGATCATCACCGTCCCCGCTGCAGTTCCTCCAATCAATGTGTATGCCATGGACCCCCAGAACACTGAGTGGGTTAATGGTATGAACGCCAGAATTGCAGCAAGTGCCGTCAGGATCACTGGTCTTGTCCGTTGCACCGTCGCCTCAATGACAGCGTTGTAGTCATCGAGCCCAGCCGCCTGGTTCTCCTTGATCTGCTCCGTCAGGATCAACGTGTTGCGCATCAGAATGCCAGCCAGTCCGATCAAGCCGAGAATGGCGTTGAACCCGAAGGGTTGATTGAACAAAAGCAATGTCGGAACCACCCCGGCAAGACCAAGGGGTGCGGTTAGCATAACCATTGTCATGGTCGACAAACTGCGAACCTGCAGGATGATAACGATCAGCATGGCAGCAATCATCAGCGGGAACACCTGCGCAAGCGCAACATTGGCTTTGAGAGATTCCTCGATGTTGCCACCCATCTCGATGCGATATCCAACGGGAAGCGATGCGATCAGCGGCTGCAGGGCCTTCATGACCTGTTGGGAAACCTCCGGAGGCTGCGTCGCCTCGTTGATATCCGACCTGATCGTGATGACCGGGGTCCGGTCACGACGTTTCAGGATAGGTTCTTCAAACCGGATCTCCGAGTGCCCGAGCTGATCCAACGGAACCTGACGGCCATCCCTGCTCATCAGCGAGAAGTCGGCGAGACGTGACGGATCGAGGCGATTTTCGCCAGCACTTCGCGCAACGACAGGCACGTTGCGGATATTGTCGCGCACCTGCGTGATGGGATGCCGGAGAGCAGCATCTGCAACTGCTGGGCCGCCTCCGATGGAGAAAGACCAATCAGATTGAGCCGCTCCTGGTCGGGCACAAATCGCAGAACAGGTGTGCGGTTGCCCCAATCCCTGTTGGCCTGACGAACATCGGGCACGGTCTTCATGATCGCCAGAGCCTGCTCGGAAATCTTGTAAAGCTCATCCTGATCAGGACCCATGATCCGGAACTCGACCGGGAACGGTGTGTATGGACCAAAGACAAGTTGGGTCACACGCACGGATGCCTCGGGAACGAGACCCTCTGATATGGCACCTCTCAAGCGGTGTTTGAGTTCTTCCCTGGCGTGGGCGTCAGGCGTCAGCACGACAATTTTAGCAAAGGCGGAATCGGGCAATTCCGGTGCCATGGCAAAGAAGAACCGGGGTGCACCCTGTCCTACGTAAGACGTAACGATATTGGTTTCGGGCTGGGTCTGCAGCCAGTCTTCAACCCTCTTCACCGCCGATGTCGTGGCCTCGATGCTCGTGCCCTCGGGCATGCGCACTTCGACCAGGACCTCTGGACGATCTGATGTCGGGAAGAACTGCTGCTTCACGCCGCCCATGCCGACAACCGAAACGGCCATGGAAATGCCGACCACAGCGCAGACCATGAACTTATGGCGGACGGCGAACTCGATCACGGAACGCAGACGACGATAGTTCGGCGTGTCATAAATAGCGTGATGACCGCCCTCGACCGGCTTGATGTTGGGCAACATCTTCACACCGAGATAGGGCGTGAAGGTGACAGCGACGATCCAGGATACGATGAGCGCAAAGCCCACGACCCAGAAGATGTTGCCGGCATATTCGCCTGCGGTCGACTTGGCAAAACCCACGGGCATCAGTCCGATGATCGTGACCAGAGTGCCGGACAGCATCGGCGCTGCCGTATGGCTCCAGGCATAGGCGGCCGCCTTGATGCGGTCCATGCCCTCTTCCATCTTCACCACCATCACTTCGATGGCAATGATGGCATCATCGACAAGAAGGCCAAGCGCGAGGATCAGCGCGCCAAGCGTAATGCGGTCGAAGAAACGCCCAGTCTCCAGCATGATGAGGAAGACCACCGCAAGGGTGAGTGGCACAGCAAGTGCGACAACGATGCCAACGCGCCAGCCGAGTGCCACCAGACTGACAAACAGAACCACGCCAAGCGCCATCGCGAACTTGAGCATGAACTCGCCGACTGCCTCATCGATATTGACGGCTTGATCGCTGACTTTGGTCAGCGTCATGCCCAGCGGCAGTGTCTGTGCAATGGCGGCGGAGCGAGCCTCGAGTGCCTTGCCAAGATCAAGGCCATTCCAGCCTGCCTGCATGACAGCGCCCAGCATGATTGTCGGCTCGCCCTCGTGGCGGATGATATAGGTGGCAGGATCCTGATAACCGCGCCGCACCTCCGCCAGATCGGACAACTTGAGCGTACGTCCAGCAGCTACGATCGGTGTGTCAGCAATCGCCTGGACGCTGTTATAGGCTCCGTCGAAACGGATAAAGACTTGTGGGCCGCTTGTATCGATAGAACCGGCCGGCGTAACCGTGTTCTGTCGCTGCAACGCGGAAGCGATATCTTGCGCGGATATGCCGAGTGTCGCGAGCTTCGCGTAGGAGAACTCGACAAAAATCTGCTCGGGACGCTCGCCGACGATGTTGATTTTCTTGACGCCGGGAACATGCAAAAGATCCTGGCGTATGACCTCCGCTTGCCGCACGAGATCGCGCATCGGCATACCCTTTGCCTTCAGTGCGTAAAGGCCGAAGCTGACATCGGAGTATTCGTCGTTGACGAACGGACCCATAACACCCGGCGGAAGATTGCGGGCTTCGTCCCCGAGTTTCTTGCGCGCCTGATAAAATTCTCCAGCGACTGCGCTGGCCGGGGTGTTGTCCTTCAGTGTCACCGTGAGGTAGGCGTAACCCGGTCGCGTCGTCGTCTCGACACGGTCGTACCATGTGAGTTCCTGGATACGTTTCTCGAGTGGCTCAGCGACAAGGTCCTGCATTTCCCGCGCCGTTGCGCCCGGCCAGACCGAGGTGACCGTCAATGTCTTGATGGTGAACGACGGATCCTCGGCGCGTCCCAGCTTCACAAAGGCGTAGGCTCCAGCGGCGGCGAGAAGAACGATAAAGAACAGGGTGATGGCGCGTTCGCGAACGGCGATGGCGGAGAGATTGAAGTTCATCAGTTTTTCACCTCCTGTTGCGAGGCAATCCTGACGGTCACGCCATCGTCGAGAAGATGTGCGCCCAGAGCAACGACCTGCTCTCCGGTGCCAATCCCCGTGACAAACGCAGTCTCCTCGCCAATCTGGCGAACCTTGACCGGCGTAAACTTCACAGTCGATGGGGTGCCGTTGACAATCCACACGCCCGTGCGGCTACCGTCGTCCAGAATTGCACCCACTGGTATGGCGACCTCCGACTGGCGGTCGGCATCGAGAATTTTAATCGTCACTGTCGAGCCGAGGGGCGCGGAGGCTGCGCCTCCTTCGAGAACGTACCGGGCTTCGTAGGTCCGGGTTTGAGGATCAGCCGAATCGGATATTTGTCTCAGCTTGGCGTTTCCGCTGAGTCCGTCGCTTCCATAGACACTGGCCTGCGCTTCCGATCCCACCTTAGGTCGCAGCGTCTCAGGCAGCCAGATGACCGCCTCGCGAGGACCTGCCTGCGCCAGTTGTACGACCGTCTGGCCAGCAGCCACCACTTGCCCCGGATCACCGGCCGTTTCGACAACTGTTCCATCCGAGTCTGCAAGAAGAGTGGTGTAGGTCGCCGCATTTTCGGCCACCTCTGCGTCTGCCTCCGCCGCAGCCAGCTGTGCCGTGGCAGTGTCGAGCGCTGCTTTCGCCTGTTCGTAACGCTGGGGCGTGGCAGCCAACCCATTCTTCACCAGGGCCGCATAGCGCTTTTCGTCCGCCTGCGCCTGAACCAGAACTGCACGTGCTGCGGTAACGGTGTTGCGTTTCGCCGTCAGCGCAAGCTGCAGATCAGTCCCGTCAATCCGCATCAACGGTTGGCCCTGCTTCACCTGCTGGCCGACATCGACCAGCCGCTCAACGATCTTGCCAGGGACTCTGAATCCCAGGTTGCTCTGCACGCGGGACGCGACCGTGCCCGTGAACGAGCGTTCCGCTGTACCGGTGGTCGTTGCCTCCGCCACCCTTACGAGGGGAGAAGCCGTTCTTGGGTCAGCGGCCAACGCTTCCTGCTTGGTGGGTTCAAAAACCACGAAAAAGGCCCAGGCTGCGCCGGCCGCTGCCACGAGACCTACGAAAGTCAGGACAAGTTTGCGTTTCATTTTGAGTTTCTCTTCTTGACGGGCGACATGGATTATTTAGATTGCGATATAAATCTATGTTTGCTATAGATGTCAAATGAAATCTAATAGGAGGCCGATATGAGAGTGAGCCGGGCACAGGCCGAAGAAAATCGCGAAACGGTCATTAACGTTGCAAGCCGTCTGTTTCGAAAGCATGGATTTGACGGAATTGGCCTCAAGGATCTGATGAAGGGCGCCGGCCTTACGCAGGGCGGTTTCTACAAGCAGTTCGCATCGAAGGACAACCTTGCTGCATTGGCGTCGAGGCGTGCGATGGAAAGTGCGACCCGGAGATGGTCGACGGCGGCCGCGAACAGTTCCGATCCCCTTGAGGCGGTAATTGCGTTTTATCTTTCCTCGGACCACCGGGGCGAGAAGGCTGAAGGCTGCCCTCTGGTGGCGCTGGGATCTGATGCCACCCGCCAGAGCGAAGAGGTCAGGCGACCGTTCGAGGACGGGATACGAGCTCACTTCGAGGTTCTGGATGAACTGATGGAGGACAGCAAGGGCTCCGATCCCAGCGCAAAATCGATGGCGATATTGTCCCTTATGGTCGGGGCTGTGACATTGTCGCGGATCATCGAAGATGAGCATTTATCTCAGGGCATCCTCGACGCAGCGGCCGGCGAGGTCAGACGCATTGCGCAGGGCGACGAGGTTGCTTGAAAGCTAGGCCGAGCCGCTGGCGTGGCGTGGATAGGGCTGAGGCTTAGCCCCGCCCTGGCAAGGTGAGTGCATCCCAAGGCTCTTGCTTAAACCGCATGCCTATAAAAGTGTGCCTCACCGCATCGTCGGACAGGGTGCCGAAGGCACGCCTCTTTATTACAGTGAAACAGGTAAAAACTTATGCGTCGTATCGTTGTTACAGGAATGGGAGCTGTCAGCCCCCTTGGTGCAAATGTCGGGATCTCCTGGTCCCGCCTGCTTGCGGGACAGAGCGGTATCCGACGGTTGACCGACGATATCGTCGCAGACCTGCCGTCCAAGATAGGCGGCGTTGTTCCTTCTATCATGGAAGATCCAGAAGGCGGCTTCGATCCCGACACGATCATGGCTCCCAAGGATCAGCGCAAGGTCGACAGGTTTATCATCTTCGCACTGGCGGCCGCTGAAGAGGCTCTCGCACAGGCGAACTGGACGCCGACGTCGAATGAAGACCAGCTAAGAACAGCGACGATCATCGCATCGGGGATCGGCGGCTTTCCCGCAATCACCGAAGCCGTGCGTACCGTCGATCAACGCGGTGTACGCCGTCTTTCGCCTTTCACCATTCCCTCGTTTCTCGTCAACCTCGCAGCGGGGCAGGTTTCGATCCGCCATGGCTTCAAAGCCCCCCTTGGTGCGCCGGTCACCGCGTGTGCCGCCGGTGTTCAGGCAATCGGCGATGCTGCAAGGCTCATCCGATCCAATGAAGCCGACATCGCGATATGCGGCGGAACCGAAGCCTGCATGAATATCGTCAGTCTGGGCGGTTTTGCCGCCGCAAGATCGCTATCGACCGGGTTCAATGAGACCCCGAGCAAGGCATCGCGTCCCTTCGATGTGTCGCGTGACGGGTTCGTCATGGGCGAAGGGGCCGGCATGCTGGTCATCGAAGCGCTGAGCCACGCTCTTGCGCGCGGCGCCACGCCGCTTGCCGAACTCGTCGGATACGGCACGACAGCTGACGCCCATCACATCACCTCCGGACCCGAAGACGGCAACGGAGCGCGCAGAGCGATGGAAATTGCCATTGCACAAGCAGACATTTCCGCACGTGAAATTGGCCATCTGAATGCTCACGCGACTTCAACTCCCGTTGGGGATTTAGGAGAGATGAGGGCCATCAAAAGTGTTTTTGGTTCTGACAGATCGATCGCTGTCAGCGGCACAAAATCGGCGACCGGACACTTGCTGGGTGCTGCAGGAGGCATGGAAGCCATCTTCACAATTTTGGCTCTCCAAAACCAGATCGCACCACCGACGCTAAATCTCAATGACCCGGATCCTGAGGCTGACGGTATCGATTTTGTTGCTACTCATGCGCGATCACTGAACACTGAATTCGCCATATCAAATGGCTTTGGTTTTGGCGGCGTCAACGCAAGCGCAATTTTCCGACGGTGGGACTAATAGGTTGGTGGCCCTCACTTGCGATTGGCTGATCCCAGTCTTTAAAGCGACCACAATCAGGCCATGTCAGTGCAAGATAACATGGACCCATCGCATTTTTGACCTTCGTTAACGCAATGCAGAGCGTCCATGAAGTTAAATCCTGTCGTGATTTCCAATGCGCGTATCCTCGGTGCCAAACGTCCTGATCTATTGCTTCACATCTATTTCCCAGCAGCGACAAGTTGGATATTTTCGTCCTCGCGCACATTGGTAGGTTTTTGCAGTATTTGGTATCATCATCGGCGAGTATTTAGGTTCGTCTGCCGTCTTGGCTACCTTATCGCTCAGGCTGAAGGGAATTTCGATGCCGTGGGCGTTCTTGCAGGCTTCTTGATTTTAGCGATGTTAGTTTTCAAATTCTGTTGTTCAGGCACTTATGGGGCCATTTAACAGTCTCTGACGCGAAGTGTTGTATTGTCTAGGAGGAGCAACCCGGGGAGCTTGTCTTTAACGACGACAGGTGGCAGCTGGCTGCCCATCCTGGAGAAAAGTCGCCTCACAGCCTTGGTTTTACGGCGTGCTTGAACCAGGATATCGGAAACATCGCCGTCGGCGTCAGTTTCACCCCAGAGCCAGAATATCTTCAACATCAAGTGTTATCGACGCAAACCGGTGACAGGCCCACACTGCGGGGGCGACAATTTCGCGCGAAAAAAGCCCCCTTTTTGACCTGACAATGAGCTCGCAAGTTTCACTATATCTCAATACCAAAATGCGCGTTCAACAACTCAGCAGCGCGTGCGACCGCTCAATATTGGCGCCAGTAAGGCCCACGAGTCCAGCGCGAACAATCGACGTGAATAGTGCTGCACGATAGGCAGACTGACCACCTCAATAGTTAGAGACTGGAAGCTGCGCTTGATTGCAAGCAATCGGCAGACACGAGAAGCAGCCGTTTAATGCATATGAAGAGGTCTTGACAGGTTGAAATTTGTTGTGTGTTATAACACTCGACACATTACGATTTGAATAGGAAGTATTATGATCCAGCAACACGGTATGCACCGACTACAGGAGCGCCTCACCGATCCTTCGTTGTTGCGCGACAAGGCGTATATCGCTGGCGAGTGGGTGAGCGCCGACAGCGGTGATACAGTCGCTGTCATTGATCCGGCGACGAATCTCAAGATTGGTTCGGTGCCCAATATGGGCGCATCTGAGACTCGCCACGCCATCAAAGTTGCAGAAAAAGCTCGTCACGGCTGGGCTGCCCTGGCTGCCATGGAACGCGCAATAGTATTGCGTCGCTGGTTCGACCTGATTGTTGCAAATCTTCCGGATCTTGCAGTAATTATGACAGCTGAGCAGGGGAAGCCTCTGGCTGAAAGTCAGGCAGAGATCCGCTATGCAGCCTCCTTCGCGGAATGGTTCTCGGCAGAAGCAAAGCGCGCATATGGCGACCTGATTCCTGCACCGCGCGCCCGGACTCGCATTATGGTCCTTAAGCAGCCGATAGGCGTTGTCGCAGCGATCACCCCGTGGAACTTCCCCGCTGCGATGATTACCCGCAAATGCGCTCCGGCTTTTGCTGCAGGCTGCTCCGTTGTAGTGAAACCCTCCGAATTTACGCCATATTCGGCGCTGGCCCTGGCTGAGCTTGCGGAACGAGCCGGCATACCGAAGGGTATCTTCAACATCGTAACCGGTGACGCTGCAGCAATCGGGGGAGAGTTGACCTCAAGCCCGATCGTGCGCAAGATCAGCTTCACCGGTTCCACCCGCGTCGGCAAGCTCCTCCTCGAACAATCGGCAAATACAGTGAAAAAGGTCGCGATGGAGCTTGGCGGTAACGCCCCACTCATCGTCTTTGATGATGCTGATCTCGATGTCGCTGTGCAAGGGGTTCTCAACGCAAAATTCCGTAACACCGGACAAACCTGCATCTGCCCGAACCGTATATATGTGCATGAAAACGTCCACGATGTATTCATTGACCGGCTGTCGACCGCAGTTCGTTCAATGAAGGTCGGCGACGGATTTGTCGACGGCGTGCAACAAGGCCCCCTGATCAATGAGGCAGCATTGACGAAGGTGGAACGTCATGTCGCCGACGCGCTCAGCAAAGGCGCGAGAATTGTGGTGGGGGGAAAGCGCCACGTGCTCGGAGGGACTTTCTACGAGCCTACCGTACTGACGAACGTGGATGCGACAATGCTATTCGAGAACGAAGAAACGTTCGGCCCTGTTGCCCCCGTGCAGCGCTTCTCGGATGAGAAAAGCGTCATCAAAGCTGCCAATGCTACCAGCTCCGGCCTCGCAGCTTACATATTCACCCGCGATCTCGATCGAATGTGGCGGGTTGCCGAACAGATCGAGTCCGGGATTGTCGGTGTCAATGAAGGACTTGTGTCGAACGAGGTTGCGCCGTTCGGCGGCATCAAAGAATCCGGTATCGGTCGCGAAGGCTCAAAGTACGGGATCGAGGAGTTCCTCGAGTTGAAATATGTCTGCATTACTCAATCCGCAACCTGAAGGCCCGTCTACATAAAGTAGATGGGCCTCATATAGACGCATAATAAAAGGGGAATAACGTGAAAATCACGAATACTATGAAACAAGGAGTTCTGGCCGGCGCAACCGCCCTTATGGGAGCAATGGCCTTTGCAGGAGCTGCGCAGGCAGGCAGCGCCTTGGAAGCCATCAAGTCGCGGGGCACGCTCGTCTGCGGCGTCGGCCAAGCAGTCCCCGGCTTTTCAGCACCAGCAGCGAACGGTGAACTCGCTGGTATCGATATCGATTATTGTAAGTCGATGGCAGCCGCCATTCTCGGCGACTCTTCCAAGGTAACTTATCGTCAGACGTCCTATTCAGAGCGCTTCGTGCTGCTGTCTTCAGGCGAGATAGATGTTCTTGCTCACGACACGACGACCACGCTAAACCGCGAAGGCGCTCAAAGCGCTCGGTTTACATCGCCAAACTATTTCGATGGGTACACCTTCATGGTGCCGAAATCACTCGGCGTGGACAGCCCGGACAAATTAGCCGATGCCACAGTTTGTATCTTGCAGGGCTCGACCTTTGAAGTGAACACTGAGAATTTCTTCAAGTCGCGCGGACTGAAATATACACCGCTGGTACTAAGTGCATGGGAACAGCTTGACGCTGCCTTCTTTGGAGGCCGTTGAGAGGTGGTTCGGTTTGTCTGAACAATTTCGGGCGTTTTGCTAAGTGGATTACCGCCTCGATTATGCTGCCACCATCATTGGTGTAAGCGCGTTGAAGTAAACCTGATCCGGTGTCTGC
>Ga0308157_10003323_pt1 | contig 23712 bp, 26 predicted proteins | sample PhyBR1_FD_201035 | JGI IMG/M metagenome (GOLD analysis project Ga0308157, IMG submission 201035) | Phyllosphere microbial communities from UC Gill Tract Community Farm, Albany, California, United States - DLSLB.R1 | ecosystem: Host-associated > Plants > Phyllosphere > Unclassified | place: USA...
AAAGCAAGGCCCTGTAGCGCAGTTGGTTAGCGCGCCGCCCTGTCACGGCGGAGGTCGCGGGTTCAAGTCCCGTCAGGGTCGCTCAATTTACTAATCTATTAGTAAATTTGGTGTCCACTAAGTGGTGCCAGGCTCTGTAGCTCAGTTGGTAGAGCGTTCGACTGAAAATCGAAAGGTCACCGGATCGACGCCGGTCGGAGCCACGCAGGCCCTCGGTTTACCGAGGGTTTTCCTGTGTGTATTGAAGGTTATTCAAAACACTAGGCCCTGTAGCGCAGTTGGTTAGCGCGCCGCCCTGTCACGGCGGAGGTCGCGGGTTCAAGTCCCGTCAGGGTCGCCATTAAACAAATGCTCCGGTTTCCCGGAGCATTTGCTGTTTCTGCTGTTATTTACTTCCGCACACTAGTTGGCTCGCCCTAAGTGGCGCGGACCCAACCAACGGTTGCTTAGTCGGCGATATGCAGCAGCCGCACCGGTCATATCGCCATCATCCAAGGCCTGCAGACCATCTAAAAGGTCATTAGGTGAGTCGTCAGGCCAAACGATTTCGGCCAAGAGTCCGTAGTCCAGTTCAATGACGGCGCGGCTATCAAAGGACTCAAGCCAACTTCCAAGGCTTCCTAGCTCCTCAAAAAGTTGTGACTGCGGTGCGTGCGTCACCAAAGTTTGAACAGCCCACGCCAACCGCTCAACGGCTTGGTCGAAACCTATATACATGCGCACGGTCTTGAGTTGATCACCGTCATGGATCACTTCGTGCTCATCGTCTTCGCGGAACAGAGCAAACCAGCTGAGCGGAATGCCCCAAGAAGAAGTGCGGGTATGCAGATGAGTCAAGTCTCCAGCGAGACGGTCTGGATCAACGCGTTGTGCATTGGCTTTCCGGGACGCCGGCGGTACTAGAAGGTCGAAGACTTCAGGTCGGATAGCTTCTTCCGCTTGCTCCGCTGCTAACAAGCTGCGAGCCTGCAACTGTCCGGGGCAATAGCGGGTGTGCTCCGTACCCTGATAATCCAAAGTCTTAATGGAGCGGAAGAACTCGGGCTCATTGTGGGGAAACGGATCGGACACGCCACGTAGCGTGCGCTGCCACAGCCGCTCATTTTCAAACGTGTCCCATTGCTGGGCGGTGCGCTGTGGCGTGCGAAGAATGATCGACTGGGCCCAATCTTCAAAGGTATCCAGCGGTTCATAAACACGCAGGAATGCCGTGGCCGAGGTGAGCTCACTGATGGGCCCAGTCAATTTTGTAGTCATAGTTAGTCTGAGAGCTCCACAATTACCGGTGCGTGATCGCTGGCTCCCTTACCCTTTCGCTCCTCGCGGTCAATGCTTGCCGAAGTGACCCGTGCGGTCAGCGCGGGGGAGGTGAGGGAGAAATCGATACGCATGCCTTCGCCCTTGGGGAAGCGCAGCTGGGTGTAATCCCAGTAGGTATATTGGCCTTCGGTGTAGGGGCGGACCACATCACTGAAGCCCAAGTCCTCAAAAGCCGTGAACGCAGCACGTTCAGGAGCTGAAACATGCGTGAGCTTATTCTCTATGAAGAAATCGATATCCCAGACATCTTCATCCTTCGGGGCAATATTCCAGTCACCCATCAAAGCGATCTGGGCCTCAGGGTTTTCGGCCAGCCACTGCCCGGAGCGTTCCTTGAGTTCATTGAGCCAGTTGAGCTTGTAGGCCATGTGTTCGTCATCGAGGGCGCGTCCATTGGGAACATATAAGCTCCACACCTGAACCCCTCCGCAGGTTGCAGCAATAGCGCGTGGCTCTTGAACCGGGTTCTTTCCACCCTTGCCAAATTCTGGCTGTCCGGGGAACGTGCGTTGCACGTTCTCCAGACCTACGCGAGAGGCAATGGCCACGCCATTCCACTGGTTGACGCCAAAGTGGGCGACCTCGTAGTCATTGTTCTCGAACAATTCCCACGGAAAATTCTCGTCTTTGCATTTTGTTTCCTGAATGGCCAGGACGTCTACGTCGGTGCGTCGCAACCAGTCCTCAACGCGGTCGGCGCGGGCTCGTAGCGAGTTCACATTCCAAGTTGCAATCTTCACAAGTTCAACCTATCAAGTTTGCTGACTGACGCCACTTCAATTTACTTGGAAGTCCGAGTATATTCGTGTTCTAGAAGGTGACGCTAATCACTACTAGGAGGCAATGTTGCCTGAAATCCTGACCGAACGTCGCGGCCAGCTTGGTCTGATCACGCTAAACCGACCTCGGGCACTCAATGCCCTCAATACCGACATGTGCCAGATATTTCTTGAGACCTTGCTCAGTTGGCGTGAGGATCCTGAAATTTCCCAAGTAGCAGTACAAGGGGCCGGGGAACGTGGTCTGTGTGCCGGTGGCGACATCGTTGCCATTTACCAAGACATTAGAGAACGTACCGGTTCCTCTGAAGAATTCTGGCGTATTGAGTACCAGCTCAACGCCCTCATTAGTGAGTATCCCAAACCGTACATTGCGTTAATGGACGGCATTGTCTTGGGTGGTGGAATAGGCATCTCTGCGCATGGAAGCCATCGCATCGTTACTGAAACCAGTCGATGCGGAATGCCAGAAGTTGGGATCGGATTTTTCCCTGATGTCGGAGGTACCCACCTATTAGCTAAGGCGCCACGTGCTGCCGGTCGCTTGGCAGCACTGACCGGAACCACATTTGGTGCAGCCGATGCCATTCTTCTGGGATTGGCCGATACATATGTGCCGCAGCAGAAACTCGCACAATTGCTCGAAGAACTGGAGCACGAACCGGCCCAGAGTGTCATCGACCGGTATGCGGAAGACCCTGAACAGGGTTTCTTACATGAGCCATGGGTGCAAGTCTTTGACGAGGAGAATCTGCGCACCGTACTCCTGACCCTGCAAAGTAGCGATGTTCCGCAGGCTCAAGAGATGGCCCAGACGCTACGCACCGTGTGTCCCAGCTCAGTATGGCTGACGGACGAGCTTATTCGACTCGCAGGTGATGACCTGCGCAAGGATTTGCAACGTGAATTCCGAGCAGCCTTGCACCGATTAGATGACCCTGACTTTGCTGAAGGCATCAGGGCAGCAGTGATCGACAAAGACCGGACACCCCACTGGGTAGATGTCATACCCGGATTGAGCCATGAACAAAGAACCCAGAGACATCTTGGTCCACTTCCCGGTGCCGAATTGAATTACGCCCTGCTAGGTGCGGGCCTCGAAGAAAAGAGTCAACTATGAGTGACAAGCCAGTCATTGGCTTTTTGGGCCTAGGACATATGGGTCTGCCCATGGCCATCAATCTGCATCGTGCCGGCTACAAGTTAAAGGGATTCGATGTGGTCCCCGCTGCCGTTCAAGCTGCGCAAGAAGCAGGGATTGAGACGGTGGCTACCCAAGAGGACGCCGCGGTTGATGTAGATGTAGTCCTGACGATGTTCCCCTCCGGAAAACACGTCCTTGACGCGTATGAGAAGCATCTTTTGCAAAGCGCCAAGCCCAATACGCTTTTTCTAGAATGCTCCACCATCGATGTCACCCAAGCGAGGCAGGCCGCCGAACTTGCGGTGGCCGCCGGTCATCGCAGCGCCGATGCACCGGTATCTGGTGGTGTCGTCGGCGCAGAAGCTGGAAGCTTGACCTTCATGCTCGGCGCACAAGATGAAGATCTGGCGGAGATTACTGCAGTACTTGAGCACATGGGAAAGCGAATCGTGCACTGCGGTGGTTATGGCGCGGGGCAGGCCGCCAAGGTCTGCAACAACATGTTGTTGGGGATTTCGATGATCGGTGCCGCCGAAGCCTTTGTGCTCGGAGAGCGCTTAGGACTGGAGCACCAGGCCCTCTATGACGTGATTTCTTCAGCCTCGGGGCAATGCTGGGCGGTGACTACTAACTGCCCAGTACCTGGTCCGGTGCCCACCTCGCCGGCTAATCGCGAATATCAGCCTGGGTTTGCTGCTGCGTTAATGGCTAAGGATTTAGGTTTGGCAACCAGCGCGCTGGAGCACACGACTACGGATGCTCAGCTTGGAGCATTGGCTGCGAGCCTGTATCGAAAGTTCAGTGATGAAGGCAATGCGGGCACGGACTTTTCGGGGATCATTAATGCCATTCGAGAGGGTACGTTATAGAAAATCTCCCGAAGCTTTTCGGAAACGCGCCAGAATCTCGAAGAGCTCGGTGGCGTCATGCGCAGAGAGGTTGCTCTGGGCAAAAAGACTCTCATTGAGATCGTTGCGAGCCAGATCGAGGACTTTTTGGCCCTCACTGGTGAGCTCTAACAAGCGGGTTCGGCCATCGGTAGGGTGCGCAACGCGGCGCACCAGGCCGGTGGATTCCAAGCGGTCAACTGAGTTGGTCAGGCTGGTGGCGTGCACCTGAAGCAAATCACTGGCCTGACTCATGGGCAGGGAGCCTCGCTTGGAGAATCCCAAGAGGGCAAGGACCTCAAATCGGGCAAAGGTTAGGCCGTGCGGTTTAAGGATGACGTCGGCCCGTTGCAAAAAGATCGAAGCGGTACGCATTACCGCGGTGATAGCCGCCATGGAATCAGCTTGAGCTGTCCATCCATGTGAAATCCACTGTTCCCGGGCCTGCGCAATCGGGTCGCGTGGCAATGGTGAAGTCATTTATATACCCCCATAAAAAGATCTAGTCCAACAATATACTTGGACTTCCTAAGGTTTGGAAGGAGAACCCCAATGGACCTATTAGGAGTGACACAACAGCTGAGCGATCGCGAACATGAACGCCTGCTGGAAGTGCGAGAACTAGTGCAGAACAAGATCCGTAAACAGTCCATCGAATACTGGAATCGCGAAGAGTTTCCAGTCGAGTTGGTGAAGCTACTAGCCCAGCAAGGGTTGGCAGGACTCCAGTTAGAATCGTGTTCGCATCTTTTGCGAGGTCTAATACACGCGGAAATCGCCCGTGCGGACATTTCACTATCTTCGGTGGTGGGCATCCACAATGAGCTGGTGGTCGGAATGCTCGATGAGCTCGGTTCCGAAGAGCAGCGCGCTCAATGGTTGCCCAAGCTCACGGCTTTTGATGCTTTTGGTGCATTTGCCCTGACTGAACCCGAGCACGGTTCAGATATTGCCGGGGGAGTCCAATGCTCAGTTAAGCGTGACGGTGACGAATATGTCATTAGTGGCGCCAAGCGATGGATTGGCATGGGAACCTTCGGCGACTTCACCCTACTGTGGGCCAAGGATGCAGAAAGTGGTGAGCTCGGAGCCTATCTTGTGGAATCTAATCGTCCCGGATATTGCGCAACCAAGATTGAACACAAGATCGGTTTGCGAATCATGCAAAATGCGGACATCACCTTTGACCAGGTGCGCATCCCGCTGGCCAATAAGCTTCCTGGTGCTTCATGTTTTTCTTCCGCTAACGGGCTGTTGATGCAATCCCGGGCGTGGGTCGGGTGGCAGGCGGTGGGTGCGATGATGGCAACTTTTGATATTTGCAAGGCCTATGCCCTTGAGCGGCAGCAGTTCGGCCAGCCCATTGCTTCCTTCCAGCTGATTCAGCAGTCCTTAGCGCAGATCGCAGGAAACCTCACTCTCTGTCTATCCATGATGGGTGATATTGCGCGTAAGCAAGAGCGTGGAGACTTGCAGATGGTTGATGCGGCCATGGCTAAGTCCACCGCAACGCGGCTTGCGCGAGAATCTGCGTCGTTGGGTAGGGCATTGATGGGTGGCAATGGTGTGGTGAGTGATTTTGAAATGGGGAAGGTGTTCTGTGATGTCGAAATCCTGCACACCTATGAGGGCACCTATGAAATCAACTCGCTCATTGTGGGCAGAGCGCTGACGGGAGTGAGCGCTTTTGTCTAGCCCAGTTGTTTCAGCCTTCGGCCCTGTAACCCCCGAGCCCCTGATTTTCCGGGGGGGGGGGCGCACTCTTTGCGCATTTCGGGCAAGGTCGCCGAACGGCTTAAAATCCTTGGCATCGAAGCTCAAAGAGAGCGCAACATGACTCTCCGAAGTCTCGTCTACGAAGTTAACAAAGGTGTCCGCATAGACCTGCTTGGCTATAGTCCTGAAATGATCGTCCATCATGCGTCACGAGCAGCCGCCTCTATGACTGGCTATATCGACCTGAAGAGGTCTTCTCCTCCAAGCAGGGAGAACCCCTAGTTAAGCATCCTCTTACTTTCTTGAAGTGCTGAGGACCTCTTGAAGCAGCCGTCGAAAGTAGATGAAAACGGATGAAGCGGATATTGGGTTATCCCATCAAAAGTTGTTGTATTGTCGGAAAATGCGAACTCATGGCCCCAGATAAGTCGTGGAAACGCGAATAGGTAATGGCCATCATGGTGGAGACTGCGGGTTCGTGCAGCCTCTACCATGATGGCTACTCACTATTATTCAACCTGTCGAAGATTTCGTTCGATATGTGCTAATTCATCAGGATCCATGTCGCTTTCTGCGTGCCATCCTTCATCCGATTCATGCGTCTCGGACCACTCTTGAGTTTCCCGTGCAGATGCAGAGTTCATTTGGATTACCGTTGGTTCTAATACCTGCGGTGACGGCCATGCTATTACTAGCAATCTTTCCGTTCGAGGGTCCTCGTGCGACGTTGGCTCTTCTCCTTCATCGAAGCCTTGGCCTGAGCGATGGATACGAATTCGGAAATTTCCCCGCATATCTTCGCCAATCAGAGTTTCAGGCTCTTCAATCTCGTCGCCTGAACCATTAACTAGCGTGACAACATCACCCGCTGTTTTAAGAAGGCTTATTTCTGCGATGTCATCCCATGAGCTATCAACTGCTGGTGCTTTAGCCTGTAGCTCAACCGACACTTTGACCTGTCCGTACATCGTCGCAACGTTCACAGAAATCGATTGTTCATCGTCCACAGTTATGAGCCCTGCATAAGTGCCATGTTCAGTGCCCGCACTTTTCGCGCCCTCAAGATATAAGCGCTGATAATCTGCGTTTCCTAGATAACTCACAAGATATCCCTTAGGTGTAGATTACTTAATTTTGATATAAAACTGGTCGCCGTGAAGAACACGGTTTCGATCATTAAAAACTTTGAGTGCGTTTCCGGCTACCGAGGGTTCGTTGGTGGTCGTTGTGCATGCGCTCGATTCTTTTGCGTCCTTCATTTCAGTAGGAAATCCTAAATCGGAGTTGTTGCAACTGCGGAATGTTATTCCTGGTCCTCCGTCTTAAACGCACCCTGCCGTGTTGACGCAAACCGGTATTCGTCGCAGCTTTTCCCGGCAGGCCTCTTGAGTCGCATGGGACAAGCTTGTCGGCGATTTTTGTTCGCGTCTTGGGAGGCAATCAAACGTGTCAGTGGCATATTCGCTCCCGGCGGCCCACTTGCTTGGGCATTCCTGACGTGTTTACCAAAATTGGGGTATGTGGAAAGTGAATAATTTAGGGTTTCTTTAGTACCTTTTACGATACATCCCATACGGTTAGCCTGTTCCGTGTCGCAAGGTCATCATCAGTCCAGCAGTAGTGAAAAACCTCTCCGGGATCCCGCGACGGCATGCAGCCAACTCTGTCGCTAACTGCGCCTTCCCTGTCTCGGCATACCCGATAAGAATCAAATCTTGAGCATGATCAAGGAAATCCAGATAGGTCAGCTGCTCACGCCTATGATCAGGAGGGTACTTAATCGCCGTGAATTCATACCCGTCCAGTGTTTTCAGAGCGGGCAGCCTCACAGCCCTTAACAACCTGGTCCGACGCGATCCAGTGAGGGAAGCATGCTCAGGTACAAGCTTTCGTTTTAACGACTGTTCATGAGGTTCATTCCATGAAACCACTGGGCGGGATCCAGCGGAGATCTGGAGAGAAAAATTTCTAACAAGTACTTTCCAATCTGGAAAGTACTTGTTAGAGTTGAGGTGTTCAAAGGTTCACAGCAAAGGAGAAAGACCATGAAGGCAACGTTCAACACCTGGTACATCGCATCGATCATCTTGGCTGGAGTCGCATTTTTTACTCTCGCCCTGAGCGTGTACTTCACCGGACAAACAATTCTGCTCTACGTTGGCATGGGAGTGTTCCTGGCCGTCACCATGACCATGACCAGCATCATGGCCCAGCGCCAGCGCAAGCCAAGCAAGGGTGAAATCAAATGAACTCAGAAAAGGAACTGAATCCCGCGGAGCAACTAGCTGCGCTGGGTAAAGCCCAGCAAGCCATGGATCAGGCCTCCGGATACGGGGCAAAGTTGATGGGGACCTATTGCATCGTGCTCGGTCTTCTTATCGGAGGGCTTGCAGCTCTCTTGCAGATCTACCGGCCTGATGAGAACTTCGCTGGGTTTATCGTCATCATTTCCCTGTTTGCCGTAGCCGTCATCGCGATGTCGCTGGCCTACGGAAAGCTGTATCGTTCGCTTCCGCGGGGATTCTCAAAAATGTACCTGCGAGGTTTTGTGCTCAGCATGGTGCTCTACACGGTAGCCCTGGTAATAATGAGCGCAGGACCGTTTGCGTGGCCAGTCGTACTGATCATTGGTGTTGTCGTAGCTGCACCATTGTGTGTGACCGGAATTGCGATGGTACGGAAATGATTGCCCATGCCCGCGACCGGCTCAACGATGACTTTTCGAATCCGCTCAGGCTTTCAATCATGGGATCTCTTCAAGCCGTTGACGAGGCTGATTTTAAATCCCTCAAGGAAGCCCTCGGTGCCTCGGACTCGGTACTTTCACGACACCTGAGTGCGCTGGAAGCCGGAGGCTATGTGCAGATCAAAAAGGGGTACGTAGGCAAAAGGCCTCGTACCTGGGCGAAGCTTACTTCGACCGGGCACAAGGCCTTTGCGCAGCATGTTCAAGCACTGAAAGAAATTACCGGCTTGATGTAACTTCTAGGCCCGCCACCACTGATCCCAGTAGGTGGCGGGTACTGCGCGCTTATGGCGTGAAGTAAGGAAGCGTTTTTCAATGGCTTTGGCCGCCTCTACAGCAATTTCACGGCCTTCAAGATAGTCATCAATCTGTTCATAGCTCAGGCCGAGTTCTTCTTCATCCGCGCGTTGAGGTTGGCCATCAAGTAGGTCAGCAGTTGGTTTCTTAGCCCACAGAAGTTCAGGGGCCTGTAATTCACGCAGTAGAGCCTGATTCTGACGCTTGTTTAGTCCAGCAAGCGGCAACAGGTCAGCTCCGCCATCGCCAAACTTGGTGAAGAACCCGGTCACGGATTCAGCCGCATGGTCGGTGCCCAACACCAACATGCCACGGTCCCCGGCGATGGCATATTGCACGATCATGCGGGTGCGTGCCTTAGCATTTCCACGGTTAAAGTCGCTGATCTTGGGGTGTCCTGCATCGGCGAGGGCTTCGTCGAGTGCGGCGACCGGCTTGGCGATATTAACTTCAAATTGCTCGTCGGCGCCAATAAAGTCCATTGCCGCGGCAGCATCATCGGCATCGTGCTGCACCCCATGTGGCAGGCGTACCGAAACAAAACGTGCCTCGCCCCCGGCTTCGCGGACTTCCTGGACTGCCAGCTGCGCTAGGCGCCCGGCTAGGGTGGAATCAATTCCGCCAGAAATCCCCAAAACAAAACCCTTAGCCCCGGTGGCGGCGAGGTAGTCCTTGAGGAAGTCGACGCGACGACGGATCTCCTGCGCGGCGTCGATTTCTGGGCGTACACCCAACTCTTTAATGATTTCTGCTTGCAATTCACGCATGACATTAATCCTAGGCAGTGGGCACGAGACGAGAACGCCGAATACTGCGTTTGCCTCGAAAGTTAATCTGTTCTCAACATACCCTGTAGCGTTCGACGTTTACTCTTGTTCTTCTTCCGGTGCCCAACCGAGATTGCGAGCCATCTTTTCCAGAGTCTGAACGACGGCGTCATATTCGGAGCCGTCGAGATCTTGGCCAAACTGGGTGCGAATCTTTTCTACCAGCTCGCTGAGTTTGAGTAGGGAGATATGGCCACGGTCGGTGATTGAATATTCTGCGTCGTTCGTGGTCACCCACCCTGATTCCACCAGCTCTGCCAGGTGCTCGCTTAAGGTCTGCGGCTCATCCTCTGAGGCGAAGAATGGCGACAAACCAGCATTAAGCTGCGCCTCGGTAGCGGGACGTTGTTCCAGCAGGTTTAGCACCTGCCATTGCCGGCGTGTCACGCCATGCTCTTCTAAGGTCGCTGCAAACTGCTCGTCAATCAGCGAATCCACCAATTTTAACCAGTAACCCAAGGGGCGTTGTGCGTTCATAAAATCAGCCTAGCGATGATGCCGACTAGAATCGAGGGTATGAGCGAAACCAGCGCCCGTGAGCGACTAAAAGAACTAATCCAAGAACTAGCCATTGTGCGCGGCAAGGTCATCTTGTCTTCGGGCAAGGAAGCTGACTACTACATCGATTTGCGTCGAGTTACCCTGCACCAGGAAGCCTCGGGGCTGGTCGGTGAAGTCATGCTTGATCTGCTCGATGAAGCAAAGCTTGAATTCACCAATGTTGGTGGTTTGACCATGGGAGCTGACCCAGTCGGCACCGCCATCATGCACACCGCCCGCGCCAAGGATCGCGCTATCGACGCCTTCGTTGTGCGCAAGGCACAGAAGTCCTACGGCATGGGTCGTCAGGTCGAAGGGCCAAGCGTTGAAGGACGCGACGTGATCGTGCTGGAAGATACTTCCACCACCGGTGGCTCGGCGTTGACTGCAGTTGAAGGCGTGCGCAAGGCCGGTGGCAACGTGATTGCCGTTGCCGTGATCGTGGACCGCGATACCGGGGCTAAGGAACGCATCGAAGCTGAAGCCGGTGTTCCTTACCTGTTTGCCTACGGCAAGACCGAGCTAGGCCTGTAAACAGCAAGAAATCCAGGCGAAACCCATCATTGTGAACGTTTGCAATGGTGGGTTTTGTGCTTTAGTTTTTGCGCGGTGCAGCTGTAGTCTCGCGAGGAACCAATACCGCGGGGAGTTGCTGTGGTGTGCTGTCTTCTTCGCTGTCTAGCAGTGAGAGTAGCAGGCGAACTGCATGGCTGCCCATCTCATGGAGGGGTTGGCGCACGGTGCTCAGCGCAGGGGAGCTTTGGGCAGCCGCTGGAATGTCATCAAAACCGATGATGGATAGATCCGCAGGGACATTTAGGCCACGCTCGCGCGCAACACCGAGGGCCGCCAGGGCGGAGACATCGTTGGCTGCAAAAATCGCGGTGGGCGGTTGGGGCAGGTCTAAGAGTTTCCCCGTGGCTTCCACTGCAGCATCATGCTGGTAATCGCCTTCTTCAATGAGCTGCTCGTCAAGGGTTATGCCAGCATTCTCTAGTGCTTGCCGGTAACCTGCCTCGCGCAGATGCGCGGATTTAAGATCCTTTCGGCCCCCTATAAAACCGATGCGTTGGTGCCCTAGATCTAAGAGATGTTCGGTGGCCTTTTGTGCGCCGCCGGAATTATCCACGTCCACGATGAGGGGCATGTCTGTGCCCGATTGTGGGTCGATGGCTACAACTGGAACAGAGCTATGGGGGATCTCAACGGTGGGAGTGACAATGATGGCCCCGTCGATCAGGGTGCCACCCAGGCGCGAGAGTGAACGGCGCTCCCAGCCGATATGTCCTTCTGGGCTGAGGTTTCCCGCATAGGCCATCAGGTCGTATTTGGTGCCGCGCAGCGTGGCGGAAATACCGTTCAACAGCTCCAGCGCGAAAGGCTCAAATTCGGCAACGAGGATGCCAATGATGTTGGTTCGTGAATTGCGCATCGAGGATGCGACCAACGAGGTTTCATATCCGAGCTCGTTGATGACCTGATGAACGCGGGCGATTGTTGCCGGGGCAACGCCGTATCGTCCATTGACCACTTTGGACACCGTGGACACCGAAACCTCGGCGACACGCGCCACATCGTTGATGGTCACCCGGGCTGCTGCAGGCTTTTCAGCAGGCGCCGGCTGCCATCCGGAGGTGGCGTTCACTGGGTTTTCGGTCTCAGGGCTCATCACTCGACTAACAGTAGCGCATATTTCCGCGAAAACAGTGGAGTTCACGAGCTAAGAACGAGATGTTGAGAAGTTTTCGATAACGTTTTCGCTAAGGATTTCGAAAACGTTATCGAAAACGATTGACATGATGCGCATCACAGTGCAATTCTTGGTGGAGCCAAGTGCCTGCCGCGTCAACGTCGACAGGGCCATTTCTTCCCACAGCTCAGGAGCACACGCATGAAATCTACGTCCCGCACCGCAAAAATTCTGGCGCTGGCAGCCACTGGCTCGCTACTGTTTTCCGGATGCGCCTCCGGGTCCTCCGCACAAAGCGACTCAGCTGACGGAACGACCACCATCACCTGGTGGCACAACTCCAACAACGGAGAAGGCAAGGCCTACTACGAAAAGGTCGCCAAAGACTTTGAAGCGACGCACGAAGGTGTGCACATCGAAATTCAGGCCATGCAGCACGAAGACATGCTCACCAAACTTGACGCTGCTTTCCAAAGCGGGGATGCACCGGATGTTTACATGGAACGCGGCGGGGGAGAGTTGGCAGCTCACGTAGCTGCCGGATTGACCAAAGACCTCAGCGAGTTGGCCAGTGATGAGATCGGCTTCCTCGGAGATACCGCCGGTGGATGGCAGATCGATGGGAAAACCTACGCACTGCCCTACTCATTAGGTGCAGCCGGGTTCTGGTACAACAAAGCACTGTTCAAAAAGGCTGGCATCGACAAAGCCCCGGAAACGTGGCAAGAGTTGCTTGATGCCAGCACCAAACTCAAAGACGCGGGCATCACGCCAATCTCGGTCGGTGCCGGGGATAAATGGCCAGCGGCCCACTACTGGTACTACGCAGCGGTGCGTGAATGCGCTGAACAAACCCTGGCTGACTCGGTGACCAACCTAGACTTCAGTGACCAATGCTTCGTGAAAGCCGGCGAAGACGTGGATCAACTGATCAAGGCTGAGCCGTTCAACGCTGGTTTCCTGTCCACCCCGGCGCAGTCGGGACCCACCTCGGCTTCGGGACTGCCAGCCACCGGCAAGGTTGCCATGGAATTGGCCGGGCACTGGGAACCGGGCGTGATGCAGGGGTTGACCGAAGATGGCAAGGGATTGGGCGATGACACTGGATGGTTCTCCTTCCCAGCCATTGAAGGCGGAGCGGGTAATCCAGAGGCACAGCTCGGCGGTGGTGATGCCTGGGCAGTAGCCCAAGACGCACCCGACGAGGCTGTGGAATTTGCCAAGTACATGCTTTCGGAGAAAGTCCAGCGCGGTTTTGCAGAACTGGATATGGGTCTACCAACGAACCCCAAAGCCAAGGATGCCGTTGCGGATCCGGCACTTGCCTCGATGATTGATGCACGCGATAAGGCGCCATACTTCCAGCTTTACTTCGACACTGCCTTTGGCGCATCAATTGGTGGCGCCATGAATGATGAAATTGCCTTGCTCTTTGCCGGTAAATCAGACGCGCAGAAAATCGTTGATGCTAGCCAAAATGCCGCTGATCTAGAGAAGTGATCCGGATCGTGGCTCAAGAAGTAACTTACGTAACCGGAGCAGCGGCTGAAACCTCCGCCTCGCAGACTGAGACCGCCCGGCGGGCGGTCGGCGCGGGCATGACGGAGAAACCTCAGCGCCGACGCGCCAAACCGGCGGATCGTCGCAAGACCCTTGAGATCCTGTTCTTTATCAGCCCAGCCTTGATCTTGATCGCGGTCTTCATGCTGCTCCCCATCATCCAGGCCGTGCGCTATTCGGTGTACAACTGGAAGGGCTTTGGCCCGCTGGTGGACTTTGTCGGGCTGAAAAACTATGCACGGGTACTGCAAAATGAGGTCTTCACCGATGCGATGATCCACAACTTGATCATCATCGGCGGATCCATCGCATTGCAACTCCCCATCGGTCTGGGCATTGCCTTGCTGTTGAACCGGAAGATGAAAGTTCAGTCGCTATTGCGCACCATCATCTTTGTGCCCTACGTACTCTCCGAGGTCATTGCCGGTGTCATTTGGTTCCAGCTACTGCAACCGCAGTACGGGGTCATTGACACCATCATGTCCAAGTTCGGCATTCAAGGTCCGGCCCAAGGTTGGTTAGGCACCCCGGAATTAGCACTGTGGACCGTATTGGCTGTGTTGACGTGGAAATATCTCGGATTGGCCGTCATCTTGTTCTTGGCCGGGTTGCAAGGTGTGCCCTCAGAACTCTATGAAGCGGCAGAAATCGATGGTGCTTCTTGGTGGCAGATTCAACGGAAGATCACCATTCCGTTGCTCGGACCAACCTTACGCACGTGGGGATTCCTTTCTATGATTGGCTCCCTGCAATTATTTGACATGGTTTGGATTCTCACCGGTGGTGGACCGGCAAATTCCACCACCACCATGGCCAGCTTCCTCGTCTCTGAAGGAACTAAACGACAGAATTTTGGCGTGGCTGCCGCAGCCTCGGTGATCCTGTTCATCGTTGCTCTGATCCTCGCCGTGTCCTACCAACAATTTGTCCTCAAAAGAGATGCACAACCAGCTGACGAACGAATCAAGGCGAAGAAGGTCAAAGCATGAGCGCCACCGTAGCCGCTGGCCCCCAACACACCCCAACCCAAGCCCGACGAGCCAAAAAGCGCGCGCGAAACCAAGGCGGAAACGTTGTTGTTTATGCCATTGCACTAGTCGTCGTGGCGCTGACCCTAGGACCGGTGCTCTACGGCATCCTCGGCGGTTTTCGGAGCAACGCGCAATTGGCTGAAAATCCTGCAGGATTACCGGCGCCCTGGGTACTTGATAACTATCTTGGCGTGCTGAAGAATCCAGACTTCTGGCAGTATGCAATGAACTCAGCAATGATCGCCGTGATCACCACGGTGATCGTGGTGGTCCTTGGAATCATGGCGGCCTACCCACTGGCTCGCTATCAGTTCAGGATGCGCGAACCAATCTTCATGGTCTTCGTACTGGGACTACTTTTCCCTGCGACCGTCGCCATCGTTCCACTATTCATTCTGATCACTCGTGACCTGCACATGGGCAATACCTGGTGGGGCGTGGCCCTGCCGCAGGCAGCGTTCGCACTACCCATGACCGTAGTTATTCTGCGTCCCTTCCTGATGGCATTGCCTCAAGAATTGGAAGAAGCCGCACAGCTAGATGGTGCAAGTCGGATTGGGTTCTTCTGGAGAATTCTCTTGCCATTGTCCAGTCCCGGCATGGTCACCGTAGGCGTTCTGGCCTTTGTCGGTTCATGGAATGCCTACCTGCTACCACTGCTTTTGCTCCAAGGAGATATGCGCACCTTGCCTCTGGGCGTGGCCGACTATTCCAGCGAACACTCTGCAGATACCGCAGGAGTTTTCGCCTTCACCGCTTTAGCGATGATCCCCGCCCTGATCTTCTTCCTGGCCATGCAAAAACGCATCGTCAATGGGCTGCAGGGCGCAGTCAAGGGCTGAGACCCGCAAGGTGCCAAAGGCACCCAACTTACTTTTTGAGAATAGGATTTTCATGAAAACTGCCGAACAGACATGGCGAAATACCGAACTGCCAACGCATCAGCGAGTTGCTGACTTGTTAGCGCAGATGACGCTTGAAGAAAAAGCAGGGCAACTTGGTTCGTACTGGATTCGTCCGGAAGAAGAACAGCACGACGGTGAAAACAACGTGGCACCGATGGCTGACACTTTTGGCGGTGGTCCGAATTTTGAAACAGCTATTAAGAACGGACTCGGCCACATAACCCGAGCCTTCGGTACCATTCCGTTGGATCCAGTCCAAGGCCGTGCAAAGCTCGCCGAATTACAAGAGCAAGTCATAGCTTCCAACCGCTTCGGCATTCCCGCCATCGCCCATGAAGAATGCCTGACCGGCTTCACGACCCTAGGGGCCACCTGCTATCCAGCTTCTATTGCTTGGGGAGCGAGTTTTAACCCTGAGCTGGTTCATTCTATGGCCGGGCACATCGGAGCGGACATGAAAAAGATGGGTGTGCACCAAGGACTCTCCCCGGTATTAGACGTCGTACGCGACTACCGCTGGGGTCGGGTCGAAGAGACGATCGGCGAAGATCCACACCTGGTGGGAGAACTTGCTCTTGCCTATGTGAAGGGACTGCAGGGTTCTGGGGTTAGCGCCACGCTCAAGCACTTCGCTGGTTACGCTGCCTCGCAGGGTGGCCGAAACCACGCACCGGTATCTCTGGGTCAACGTGCACTAGAGGACACCGTCTTCCCGCCCTTTGAACGGGCAGTACGCGAGGGCAAAGTTCAGTCGGTGATGAACTCTTATGCTGAAATCGACGGTGAAGCTCCGGCCGCCAGTCGTCGTCTGCTCACCGAAGTACTGCGTGAACGCTGGGGGTTCACCGGCACGGTCGTGGCCGATTACTGGTCGGTGAGCTTCCTGCATAGCATGCACGAAATTGCCGATAGCGAAGATAGCGCAGGATTGTTGGCATTGAAAGCCGGCATGGATGTCGAGCTGCCTGAAACTATCGCCTTCTCCAACCTTGCAGAGGCCGTACGTGCCGGGCACTTGGAGGAAGCGATCCTGGATCAAGCCGTATCCAGAGTACTCACTCAAAAGGTCGAAGCAGGCCTCCTCGATCCTGACTACAGCCCAGAGCACCACTGGCAAGGCGACGACGTTGACTTGGATTCTAAGCAGAACCGACAACTTGCCCGCACCATGGCCGAAGAATCCATAATCTTGTTGCGTAATGAGCAGATCCTTCCGTTAAAGAATCCGGCACGACTTGCGGTGATTGGACCCAGCGCGACGCAACCCCGAACCCACTTGGGTTGCTATTCCTTTACCAACCACGTGTACTCGCGGTTCGCGGAGCAAGAAGACTACGGGGTGGAAATGACCTCGATACTTCAGGCCTTGCGAGAATCTCCGGCGCTCGCCGGAAGTCAGATTGAGTACGCCCGAGGTGTGGACTTCACTGATCTTGATGACAAGGGGATCGAGCAGGCAGTAGAAGTTGCGAGGAACGCCGAAATTGCGGTTGTGACCGTGGGCGATTTAGCTGGGCTATTCGGCCGTGGGACCTCGGGCGAAGGCTGCGACGTGGTGGATTTGAAGCTGCCTGGACGGCAGTCAGAACTAGTGGAAGCCGTGTTGGATACCGGAACCCCCACGATTCTGGTTTTGGTCACAGGGCGTCCCTACGCACTAGGAGAATTCGCTGACCGGGCTGCCGGCATCGTTCAATGTTTCATGCCTGGCGTTGAAGGTGGGCCTGCCATTGCAGGGGTTCTCACCGGGGAGGTTAACCCTTCCGGGAAATTGCCGGTACAGATTCCTGATCATCGGGGTGGGCAGCCTGGAACTTATCTGGTGCCGAAATTGGGGTGGCATTCGGATGGAATCTCAAACCTCGATCCCCGTCCGCTCTATCCTTTCGGCTACGGCCTGTCCTATACGAGCTTCGAAATTTCTTCACTGCAGATATCGTCTACGCAGATCGCCACTGATGGGACAGTGGAAGTTAGCGCGAGGGTGACCAATACCGGGTCACGACACGGCGCTGAAGCCGTTCAGTTGTATCTCAGCGATGAATTTTCGCAAGTAGTTCGTCCTAGACGATGGTTGGCAGGCTTCGCCAAGGTCAGCCTTGATGCAGGAGAGTCGAAGTCAGTGACCTTCAGTGTCCATGCCGACCGGACATCATTCACTGGCCTTGCTGGGACCAGAATTGTTGAACCTGGAAAGTTTACTGCGGTGATTGGATCCAGCAGTGAAGATCTCGGACAAAGTGCCACGTTTGAGATTGTAGGACAGATCCGCGAAGTCGGAGAAGGCCGAGTGATGGACACACCCGTAATTATTGGAAAGTAGTCAGGCTGTTCGCCGGCGTAGGGTCAACGAGCCAACAAGAAGTGCCACCGCGATCCACGCGACGATTACCAGCATGCTGATTCCAGTAGCAGAATCTGTTGTCCCCGCCGCGACGTCCGAGAGGGCGTCGATGGCGTGGGAGAGCGGCAACCAGTCTCCAATAGATTCGAGGACCGAAGGGAGCTGATCCCTGGGCAAAATAATTCCCGCTAACAAAAACTGCGGGATCACGAGGGCCGGCATGAATTGCACAACTTGGAATTCGGTGCGGGCGAAAGCACTGGCCATGAGCCCCAGGCTGATCCCTAATAATGCATCAAGTGCGGCTACAGCGAAGAGCAGCCAGAAGCTTCCCGATATTTCTAGACCACAAACCCAGATAGCGAAGCTTGTGGCGATGAGGGTTTGAACGATGGCAATGAGAGTGAAAGCTAGCGCGTAGCCAAAGATGAATTCTCCCTTGGCCAACGGCAGGCTCAGAAGCCGTTCAAGTGTGCCACTGCGTCGTTCACGAAGTGTGGCAATGCTCGTCACGAGGAACATCACCACAAAAGGAAACAGCGCGATCATGGATGGACCGATCCGCTGGAAAGCTGGAGTATCGGTAAATATCCAAGCAATCAGTCCTATCAGCAGGCTGGGGACTACGAGCATTAAAGCAATGGTGCGAGGGTCATGACGTACTTGGTTCAAGACCCTGCCAGCTGTGGCTAGTGTTCTGCGCATCATTTGCTCTCTTCCACAGCGGCGCGGTGTCGGGGCACTGAAACTGGGGCGGATGGTGCGTCACTTTGCGGATCTGTAGTTCCTGAATCGATGAGATTCAAAAAGGCTCCCTCAGGATCGGTCGCGCCGGTACGTTGCATGAGCTCAAAGGGCGATAGCTGGGCGAGTATTTTTCCTTCGCGGAGTAGCAAGATTTGATCGCAACGCATGGCCTCATCCATGACGTGACTAGAAACCACCAAGCAGATTCCGGTGGAAGCTAGGCGCGCGAAGAGATCCCAAAGATCCGCGCGCAGTACTGGGTCAAGCCCGACAGTGGGCTCATCAAGGATGACGATTTCTGGGTTGCCGAGAAGGGCAATAGCCAAGGAGACACGATTGCGTTGGCCACCAGAAAGATCGATGACCAAGCGTGATGCCTGCTCAGCAAGATCTGTACCTTGGATGACACGATTCACTTCATCGGTGCTGAGCCCAAGAATATTGGCGAAATAGGTGATGTTCTGTCTAACCGTTAAGTCGTCATAGACGCTGGCTGCCTGAGTCATGTAGCCGACCTTGCGTCTTAAGGATTTGCTTCCGGCTGACTGGCCGAGCACGGTGACCGAACCGCTGGTGATGATCTGGTTGCCAACGATGCTGCGCAGGAGTGTGCTCTTACCACTTCCGCTGGGGCCCAGAAGGCCGATGATTTTGCCCGCTTCAAGATGGAAGCTCAACTGGTCCAAGACCAGACTCTTGCCTCTCTTGACGCTGAGATCTTGCACGTCGATGCATACTGATTTATTCATCACATAATGAATTAGAGACCCATACGGCAGGCAAGTCAATGCTTTTGAAGCGGAAGATCTCCGGTGAGATAACGCTGAATGGTGGGAGCGACCAGTTCGATGAGCTGATCTTCGCTCATTGACGCTATGGGCTCCAAGGAAACAACATAACGGGTGATAATCAGGCCAATAAATTGGCTAGCGACCAGTGCGATCCGTTCCTCTGCAGACTCTTCGGGCAGGCGCGAGCCAATGCGCGAGAAAATCTCCTTCTGGATGAAGGGTTTCAGGATTTTCGCGGCAGTATTACTGGAGATCAGTCCGCGCACCATGGCCACGGCGGGCGATTGAAAAGCGGGTTTTTGCCAGGTGGTAATCAGAGCCTTGGTTAGTGCATAACCCAATTCATCTAAGGGTGCATTGATGGCCTGCCCAACGACATCTCCCGGATTGACCGGGATGTTCATGGTCTGGATAAACAGGTCGCTTTTATCCTTGAAGTAGTGGTGTACCAAGGCAGGATCAACTGAAGCTCTGCGGGCTACCGAGCGCAGACTCGTCCCTTCGAAGCCGGCATGGGCAAACTCTTTGGATGCGGCTTTGAGGATCTTGATTCTTGTTGATCCAGTCGTGCTTCCCTTAGGGCGTCCGCGTTTTCGGGCTCCGGGAACTTCGTTGGGTACAGGCTCACTCACTGCTTTAGCATACGACGCGGGTAGGCCGATTGGTTGGTGCGCTGGGGAACAGAATGAGGCCGGGCAGACGCCCGGCCTCATTCTTGGGTGTGGAGAGTTACTTCTTTGCTGCGGGGGCCTGTGCCGGTTGTGCGCCCTTAGCCAGTTCCGCGTGCAGGTTTGCGACGGATGGGTACTGCAGGTCAGGACGGAATGGGAAAGTGTCCATGTCATCTCGGGAAGTGATGCCGGTGAAGACCAGAGCAGTCAGCAGACCAGCTTCCATACCTGCCACGATGTCGGTGTCCATGCGGTCACCGATCATTGCGGTGGTTTCCGAATGCGCATCGATGCGGTTCAACGCGGAGCGGAACATCATAGGGTTTGGCTTGCCGACAACATATGGTTCTCGGTTGGTTGCACGCGAGATCAGTGCAGCAATCGCACCGGTTGCAGGCAGGAGGCCTTCGGCAGATGGTCCCGTTGCATCAGGGTTGGTGGCGATAAACTTTGCGCCTCCTTCGATGAGGCGGATGGCCTTGGTGATCGCTTCGAAAGAATAGTTGCGGGTCTCGCCCAGAACGACGTAGTCAGGATTCTGGTCGGTCATGATGAAGCCTGCTTCGTGCAACGCGGTGGTTAGGCCCGCCTCGCCAATCACGAAGGTGCGACCACCTGGACGTTGACGAGCCAAGAACTCCGCAGTGGCCATGGCTGAGGTCCAGATGTTTTCCTCTGGAACGTCCAGACCTGAGGCCAACAAACGGGCACGAAGGTCACGAGGGGTAAAGATGGAGTTGTTGGTCAGGACGAGGAAACGCAGATTGTTTTCACGCCAGTACCCCATCAACTCCGCGGCACCTTTAACTGCCTGATTTTCGTGGACGAGAACACCGTCCATATCAGTAAGCCAGCACTTGATGTCATGGACGGTACGAGCAGCGCGGTTGGTAGTCGTCACGAGGTGAAGTCCTCCCTGATGAAATTGTGGTGGGAGCCATCTGCATTGAAAGATTCCCCTGCTACTAGAAAGACTACACAGACTTGGGCGATTGCGCCGTGAACAAGGGCACGATGAGAAAGAACTACGCTTAATAGTGTGAATCAAGAAACGCATGAGCCAGTTAACGACCCCAGCGAGCAGCATGTCATCGGAGTGGGCCCTTGGGAAGGCGAGCTACCGACCGATGATAAGTATGATCCGGAGCTGCTAGCCGAGGGCGACCGACGCAATGTTGCCGACAAATACCGTTACTGGAAAATGGACGCCATCATTGCCGACCTAGATGAGCGCCGCCACGACTTCCACATCGCCATTGAAAATTGGCAGCATGACATGAATATCGGCACGGTGGTCCGTAGTGCCAATGCTTTCTTGGCTAAAGAAGTACATATCATTGGGCGCCGTCGATGGAATCGACGCGGAGCCATGGTTACGGATCGTTACCAGCACGTGCGTCATCATCCAACCGTGGAGGATTTCGTGACCTGGGCCGAGTCTGAGGGGCTTACCATTTTGGGAATCGACATCTTCCCGGATTCCGTGCCGCTGGAAACTTATGACATTCCAAAGAACTGCGTTTTGGTGTTTGGCCAAGAAGGACCCGGTTTGAGCCCGGAAGTTCATGCGGCCGCTAAGGACACCTTGTCAATTGAACAATTCGGTTCAACTCGTTCCATTAACGCGGCTTCTGCTGCCGGAATTGCCATGCATGCATGGATCCGCAGACACGTTTTTGAGCAAACGGTAGGTTAACGAGGAAATTAATACTCAAGAGTATTAGTCGAGCATCTGGATTAGTCGCATTTTTAGGCCTACGCTGTTAATCGGTTATGAAAATGTGATCTGGGAGCGAGTGGCCGTGAAACGACGTCATCAAGTGAACCACGACTTATTGCTGCTCGGGTTGCCCCGACGCAAGAATCCCGTGGTCATCTGGTCGACCTCGATTGTGGCGGCCTTGGGGCTTACCGGAGCGTTGGCGATTCCGATCGTGGCGCAACCCGCTGATTCACGCCAGGGTGATGTCCAGGTATCTATGGAAGCCGTCGCTGACTACTCAATTGGAGATGGCCCGGTCTTTGTCAGCGGTGACGCGCCACTGAACGCCTTCGGTGGTTCGGGCAAAGAACTAGCCATTGATGGACGCCCGGTAGGCATGGTTAATGATGCTGCGGAGAGCACCGAAACAAGCAGCAGTTCCAATGAAGAATCAACCGCTTTGCTCGCGGGGACGGTTGGCGAGCTGGGTAAACTTCCCGGTGACTTGCAGCTGATGCACCCGGTGACAACCCGTCGAATTTCCAGCCCTTATGGTTGGCGCGCAAACCCCACGGGCCCCGGTAACCAGATCCATATCGGCCAAGACTACCCAATTTCTTGTGGCTCTCCTGTTTACGCTTCTGAAGACGGAACTGTCACCGTTTCAGGGTGGGCTGGACACTCCGGCATGCGCGTGACCATTGATCACGGCTATAACGTGCAAACCGGGTACAGCCATAACTCCAAGCTCATCGCCAAGGTTGGCCAGCAGGTGAAGCAGGGTGAACTGATTGCCCTGGCCGGAACCACTGGTAACTCCACCGGCTGCCACGTGCACTTTGAGGTCATTATTGATGGGCGTTGGCATGACCCTCGCAATTATCTGCCGCTGATCCCAGGACAACGTCAGGCCATGATCGATTCGCAGCGCCTGACAGTCAATGCGAACAGCGCACCTAAGGGCAACGGTTCACAGAACTCCGGTCAGTCCAACAACGCACCGGATCCGGACATCATTGTCCCTGAGAACAACACCCCACATATTCCTGCGCCGCAGCCAAGCCCGACGAAGACGACTAAACCAAGTCCAAGTCAGAGTGAAAGCGAAAGCCCAAGCGCTTCGAAGAGCCCAAGCGGTTCAAAGAGCCCGAGCGGATCCACCTCGCCGTCCGAGAATGAATCTGAGACTCCGTCGGATACTCCATCAACATCCACGAAGCCTACTGATACTTCAAAGGATCCTTCGTCGCCCGAAACGACTCAAGAGGCTCCATCGACAGAAAATTCGTCGCCAGACGGCGCTCCGTCTGAGAAGGAACAGGTTCCAACTACGCCTTCGACACCAAGTCCAACAAAGAAACAGTCTTCATCTGGAGAGGAATCGGCAAAGTCAACCGAATCCACTGGGGGAGCATCTTCTTCTGGTTCGAGTTCGACTGATATTTCGGCAAGCAGCTCAGGAAGTGCCAGCCTGTCGGCATCAATCACTGAATAAGAATCAACGCTCTGTTCTACGGCCGTCTGCGACGAGTGTTCTACTCGTTTCAGGCGGCCGTCGTCATTGCAAATAGTGCTTCATGACCGTGTCACGATATGAGATTTTAGCTAGAGATAGTGACCTAGGCGATAGGATGGATGGCGAACCGCCGTCAATGGAGACGCGAAACCTCGCTAATCACCAGGAGTGAAGCATGCCTATCGCAACCCCCGATAAGTACAATGCCATGATCGACGCTGCCAAGGCAGGCGGCTACGCCTTCCCAGCAGTGAACGTGACCAGCTCACAGACCCTGAATGCTGCAATCCGTGGCTTCGCTGAAGCTGAGTCTGACGGCATCATCCAGGTCTCCACCGGCGGTGCCGCCTACTGGTCCGGCGCCTCCATCAAGGACATGGTCGCAGGCTCGTTGGGCTTCGCAGCCTTCGCCCGCGAAGTAGCCAAGAACTACGGCGTCAACATCGCCCTGCACACCGACCACTGCCCAGCAGACAAGCTGGATAGCTTCGTGCTGCCA
>Ga0308157_10003324_pt1 | contig 23706 bp, 21 predicted proteins | sample PhyBR1_FD_201035 | JGI IMG/M metagenome (GOLD analysis project Ga0308157, IMG submission 201035) | Phyllosphere microbial communities from UC Gill Tract Community Farm, Albany, California, United States - DLSLB.R1 | ecosystem: Host-associated > Plants > Phyllosphere > Unclassified | place: USA...
GATATTCTCGGCGGAAAGCAAGTTCATAAGTACCCGTAAAGGTACGGCGGGGCAGGGGCGTATCTTTGGCGTATGGCCTACAGCGATTTTACGACTGACCGACTCAGCACTGAGTTTGGAGTAGATTTCCAGTTGACGGCACGCTGGCAGTGGAGCCGAGCGAGTGGCTGACCGAAACGCTGGCCTTGGCCAACCAGTTAGGTTTCGGCAATGAAAAATCCCGCTCCGAGCGCCTGATTAGCCCGATTCTGGCTGAGCTGGCCCGGCGCAATGCCCACGCCTTCACCATCGTGTCGGGGGGCTATTGGGACGTAGACCCGGCGCGGGGCCTCAACGGCGAGTGTGCTTTTGTGCTGTCTTACGTCCGGCTGCATAACTTTATCAAAGCGCCGGTATTCTGCGTGGCCGAGGCTAACAAAGCAGGATATGGACCAAGGTACCGTGCAGTGTGCCGCGCAGCTCATCGGCGCGGCGCGGTTCAACGAGCGAGAAAAAAAGGCTATTCCTACGCTCTACGGCTGCGCAACCACTGGGGTAGAGTGGCAGTTTCTCAAGCTGGAAAACAATGTGTGCACCCTGGACAAGGCGCGTTATTACACGTTGGAGCTGCCGCGCCTGCTCGGGGTGTTGCAGGATGTTGTGGACCGGACCAGACAATATTTATAGCAAAAAGCCCCGGCCGAAAACTTTGGCCGGGGCTTTTCACTGCAAAGCAGGCTAGCCAGGCGTTAGCTCAGCGCGGCCAGGCTCTTCTTAATGCGCCCAAAAGCCTCCATCAGCTTGGCATCGGCGGCGGCGGTGCTGAAGCGCAGGCAGGCGGGCGCACCAAACGAGTCGCCGCCCACGGCCGACACGTGCGCGTCGCGCAGCAGGTACAGCGCCAGGTCCGACGAGCTGTTGATAACCGCGCCATCGGGCGTGGTGCGGCCGAAGAAGGCCGACACATCGGGGAAAATGTAGAAAGCGCCGTCGGGCGTGGGCGTTTTCAGGCCCGGAATATCTTTTACTAATTCCAGCACGAGGTCGCGGCGGCGATGGTAGGCCTGCACCATTTCATCGGCCGAGGCGCGGCCACCTTGCAGGGCGGCTAGCCCGGCGCGCTGCGCGATAGAGCAGGTGCCGGAGGTAATCTGGCTTTGCAGCTTGTCGCAGGCGGCGGCCACGGCGGGGTGCGCGGCCAGGTAGCCCAGGCGCCAGCCCGTCATGGCGTAGCCCTTCGAGAAGCCGTTGATGGTGATAACCTGGTCTTTTACGGCATCGAACTGCGCCAGGCTCACGTGCTCATCGGTGAAGTTGATGTACTCGTAAATCTCGTCGGCGATAGCGAAAATACCGGGGTGGCGGGCTAGTACCTCGGCAATGGCGCCCAGCTCGGCGCGGCTGAACACGGCACCGGTGGGGTTGCAGGGCGAGGAATACATCACGGCCTTGGTGCGCGGCGTAATGGCGGCCTCAAACTCGGCGGCCGTCACTTTGTAGTCGTTTTCGAGCGCGCCCACGATGGGCACGGCCACGCCCTCGGCCAGTTCTACCTGCGAGGCATAGCTTACCCAGTAGGGCGAAAAAATAATGACTTCATCGCCGGGGTTCACCAGCGTCATGATGATGTTGCTGAGCGCCTGCTTGGCCCCGGTGCTCACCACAATCTGGTTGGGCGCGTAGGTCAACTGATTATCGCGCAGCAACTTATCGCAAATGGCCTGGCGCAGGTCGAGGTAGCCCGGCACCGGCGTATAAAAGGTAAAGCCGTCGTCAATCGCCTGCTTGGCGGCATCCTTGATGTACTGCGGGGTCTGAAAATCAGGCTCGCCAAAGCTCAGGTTAATTACGTCGACGCCCTGGGCGGCCAGCTCGCGGCTTTTTTTGGCCATCGCGATGGTCGCCGACTCCTGAATCTGGAGAATGCGGTCGGAGAAATACGCAGTCGGGTCGGGCGGCGCGGCAGCCGGGGTAGCAGTACTAGGCGACATAAGCTTAACTGATAAGAAAAGGTGCGAGTCGCAAAAGTATTGGCCCGCGCGGCGTTACGAATGAATTGGCGCCATTTTTCATTGTTTTTTTGGCTTTCCGCCGGGCAAGGGCTAGCGGGCTGCCAGCCGCCAGCCGGCAACTAGCAGCTCGCTAGCCCTGCGCCAGACCAATGGGGCTGGGCGCCCTGGCCCACGGCCGCGGGTGCTGGCGGGGCCTGCCGCGGGTATCTTTGGGGCTTCAGTATAGCAACGCATGACCGCAAATACCCCCGACCCCGCTGGCGCCTTCGAGCGGGCCCGGGCCGGCCTCTGGGCTAGCCTACAAAAGCACCTGGCCCTCATTTACCAGGCTGAAACGGCCTTCAAGCAGGCTGTTGCTTTTGCCGATACGTTTCCTTTTTCGACTGCCGAGGTAGAGGCCGGGCAGCTTGCCGACTACACCCGGCAGCGCGCCGCCCTGCGCGATTTATTTACCGACGAAACCACGCAGCTGGATACCCTGACGAAGGCCATCCGCACAAAAAACTACGCCGAGGACGAAAAGAAGCAGCTTTACTTGCTGCTGCTAGGCTACCTCGACATTGCCGCGGCCGTGTTTGAGCGCCTGAGCGTGCAGGTGCCCCGCGGCTTGCCCGCCGATGAGGAGCTGGCCGCGACCCAGGCTCGCTTCGAGCGGGTGCGCAGCTTCGCTCGCCTGCATGTGAAGGGCATTGCCGGCTTGCTGGGCTAGCACCACGGCCAACCTACCGCCGGGTGCGCAGCAGCAGCGCAAACCCGTAGAGCGTGACCACGAGCACGCCCAGCGCCGAAAAAATGGCTACCGCGTCGCGCACGTTTTTGCCGGCCCAGTCCATCAGGAAAAACTTGTGCAGCACGGCAAACGACAGGCCTTCGCGCCGGTCGCCGTCGGTGACGAGGGCGGCTAGGCGGCCGCTGGCGGGCTCCACGTACAGGGCCGTGTGGTCGGGCGTGGCAAAGGCCAGCTTCATCACCGGCAGGCGCTTGTTCACGAAGCCATACTCGCCGGCAAACTTGGTTATCAGTTCGGGGCTGAGCAGGTTGGCCTGAGTGGGCGCGGGGCCGGCAGCGGGCGTGCCAATGGTGGCGGGCGTTTCGGCAACTAGGCTAGGGGCGGTGCAGCAGTCGGGGAGGGCGCCGTCTTCGGCGGCACCGGTGGCGGTGGCCGGCGCAGCCTGGCCATTGAGCTTCAGCATAAATTCCTGGCCGAGCTCGCGGGCGTACAGCGACTCGCCAGCGGGCAGCAACTGGCCGTCGCGGGTGCTACGATACTGCACGGTAGGTGGGCCACCCGCCGCGCCCAGGCTAGCCAGCCGGTAGTAGGGCTGGCCCGCCACCCGCACCAGCGACACGCGCTGCACCGGGGCCGGGCCGGCTAGGGCCTCAGGCAGCGGCCAAGTCAATTCGCTGGCGGCGAAACCCGACACGCGGGCCACAGTATCGCGGCGGTCGGGCGTGAGCTTTTGCCAGAGGTGATACGATGCGCTCAGGGCAAAGGTGAAGGTGACGAATGCCACCCACAGCCCCACCGAGCGGTGGCGCCGGCGCAGCCAGCCCACCTGGTCCTGGGCTGAGCGGGGCTGACGCAGCTTCTTCCGCACAAAGCCGTAGATAACCAGCCCGCTCAGGGCCGATAGCCAGATGATGGTGCTGAATACCAGCATGATGCCCAGGTGCCAGGGACGCGGCAGCCCATCGAGAAAATCCCAGTTGTGCATCATGCCAAACACCCACAGAAAGCGGGCGCGGGCCGTGTTATTGAAGGTGCCCATGCGGCTCTGCTCGGTTTCGACGAACACGGCCATGCCATCGGGCCGGGCTAGGGTGATTTTCCAAACCGGCAGCAAGCGGTTGATAAACTTGTAGTCGCCGGTGTAGTGGGTCAGGCGCTCGGCGCTCGCCACGGCCGAGGTCGAGTCGGCCGTGAGGTAGCGGGTCACGTCTTCGGCGTAGGCGCGGTCGCCATTGGGCAGCTCCTGGCCGGTAGCAGCGGCAAAGTAGCGCAGCCGGCCCCGAAAGTCAGTGACCTGGTAATAAGGCTGGTGGCGGTACTGCACCACGCGTAGGTTCTGAATAGCTGCCAAGTGGTGCTGCGCCAGCACCTGCGGCACCGATACGGCCAGCGCGGTGGCTTGCAGCGGCGGTGCGGGCACCGTTTCGTGGGCAATGGGTGGCCGCAGCCAGTTCGACATCAGCGGGTGCGAGATGCCGCTGAGCGTCCAGAGCACCACCGGCAGCAGGGTGATGAGACCCAGCGCCCGGTGCCAGCGGTACATATTACGGCCCACAAAGCGCCGCAGCGGCGAGGCAGCCGCGGCCGGCCGGGCCGGCGGGGTTGAAGTTGTTTGCATAGGAGTGTAGCGCGGACTTAGTCCGCACCTAGACAATTCGTTAAGGAGTTTATAGGCAGTGCACCCGCGGACTAAAAGGCCGCGCTATTCCCGCGCCTTGGCGGCGAACGTGTACCCTAGCCCCAGCGTGACGGTGCGCGGCGCGGCGGCCGTGTAGGTGGTGCCGTACTGGTTGGTGGTAGCGTTCACGGCGTAGAGCGCGTTGCCGAGGTTCACCACGTTGGCCCACACCTCCAGGCCGCGCGCTACCGATTGCGGCAGGCGGTAGCCCAGGCGCAGGTTCAGCAGGTTATAGCCGGCGTAGGTTTTGGTATTGGCCGTGTTGGTGTAGAACTGGCCCACGCGCTGGTACTCTACCCCGAGGCGGGCGCCGGGCGCGAAGCGCGGCTTGTAAAAGACCTCCGCGTTGGCTAGCCAGTTGGGGGCGCCCACCATGCGGTTGCCGGCGTAGTCGCGGTTGCGGCCCTGTACTACCTCGCTGTAATCGAGGTAGGTATGGCGAGCGTTGGTACCGCTCAGGCGGAAATTCACCTCTGGCACCGGCGCGTAGGTCAGCGTGTACTCGATACCCTGGTGGCGGGTGGCGCCCACGTTTTCGCTCTGCGTGGTGTTGTCGGCCTGCAAGAGGCTCACGATTTCGTTGCGGCCTTCCATCTGGTAGAGGCTCAGGTCGATATACACCTTGCGCTCAAACAAGGCTAGCCAGCCGCCGGCCTCGTAGTTGGTGAAGTTGGCCTGCTTCAGCGCTATGGTTTGGCGCGAGCTGTAGAGGCTGTTGGTTTCGGGCGGCTGGAAGCCAGTGCTGAAATTGGCATACAAGCCCTGGGCCGGCCCTAGCGCGTAAGTCAGGCCCAGCTTGGGCGCCAAGATGTTGTAGACGTTGTTCTGGCTAGCCTTCTTGCTGGTTTGGCTGCCGCTCAGGTTGTTGCTGAACTTGTACTGCACCCGGTCGTAGCGCAGGCCGCCCACGATGCGCAGTGCTTCGGTAGCCGGCACCTCGTACTGGGCGTAGGCAGCCGTGTTGTAGAGGTCGATTTTGTAGTCGTCGAGGTAGCGCCCGGTATCGGTATAGCCGGTGTAGAAATTGTTGGCCACGTCTTTCTGAATACTCAGAAAACGAGCGTAGTACGTGCTGGGGCTGTAGTCGGCGTAAGCCCCCACAATGAGCCGCGAGTTCAGAAAACCCAGGTCGATGCGGTGCTGTGCCAGCGCCCCGTAGCTATGAAACGACTGGTTGTTCACCTGCCCGTTCGAGCTTTGGTACGCGCCGTTCGCGCGCACATCGGCGATGAAATAGCTCGGTAGCTGGCCGGTCGAGTTGTAGCGCGTGAAGGCCGTGAAAGCCGTTTGTTGGCTAGGGCTCCACTCGTGCTCCAGGCGCAGACTGGCGCGCACGGCCGTCACCTCGCGGTTGGTGAAGCGGTTGTTGCTCTGGTAGCGGCGGCTGTAAAAGCGGGTGCTGTCGAGCGTGCCGGGCGTTTGAGTATAGAGATAATTGTAGCTGCCCGTGCCAATGAGGCGAGTTTTGGGGCTGAAAGTATAATCGGCCCGCAGCGTCCACGACTGCTTGTTGAAGTCCGTGTAATCTTGCCAGCCGCCGCGCTGCCGCGCCGCGTAGCCACCCGCATATAGCCCTAGCCGGCCCACCGTGCCGCTGGCATTGGCATCGACGCGCCGGTAGCCAAAGTTGTCGCCCTGCACCGAGGCGCCCACCGTGGGCAGGGGCGTGGGCTGCTTGGTCAGGAAGTTAACCGCCCCCCCGATAGCATTGGAGCCGTAGAGCGATGAGGCCGGCCCTTTCACCACCTCAATGTTGCGCACGCCGGCCTGGTTTATCTCATACAGCGCGTTGTGGTTGAAGATGCCGATGGGCCGAATGGGCAGCCCGTCCTCCAAATACAAATACACCGCATTGGTGGTAATGGGCTGGCGGATAGCCATCATGTGCTGCTCGGCGCCCAGGTCTACCATGTACACGCCGGCCACTTTGTTGAGGAGCTGGTAGGGCGCGGTGGCCTTGGTGTCGGCAATGAGCTGCGCCGACACCTGGCTGATGGCCACCGGCGTTTCGGTGCGGCGCTCCTGTTCGCGGCTGCCCGATACGACCACGCCTTGCAGGCTCACGGGTGCCGCTTCCAGCCGCACCGTGAGGGCGTGGCCAGCGGCCGGCACGCGCACCTGCTGGGTGTTGTAGCCAATAAACGAGATAGTTAGCTCGCGGCTGTCGGCCGGGGCGGCCAGTGTAAAGCGGCCGCTGGCATCGGTAGTAGTGCCGATGCTGGTGCCCGGAATAACGACCGAAACGCCCGGAAGCGGCTGCTGCGACTGGGCATCGAGAATAGTGCCGCGCACGGCGGCTTGCTGCGCCTGCGCGCTCACCAGGCTAGCCACGGCCAGCCCGGCACCCATAAAAATACCTTTCATTTCCCCTTGAAAATCAGACTAATCCAAACTCAGTGGGGGCCAAGTCTAGTCCAGGCCGGGCGCGCAATGCAGCCCAAGCGTCAACCAGCCGGCAACTCCCCAAACGGAGGTAGACTAGCCGAGCGGCGGGCGAAAAACGGACCCTAGCGGGGCTGCGTAGTGCCCCGCCACCAGCGCCGCGTAGCGCGGGCTAGCCGGGGCAATAGCGGGTCGGGCCGCCAGCACGGGCCACGGGCCAAAGGCGGCGGGCAGCATTTCGAGCCGCTCCTTCACGGGGCCGGCCGACTTGTTCTGGCGCTCTTCCTGCTGGCGGGCTTTCTTGGCGAAGTAGCACTTGCCATCGCAGTGCAGCAGCGGGCGGGCCTTGTTTACGCAGTAGCGCGCCGTGATAACCGTTTGATTGAGCGTAAAATCCACCAGCAATACTTCGCGGCTGAACGATTGCAGCAGCACCAGCGAAATACAGAAATAGGCGAAAAATGCTTTCACAGCGACTCGGCGAGAAAGCACAAAGGTAGGCGCCGCGCGTAGCGGTTGGCTGCTTACTAGCTATTTCAGCGCCTATTTCTTTGCCGAATATTGGCTCTTGCGTAGCCAATGACCAGCTTAGCCCGCCCAAACGGAATAGCCACCGCTGGCTGGCTAGCGCTGGCCGGGGGGCTGGCGCTAGCCGCCCAATCGGCGCCAGCCGCGCCAGAGCACGCCCAGGTCGAGGCTAGGCTCGTAGTCCTGCGCATACAGCCGCTCAAGCCGAGAAAGGGCCGGCAACCCGGCCTCCCCGGCGTGCGGGGCCACATCGGCGGGCGAGAGCACGGCGGGGTAGCGGCTAGCCTCGGGCAGGTGGTGCAGGCCTACCCAGCTGCACCGGCCCCGCAGCACCTGGCCCACATTGGGCAGCAGCCCGCCCGGCCGCCGCTGCGCCCAGATGAGTGCCGGGCTCAGGGCCAGCACTGCCAGGCAGGCCGTGAGGTCGAGCAGGCGCTTGTTGCGGCGCTGGGCGGGCTGGCTCAGGCGCCACGAGCGGTCGAGGGCGTAGTAGTCGCCGGGCGCATCCTTGTCGCTGCTGCCGATGATGTACTGGCTGCCCGCCGGCAAGATTTTATACGACACCAAGGGGCTGGCGGGCAGGCTGGCCATGAGGTTGATAATCTGGCTGGCCGGCAAATCCTGGCCGCAAAAAATAAGCTCCGTCAGGCCGTAGAGGCGCAGCAGCGCCGGCAGTTCGGCAACTGTGCCGAGGTGGTCGGCTAGGGGAGGGGCAGGAGGCGCGGGCGCATCGGGTGTGATGTAGCCAATAACTTTGGCCGGCACCTGGGCCTGGGTTAGCAGTTGGCGCACGCGTTGGCTTTCGGCCGCCGAGCCCACGATGGCCAGGGTTTTGGCGCGGCCCTCGCTCAGGCGCAGGTTGCCGTGGCGCAGCCAGTGGCCCAGCACCCGGCGCCCCACCAGCGCCGCCACCGCCCAGCCGCCGCCCAGCACAATGAGCGCTTTGGAAAAGCGCCAGGCGTCGAAAAAATTGGACACCGCCGAAATAAGCACCGTGCCCACGGCCACGCCGCGCACCACGCGGCTGGCGCGGGCTGGCTGGTCATAACCACCACTGAGCCAGACGGTAGCGAGCCAGGCCCCGATATAAAGCGGCACGGCCACTAGCATGTACTGCGGCGGGTAAAGCCCACGCACGAACTTCTGGTTGACTTCCCAGTAGGACTTTAGCACGTGCATGCCCGCGTAGAGCAGGGCCGCATCGAGCAGCACCGGGGTGGCGGCGGTAGCCAGGCGCTGGGCCAGGGCTAGCCCCGCCCGCAGCCAAATAGCGCTGTTTATCAGTACCGAAAACAGCCCCGCCCGGCTGGCGGCAAAGTGCTTGCGGGCAAAAATGACCATGGCCCGGTAAAACACCAGCACGTAGTTGACGCTCGTGCGCTTGGTGCTTTCGCCCTTGTAGTGCAGAATGCGGGTGCCCGGAAAATACCAGTTTTGCCAGCCGCCCTGCGTGAGGCGATACGAGAGGTCAATGTCCTCGCCGTACATAAAATAATCTTCGTCGAGCAGCCCCACCTCGGCCAGCGCCGCCTGGCGCAGCAGCATAAACGCGCCGCTGAGCACGGCTATCTCGTGGGCTTCGTTTTCAGCAAGAAAGCCCAGGTGATAACGCCCAAAGGTGCGCGACCGCGGGAACAGGCTAGCTAGCCCGAATATCTTGTAGAAGGCCACCGCCGGCGTGGGCAGGCCGCGCTTGCTCTCGGGCAAAAACCGGCCCTGGCCGTCGAGCATCAGCACGCCCAGGCCGCCGCAGCGCGGGTGCGCGTCCATAAAGTCGCAGCAGCGGCGGAAGGTGGTTTCCTCCACCAGCGTATCGGGGTTGAGCAGCAGCTGGTACTGGCCGGTGGCTAGCCGCAGAGCTTGGTTGTTGGCGCGGGAAAAGCCGGGGTTATCCTTGTTCTCCAAGAGGATAACCTCCGGGAAGCGCGCCCGCACCATGGCCACCGAGGCGTCGGCCGAGTTGTTATCCACCACGAACACCTCGACCGGCTCGCCCAGCGCCGCCGCGGCCTGGCGAACTGACAGCAGCGTCTGCTCCAGAAAGTAGCAGACGTTGTAGTTGACAATGACGACGGAGAGCTTCACCACGGGAGGGCGAAGTTAGAGCCCCGTCTGCTATTGCACGAAGGCCCGGCGAAGCAAGCACCCCCGGCCAGCCAGCCTGGAGGCACTTGCTTTGCCGGGCCTTCGTGCCCAAAAAACTGGACCCTAGCGGGCCTGGCGCTGGCGCTCCACAATGCTACGGCCCAGCGTAATCTCGTCGGCATACTCCAGCTCGCCACCCATCGGGATGCCGCGGGCAATGGTGCTGATGTTGAGCTGCTCAAAATCGCGCAGGCGGCGCGAGAGGTAAAACGCCGTGGTGTCGCCCTCCATGGTGGGCGAAATGGCCAGGATGATTTCGCGGATTTCCGAGTCTTCGGCGCCGGCGCGGGCCACCAGCGAATCGACCTGCAAGTCGGCCGGGCCAATGCCCTCGATGGGCGAGATGACGCCCCCGAGCACGTGGTACACGCCCTGGTACTGGCCGGTGTTTTCGATGGCAATCACGTCGCGCACGTCGGCCACCACGCACACCTGGGCGTGGTCGCGCAGCTTATTGGCGCAGATGCTGCACTCCTCCGAGTCAGAAATGCTGTGGCAGGTGCGGCAGTACGTGATGTCGAAGCGCATCTTGGCCAGGGCCTCGGCCAGGTTGGCGGTGGTGTCGCTTTCGGCCTTGAGCAGGTGCAGGGCTAGCCGCAGGGCAGTTTTTTTGCCGATGCCGGGCAGGCGCGACAACTCCACTACCGCGTTCTCAATGAGCTTGGAAGGAAAATCCATTCAGAAGGTAAAATCAAACGATGTCGGCCGAGATGCCCCGGTCGTGGATGGCCGAGCAGCGGGGCTCCAGCTCCTCATAGGTGCCGTTTTTGACCGCGCACTTGCCCTTGTGGTGGATGAGCAGGGTGCACTGCTCGGCCTGCTCGGGCTCGTGGCCGCACACGTCGATGAGGGTTTGGATAACGTGGTCGAAGGTGTTCACGTCGTCGTTGTAAACCACCAGCGTGCGCAGCTCCTGCTCTTCTTCGAGCAAAAGAACGTCGTCCTGGTAGTCGGTCTGCGGGCGGGTAGCGGGAAAAGCCATGGCACAAAAATACGGCGGCCCCGGCGAAGCTAGGGGGCGGCTGATAACGCCGGGCCCGGGGCTTTCGTTCGGCCGGAAGGGCTACTTTGCCGACCTTTGCCTTGGTGCGGGGCTAGCCCCGTCCTCCTAGCCTCAGCCTATGCCCGTTCCGTCCGCCGATTTCAAGAAAGCCGTGGCCCGCCTGTCCGACAAGGAAAAGGAAGCCCTCATTGTGCGCGCGGCCCGGCGCGATGCCGAGCTCTACGACACCTTCAGCTTTGAGCTGCTGCCCGCCGTGACGCTCGAAAGCGTGTACGAGGCGAGCGCCGACCGCGTGCACGAGCTCTTCAACGTGGCCGTGACCGGCCGCCTGCTCAACCGCAGCCTGGTGAAAGCCCTGCGCGGGGCCACCCAGGAGGCCGCCCGCGCCCGCCGCGTCACCAAGAGCAAGCAGCTCGAAATTGACCTGAGCATGTACGCGCTGCGCCTGATTTTTGAGAACTACACCGGGCAGTTTGACAGCGTGTACCAGGGCTTTTTTGTGGGTACGGCGCGGCTAGCCCTGCGCCTGACTACGCTCATTCCGAAGCACCTGCACGAAGACTTGTGGCTGGAGTACAAGCCCGAGCTGGACGACTTTCTGACCCAACTGCACGGCCGTAAAAAGAGCCGCGAGTTGAAATTTGAGCTGCCGCGCGAGCTGGTGCTGCCTGACTAGTGAAATGTCGCACAGACTTTAGCTTGCGCTTTCTGGTGGTTTAATTTGACGACGCACAAGCCAAAGCTTATGCTACAACCTGCTTCCTGGCCCCAAGTGCCGCGCCGCACCACGCTGCGCAACTCCTTAAAGGCGGCCCGCGACCCCATTGGGGCGCTCGATAAGCTGCTGGGGCAGTACGGCGACACCCTGCGCCTGTACCTGGGCGGCGTGCGGCCCTCGGTGGTCACGCGCGACCCCGCACTGGTGCAGCACATCTTGCAGAAAAACCACCGCCGCTACCACAAGTCCGACCTCACGCACGGGCTGCTGCGCTACCTGGGCCGCGGCCTGCTCACCAATGAGGGCGCCGATTGGCTGCGCCAGCGCCGGCTCATTCAGCCCGGCTTTCACCGGCAGCGGCTGGCGGGCCTCACGCGCCTCATGCGCGCGGCGGCCGATGAGTGGGTGGCCGAGCTCGACGCCCGCACCGCCGCTAGCCCCGTGGCCGAGCTCGATGCCCACGCGGCCATGACGCGGGTGGCGTTTCGCATTGTGGCCCGCTCGGTATTTGGCAGCAGCCTGGACGAGCGCCAGCTTACGCAGCTCAGCGAGTGGCTCACGGCTATTCAGGCGTTTTATGTTAATACCATTCGGCAGCCCTACCTGCGGCCCTGGCACTGGCTGCGCGGCAGCTACGGCCGCCACGATGCCCTGGCCACGCAGCTGCGCGAGCTGGTGCGGGCGGCCATTGCGCGGCACCGCGCCGCCCAGGCGGCGGCCCCCGCCGGCACGCCGGCCCCCGACGACCTGCTGCAAATGCTGCTCGATGCCCGCTACGAGGACACCGGCGGGGCCATGGCCGACGAGCAGCTGCTCGACGAGCTGAACATTCTGCTCGTGGCCGGCCACGAAACCTCCGCCAACGCCCTGGCCTGGGCCCTGTACCTGCTCGCCTGCCACCCCACGGCGCAGGCCACGCTAGTAGCCGAAATTGAGCAAGTATTACCCGGCGGCCGCCCGCCCGAGTTCGAGGATTTGCCCCAGCTGCCCTTCGCCCTGCAAGTGGTGCAGGAGGCCATGCGCCTCTACCCGCCCGCCTGGATAGTGGACCGCGTGGCCACCGAGGCCGACGAGTTTCGGGGCCAGCCTATTGCCAAGGGCACGCTCTTTACGCTCTATCTCTACGGCCTGCACCACCACCCCAAGCTGTGGCCCGCGGCCGAGGAGTTTCGGCCCGAGCGCTTTGCGGCGGGGGCGCAGCCGGCCCCGCCGGCCTACGGCTACCTGCCCTTTGGCGGCGGGCCGCGCCTGTGTGTGGGCCAGCACTTTGCCCTCACCGAGCTGCAACTGGTGCTCGTCCAAACGCTGCGGCGCTACCACGTGGCGCCGGCTAGCCCGGTGGTGCCGGCCCTGGCCCCGCTCGTGACGCTGCGGCCGGGCGGCGCGCTGCCGCTGCACTTCCAGCGCCGGTAGCGGGGCCGCACCGCGGATGCTACGAATCCGCGCGTCGGGGTGGGCGGCTACCGGGCGCGCGGATTTACAGCATCTGCGGTACGAGGCGGACGGGCAAGCTGTTCGGGTGGGGCACTACGTATAGGGAATGCCCGGGCGCGCCCGGGCGCCCGTTTTCTCAAACCACCACGCGGGGGCCGGCCAGGGCTAGCCCGGCCTGGCCCTAGCCAGCCCCCGCACCTACTGCCGCTATTCGTTTGGAGCACCTCGCCCTGATTATCTTTTTGCTGGCCCTGCTGGTAGCCCTCTCGGCCGTGGCGCCTAAAATCAAGCTGCCCTACCCGGTGCTGCTGGTGGTGGCGGGCGGCCTGCTCGGGCTGCTGCCCGGCCTGCCGGCCATCGACCTCGACCCTGACCTCATCTTCTTCATCTTCCTGCCGCCGCTGCTTTACGAAGCCAGCTACCAAACCTCGTGGCACGAGTTTGTGGCTAACCGGCGGCCCATTCTGCTGCTGGCGGTGGGGCTGGTGCTGCTCACAACCACGGTGGTGGCCACCATGGCCCACTTTTTTATTCCGGGCTTTAGCTGGAGTATGGGCTTTGTGCTGGGCGCCATTGTGGCCCCGCCCGATGCCGTGGCCGCCACCAGCATCACCAAGGGCCTGGGGCTGCCGCGCCGCATCACGAGCGTGCTGGAGGGCGAAAGCCTCGTCAACGATGCCTCGGCCCTCATTGCCTACCGCTACGGCGTGGCAGCGGTCGTCACGGGGGTTTTCGGCCTCTGGGATGCCAGCTGGCACTTTGGGCTGGTGGCCGGGGGCGGGGCGGCCATTGGCGTGGCCGTGGGCTACATGGTGGTGCGGGTGCAGAACTACCTCACCGATGCCACGCTCATTACGGCGCTCTCGCTGCTGCTGCCGTTTGGGGTGTACCTGGCGGCCGAGCACGTGCACGTATCGGGGGTGCTGGCCGTGGTGGCGATGGGGCTGATGATGAGCCGCCGCTCGCACGACATCTACGACAACCAGACGCGGCTGCTCAAGCACAGCTTCTGGCGGGTGCTGGGCTTCTTGCTCAACGGGTTGGTGTTCCTCATCATCGGCCTCGAGCTGCGTACCATTCTGGCCGGGCTGGGTCCGGGCGCTTTCTGGCCGCTGCTTGGCTACGGCCTGCTGGTGAGCGCGGTGGCCATTGCCATCCGGCTAGGGTGGGTGTTCCCGGTCAACTATCTGGGGCACCTGATTGGCCGCTGGCTGGGCCGCACCGAGGAGCGGGCGCCCAAGCGCAACCTCTTCATCACCTCCTGGGCTGGTATGCGGGGCGTGGTGTCGCTGGCCACGGCGCTGGCCCTACCCCTCACCGTGCGGGGCGGGCAGCCGTTTCCGCAGCGCGATGCCATGCTCTTTATCACCTTCACCGTCATCCTGGTTACGCTGCTGGCCCAAGGCCTGAGCTTGCCCTGGCTGGTGCGCCGGCTAGGGGTGCAGGAGTCGCCGGCCGAGCGCGCCGCCGAAGAGCAGTCCCTGCGCCTGCTGCTCACCACCGATTCGCTGGACTACCTCGAACAGCGCATCAATGCCGAGCAAGGCGCCCCCGACCCCAGCCTGCTTACCCTGCGCGAAGTGATGCGGCGCCAGGCCCGGCGCTTGCAGGGCACCTTCGAGCTGGCCGCCAGCGAGGCCGGCGGCGCCCCACCCAATGCCGCTACTACTGAAGCCGCCGCCTCGTTTGAGGGTCTGCTGCGCTGCCGCCGCGCCGTGACGGACCACCAGCGGGCGCGCCTAGTGGCCATGCACCGGGCCGACGCCTTCAGCGAAGAAGCCATTCGGCAGGTCGAGCTGGAGCTCGACCGCTTCGAGATTGCCCTCGATACCCAGCTGGCTACAGTGCAGCAGCCCACGCTGCCAGCCGCCGAAACCGCGGCCTAGCGCAGGGCCAGCTCGCGCAGGCTGGCCGCCGTGGCGGCATTGCCATGCAGCTGCTCAAAGCGCGCATATTCGCTGGCCGTGAGCACCGTGCGCAGGCGCTGGGCCAGCAGCTCGGGCGTGCGCGTCTGGCGCTGGTGCTTCTGCACGGCCGCCTGCACGGCCAGCGTCTGTGCCTGCGAAAGCTGCAGGGTGGCGGCCAGGTAGCGCACTAGTGGGCTGGCCCCAATGCCGCCACCCGCCAGCATGCCCACGCTGGGCGTGGGGCGCTCGGGGTCGTGCGAGGAGGCCTGCGCCGAAAGCTGGCAGCAAGCTAGGGCAAGCAGAAAGCTGGTGGTAAGTGTTGTTTTCATGGTCAGGAAAGGCAAGAAGTGTGGTAAGCAACCATCAAAATCAGGCCCCACTAGAAACTGGGGTTGCGACTGATGGAACAAATATGAGGCCGCCAGCTTCTTTTTACAATCCAACTTGCTCATTGCTTAGTACCGCTCTCCTAATGGAGCCTTTTAAGCTGCGAGCTGCCCGCTTCCTTAGCCGAAGTATCCTATTTTCTGGCTGAATGTTTCTATTTGTGTAAGGTGGGGGTGGGCGAGAGCAGCCGTTGCCCGCCGCCTGCGCTGGGCGCGCCGGGCTAGCGCCGGCTTCGTACGGCCGTGCTGGCAACGCCTCGCCGCCCGCCTCACCCGCCGGTGGGCCAGTGCCGGGTCGCCCGGGGGCCGCCGCGCCGCGCCCCGGCTAGCCTTTTCCGCCCCTGGGCGGCGCGGCCGGGCCGCCGGCCGCCCCTCTCCCGGACCCGCCGAGTTCGCAGTACTAAAAGCCCGCTTGCCGTTCGGTAGGCGGGCTTTTTGCGCTGGCGGCGGCCTGGCTAGGCTTGGCTGTGCATGTAAGATAGGTGCTGGACCAACACCGCGCTATAGCATGTTTATGCGATACCGGCGCGTTGGTCTGCGCCAGACCTTTGCAGGATGCTACTGGACTAGTGAACTCAGGAACAGACAATTATATGGCTTTTTTTATCCTTCTTCGCTTTGCTATGAAGCATTCGCTACGTTTGGTCCCCGGGGGTCGCAATACCTTTTGGCTGGCTGCCCTGGCGCTGCTGGGCCTGCCGCTAGCCGGCCGCGCCGCGCGGGCCCAAAACACGCCGCCTGCCTTTGCCCTGGCCACCAGCGTCAGCGGCTTCCAGCCGCGGCACCTCCCTCATGCGGGCCTGGCCACGGGCAACGTGTACGTGACCGGCTCCTTCACGGGCACTGTGGTCTTTGGCAGCACGTAGCTGACGAGCGCGGGCGGCACCGACGTGTTCGTGGCTAAGTGGAACACCATGGCCCGGTCCTAGACCAGCGCCGTGCGCAGCGGCCCCGCCGTCGACGTGGCTACGACATGGCCGTAGGCAGCGCCAGTGTGTACGTCACAGGCTCCTGCAACGGTAGCGCCAACATTGCTGGCACGGCCCGGGCCTGGGCAGGCGGCACCGATATGTTCGTGGCCAAGTATACCGACCCTAGCACGGGCCTGACGAGTGCGGACGGCGGAGCCGTGAGCAGCGGCGGTGCCGGTAGCGACGTGGGCCAGGGCATGGCCATTGCCGGGCAGCAGGTATACGTGCGGGGCTACGCCACGCCCAGCGCCACCTTCGGCAGCACCACCCTGGCCAGCCCGGCCGGCATCACCACCACCGTGCTGGCCCGCCCGGATGATGATGCCCTGCCCCTGCTCATGGAGCTGGTGGCCTTCACGGCTACGCTGGCCGGCCCTGCCGTGGGCCACGGCCACGGAAGTAGCGCTGCCATCGAGGTTGAACGCAGCCCCGACGGCGAGGCCTTTGCCAAAGTGGGCACCCTAGCCGCGGTGGCCAACTCGGCCACGCCCCACGCCTACGCCCTGCTCGCCGCGACCCTGCCCGCCGGAGCCAGCCGCTTCTATTACCGCTTGCGGAAAGTGAACTTGGACGGCATGGCCCACTACTCGGTGGTGCGGGCGGTGGCCCTGACGGGCGTGGCGGCCAGCTTGAGCCTGTACCCCAACCCGGCCCGCGGCGGCGCGGCCACGCTGCTGGGCGCCACGCCCGGCACGGTGATGACGGTGCTCGACGCGCTGGGCCGCCCGGTGGCCACGGCCCCGGTCAATGCCCGGGGCACGGCGCGGCTGGCCCTGCCCGCTGGGCTGACCCCAGGCGTGTACGTGGTGCGCGCCGGCAGCTAGGCCGTAAGGCTGACGGTGGAGTAAGTACTAACGTACCCATTGCCAATGCACTAAAAAGGGCGAGCCATTTGGCCCGCCCTTTTGCGTAGCTAGCCCCGGCGGGCTAGGGCTGCGCCAGAAACGCCAGCACCGCCGCGTTGAAGGCGGCCGGGTCTTCGCGCGGGGCGTAGTGGGTGAGGCCGGGGAAGATGTGTACTTGCCCGTGGGGCAGGCTGCTGGCAATGAGCCGCGTGTGGGCGGGCTGAATAAGGTCTTTCTCGCCGGCCAGCACCAGTGTGGGCGCCGCAATGCCCGCCAGGTCGGTGGCCTTCATCCGGGGGTAGTCGAGCAGCAGCATGATGAGCGGGCGCACGTTGCGGGCCTGCTTGTTGAAGGGGTAGAGTAGGGTGGTCATGGTTTTGCCCTTATGCACCTCCTTAAGGGTGGCGGGCGTCACGGCCAGGGTATCGGCCCAGAGGTTGGCGCCCATCGTCACGAGCTTTTTCACCTGCTGCGGGTGGTGCAGGGCCAAGCTCAGGCCGGTGTTGCCGCCGTCGCTCCAGCCCACCACGTGCGCGGCCGGGATATTAAGTGCCTTCAGCAGCGCGCTCATATCCTCGGCAAACAGGTCGTAGGTGAGCGTCTGCTTGCCGTTGGTGCTCTGGCCCTGGGCGCGGGTGTCCACGGCGATGACTTGGTAGTGCTTGGCCAGTTCGGGAATCTGCCCATTGAAGGCCGAGATGGACTGGCCGTTGCCGTGCAGCAACAGCAGCGGCTCGCCCTGCCCGTAGGTTTCGTAGTAGAGCTTGATGCCGTTGAGGGCCAGCGTGTGGCCAGCGGCGGGGTTGTGGCCGTAGCTGATGGCGCCCTGCCCCACCAGCTCCAGGTAGTGGTTGCCGCTCGCCTCGGCCACTGTGCGGAAGCGATACGCACTGTTGAGAAATAGCGGCCGCCAGCCGTTGGGAAAGCCGCTGGCGCTGTCGGCGCGGGCCGTTTCAAAGTCGCTGTTGAGCAGCGGCACAGGCTGCCACTGGCCCTTGCCGGTGGCTACTTCCAACCGGAAATCGTCGTAGCCGAAGGTGCCGTTGAGGTACACGTTGGCGTTGATAGCTAGCTGCGTGGCCGTTTTAGGCAGCTGGCCGGTGAGGGAGAAGGTGCGCCACTGGCCGTCGCGCCGCTTGGCCCGCATCTGGCCGGGCTTGCTCATGGCCAGGTACTTCTTATTCTTGTCAAACACCACGGCGAAGACGTTGGCGTCGGCGCTGTCGCCGGTGGGCGACTCCACTTTCATGCGGGCCGAAAGGCGGTAGGGCTTGCCGGCGTAGGGCTGCACATCGACCCGCTGCCGGAAGTAAAAGGTGGGGCTGGTCTGGGTCGAAAGTTTGGACTGAGCCGCGGCGGGTAGGGCGAGCGCCAGCAGCGCGAGGAGGATAAAATATTGCAAGGGCGAGCAGGAATATGAGCGTATCTCCGCAATGATGCTAAAAGTAGCCGGACGGTTGTCTGGTGAGGCGCTTTTAGCTCCTGGGCGCTGCTGAGCAGGCCACTACCGCTGCCACTACCACCAAAAACAAGCCGGGGCCGCCTTCCCGCAGGAAAGCAGCCCCGGCCGGTAAGCGACGCGCTGCGCTGGCTAGGCCTTCTCGGGCAGCAGCACGGCGTCGGGGTAGTTGCCGAGCACGGGCTGGCCGGGGGCGCCCTGGGTCACGGCCTCCACGAGCAGCTTGCCGCCCACGAAGGCGCCCTTCCAGCTTTCGCCCAGGCCGCCGAACACCTCGGCTCGGTCGCCGCGGCTGCGCAGCTGGTTGATGCCCACCTTAAAGGCACGCAGCTCCTTGGCGGTACGGGCGGCCCACTGCTCGTCGTCTGAGCCCAGGGCGCTCACCAGGGCGCCGTTCGAGATGTTCATCTCGCCCACCAGCTCCTCCACGCGGTCCACGAGCACCACCGTGTCGATGGGGCCGAAGGGCTCTTTAAAGTACAGCTCGGCCTGGCGGGGCAGGCCCACCAGGGCGCGCGGCGCCCGGTAGGCCGAGCGGTCCTGGCCGGGCAAGAAGAGGTTGTCATCGAGCTTGCCCTGGTAGAAGGGGATGGCGCCATGCTTGCTGGCATCGGTAAACAGCTCGTCGAGGCTCGCGGCCTGCCGGGCGTTGATGACGGGGCCAAAAGCCAGGTCGGGCAGCTGGTCGCCGGGGTTGTCCACCAGCGTGGGGTTGCCCACCTTGAGGCTGCCGATGGCCCTAGTGTAGGTTTCGAGAAACTGCGGAAACAGCTCGCGCTGCACCACCCAGCGCACGTAAGCCGTGCAGCGCTGCTTGCCGTAGTCGTAGCCCTTCACGAGTTGCTCGGCCAGCTTGTCCCACTGCGAGTAGTTCCAGAGGCCGTAGGTGTTCACGCCCTCCATCTCCAGCATGTAGCGCTTGTGCTCCTGGCTGAGGGCGTCGGCGATGTTGCGGCCGTTGTAGCGGCCACCCACGAAGGATAGGCAGTCCACGGCCGGGTCCTTCACCAACACGTCGCTAAGCTCGCCGCCGGGGCCGCTCACCAGCGTCACCGGCAGGCCGGCGCGGCGGGCAATGGCGAAGGTGAGGCTCAGCGAGATAAAGCCCCCGTCGGTGGGTGTTTTGGCAATCACGGCGTTGCCGGCCAGCGCCTGCACCAGCACCGCGTGCAGCAGCACCGACATGGGGTAGTTCCAGGAGGCAATGTTGCTGACGAGGCCTAGCGGGCGGCGGTCGCCAAGCAGCTCCTCAATGTTGTCTACGTACCACTGCACCCCCTCAATGGCGCGGTCAATATCGTTGAAGCCCAGCTTGTAGGTCTTGCCGATTTCCCACATCAGCAGCTTGCTCACCAAGTCGATGTGCGGGCGCAAGTGGTCGAGGCAGTCCTGCACTTTGGCGCGGCGCGCGGCCAGCGGGGTGGCGGCCCAGGCGGCGGCTTCGCCCTTGGCAAAGCGCACGGCGCGCAAGGCCTCGTCGTGTTTGAGCATGGGCAGTGAGGCTAGCGCCGAGCCGTCGATGGGGGAGTGGAAGGCGCGGGGCTCGCCGGGCGCCTGCCACTGGCCTTCGAGCAGGTTCAGAAAGCCCCCGTCGGGGGCGAATACTTCGGGTACGGCCTGCTTCACATCGCTCAGCAGCTTGCTGAAAACGACTTCGGGGGCAATGATTTTGGGCATGAGCAAGAAGGGCGCCGGGCGTAGGGCGGGCGCGTTGGTGAAAGAAATCACCAGTAAAACGGCCGGCTGGCCTAATAGTTAGGCGCCACCACGAGCCAGTAGGTAGCGGGCGCGCTACTGAGCTGCCGCCGCTTGCAGCTCGCGCACCAGCTCGGCCGAGCCCACGGAGAGCGGCAGGCGCTGGTGCAAATCCTGGCTAGGGGGCACGTTGAGCACATCGGCGGCGCCGGTCACGGCCACGCCCCCGGCCTGTTCGGTTACGCAGGCAATGGGATAGGCTTCGTAGAGCAGGCGCAGCTTGCCGCTGGGCCACTCGCCGGTGGGCGGGTAGAGGTAGATGCCGCCCGTGAACAGGTTGCGGTGATAGCCGGCCGCCGGCGAGCCCACGTAGCGGGCGGTGTAGCGGCGCTGCTTGCAGGTGGTGAGAAAGGCGCGGGCAAACTCGGGGAAGTTAAACCAGTTGCCCTCGTTGCACGAAAACACCGTGCCCTGCGCCGGAATGAGGAGGCTAGGGTGCGAGAGAAAAAGCTCGCCCAGGCTCGGCTCGTAGGTGAAGCCCGCCACGCCGTGGCCGGTGGTGTACACCAGCATCACGCTCGAGCCATACAAAATGTAGCCCGCCGCCACCTGCGTCCGCCCGCCCTGGGTGAAGTCCTCGGCCCGGGCCGGCCCGCCGTAGCGGCTCACGCGCCGGTAGATGCTGAAGATGGTGCCCGTGTGCTCACGTTGAAGGCCAGGCTCACCGAGCCGTTGAGCGGGTTGAGGGCCACCACGTACTTGCCGTCGGGGTTGCCGGTTTCAACGAGGTCGGGCCGGGCTTCGCTCAGCACGGCGTAGCACTCGCCGCCGTTGGTGAGGGCGCGCACAAAGCGGATGTGGGCCTCCTCGCCCAGGCGATGGCGCGGGGCGGTGGTTTCGCCCCCGGGCCCCACGGCCTCGGCCAGGGCGCTGAGGCCGGCGCGGCTCACCTCGCGCACCATTATTTTGCTGGCCAGGTCGCGCAGCAGCTGCGAGAGCTCGCCGGTGGCAAACGGAAACTCGGCCTGCTTGCGCATGATGTAGCGCTCCAGGGTGGTGCCGACGGGCGTGGCCAGCTCGTCGTGCGAGGGTGGGGTAGGAGGGATAGGCATGGGTGCAATAGAAACGCCACATGGCGCGGGGCTAGGGTGCCGCGCGGCACCCAAGCCCCCGGGCCGGAAAAACAGTTTAGGAAGCAGTTGGCAGGATGTCGTCTTCGTTGAGCCGGATGGGCTCCATGCGCGGCACCAGGGCGAACATTAGCATCCAGGCCAGCAGGTAGGCCGCCCCGCAGATGATAAACGTAATGAAGTAGGCTGTTTCGGGCTGCTGGCTGTAGTGGGCAATCAGCTGCTTCTGGATGAGGGCCGTGAAGGCGATGCCGCCCAGGCCCCCGGCCATGCCCCCAATGCCGGTGACCGAGGCCACGGCCCGCTTCGGAAACATATCCGACACGGTGGTGAAGATATTGGCGCTCCAGGCCTGGTGGGCCGCCGCCGCAATGCCAATAACCAGCACGGCCAGCCACATATTCAGCCGGCCCAGGTACTGCGCGAACACAATCGGAAACACGCAGCAGGCAATGAGCAGCATCGTGGTCTTGCGGGCCTGGAAAGCCGGCATGCCGCGCTTGATGAACCCTAGCGGCAGGTAGCCGCCGCTCACGCTGCCAATGCTCAAAAGCACGTACACCGCCGCCACCGGCAGGGCCACGGCCGTGCCCTTGAGGTGGTATTGCTTGCCCAGAAAGTCGGGCAGCCAGAACAAGTAAAACCACCACACGGGGTCGGTAATGAACTTGCCGATGACGAAGGCCCAGGTTTGGCGGAAGCCCAGCAGCGTGGCCCACGAAGTTTTGGGCTTTTCCTCCACCACCACGCTTTCGGCCGGCAGGCCCGCGGGCAGGTCGGCGTTGAGGTAGGCAAACTCGGCCGGGCTCAGGCGCTTGCTGTTGGCGGGCGTTTCGTACACCAGCAGCCACAGCACCAGCCACACGAAGCCCAGCGCGCCGGTGATGAGAAAGGCCCACTGCCAGCCGATGGTTTCGGCAATGAGCGGCACCGTGAGCGGGGCAATGATGGCCCCCACGTTGGAGCCCGAGTTGAAGATGCCCGTGGCCAGCGCCCGCTCGCGCTGCGGAAACCACTCGGCCGTGGTCTTGATGGCCGCCGGAAAGTTGCCGGCCTCCGTCACGCCCAGAAAGCTGCGTGCCACCCCAAAGCCCAGCGTGCTGCTCACCAGCGCGTGCCCCATGGCCGCCACGCTCCACAGCGTGGTCGAGAGCGCGTAGCCCAGCTTGGTGCCCAGCTTATCGACCACCCGGCCCGCGCCCACCATGCCCACGGCGTAGGCCAGCTTAAAGGCAATCTCGATGTTGGCGTAGTCCTTGTTGGTCCACTGGAAAGCCGTTTCCAGGTACGGCTTCAGCAGCGAGATAACGGCCCGGTCGAGGTAGTTGATGGTGGTGGCGAAGAATACCAGCGCGCAGATAGTCCAGCGGTACTTGCCCACGACCGTCGAGTCGGGGCCGGGCGGCGAGGTAGTGGCTAGGGTGGGATTCATAGAGAACAGAGCATGAGCTTGAAAAAGGCAGTCGGGCGGCACCCGCTGCGCAGCAAGCAGCGAGCAGCCCGCGCGCCCGGCTACTTCCTGCCAGCGCCGAGAAACGCCAGCAGCGGGGCCACGCGCGCCGTAATCGTGGCCGCGTCGCCAGCCCCCTTAAAGAGCTGCGAGCCCACGCCCACCACGTTCACGCCGGCCCCAAACCACTCGGCCAGGCTAGCCTCGGTGGGCTCGACGCCGCCCGTCACCATGAGCTTGGTAGTGGGCATGGGGCCGCGCAGGGCCTTGATGTAGTCGGGCCCGACGAGGTTGCCGGGGAAGATTTTGACGAGCTGAGCCCCTAGCTGAGTGGCGGCGTAAATCTCGTTGGGCGTGAGGGCGCCGGGCACCCAGGCCACGTCGTGGCGCTGGCAGGCGGCGGCCACCTCGGCCGTGGTCACGGGCTGCACCACAAAGGCCGCGCCCGCCGCAATAAAGCGCTCGGCCTCGGCGGCGGTGTAGATGGTGCCGATGCCCAGCACCAGGTCGGGGCAGTCGTCGGCCACCAGCCGGGCGAGCTCCTGAAACACCTCGAAGGCATTGGCCCCGCGGTTGGTAAACTCAAAAACCCGCACGCCCCCCGCGTAGCAGCCCCGCACAATGGACTGCGCATAGGCGGCATCGGCGTGGTAGAAAACCGGCACCAGCGGCGCGGCCAGGGTGCGGGCAATAACTTCTGAGGAAAGCATAAGGGGCCGGGGGTGGGGCTAGCGCAGCAGGCGCCCCGTGAGGTTGCCCTGCATGAGGTGCTCGACTTCGGCGGGCGTCACCAGGTTGATGTCGCCGTGAATGGTGTGTTTCAGCGCCGAGGCGATGGTGGCGAAAGACAGCGCCCGGGCGCGGTCCTCGTAAGCGTGGGAGCCGTAGATAAAGCCCGAGATAAACGAGTCGCCGCCGCCAATGCGGTCCACCACCGGCGCAATGTCGTAGAAGGGCGTTTCGATAAACGCGCCCTGGTCCCAGAGCAGGCCGCCGATGCGCTCGTGCGAGGCGCTCTGGGTCTGGCGGCAGGTGGCGATAACGCGCCTGATGGTGGGAAAGCGCTGGGCGAGCTGCTGGCTCATCGAGCTGAAGCTGTTGGCCGCGTCCGCGTCGGCCTTAATACTGAAGAGGTCCTCGGCATCGCCCTCGGTGCAGACCACAAGGTCGCAGCCGGCTACCAGCCCCGGCATCACGTCCTGCGCGCGCTGGCCGTACTGCCACAGGTTGCGGCGGTAGTTCACGTCGGCCGAC
>Ga0308157_10003327_pt1 | contig 23691 bp, 19 predicted proteins | sample PhyBR1_FD_201035 | JGI IMG/M metagenome (GOLD analysis project Ga0308157, IMG submission 201035) | Phyllosphere microbial communities from UC Gill Tract Community Farm, Albany, California, United States - DLSLB.R1 | ecosystem: Host-associated > Plants > Phyllosphere > Unclassified | place: USA...
CTTGCCATGGTCGACGTGGGCGACGATGGCGATGTTGCGAAGATTTTCGATGGACATGCGAAAGACGGCCAGCCGGTGCCGTGAATGGGGAAAATGAGTTCGCCATTATACCGGTATGTTGGCCTTGTGCGAAAACCAACCGTTCAGGGCGGCCTGGTCGCCCATTCAGCTGCGATCCCGGTTGGCGATCGGGTGGGGCGGGGCAGCGGTGCGGGCGGGGGCGGGTGTAAACTAACGGGCTACTGAGCGCTGTTCTATTCACTAAGGATTCCCATGTCCCTGATCGCCAACTTCGACACCTCCCGCGGCCTGATCAAGGTCGAGCTGCATGCCGACAAGGCACCGCTGACCGTGGCCAACTTCGTCAACCTGGTGAAGCATGGCTTCTATGACGGTCTGGCGTTCCACCGCGTGATTGCTGACTTCATGGTCCAGGGCGGCTGCCCGGAAGGCTCCGGCCGTGGTGGCCCGGGTTACCGTTTTGAAGATGAAACCAAGAACGGCGTGCGCCACGAGCGCGGCGTGCTGTCCATGGCCAATGCCGGTCCGAACACCAACGGCAGCCAGTTCTTCATCACCCACATCAAGACCGACTGGCTCGATGGCAAGCACACCGTGTTTGGCAAGGTGCTCGAAGGCCTGGACGTGGTTGACGCGATCCAGCAGGGCGATGCGATCAACAAGATCACCCTGGAAGGCGATACCGACGCAGTGCTGGCCGCCAAGGCCGACCGCGTCGCCGAGTGGAACAAGATCCTCGCCGCCTGATTGACTCCGACGGCCACCTGCACAGGTGGCCGTTTCTGATTCCAGCGTGGGCATCGCGCCAGCGCATGCCCGGGCTTACCCCACACCCGCTTCTTAGCAGAGGAAACCCCCATGAAAGCACCCGTTCGTGTTGCCGTAACCGGCGCTGCCGGCAATATCGGTTATGCACTGCTGTTCCGCATCGCTTCTGGCGAAATGCTGGGCAAGGACCAGCCGGTCATCCTGCAGCTGCTCGAAATCGACAATGAAAAGGCCCAGGCCGCGCTGCAGGGCGTGGTCATGGAACTGGAAGACTGCGCATTCCCGCTGCTGGCTGGCGTGGTGACCACGGCTGACCCGCTGGTGGCCTTCAAGGACGTCGACGTGGCCCTGCTGGTCGGTGCGCGTCCGCGCGGCCCGGGCATGGAACGCAAGGACCTGCTGCTGGAAAACGCCAAGATCTTCACCGTGCAGGGCAAGGCCCTGAACGCCGTCGCCAAGCGTGACGTGAAGGTGCTGGTGGTCGGCAACCCGGCCAACACCAATGCCTACATCGCGATGAAGTCGGCCCCGGACCTGAACCCGCGCAACTTCACCGCCATGCTGCGCCTGGACCATAACCGCGCCCTGAGCCAGCTGGCTGCCAAGACCGGCAAGACCGTGGATAGCTTCGAGCAGTTCACCGTGTGGGGCAACCACAGCCCGACCATGTACCCGGACTACCGCTTCGCCACCACCGGCGGCGCCAAGGTCGGCGAACTGATCAACGATCAGGAATGGAACGCCAACACCTTCATCCCGACCGTCGGCAAGCGCGGCGCAGCGATCATCGCCGCCCGTGGCCTGTCCTCGGCCGCGTCGGCTGCCAATGCCGCCATCGACCACATCCATGACTGGGTGCTGGGCAGCAACGGCAAGTGGGTGACCATGGGCGTGCCGTCCGACGGCTCCTACGGTATTCCGGTAGGTGTCGTGTTCGGCTTCCCGGTGACCACCGAGAACGGCGAGTACACCATCATCAAGGACCTGCCGATCGACGACTTCTCCAAGAAGTACATCGACATCACTCTGGCTGAGCTGGAAGAAGAACGCGCCGGCGTTGCCGACCTGCTGTAACCGTCAGCGTCAGCAGCAAGGAAAACGCCGGGCCATGCCCGGCGTTTTTTTTGCGCCAGCGTCTGGTCGCCTTCATTGCTTGGTCCGGCACGGGACACTGTGCGTTTGGTGAGCGGCGCCGGGAATCGTCCGTGTTCGGCTTGCTGTCGGAATACTCGACAGAAAAGGGCTTCGTGGGTGGTGTGTACTTTGATCGCGACCCGCCAAGCAGGGGGGCGAAGCCGGTTGCCAGCTTGAAGTGCCGATGTTTCCACAAGATGGATTGGTTAGCATAGGCGCCACACGCACGATGCACGCCCATGCCGGGTCTGATCGCCAGTAGAAACAGCGGAGTAGAAATGTCGGTCCCCAGAATTGCTGTACTTGTCCCTTGCTACAACGAGGAGTTGACCGTTGCCGAGGTGGTGACCGGCATGCGTGAGGCGCTGCCGGGGGCCGATATCTATGTATTCGACAACCAGTCCACGGATGCGACCGTGCAGCGTGCAATCGAGGCTGGGGCAATCGTGCGTTCGGTGAAGCTGCGCGGCAAGGGCAACGTGGTGAGGCGGCAGTTTGCTGATATCGAGGCTGATGTCTACCTCATGGTCGACGGTGACGCTACCTACCATGCAGCAAGCGCGCCGCTGCTGGTGCGCCAGATACTGGACGGGCATGACATGGTGGTTGGGCTGCGGGAAGCGACCGATCAGCGTGCCTACCGGCCAGGTCATGCCTGGGGCAATGTGCTGTTGACTACTTTTTTGTCGCGGCTGTTCGGGCGTGCCTGCCGTGACATTCTCTCTGGCTACCGCGCATTTTCGCGTCGATTCGTCAAAAGTTTCCCGATGCAGTCAGCCGGATTCGAGATCGAGACCGAACTGACCGTGCATGCGCTTGAGCTGCGCATGCCGGTGGCCGAAATTGCAACGCCTTATGCAGAACGACCAGACGGTTCGGTCAGCAAGCTCAATACCTGGGGAGATGGCTTCCGGATTCTGGGCACGATGCTCAAGCTGTTCTCGGCCGAGCGTCCGCTTGCTTTCTACGGTTTGCTCGGGCTGCTGTTGGGCCTGCTGGCCGCGGTGCTGATGGTGCCGGTGCTGCTGACCTATTTCCAGACCGGGCTGGTGCCGCGTTTCCCGACCTTGATCCTGTCCACCGCGCTGATGGTGCTGGGCACCCTGCTGGCTACGGTGGGCTTGATCCTGGATGTGGTCACGCGTGGCCGGCGTGAGATGAAGACGCTGGCATACCTGGGTGTGGTTGGCCCTTCGGCGAGCGATGCAGCAGCCACGAAGCAATGATCGCGGCATGTGCGAACACGAACCAGGGCAGTGGGTGCAGGTAGCGGAAAGACACGATATGCACGAACAGCAGGTGGCAGGCGAGCAGACCCATTGAGGTGAAGCCAAGCAGCAGGTACTGCGCGCGCGCAGGCCTGCGCCAGCCGATCGCCATGGTAACCAGCGCCAGTGGCAACAAGGCGAAGAGGCAGAATTCCAACCAGCGCCCGGCATGGCTGAAGAAGTCACGTGCGGGGCTGTCCTGTTGCGACAGTCCGCGTACGTCCCAGCCGAACCAGCCTTGGATCAGTTCGATTGCGCGTGCATCCGGTGCGATGACGCCGATGTCGTCGCGCATGCGCCAGTAAGCTTTCTGTTGATCGAAGTACCCGCCCAGGGTTTCGATGTTGATCTTCAGCAGCCCGATGGGATCGTCCAGCATGGCCCGCCGGGTCACGGTGCGTGCCACCAGTTCCGGGTTGGGGCTGGCCTTGCCCAGTTCCGCCCAGAGGCCTTGCGGTGACCAGATATGGTTGCCACGCTGCCAGTGATCATCCAGTGGCAGGCTGACCTTCTGCAGTATGTCGCCCGATACCCCCGTGCCTTGAAAGTGCTCTGGTTTGATCAATGGAGCGACCAGTCCGATCGCCATCATGCCGGTGTGGGCCACGTAGCCGGCAGGTTGTCCCACAGATCTGCCGTAAAGATGGGTATAGCCGGCATGCATGCCGATCAGTACCAGCAGGGCGACGCCCGCGTTCTTGAAACGACCGCGTCGTGCAGGCTTGTCCAGCAGGTACAGGAACATGGCGACCAGTGACATGCCCAGCACCAGTGGCAGGAAGTTCGTACGCAGTGCTGCTGCGCCAAGACCCACCAGCGTAGCCAGGGCAAACCACGCCAAGCGTCCTGAACGCAGGTACAGCGAAAGGCACAGGAACGTTCCGACCAGCGCGGCCAGGCCGAAGCTTTCGGCCATTACCATCCGGACCATGAAGACCTGCGCTGGCTCGGTTGAAAACGCCACTGTTGCGACAAGGCAGATCCAGAGCGGCAGGCGCAGCAACATGCGCAACCAACCAAAAAGCCCGAGTGCGGCGAACACCGTGCACAACAGGTTGAAGGCGAGCATGGCGTGGGGAGAGCTGAACGGGCGGGTGAAGACGAACAGCGCCCAACCGTAGGGATAGGAGCGTGCAGCGGGTGTGCTGAATTCCTTTGCTGCCTGCAGGAACACCATCGAATCGCCCATGTAGATTCTCAGGATTGGATCCACGGCCAGCCAGATGGCGTTGACCAGGAGGATCAGCCCCGCTGCGATGCCAAATTCGATGAGGTGCGGCTTGGCGCCAGCGATGAAAGAGTTGGAAATGCGCATGGAATTCGGTGGGTGTGGAAGGGCGTGCGTAGATCAGGCCAGCTTGGGATGCTGGGCGGCGTGGGGCGAAGGGATCCGGACGTAGCCGGTCCTGTCGCACGGTGCTTGCCTAGCATGCGTGATTGCAGCAGCCTGTGCCAGTCAGTGGTCTACTTCGTCCGCAGCGGAGTCATGCCCTGCGGGGTGGTGATCGCCATGTATGTAGATGTGCAGAATCTTGGATGTGGGATGAAAGAACGGGTTCTCTTTGTCGATGAAGCACTGCTGGTGGCTGAGAAGCCGGCGGGCTTGCTGTCCGTGCCAGGACGTCTGGAGGAAAACAAGGATTGCCTGGTGACCCGACTGCAGGCGGATCACGCCGATGCGCTGACAGTCCACCGCTTGGATCAGGTGACTTCGGGATTGATGCTGTACGCGCGCGGCAAGGCGATGCAGGTTGCCTTGTCTAGGCAGTTCGAGCAGCGCCAGGTCAGCAAGCGCTACGAAGCACTGGTGCAGGGTTTGATGGAGGGCGAAACCGGTGAGATTGATCTGCCGCTGATCTGCGATTGGCCGAACCGGCCGAAGCAGATGGTCAGTTTTGAGCTGGGCAAGCCGTCGTTGACGCGTTGGCGGGTGTTGGCGCGCGATGTGGCTGCGCAGACCACGCGGGTTGAACTGGAGCCGGTGACCGGGCGCAGCCATCAATTGCGGCTGCATCTGGCAAGCATCGGGCATCCGATCGTGGGCGATGTGATGTACGACGCGCAGCCGGCAATGCGGGTTTGCCTGCATGCGCGGCGTTTGGGATTTGTGCATCCGTTGACTGGGGTGGCGTTGGAGTTTGTTTCCGACTGTCCTTTCTAGGAGCAAGAGCTTGCCCTCACCCCAACCCCTCTCCCGCGCGCGGGAGAGGGGCTAAAGCAATGGCAGCCAGCGCGATCCGAGCCCCTCTCCCGTTTACGGGAGAGGGGTTGGGGTGAGGGCAAGCTTTTAGCTCAAAGCCCAAAGCTCAAAGCCCAAAGCCCAAAGCTCAAAGCCCAAAGCCCAAAGCTCAAAGCCCAAAGCCCAAAGCTCAAAGCCCAAAGCTCAAAGCCCAAAGCCCAAAGCCCAAACCCCTCAAACCCCTCAAACCCCTCAAACCCAGCCCTCAATTTCCCGCCCTCCAGCCTTTGGTCTTAAGACCATCGTCGCAAGGAGTGCACCGCATCCCCGGACTATGCTCGGCATACAGCCAGCAGTTGCCGGAGGGTATCGTGCAGTACGAGCAGATCTACCGCCGTTCCATCGAGGAGCCGGAAACCTTCTGGGCCGAGGAAGCCAAGGCGATCTACTGGCATCGTCCGCCGCAGCAGATCCTGGACTACTCCAACCCGCCGTTCCGGCGCTGGTTTGTCGGTGGTGAGACCAACCTCTGCTACAACGCCGTGGACCGGCACCTGGCCGAGCGCGCTGAACAACTTGCGCTGGTCGCCATCTCGACCGAAACCAATGTCACCCGCGAGCTCACCTACCGCGATCTCCACCGGGAAGTGAATGCTTTCGCGGCGGTGCTGCTCAAGCTGGATGTTGGCCGCGGTGATCGCGTCGTCATCTACATGCCGAACATGGCCGAGGCCGTATTCGCGATGCTGGCCTGTGCACGCATCGGCGCGGTGCACTCGGTCGTGTTCGGCGGTTTTGCCGCGCACAACCTGGCGCTGCGTATTGACGATGCAACGCCGAAACTGCTGATCGCCGCCGACGCCGGCATGCGCGGTGGCAAGGTGATTCCGTACAAGGCGATGGTCGATGCAGCCTGCGCTGAAGCTGCTGCACCGCCGCCCAAAGTCCTGATCGTTTCGCGGGGTCTGGATGCCGCAGAACCACGTATCCCCGGCCGTGACGAAGACTACGCGCAATTGCGCGCGCAGGTTGGCGATGTAGAGGTGCCCGTGCAATGGTTGGAGTCAAACGAACCCAGCTATCTGCTGTACACATCCGGCACCACCGGCAAGCCCAAGGGCGTACAGCGTGATGTGGGGGGTTATGCGGTGGCGATGGCACAGTCGATGCGTACGGTGTTCGACTGCGCACCGGGGCAGGTGATGTTCTCCACCTCCGATGTCGGCTGGGCGGTGGGGCATTCGTACAACGTCTATGGTCCATTGATCGGTGGCTGCACCTCGCTGCTCTACGAAGGCTTGCCGGTCAATCCCGATGCGGGCATCTGGTGGGCACTGTGCGAGCAGTACGGCGTGCGCACGATGTTCTCTTCGCCGACCGCAATCCGCGTATTGAAAAAACACGATGTGGACTTCATCGGCCGGCATGATCTGTCGGAGTTGAGGTATCTGTTCCTGGCCGGCGAACCCCTGGATGAGCCCACTGCGAAGTGGATCACCGGTGCATTGCACAAGCCGGTCATCGACAACTACTGGCAGACCGAAACCGGATGGCCGGCGTTGACCTTGTTGCCAGGGCTGGAAATGAAGCCGGTGAAGTTCGGCTCGCCGGGTTTCCCGAATCTCGGCTACAGGATGAAGGTCATTGACGAACAGACCGGAGCCGAGGTGCCGGCCGGGCAGAAGGGCGTGCTGGTGATCCAACCGCCGTTGCCACCAGGTTGCATGAGCACGGTCTGGAACGACGACGCGCGTTTCCTGAAAAGCTACTTCAGTCATTTCAAGGAGCTGCTGTACAGCTCCCTTGATTGGGCGATACGCGACGAAGACGGTTACACCTTCATCCTCGGCCGGACCGACGATGTCATCAACGTGGCCGGACACCGGCTGGGCACGCGCGAGATCGAGGAAGCCATCTGCGCGCATCCGCGGGTGGCGGAGGCGGCGGTGATCGGTGTGCATGACGAGCTGAAAGGGCAAGTCCCGCTGGTCTTCGTGACCTTGAAGCAGGCCTTGGCCGGTGACGATGGGCAGCTGTTGGCAGCGGAAATGGTGCAGCAGGTCACCCATTCGCTGGGGGCGGTGGCCCGCCCGGCAAAGGTCCACATCGTCAATGCGCTTCCCAAGACACGTTCGGGTAAGCTGCTGAGGCGTTCACTGCAGGCCTTGGCAGAACAGCGCGACCCGGGGGATCTGTCGACACTGGACGATCCGGGCGCATTGGACGAAATCCGCCGCGCGCTGGGGAAATAGCGCGCAGCCGGGCTCAGGGTTGCTGCAGCGGTGATCGCAAAGGGGGCGGCAGGCGCGTTGTAGGCAGGGCCGATCTCAGGGGCGGGGGCTCCGGATCGGTGCGCGCATGTCGTGTTGCGGCGCACAAGTGATGGAGGGGAGATGGCATTCATCTATGCCAAGACGGCTGCTGGCCGTCGTGAGATCGAAGACCGCGGTTTGAAACTGGTGCCGGCGCTGCGCTCGGTATTGCTGCTGGTGGACGGACAGCGTGAGGAACGTGAACTTCAGCAGATGGCCCAGGGCCTGCGCGCGCCGGAGGACGTACTGCTGCAGCTGGCCTCGTTGCAGTTGATCGAAGCGGTTGGCGGCAGCGCCGACAAGGCGCCGGTGCTGCCGATGACCATGCAGCTGGGGGACGATCCACTGCGCTATCAACAGCTACGGGACTGGATGGCTGAATCCGTGCGCAAGCACCTGGGGATGAAGGGCTACCTGATGCAGCTCAAGATCGAACGCAGCAAGACCGCGGTCGGTCTGGAGCAGCTGTGGCCGGAGCTTGCCAGTGCCTTGGGCAAGGCCAAAAGCCCGGCCTTCGCCAACCGCTGGCTGGAAGAAACCCGGGCCTTGGTGCTGGCCTGAAGGCAATGCGGAAGTGACCGCCGGTACCAGGCCGGCGGTCTCCGTGCAGTGTGGAAGCCATTGCGCGCCGACGCGCACTATCATGCCGGCTTGTCCGCACTGGAGCGTGATGCATGGATCAGGAAGAGCGTGGCGGTATCAGTACTGCCGGATGGGATGCGATCAACGCCGCGTTGGCAGCGTTGCATCCGGGTCAGGAGCCGCGACATTTCGGCACGCTGCTGTCGCACACGCTGGGCGGCAATGATCCATTGGACGGTATCAGTGTCTACTGGAGCGGGTCGCCGCGCCCGCATTGGCATTACGTCAGCTACGGGTTCTCCGAGCTGTACGACAAGCAGAGCGATGATCCGCAGGAAAGTGGCTTCGGTTTCGAGCTGACCTTCCGTCTTGCTGCGCAGGCAGGCGACGACAAGCGCGGCGAACCACCCGCGTGGCCGATGAACCTGATGCAGAACCTTGCACGCTACGTTTTCAGCAGCGGCAATGTGTTCGAGGCCGGCCATCATCTGGATGCCAATGGCCCGATCGCGCTGGATACCGGAACCAGACTGACGCATCTGGCGTTCGTCGCCGATCCACAGCTGCCTGCGATCGACACTGCCAATGGTCGCCTGCATTTCCTGCAGCTGGTGGGTTTGAGCGATGAGGAGATGGCAGCGGTAAAACGCTGGTCAACACAGGGCGTGCTGGCGACATTGGAGCCGGCGATGCCGTTGTGGATCACCGAACTGGAGCGCGATTCGTTGCTGGCTGATCCCAGCATCGCCGCGCAGCTTGAAGCAGGCAGCCAGCGCGACGGGTCCAGCACTGGCATGGTGTTCGTCGAGACACTGGATTGGTCAGTCGAAGGCGCTACCACCACGCTGGTGCTGGGCGCAGGGCAGGTTGCCAGCGTAGTGGAGTTGCTGCCCCTACGCCTGCATCACGACAAGCCGCTGGTGATACTCGGCAAGGACCGCCAATGGCGCTTCGAGCCCGGCCTCAGCGACGACGTACAGAGCGATGACGACAGTGCACGTTGCGTGCTGTCCGATGCCAGCCTGCAGACGTTGCTGGGCAGCGTGCGTGCAACTCGCGGCCTGTATCCATTGGCCGGCGGCAGGCTGCAGATCGAAGTACGTCCAACGTTGCTGCGGGACGGGCAGGGCGATGTAATCCGCGAGATCGGTTGATCCCGCGGTCGCTGCGCGATCCAGTGCATGCGGCGCTATCGCGGGCGCGCTGCAGGCAAGGAGAACGTGAAGCTTGCGCCTTCGTTGCTGTCGAGCAGGCGGATCTGGCGATGATGCAGCTGCAGAATGCGGTGCACGGTCAGCAAGCCCAGCCCGCCGCTGTCAGGGCGCTGGCTGCCGAGTGCCGGCAGCGTGCTGAACAGCTGTTCGCGGCGTGCCAGCGGAATGCCGGGGCCGGTATCGGAAACGCTGACCTGTACGTCGCCATCGACCGCATGCAAGGCAACCGTGATGCGGCCGCCTGGTGGTGTATGCCGGATCGCGTTGTCGAGCAGGTTGGTCAATACCCGTTCGATCAGGCCCAAGTCGGCTTCAACCGGCGGCAGGCCGGCGGGAATCAGTGCATCGAGCTGCTGCTGCCGCGACTGCGCGGCGAGTTCGAATTTCTGGAAGACGTCCTGGATCAGGTCCGGCAGCGAGAACGCCTGCAGTTCCAGTACAACGCCGCCATGTTCCAGTCGCGCCAGTTCGAACAGCGCCTGTGCAAGCCGGCCAACCTTGTGGCTCTGCGACAGCGCGATACCCAGGTAACGCTGGCGTTCCTCGGCACTTAGGCTGGCGTCCTTCAGTGCAAGCGTCTCCAGGTAGCCATGCAGGGACGACAGCGGCGTACGCAGGTCGTGCGAGAGATTGGCGACCAGCTCGCGCCGTTGCAGGTCCTGTTGCCGCAGCTGCTGCCATTGCTCGCCGACGCGTTGGCTGAGATGGGAGAAGCTGTGCTGCAGGATGCTCAGTTCATCACGCTCACCGGCACGCAGCGGCGTGGGTGGCAACGGCAGGTGCGGATCGGCGCTGTCGACATCGAAGGATTGGATGCGACGGGTCAGCTGGCGCAATGGTCGTGTCACCCAGCGGAATGCGATCAACCCGGCCAGCAAGCCGAACACCGCCACGATCGCCAGTGACCACAACGTGGTGCGCAGGTTGGCGTTGGCGGCGATATCCGCAGCCAGTGCTTCGCGCTGCTCGCCCACCAGCACGACGTAGATGTAGCCGACCTGACGGCCCTGCACCCACAGCGGTGCGGCGTTGAATACCTTGCGGCCGCTGCTGCTGCGCGGGTCGTCACCGAAGATGGGCAGCTTGTCGCCAGCCAGTAGTGATTGCACCGGTGCCAGATCAACCCGATCACGCTTGAGGTGGCCTTCCGGTGCGTCATGGCCGAGGATGCGGCCTTCCTCGTCAAGCAGGTACACCTCGACGCTGGGATTGACCGACATCAGCTTGCCGAACAGCGCGCGTACTTCACCATCGCGCAGACCGCGTGCATCCATCAGTTCACCGCTGCGGGCGATGTGCTCGGCCAGGCCGCGCGACAGGCGTTGCACGGTTTCCTGTTCGTGCATGCGGCTGCTGCGCATCTGTATCCATGCCAGCGCACCGCAGCAGACCAGCAGCAGCGCGCAGAACACCAGCGACAGGCGCTGCGAGAGCGTCAGCCGGATCATGCGGTGCTCCCGCCATCGGTCGCGAGTTTGTAGCCGCGGCCCCATACAGTGAGGATGCGCTTCGGTAGCGCCGGGTCGTGTTCGATCTTGTTCCGCAGCCGGTTGATGTGGGTATTGACGGTGTGCTCGTAGCCATCGTGTTGATGGCCCCAGACCTGGTTGAGCAGCTCCATACGCGAGTACACCTGGTCGGGGTGGCGGGCGAAGAAATACAGCAGGTCGAATTCGCGTGGGGTCAGTTCCAGCGGGCGCGCATCCACCTGCGCGGTGCGCGCGACCGGGTCGATGCGCAGGCCAGCAACTTCAGTCGCGCCGGCATCGATGCGCGCGTTCTGCGCCATCGCCTCGACCCGTCGCAGCAAGGCTTTCACCCGTGCGACCAGTTCCAGCATCGAGAAGGGTTTGGCCAGGTAGTCGTCGGCGCCCAGCTCCAGGCCGAGGATGCGGTGCAGCTCGCTGGCCCGCGCGCTGGTGATGATGATCGGTGTATAGCGCGTCATTGCGCGGGCGCGGCGGCAGATCTCCAGCCCATCCACGCCGGGCAGCATCAGGTCCAGCACCAATGCATCCCATTGCCCGGCCTCGAGCAGCTGCAGCCCTTCATCGCCAGTCGCCGCATGGGTGACGTCATAACCTTCGTCACGCAGGTGCATGCGCAGCAGGTTGGCGATGTGGACATCGTCTTCGACGATCAGGATGCGTTTGTTGCTGCTCATCGACGCCTGCGGCCGCTGGAGGATGGCTGGCATTGTGCGTGGATGTACGCGCAGATGTGTCACGAAGAATTTAACTCTTCGTGAGGATTCGTTGACCTGCCCGGGCGCAGCATGGCCGCATCGACCGCTGGCTGGAGATCGCCCATGTCCCTCACCCGTCGCAAGCTGCTTGGTATTGGCGGTATGGCTGCCGCCGCGGGCGTGCTCGGCTTGACCGCCTGCAACGGCCCGGCGCCGGCCGCACCCGCGCGCACGGCGGTGTTTGAAGTGATGCGCAGCGAGGCGCAGTGGCGGCAGCTGCTCAGCCCCGCGCAATACGCGGTGCTGCGCCAGCAGAGCACCGAGCGTGCGTTCAGCAGCCCGCTCAATGCCGAGCATCGGCGCGGCAGCTTCAACTGCGCGGGTTGCGCGCTGCCGCTGTTCTCCTCGGCCACCAAATTTGACAGTGGAACCGGCTGGCCGAGCTTCTGGGCGCCCCTGCACGGGGCGGTGGGCGAGGACCGTGACACAAGCTACGGCATGACCCGGGTCGGCGTGCATTGCCGCCGCTGTGGCGGCCATCTGGGCCATGTCTTCGAGGACGGCCCGCGCCCGACCGGTCTGCGTTACTGCATGAACGGCGTGGCCCTGCAATTCGTCGCGGCCTGAGCGCCGCGCCCCCTTACTCAAGAAGGATGCTTCCATGTTCCTGTTGGTACTGGCCTATCTCGGCGGCGTACTCACCCTGCTCAGCCCCTGCATCCTGCCGGTGCTGCCCTTCGTGTTCGCGCGTGCTGACCGGCCTTTCCTGCGCAGTGGGTTGCCGCTGCTGGTGGGCATGGCCTTGATGTTCGCGGTGGTGGCCAGTCTGGCCGCGGTGGGCAGCCAGTGGGTTGTGCAGGCCAACCAGGTCGGCCGCTGGATCGCGCTGGTGGTGATGGCGCTGTTCGCGCTTGCGCTGTTGTGGCCGGCGCTGGCCGAGCGCCTGCTGGCACCGCTGCAGCGTCTGGGCGTGCGCCTGGGCGCAGCTGCAGATGCCGGGCAGGGCGGCGTGCTCAGCTCGCTGCTGATCGGCGTGGCCACCGGCCTGCTGTGGGCGCCGTGTGCTGGGCCGATCCTTGGCTTGATCCTGACCGGCGCTGCCCTGCAGGGCGCCAACGTAGGCACCAGCGGTCTGCTGCTGGCCTATGCGCTGGGCGCGATCACCTCGCTGGCCTTGGCGGTGTGGATAGGCGGGCGTGTCTTCACTGCGCTGAAGCAGCGGCTGGGTGTGGGCGAATGGATCCGCCGCGGGCTGGGTATTGCCGCGCTGCTGGCGGTGCTGGCAATCGCGATGGGCTGGGATACCGGCCTGCTGACGCGGTTGTCGACGGTCAGCACGGCGAGGTTGGAACAGCAGCTGCTGGATGCATTGCCTGCCCAGCAACCCCCGGCAGGTCCGGCAATGATGATGATGGCGGGCGCCGCCAAGGGCGATGCGAGTCTGCCGGTGGAAGGTGAGCTGCCATCGCTGGGCGGTGCCACCGGCTGGCTCAACAGCCCGCCGCTGGATGCAAAGCAGCTGCGCGGCAAGGTGGTGCTGGTCGATTTCTGGACCTACTCCTGCATCAACTGCCTGCGTGCCATGCCGCATGTACGCGACTGGGCCGAGCGTTACAAGGATCATGGGCTGGTGGTGATCGGTGTACATGCGCCGGAGTTCGCCTTTGAACGTGACCTGCGCAACGTGCAGCGCGCGGTGACGGACCTGAAGGTCACTTACCCGGTTGCCATCGACAATGATTTCGCGATCTGGCGTGGCTTCAACAACCAGTACTGGCCGGCGCATTACTTCATCGATGCGCAGGGACGCATCCGTGCCCATCATTTCGGTGAAGGCAACTACGCGCAGTCCGAGCAGATCATCCGCCAGCTGCTGCGCGAGGCTGGCAACAGTCTGCCTGGCGATGCGGTGCCGCCAACGCGCATGGCCGGCACTGGTATCGAACGTGAGGCCGATATGGCCAGCCTGAAGTCGCCGGAGACCTATATCGGCCACGGCCGCGCCGAGCACTTCGCCTCGCCCGGCGGCATGCAGCTTGGCCAGCTGCACGACTACAGCCTGCCGACCGCGCTGCAACTCAATCAATGGGCGCTGGCTGGGCATTGGCGTGTTGGCGAAGAAGACGCGCAGCTGGAACAGGCCGGCGGCCGTATCGCATTCCGTTTCCACGCCCGCGACCTGCACCTGGTGCTGGCGCCGCAGGACCCGGCGCGGCCGGTGCGCTTCCGCGTGCGTATCGATGGCCAGCTGCCACTGGCCGCGGCCGGTAGCGACGTATCCGCGCAGGGCGAGGGAACGGTGGATCAGAACCGGCTGTACCAGTTGATCCGGCAGGACGGCGAGGTGCGCGAGCGCACGTTCGAGATCGAGTTCCTGGATCCCGGCGTGCGCGCCTATGCCTTCACGTTCGGTTGATTGGAGGAAACAGGTGATGAAGATCGCAACGGACAAACTTGTCGCAGGCAGTATTGCAGTGGCAGTCGCAGGCCTGTTGATGCTCGCGGTGTTCAGCATGGACCGGCCAGCAATGGCTGCGCAGGCGCCGATCCGTGTGCCGGCGCCGACGGGCGCAGCCGATCTGCACCAGGCTGGCGTCAAGCAGGCGCGGGTGGTGTTCGCCGGTGGCTGCTTCTGGGGCGTGCAGGGCGTGTTCCAGCACATCAAGGGTGTGGACAACGCGGTGTCCGGTTACATCGGGGGCAGTGCGGCTGATGCCACGTATGCACGGGTCAGCAGTGGTGGCAGCGGCCATGCCGAAGCGGTGCAGGTCAGCTACGACCCGTCGCAGGTCAGCTATGGCCAGTTGCTGCAGGTGTTCTTCTCGGTGGTGCACGACCCGACCCAGCTCAACCGGCAAGGACCTGACCACGGCAGCCAGTACCGTTCGGCGATCTATGCCGATGATGCTGCACAGCGTGACGCCGCGCGTGCCTATATCGCGCAGCTGCAGCGCAGTGCGGTATTCACGGCGCCGGTGGTGACGCGGATCGAAGGTGGCAAGGTCTTCCATGCGGCCGAGGGCTATCACCAGAACTATCTGACACTGAATCCAGAGTCGGCTTACATCCGCATCAATGACCTGCCCAAGGTCGCTGCGCTGAAGCAGCAATATCCGACGTTGTATCGCGAGCGGCCGCGCTTGGTGATGAGCTTGTCGGCGCGGTAAGCACCACGAGCGCGGTAAATGAAACGGGCCGCCAGTCATGTGACAGGCGGCCCGTTGCGTTCAAGCTTGAAGCGGTGGATCAGCTCAGGCCTTCGGCCTTGAGCGCGGCCTGCACCGCCGGATCGGCCAGCATGCGCTGCTCGAAGCGGTCCAGTGCGTCCATGCCGGCCAGGTCGATCTTCAGCCCACGTGCCCAACGCAGGGTCACGTAGGTGTAGGCATCGGCGATGCTGGCGCGCGGCGTGCCGCCCAGCCAGTCGACGTCGGCCAGGCGATCATTGATGCGCTGGTACAGGCCGCTGAGCTTGGCGCGGGCGTTGTCCTGGGTGCGGGTGATCACCGCTTCGTCTTCCAGGTACTTGGTTGCGCCGAAGATCGGGTAGTAGGTCGGATGCACGTCGGCATTGACGAAGGACAACCAGCGGTTGACTTCGGCGCGGGTGCGCGCGTCGCTGCCGCCTTCAAGACCGGCAGCCGGTGCCTTGTCGCAGATGTAGTGCAGGATGGCGGCGTTCTGGGTCAGTACCCAGCCACCATCTTCCAGCACCGGCACCGCGCCGGCGGGGTTCATCTTCAGGTATTCGGGCGACTTCATCGTGGCGTAGTCCACGATCTGCAGCTCGAACGGCAGGCCCGACCAGAGCAGGGCGATATGGTCGGCCAGCGAACAGGCGCCGGGCTTGGTATAGAGCTTCATCAGGGCTACCTCGGGAGTGAAAAGACCCGGGCATTATGGCCACATGCGCGTCTAGCGGCGTGGCCATGGATGGCACAGACAGTGCGCCACACGTTCAGCCTGCTCAGGAGGCGCGCGGCTTCAGCGACTGCACTTTGTAGAACGTATGTCCACCGATGGTTGCCACCTGGTAGGCGTTGCGCCAACTCGGGCTGGCAATCGCATGCGCGGCGAAGTGGCTGGCACCGGGGACGATTTCCTTGCGCTGGCCATTGGGCAGGGCCCAGTTGCGCTCGGCGGCGAAGGCCACGTCGACGGCTTCGGCCCAGGCATCGTCATTGCGCAGCTGGGTGCCGGGGGCGACGAGGGTCGGGGCGAATTGCTTGCGCGCAGTCACGACCTGGCACATCGAGTCTCCCCACAGGCCGCTGTCCAGCCGCCGCAGGGCGACTTCGGCCACGGCCTGCTGGCCGCGAAGGGTCTGGTCGCGTGCTTCCAGGTACACAGTCGTGCTCAGGCACAACGAATCGGCTGCAGGTTGCGGCAACATCTGCGACAACCAAAGAATCCAAGCCAGTTTCATAAATCTCCTTGCTCCGTGTGGGCCGCGGCCTGCCTGCTCCCATTCGGGAACCAGGCAACGTACGACTTGGCGTTATGGGGAGGCGGCCGTGGCATCGGGGCCGCCCCGTGGGCAGCCCTCAATGAGATTGGGGAGGGCTGCGCCTGCTCACCGGAACTGGTGGGTGAGCGGAAGTTGGCGCAAGGTAGGGGGCGAACCCAAAACCCATCCTGAACGCTCTTTGTTGACATTCAGGTTTGTTGCAGGGGCCGTTTTGGCGGCGGGCACGCGTATTCAGATTTTTTCGGACACACCGGAGGCGTGATTCGAGGTCACGCCGATGCGCTGCTCAAGGCCGAAATAAGTGAGATTTGCATCGCACTTTTAAGGCGGCTGGTAGCGATTTCCGGTAGCCCGGGTAAGCGCAGCGCACCCGGGATTCGTTGTGTTGAGGTCTCTGCTGTCGTCTGGTGAATCTTCCCGGGTGCGCTGCGCTTACCCGGGCTACGACTGATTTTTCCAAACGGGATGGGTTTCTGTCTCAAAGTGCTGCAGCGATGCGGCTACCCTGATCGATTGCCCGTTTGGCATCGAGTTCGGCGGCGACATCCGCGCCACCGATGATGTGCACGCTGCGGCCGGCCGCCTGCAGTGCATCGGCCAGCTCACGGCGCGGTTCCTGACCCGCACAGATCACTACGGTGCCGACGTCGAGCAACTGTTCCTGGCCATCCACGCGGATACGCAGGCCTGCGTCGTCCACGCCCACATACTCCACGCCGCCAAGCATCTTCACGCCTTTGGCCTTGAGGGTGGCACGGTGGATCCAGCCGGTGGTCTTGCCGAGCTTGGCACCCGGTTTGCCGGGGCTGCGCTGCAGCAGCCAGACCTTGCGGGCGGGGGCTTCGGGCTGCGGTCTGGCCAGCGCGCCACGGCTCTCGAAGCTGGCATCAACGCCCCATTCGGCCATCCAGCGGGCCGGGTCCAGCGCGGGCGAGGGGCCTTCATGCACCAGGAACTCGCCGACATCGAAGCCGATGCCGCCGGCGCCGATGATGGCCACCTTGTCGGCCGCCTTGACCCGGCCGAGCAGGACATCCAGATAGCTGACCACCATCGGATGATCTGCACCGGGGAAGGCAACCTTGCGCGGGCTGATGCCGGTGGCAATCACCACCTCGTCGAAGCCGCTCAATGCCTCGGCATCGGCGCGGGTGTTCAAGCGCACATCGACCCCGGTTTCGGCCAGATGGTGGCGGAAATAACGCAGGGTCTCGTGGAACTCCTCCTTGCCGGGAATGCGCTTGGCCACGTTGAACTGGCCACCGATCTCGTCGGCCGCATCGAACAGGCTCACCTTGTGGCCGCGACTGGCGGCGACGGTGGCGCAGGCCAGGCCAGCCGGGCCTGCACCGACCACTGCAACGCGCTTGGCGGTGCTGGTCGGCAGATAGACAAGTTCGGTTTCGTGCGCGGCGCGCGGGTTGACCAGGCAGCTGGCGCGCTTCTGCTGGAACACATGATCCAGGCAGGCCTGGTTGCAGGCGATGCAGGTATTGATCGCTTCGGGCTTGCCGGCCTTGGCTTTGGCTGGCCACTGCGGGTCGGCCAGCAGCGGCCGCGCCAGCGACACCATGTCGGCGCCACCGCCGGCGAGGATGCCTTCGGCCACGTCCGGCATGTTGATGCGGTTGGTGGCGATCAGTGGAATGCCGATATGCGGCTTGAGCTTGGCAGTTACACCGGCAAACGCTGCGCGCGGCACCGAGGTGGCGATGGTTGGGATGCGCGCCTCGTGCCAGCCGATGCCGGAGTTGAGCAGGGTCGCACCCGCTGCCTCGATCGCTTTGGCCTGCTGCACGATCTCCTGCCAGTTGCTGCCGTCCTCGACCAGATCCACCAGCGACAGCCGGTAGATGATGATGAAGTCCGGACCACAGGCTTCGCGCATACGACGCACGATCTCCACCGCAAAACGCATGCGCTTGGCCGCATCTCCGCCCCAGGCGTCGTTGCGGCCGTTGGTACGTGGTGCGATGAACTCGTTGATCAGATAGCCTTCCGAGCCCATCACTTCGACGCCGTCATAACCGGCATCACGTGCGTATCTGGCGGCGCGGGCGTAGTCGGCAATATGCCGCTCGACACCACCGGCTGACAGCGCGCGCGGGGTGAATGGGTTGATCGGCGCCTTGCGCTTGGACGGCGCCACCTGCAAGGGGTGATAGCCGTAGCGGCCAGCATGCAGCAGCTGCAGGCAGATCTTCGCGCCATGTCCGTGTACTGCAGCAGTCACCTGACGATGGCGGCCGACTTCCCAGGGCCAGGACAGTTTGCTGCCGAACGGCGCCAGCCAGCCAACCACATTCGGGGCAAAGCCGCCGGTCACCAGCAATGCCGCGCCGCCGGCGGCGCGTTCGCCGAAGTAGGCCGCCAGTTTGGGGAAGTCGCGGGCGTGGTCCTCCAGCCCGGTATGCATCGAGCCCATCAGGATGCGGTTGCGCAGCTGGGTGAAACCCAGGTCCAGCGGCGCGAACAGATGCGGGTAAGCGGATTCGGTGGCTGGCATATGGATACGCTTGCGTACGGAACGGCCATTCTGACTGGCAACGGGCGCTCACTCAATCCTTGTTTTGTTTCCCTGCGGGTTGGCGCACGCAAATGTGTCAAGCGCATTACAATGCGCGCCGTTTGCCCGGGTGGGCACAGGTGTCAAGGATCGACCGCAACATGAATACCGCTATCAACCCCATCGCCATTTCCCCTGACCGGAAGCTGGCTCCACGCGTGTGGCTGGTGCTTGCCGGTTCGGTGCTGCTGGGTGCTTTGGCGCGGATCGGGATGTGGGTTGCATACGCGGGCGCTGGCCGTGAGCTGGGCAGCTTGTGGCCGGTGCTGGGGTTGGGCCTGCGTTACGACCTGGTGGTTGGCGCGGTAGCCGCCGCCGTGGTCGGCCTGCTCGCGTCACCTTTATGGGTGTTCGGCCAACGGCAACGGGCGGTACGCCTGGCGCAGTGGCTGCTGGTCGCGGTGATGCTGCTGTTGGTGCTGATGGCGGCCTGCGAACACTTCTATTACGCGTTCTACAAAACTCGTTTCGATCCCATCGTGTTTGGCTTTTTCGAGGACGACACCAGTGCGGTGATCGAAACCATCTGGTCGGACTACCCGGTGTTGCCGGGTGTGTTGGCCTTGGCGATCATTGGCGCGGGACTGGCCTGGATCACGCCACGTGCCGGGGCATGGTTGGATCAGCGCTGGCCCAGCAGCTCGCGGCGCTGGGTGCAGGTCGTGCTGGTCATCCTGCAGTGCGTACTGCTGGTGCTGTTGGCCCGCGGCAGTGTCGGTACCTTCCCGCTGGTACGGCGGGACGTGACGGTCTCGGCCGATCCGTTCGTCAACGGACTGGTGCTCAATGCACCGCTGACCCTGTACCGGGCAGCACGCATCCGCGACAAGGAAACCGACATCGGCGATGACCCCTTGGTGGGTGTGCAACGCTTGGGCTTTGCGGACGTGCAGGGCGCGGCACAGGTGGCTGGGCTGGTGTCCGGCGAGCCTGCGCAGGTGCGCGCCGCGTTGTTCCCGGTCGTGCCTGGCGCGCCGCGCGCGCTGCTGCAGTCGCCACACGTGGTACTGGGTTTGCTCGAGTCCTTCGGACAGGACCTGCTGTACGTGGACGGTCCCGGGAATGACCTGCTTGGTCGCCTGCGTGGGGAATTAGCGCACGGCCATCGGTTCGAGAACTTCGTCGCCAGCCAGAATGGGACCCACCCGGTGCTGGAAAGCGTGCTGCTGGGCTCCTCGATCAGCCCGCTGACACGCGGACGCAATGCACGCCACACGTTTGATACGTCGGCGGCATTGCCGTTCAAGCGCGCTGGCTACCGCACGGTGTTCCTGTACGGCGGCGGCAGCGACTGGCGTGAGATCGGCACCGCATTCAGCCACCAGGGGTTCGACAAGGTTTACGACGCGCGCGATATCCGGGCGCGCTTCCCCAAGGCCCGTGGCACCGAATGGGGGCTGTATGACGCCTGGTTGTTCCAGTTCGCGCAGGAGTTGCTGGTGGAGGCGGACGCCAACGGCGAGCGCCTGTTCCTGGTGCTGCTGACCACCAGCAACCATCCGCCGTTCACGCTGGATACGCCACGTCGTGAATATCCGCTGGACCCGGCGGCACTGGGCGAGCGTGGGTCGGACGACAAGGCCGAGCTGCGCAGCATGCTGGCTACGTATCAGTACCAGGCCGATCAGTTCGGTGCGTTCCTGCAGGCGCTGCGGCAGCAACCATTGGGCGCACGCACGATCATTGCGGCGGCAGGCGACCACAACCTGCGCTCGCACTACCACTATGACCTGCCAGCCGAACAGCCTGATGTCGACAGGGTATTTGCATGGTTTGGGGTGCCGCCGGCATTTGCACCAGTTGGCGGTGCGCCTGACACGACGGCAGTGGCGGGGCACGCGGATCTGATTCCAACCCTGGTTTCATTGGCATTGCCCGGTGAGCGCTATTTTGCAACCGGGCGCAACCTGTGGCTGGCACCGCTCGATGGTGGCCAGGCAATGGCCCAGTACGAGCGCCTTTACACGCCGCAGGGCATGTTGCTGCCGCTGCATGCGCCACGCCTGCACTCATGGCTCGATGCACGCCATGTGCAGGCGCAAGGCGTCGAGCCAACACCCGCTTTGGTGGCGCAGGCACGCCGTGCGGCAGCGTGGATGGCCCTGCGTGATTGGCACATCCGCGAGCAGATACTGGCGCGGCGGCACTGACTGCTGGTGGTCAGCAGGGCGCGCTGGCGCGCCGCCCATGGTCGAACAATGGCAGGGTGATGCCGCACAGCGGGCCGATCAGCAGGGCGAAGGCCAGCGTGCCCCAGCCGACATTGCCTCCCAACCACCAGCCTGCTGCCAACGCGGAGGCCTCGATCACCGTGCGTACCTTCCAGATCGCCCAGCTGGTGCGTGCGTGCAATCCGGTCATCAGCCCGTCACGCGGCCCTGGCCCAAACCGCGCGCCGATGTAGAGCCCGGTACCGATGGCCAGCAGCAGGCCAGCGGCGAATACCAGCAGCTGCCAGCCGATGCCGTGTACGACCGGCAGCACGGCAAGCCCCAATTGCGCGCTGGGGCCGATCAACAGCACATTGAGCACCGTTCCCAAGCCCGGCCGCTGCCGTAACGGCAGCCACGCCAGCAGCACCGCAATGCCGACCAGGTTGGTGACCAGGCCGAACGCCCAGCCGCTACGCAGCGAGATGCCCTGGGCCAGGACATCCCAAGGGGCGATGCCGATGCCGGCACGGATCATCAATGCCGAGGCGATGCCGAACAGGAACAGCCCAAGCAGGAGTTGCAGCAGGCGCAGCAGGAAAGCGGAGGAGGGCATGCAGGCGGTGACGGCAAAGTGGGGAATGCCCCTCCTTTGGAGGGGCGCGGAATACACCTTGTGAGCCGAACCGAGCTCAGTCCCAGCCTTGCAGGGCCAGCTTGCCGATGGTGCTGCCCGACTCAAGCTGCTTGTGTGCCTGGCGCAGGTTGCTTGCAGTGATCGAACCCAGTCGCTCGCTGAGGGTGGTCCTCAGCTCCCCGGCGTCGATCAGGCTGGCCGCACGGGTCAGGATGCGGTGCTGCTCGATCATGTCCGGGGTGCGGAAGCGGGCGCGGGCAAACATGAATTCCCAGTGGATGCCGATGCATTTGGACTTGTAGGGATCGCCGATGCGCAGCTCAGTGCGCGGTTCCACGATCAACCCGACGTGGCCCTGCGGAGCCAGCAATTCGCCCAGCTGCTGCCAGTACAGGTCGGTATCGGCAAGGTTGAGCGCCGCGTCGACCTGGCTGATGCCCAAGGCCTGCAGCTGCGGGGCCAGCGGCTGGCGATGGTCGATGACATGGCTGGCCCCGAGCTGCTGGCACCACTGCACGCTTTGTGGACGCGAAGCGGTGGCGACCACGGTGAAGCCGGCGTGCCTGCCAAGCTGGATGGCCACGGAGCCAACACCGCCCGCACCGCCAATGACCAGCAGCACCTTGCCAGTGTGGCGGCGGCCATCAAGCTGGTAGGGCATCCGTTGGAACAGCAGTTCCCAGGCGGTGAGCGTGGTCAGTGGCAACGCAGCGGCTTCGGCGAAATCCAAGGTGGTTGGCTTGCGCCCCACCAGTCGCTCATCCACCAGCTGTTGCTGCGCGTTGCAGCCCGGGCGGGTGACATCGCCTGCGTAGTACACCTCGTCGCCGACTTCAAACGCGGTGACTTCCGGGCCAACCGCCAGCACGACGCCGGCGGCGTCGAAACCCAGCAGCCGTGGCGGGTTTTCCTCACCTGGCTTGGGTGCGCGCAGCTTGGTGTCGACCGGATTGACCGACACCGCGTGCACCTGCACCAGCAGGTCCTGACCCTGCGGCGCGGCGGGCGCGGTCATCTCCACATCTTCGAGCGAACGTGGGTCATCAATGGGGAGATAGTGGCGCAGGCCTATCGCTTTCATTCGCAAAAGTTCCGTAATAGTGGGGGCAGGTAGATAATACCGAGCCAGCGGTTCAGCTGGCGGTAACTGCGGTGTAATCCCTGTGTTTTCGCGGCCTGTGCGGAGATCGTCGGCCGCAGCGCAGCAAATCCCCGGCAGCCCTTGTGGCGGCTGACTCTTGCGTCCTTTGACCAAGCTGTATACGGTGCGCCCAACCGGACACGTAGGGGTCTGGTTGTTGTTTCAAATGTTATACGTCCGTTAACATCGTCTTCACGCTCCAGCGCATAATGTGATTGCCGATGGCGTGCGGATAACGGCCGTCTCTGAACGCGACGAATATCGCAGTGCTGGACCATGCCTCTACCGGTTTCATACCCCCGAAACAAGGAGCTGTATTTCATGAACAAGAAGATCCTTACCGCCGCACTGCTCGGCGGTCTGGCTTTCGCCCAGGCCGCTTCGGCCCAGGAATTTGACGACCGCTGGTACCTGACCGGTTCGGCCGGCTTCAACTTCCAGGACGGTGACCGTGGCACCAACGATGCCCCGTTCGCTACGCTGGGTCTGGGCAAGTTCATCAGCCCGAATTGGTCGCTGGACGGTGAGCTGAACTATCAGAACCCGAACTTCGACGACAACCAGGACAAGAACTGGTCGCAGTACGGCGTCTCGTTCGACCTGCGTCGCCACTTCATCCAGGAAGGCCGTGGCTGGAACCCGTACCTGCTCGCAGGCCTGGGCTACCAGAAGGCTGAAGAAGAGTACCTGTCCGGCGCAGAGCTGAAGGACCGCAAGGACGGCAACCTGGCCGCCAAGGTCGGCGTTGGTCTGCAGACCACGTTTGAAAAGCGCGTCGCCGTGCGTGCAGAACTGGCCTACCGCGCTGACTTCGACGACCAGAGCTTCGCTCCGACCGCCGCTGGCAATGACCAGGATTGGTTCGGCGACGTGCTGGCTTCGGTCGGCGTCGTGATCCCGCTGGGCCCGGCCCCGACCGCCGCTGTTGCTCCGGCACCGGCTCCGGTTGCCCCGAGCTGCGCAGACCTGGATGACGACGGTGACGGCGTCAACAACTGCGACGACAAGTGCCCGAACTCGCAGCCTGGCCAGACCATCGGTCCGGACGGTTGCCCGGTGCCGGTCT
>Ga0308157_10003328_pt1 | contig 23691 bp, 19 predicted proteins | sample PhyBR1_FD_201035 | JGI IMG/M metagenome (GOLD analysis project Ga0308157, IMG submission 201035) | Phyllosphere microbial communities from UC Gill Tract Community Farm, Albany, California, United States - DLSLB.R1 | ecosystem: Host-associated > Plants > Phyllosphere > Unclassified | place: USA...
CTCAAACATTTTCGTAGTATCGCTACTCGTTATGAGAAGTTAGCTCGTAATTTTAAGTCAATGCTTTATCTGGCGTGTACTATCGTTCATTGTAAGATGAATTGAAAACACGCCCTAATACTTTCACTTTTTTAATCGTATTTCGACGAGCTGCACATTTTGTTGCTTAAACTGACTATAAAGCTTCGAGAAGTTTTGTTAGATTAACCCCAAGCTATTTTGTTATTTTCTGACGTTTTACGATACTATCTTACAATACTGTTTTACTATAATAAGGATCGATTTATGGCACAAACCAGTTATGAGTTAACAGTCGCTGACCAAAGCGCGGCTAATGAATTGATTGAAGCGGCAGGAAAATTATCGGGTGTAAAATGGGTCAATGTCAACATGGACAAAGGCACGGTTGTCATCACCCACAGCGATGACTTTAATGAAGCGGATTTTAAATCCCTTGCTGGGCTTTGATTTATCTGCTTTAAGTTATCTCATTTTTATCATTTTAAAATGAGGTCACGCCCTAGTAAAAAGCCGCTCGTAATCAGCGGTTTTTTATGGTTTGTTATTTTATATGGGTTGTCATTTTAAAAACTAATTTTAAGTCTTTGATTTTAAAGTGACAATCCAAATCTCCGATCGCGTCCCCAAACGAAATGGCACGGCGCCAAAGCCAAATCCTGAGGTCACCAAAAACTGCGTATCATAAAAATGCTGTTGACCGTAAGCGATGGGCAAGACCAATGTCATTAGCCAAGTTAGCGGGAAAATCTGACCGCCATGCGTATGCCCTGAAAAATGAATATCAATGGGAAGCTCGCCAATCTCGATCACCGCGCTTGGGCTGTGCTCCAAAAATACAATCGGTTTATTATCTTCCGTTCCTGCAAGCAAGTCTCTAGCAGCAGGACGGTTTGGATCCGTTTCATCCGAGCGACCAACGAGCCAAAGCTCATTATTTAAGAGCACTTTTTTATTGTCAATGACCTTAATTCCAGCATTTTCTACTGCTTTGGCAATGGCAACTTGATTTCCTGAATAGTCATGATTGCCAAGTACCGCAAATACTCCAAGCGGCGCTTTGATTTGGGACAGCGCGGTTTGCATTTGGTATTTGTCAAAATAATAGGTGCTGTCATTCATGATGTCACCGGCAAAAAGCACCGTATCCACATTATTATCATCAATTAAGGTTGCCAGTTTTTTTAGCTGACCATTGCCAAACCAGCGCCCCAAATGCGTGTCAGAAACGAGCGCAATTTTTAGCGGCGCAGGCAGGGGTTTATCCACTTCAAGGGTCAAATATCGCGTCGTTGGTGAATAGGCTGAAAATAAAGCCGTCGCGACAATGGCAAGGTAGCTTATTAGAAAAACGCCGCGAAATAGATGATCAACTCCTGACTGAAAAGCTGAGTTTTGATGTTGAAACCGTTTAATTACCCAAGCGATCAGCATAACAACCACAGTGATCACCGCGGCATAAAGCAAAAAGCCTTGCAAAATACTGATGACCAAATACACATGAAAGCGCTCGCGCCAAAACTCGCTTAACCCATAACTGAGCGCCAAATTATTAATGATAAAAACGAGAGCTACCCAGATAATGATGACTTTGCGACTTTTTAAGCGCAATAACCAAGATAAAATCAGGCTGGTAGATACCGCCAGCCCTTGCGAAATGAGTACAAATAACCAAATCATAATTAAAGTTTCACGTGAAACAAAAAAACGAACTAGGAATGATTCGTTAGAAATCAGCCTTAAAAACCATTACTTAGAATTAATACCAAGCGCTTGCTCAAGGGTTGGCTGGTGAAATTCAAATCCTGATTCAAGCAATGCCTTTGGTAAGACCTTTTGACCCTCGAGCAAAAGTGTGGACATCTCACCAAACATCGCTTTGAGCACTGGCGCGGGCAAACTCATGATCGTTGGTCGATGAACAAAACGACCAAGCGCTTGGGTAAATTCAAGATTGGTGACCGGATTTGGTGCAGTAAAGTTAAAAACTTGGGCTTTGGTGTTATTGCTGCTATCGCGCTCGTTATTAACATTGGTGATCTTATCATTTGCTGATAGCTGATGATTAATCACAAAAATCGCCGCTCGAACCCAATCTTCACGGCTGATCCAGCTCATCATTTGCGCGCCATCACCAAGCTTGCCGCCAAGACCCAGCTTAAACGGCGTTAATAAGCGCTTGACCATGCCACCTTCAGGATGGATGACAATACCGGTGCGAACGATGGCAACCGGAACGCCAAAGTCTAAAGCCGTCATGGCAAGCTGCTCCCACTTTTCACAAAGCTCATGCGCAAAATCAGTTCGGGCTTGGCTGGTTTCATCAAGCGGCGTGTCCCCTTGGACGCCGTACCAACCAACCGCCGAGCCGCTCAACAGCAATTTGGGCTTAATTGCAGCTTTGGCAATAAATTCTAAAATTGCCTCCGTTGGTTTTATCCGGCTTGCCATAAGCGCTTTTTTACGATCATCGCTCCAGCGCGAATCGGCAATCCCTGCCCCTGCTAAATTGACGATCACGTCAAAATGCGGCTCAGCTTGCGATCGCGATTTTAACTCTTCATAAGTGATGATATTGATATCATCATTGTGATCTTGGTTGGCATCTCGCGACAGCCAAGTCACCTTTACCCGCTCATTGATGCCGTCATTTTGCTGACGGGCTTGGCTGATAAGCGCGTCACTTAACGCTCGCCCTAAAAACCCGCTGCCACCGCTGATTAATACGTTCATTGCTTTGTCCTTATTTTGTAAATCGCTGCTTTTATTACGATATTTGTCATTGATAAAGACAGTTTGGCAAATCATGACGCTTAATTACAAGAGGACAATTGTAGAGGTTTACGTTATTAAAGGAATCATCGATAAACGGTAAACTCATTAAGACTGACAGTAGCTTTTAGACTGATATTAGTTTTTAGCAAAATTTAGCGAATAAGCTGTCCGCTGACGGCATCACGGATTTGGCTTGGAAGCTCATAACCAAGCGTATCCCCTGCTAAATACTGTACATGTTGCGCCGCGACTGATGATCTAAAATAGCTTAGCGCATCATCCAAGTTAAGCGCTGGCGGCTGACCGGTTAGGTTACAACTGGTCGATACCAAAAAGCCAAACGGATTGGCGTCATTGACAAGGGCAGCGCAAAGTTTTTGGATCAGTGGATGATTGATAACGCGGATGGCAAGACTTTGATGAGCGCCTGTCACCCAAGTTGGGATTTGCGGATCAAGATTTTTTGGGAGGGGAAGCAGCCACGTTTTGGCTTGATTTTGGCTATTTGGAGTTGACTGCCAGCTTTGAAGGATTTGCTCGCGCTGATCGGCAGTAAGTGGCGCTAAAAACGGCTCAATGCGCGAAATGCTGTCCGTCACCACGATCAAACCTTTTGCCATCGGTCGCTGCTTGATGGTAAGCAAGTTTTGAACAGCATTTTGGCAAAATGGGTCGCAGCCAATACCCCAAACGCTTTCGGTGGGATACGCCAATAACTGACCATTTTTTAGCCACGTTGCGGCTTGTGAAATATCGTCAGTAACTAAATCATGATTCAAAGAAGGATTGCTATCGGTTAAACAAGTCATGGCAAAGCATCATGTTAAAAAGCTTATAATACCACGACTAAACGCGCAAATAACGACCGCCTTGCTCACGAATGGCGCCTAAAAGCTCAAGCTCCATCAACTGACCGATCAGCTCAGGCGGACTGATTTTTGTGGCTGTTACCAAAGCATCTAAATCTTGACCATGCCAATCAAGCCGTTGATAAATGCTATTGAGATGATCGGGAACCATCAAAGCTTGCGGTAAGGCTTTTTTGATATGATAGCCAACCGCTTTGGGTTGATTGTCAATGATATTGTTGGACGCTGGTCGTTTTGATAATAAAGGCTTTTCGTATGGCGCATCATTGACATGAGCCGTAACCGCCGTTGGCAATTGCCAACTGACATCCATCAGCACTTGATCAGGATGATAAATGAGCGTTGCGCCCTCGCGGATCAGATGATGGCAGCCCTCAGCATTGACATTATCAATATGACTTGGCACGGCAAAAACTTGCTTGCCCTGCTCGGAGGCAAGCCTTGCGGTAATGAGCGAGCCGCTTTTTAGCGCTGCTTCCGTGACGATGGTGGCAAGGCTGAGTCCTGCCACCAGGCGATTACGGCGCGGAAAGGTATGTTTTTGCGGCGGCGTTTTAGGCAGCAGCTCACTAATAATGCAGCCGCCTTGATCGATGATTTGCGCGATCAACTGGTCATGATGATTGGGGTAACAAACGTCAATCCCTGTTCCCATGACGCCAATAGTTCGACCTTGATATTTGGGATCAGATTGCAAAAGCGCCCCTAAATGCGCGCGTTTGTCCACGCCCATCGCCAGACCGCTGGTGATAACAAGTCCGGACTGCGCCAGATATTGCGCTAGATCAAAAGTGATTTTTTGTGCATGAGCACTTGGCTTTCGGCTACCGACGATGGCAATTTGCGGCTCAACCAAGCGCTTAATATTACCTTGATAAAATAGCAAGGGCGGCGGGTCAAAAAGCTCAAGTAAATTTAGCGGAAAATCAGGATGATCGGCAAAAATTAGCTGATACTTTTGCTGAGCAAGTCCAGTTTCAATCGTTTCGATAAATTTAAGCGTTGCCGCATTATCTTTATGGCGCTCAATATGAAGCTTGTGAATGCCAAGCTGCTGCCATTCAGAAGCGCTCGCCTGCCAAGCGCTTAATGCCGACCCAAACTTTAACATAAGCTTTTGATAAGCGCTTAATGAGCAGTTGACCTCAAACCAAAGGGCAAGCGCTGATCGATTATCAGCCGTCATAGTTACCGTCATGACCATCACCTATTCCTTATAAATAAGGCGGCGGCAACAATTTATCGCCAACGTTCAGCGGCAGTTCGGATTCCAAAACATAAGCATAGCTGATGTCATCAAAGGTATTAAATACCATAACCATGCCGCTTTGCTCGCTTGGCAGTCGAACGGGCGCATCATTGTCGCGGATATCACGAATTAACGGTCCTTTTTGATAGACACTTAATACATCGCCCGGTTTTGCGCCATGACGACTGCCCAAGTTGATTGCCACCACACTACCGCGCGCCGCTGAGCTGATCGAATCGAGCACCCGAACGATCATACCACCGCGCGACACCTGAGCAGGCGCAGGATAAAACACCGGCGGGATGGCATGATCAAGCTCAACAAACACACGATCGCCTTCGCGGACTTCTTTACCATAAGAGCCGGTCAACTGAAGGCTGGTAATTCCATCGGTGTTGGCATCTGTGACCAATCCAGTTGCCACCTGCGTGACTTCAAGACCAATGACGCGCTGAGTGGTTGGGTCAACGTACGGCTGACCTTCGCGGTAAATACCATAGCGCTGACCGACGATCAGCGGGATACCTTTGGCATAAACTTTATCGCCCACGCCTGTGATCAAATTGCGATTTTTGGACGCCAAAACGTACGGGGTGGTATTAAAGTCCTTTGGATTAACGATGATGGTTTTATCAAGCCAATGCTGAATCGCTGACCAAGGGATCGGCGGGATGCTATTTGCCGCTGAGGTCACCGCTACCGCTGTCGTGACCACAGCTCCGGTCAACTGCGCCTCAACGCCTGCGCAGCCCTCGCCGGTGTCTACACCAACCAGCGTTTTTCCTTGAATCACGCACAAAATCAGCACATCGTTTGGATAAATTAAATTGGGGTTTTTGATTTGCTTATTGGTTGCCCAAATCTCTTTCCAGCGCCAAGGGCTTTGCAAATAGCGTCCTGAAATTTCCCAAAGCGTATCACCTTTTTTGACGGTATAGCGGTTGGGAGCATCGGCTTTGATGGTGGGCGGCGGGTTGTTGGCAACAGCAGTATTCATCAACAGCACGCTACCAACTACGATGGCAGCCACGGCTTTGGTCAGCATTGAGAAACGATGGGTCATTGTTAATTCCAGCTAAGTCAATTGCAAGCGCCAAGCCGCCACCAAGAAGCTCTCAAGCCATGGAGAACTCCTTTATTTAATTCGCGCAGCAAGCACTTAAAGTAAAATTGTGAAACGAATGTTTTACGACTACCATAGCACAATATTAAACACTTTTTTACAAAAGGGTAACTTTTATTTGGACTTTTTAAACTTATAAATTAAAAAAAAGCTCCTCTGTTTCACGTGAAACAAAAGAGCTTTTTATATTAACAAGCTAAATTTAAGCGTTTACAGAATTTGGTTTGACGAACTTTTTAATTTGTTCAGCAACCAAGTTAGCATCGTTATCAAGAACGGTGACTTTTTGTGGCAGCTCTTCCAAGCCTTGCGTATGTTCAGGTCGCGGCATGTCAACTTCACCAATGGCTTCAACAATCGTTTCGGCAAATTTGGCAGGAAGTGCGGTTTCCGCGCAAATAATCACTTCATTGGGCTGTTGTAATTCACGAGCAACTTTGATGCCATCAGCAGTATGTGGATCGACCAACTCGCCAAATTCTTCATAAACGCGCTTAATAGTAGTTAGGCGGTCTTGATGGCTTGACTTGCCAGAAGCAAACCCATAGCGCTTATTGATCGCTTCCATAAGATCAGACAAGTCAAAACCTTGACCAGATTTAACCCCATCAAACAAGTCGCTTACGCGATTGCTGTCTTTATCAAGGAGCAAATAAACAAAGCGCTCAAAGTTTGACGCTTTTGAGATGTCCATCGAGGGACTTGAGGTGACAAACGTTTTGTCTGCCGATCGCGGGTTATAAGCGCCTTGGTTAAAAAAGTCATTTAACACGTCGTTCTCATTGGTTGCCACAATTAAGCGCTCAATCGGCAATCCCATTTCGCGGGCAATGTGACCGGCGCAAATATTACCAAAATTGCCTGAGGGCACGCAAAAGCTTACGCGCTCATCATTGCTGCTGGTCACTGCAAAATAGGCTTTAAAATAATAAACAATTTGCGCCAAAATCCGACCCCAATTGATGGAGTTGACCGTTCCTAAATCGTAATCGGCTTTAAATTTGGCATCTTGCTGGAGCGCTTTAACGATATCTTGGCAGTCGTCAAACATGCCCTCAACGGCGATATTATGGATATTGTCATCCATGAGGCTGTACATTTGCGCCCGCTGAAAGGCGCTCATTTTGCCATTGGGGGATAACATAAAGACTTCGATGTTGTCTTTACCGCGAAGGGCGTATTCTGCCGCACTTCCGGTATCGCCACTGGTTGCACCAATGATGGTTAAGCGCGCGCCATTTTGCTTGAGAACATATTCAAACGCATTGCCTAAAAACTGCATGGCAACGTCTTTAAACGCCAATGTTGGACCATTGGACAGCTCTAAAATATGTAAGTTTTCGCCCAATTTTCGGGTAGGAACGATGTCTTTTGAGCCAAAAACTTCCGCCGTATAAGTGCGATCAATGATATCTTTTAAGTCCTCTTTTGGGATGTCGGTGGCAAACAGCGACATGATGGCAAACGCAAGCTCGGGATAGCTGAGCTTGCGCCAAGCATCAAGTGTCGCTGAATCAATTTGCGGATAGCTTTCAGGAAGCATCAAGCCGCCATCGGGAGCAAGCCCCATCAAAAGCACATCACTAAATGCCATCGGCTTGGTATTACCACGAGTACTGATATAGTTCATAGCAACTCTCAATAAAGAATAAAATTAAAAATAGCAGCGACTGATTAATTTTTCGCCGGTTTTTGTAATAAGGCAAAATAAAAGCCATCGCCGCCTAACGTATCTAATGGCAAGCACTGTCGACCAACGCTTTGGGTAATGCCAAAGCTGCAATCATCGGTAAATTCAATTGCCACTGCCTCTTGATGACGGACTAAAAACGCTTGCATTTGTTGCTCGTTTTCTTGTTTTAAAATTGAGCACGTGACATATAATAAAAATCCGCCCGCTTTTAATTGCGACCAAAGGTTGTCTAAAATGTCCGCTTGCAACTTTACAGTTTGGCCAACATCGTCCTCAACGCGCAGCAAACTGATGTCCGGATGACGGCGAATCACGCCTGTTGCCGTACACGGCGCGTCCAACAAAATGGCATCAAAGCCGCCAGTGTTGCCCTGGCTATCTGCCTGCCAAGAGGTGGCATCGGCGCAAACATTTTGATCGTTAATTTTTGCCAATTTGGTCAGTTGTAATCGCTCAAGATTGTCATCAACGCGTACAAGTCTTTTGGCGTCATTATCGAGCGCGCTGATATTGATTTGTTTCACGTGAAACTTGTCTTGATCTTGGTTGAGTAAATCAAGCCAATGCGCCAATTTCCCGCCAGGAGCAGCGCAAGCATCTAAAATCTGAATGGGCTCAGCATCAGCATTATTATTGTCATTTTTTAATTGTGATAATAGCGCTTGATGAATGATGGGCGCGGCAAGCTGAGCATGAAGGTCTTGAACACTAACAGCGCCCTCGCTAAACTTTGGCAATGCGCTGACCGGAAGGCTACTTTCTAATCGTAACACTTGGGTTTTTGCGATAGTTTTATTCGAAAGCATTTTGTCAGCAGACACTTTATCAGCAGGCATCTTACTAACAATGTTAAGCCCAATCGTTTGGCAAATTGATTCAAAATCAATACCACTATCTAACAGCGCTTTTTTATAATCATCCGCGTTTTCAACGACGTTATTGACCCGTAAAAACATCGGCGCAGGCTGTCGCAAGGTTTTGGTTAAGCTGTCATAGTCAGCCGCCCAATCTTGCTTTAATTGATAGGCAAGCCAGTTGGGCAAGCTGTGATTTTTATCCACTTTTTTACGAAACTTATTGGGATTTTTAGCAACTTTTCGCAAAATGGCGTTAATCAACCCCGTCGCTCGCGAAAATCCTAGACCTTTAGCCGCTTCTACCGTTTCATGAATCGCCGCATGATCAGCAACTTGCAAATATAATAGCTGCGTCAGCCCCAAGTGCAACACCGTGCGAACTTCAATCTCGTCAATAGGATTGTCAGCTAAGCTATCAATCAATCGCGACTGAGCGTGCCAATGCCGAAGCGTGGTAAGCAGCAAGGCATGAGCAAAGCTTTTGTCAGCATTGCCAACGCGGGCAAGCAGACCATCAAGCAGGCTTGATAGCGATTGACCGCGCTGAATGGCAATCAAAACTTCGGCAATAAGAACACGGGTATTTTTTAAGTCCGTTTTTAGGTGTTGAGTCATGATATATTTTATCTTTAAAACTGTGAGCGGTCGGCGCTGGCATCATCTGCAAACCCATCGCCGTCATTGATTTGGTTGCCGTGACAGAGTTGCTCGGCGCTCATGGGTTTGCCGCCTGCAAATTGCAACTCAGTGATGGCAAGGGCAGTTTGTTGAGTGTCATCAACATTGTCGGCGTTATCTGTGCCGCAAGCCACCAAAATGGCTTTTTTGCCAACGCTAATCACGCGACCAAAAGGCGCTTGAACTGACGAATTGAGCATCACCGGATACGCCGCCAAAATCTTAACCCGCTTGCCATTTAAAAAGCTAAATGTTCCGGGCCAAGGATTTAAACCGCGGATTTGCCGCTCAATAAGGTTGGCTGAAATATTCCAATCAATTAAGCCTTCATCTTTGGTCAGCTTTTGCGCGTAATTGGCAAGGCTATCCTTTTGCGATTTGGCGTTGGCTTGATAATTTGGCAAGTCGCCAATCACCGTCATAATCGCCTTTGCGCCCAAATCGGCTAAGCGGTCATGAAGGCTGGCTGCGGTATCGCTTGGCTCAATTGAACAGCTGACTTTATAAAGCATATCGCCGGTATCAAGCCCTTGATCCATCTGCATGATGGTAATTCCTGTTTCCATATCGCCTGCCAATAGCGCGCGATGAATGGGAGCCGCGCCGCGGTAGCGCGGCAGCAACGAGGCATGAATATTTAAGCAGCCAAACTTGGGAATGCTCAACACGCCCACTGGTAAAATCAACCCGTAAGCGGCAACAATCATCAAATCCGGATGATAAGATCGCAGTGTTTCTCGAGCATTTAGCCCCTCGGTTACCGACTTTTTAAAGGTAGATGGCTGCTGAACAACGATATCATTGGCAATCGCCACAGCTTTTACTGCCGATATGGCAAGCTTTTGACCGCGACCTGCTTTTCGATCAGGCTGAGTATAAACGGCGACAATCTCAATATTCAGCGCTTCTTGCTGCTCAATAAGCGCCTCTAGGCTTTTTGCTGCAAACTCAGGCGTTCCTGCAAATATCACGCGTAATGGCGGCGCAATCAGCTCGGTCATCATTTTAGTCTTTCCAAGGGTCGATAAAAATAAATGCTCACGTCAGCCATCATCAGCTGATTGATCATTATAGGCAAGTTTTGCTGATAGCGCTATGATTACCCGCCGCTTATTAAGCGACTTTTGCACCAAGATGATGTTAATGGCAAGGGATAATAACTCACCTTTAACCTAAATTTTATTCTCTTTGTCCTGATCACTTTCCTAACTTAACTAAAAACCGCTACAATCTGCCGCTCGCCTCTTTTGCTAAAACACGGCTCAAAAATCATTAAGAATGATGGCGTTATCCCGAGCATTGTTTGTTAAGATAGAGCCTCATTGTGACAAAGGGTTTTAATGACAAGCTGTCATTACATTAGGGTCAAAAGCTAGGATCAAAAGCCATGCCGCAGTTTCAGTCATTAAAACGCTTGCTGACTTTTTATTTAATGACGCTCATCATGATGTTGATCTTATATTATGCCATGATGGTGGTGGTGCTTAAAAAAAACCATCAAGAGCAAAGCTTGCAAGCACTTGCCGCGTTTAAATTTGACGTTTTAAGTTTAAATGCCCCAAGCAATGATGACATTGAAAACATTTTAGCAAAGCCGATGTTTCAAGACTTAAGCTATCAGCTGATTTTGATGCAGCCTTCGGGGCAAACTTATATCCACCGAGCCAACCGCTCCGATGAGCCCAAATTTGCGACGGTTATTTTTCCTCATCAGCACAGCGACGACTATACGCTGACCAATCATGTGGTGACGGCAACCTTTGACTTAAACAATAACGCTCAGGTGTATTTGGTCATAAAACATCGCCCGATTCATATTGACTGGACAGCTTATGAGTCATGGCTACCTTTGATCGTGGCGATCAGTTTGTTTATCGGGGCATTGCTATTTATTTTAAAACGGCGCAGCAATTGGGAGCAGGTGCTAACTTATACCGATCAGCTGATTAATGACACCAAAGAAAGCTATGTTCCGCCGCCTTTTGATAATGCCAGCTCCCCGATTGAATTTTTGCGATTAGGTCACCTGCTCGGTCGCATCAGCCACGATTTGCACCAAAAGCATCGGCGAATCAAAATGCTTAATCATAGGCTTGAGCGCTTGGTCGATAAAGCGCCGCTGCCGATGCTTATGGTGATGCGCCAAGGTCAAATCAGTTTTTTTAACCAACGCTTTGAGCAAATTTTTACGACCAACTTTCAGCGCGGCATAAGCTACAAGCTCACCGATTTTGTTACTGGCAGCGATAAAACGACCCAACAGGCGCTCAGCCGACTTGGTGATCAAAAGGTCGCTCGAACCTTGCTGGTTTACGGTCTTGAAGACAAGCTTGCCTATCAGCTTCATATGACGCCTTGGTTTGGTGAGCACGGTCAAATTCATGGCTTTACTGCGGTGCTTAGTAACGTTGATAAATGGTTGAACCAAACCCAAACCCTTGAGCGCCAACTTGAGTCGCAAAATCAAACCATCCTTGAGATGACGCGACTGCGCTCGGTCATCGGTCATGAGCTGCGAACGCCACTAAACGCCATCATCGGCACCCTTGATTTAATCGATAGCGAGGATTTTACTGCCAAGCAAAAAGAGATTTTAGCGACGCTGATGCAATCGAGCCAATCCATGCTGATGCTGCTCAACGACATGCTTGAGATGGCAAAAATTGAATCTGGAAACGCCGTGATTGTTGATGAGCCGGTGGATATTTTTAAAGTCAGCCAAAACACCAGCACGCTCATGATCGGTAGCGCCAGACGCAAAGGCTTAGAGCTGGTTTACGCCTTTATGCCCAACTGCCCGCGATATATTCATACCGATCCTACCAGGCTTCGGCAAATTTTACTGAACCTTCTTGATAACAGCATCAAATTTACCCCATCCGGTCATGTTGCCTTAATCGTTGATTTTATTGACAGCGATCAGATGCTCTGCATTGCTCAAGATAAATTAAATGAGAAAAAGTCCAAACGTGATAAAGCGCTCAGCACAGTTGCGATAACTCATATCGAGCCGCCGGTTCATCATTGGCTAGAAGACATTGCCCAAAAACAGCAGTCTTGGATTCGCTTTCGTATTCAAGATACAGGCATTGGTATCAGTGAGGAAGAGCAGCAGCAACTGTTTTCTTATTTTAACCAAGCCAACTCGCAGATTCAGCGCCAATTTGGGGGCAGTGGTCTTGGTCTTGCAATTTCAAACAGCTTTGCCAACTTGCTTGGCGGCTTTATCGTTTTGACCAGCCAATCAGATCACGGCAGCTGTTTTGATTTATTTTTGCCAAGCCAATATCCTGAATTTCGACCGCTTTATCTATCCACTCATAATTTCAGTCATATTCATCTGATTGGTGTGATCAATAACCCAATTCGTGAATATCACCTTCAGCGCTTAGGCGAGCATTTGGCATTGACCACCCAGCTTTACGCCACGATTGACGAGATAGCTTTGGACGACATTAAAGCTACGTTATCAAAGCTGCCAGCGACTAAAACACCCATATTACTTATTGATTACGAATACTATTTAGCCGCTCATGAGACTTTTGCACACAATTTATTCAAGCAATTAATCGAAATCCCAAATCTTGCTAAAATACTCATGAGCATGAAGTCTGAGCGCGGCATTTCATCTGCCCTTTTAGATCAGTTTGACAGCTTTTTAAACAAGCCTTTAGACGTGGCGCTGTTGTTATCTGAGCTGACGCGATTAACCCAAATGCCGTTTGATGTTAACTTAAATCTTTCATCCCCAAATTTAAATCAATCGGATCATCCTAACGCAATACCACAACTGGCATCATCGCAATCCTTAGCAGCAACATCGATTACTGATCCAATTGACCCTTTAACGGCCACAAAATCCCCACTGATTTTAGTTGTAGAAGACAACCCAACCAACCAAAAAATCACTCAAAAGCTGCTTGAAAAACTGGGATATATCAGCTTACTTGCCGAAGATGGCGAAAAGGCGCTTGAGGTGTTAAAAGCGCATCGACAAGACATTGCCCTGATTTTGATGGATTGCCGAATGCCCAATATGGATGGTCTTCAAGCTACTCAAGCCATCCGTGCGATGGGCGATGACATCACCATTGTTGCCCTCACAGCGAACAATAGCGATGAGGACAAAGCAGAATGTTTGGCAGTTGGCATGAATGATTTTTTAGCCAAACCCATCAATAAAGATCAGCTAAAAAACGTATTGACCAGATTTTTAAGCGCTTAGAAATCATTTAATGCCATCAAGTTATTGGCAAAGTTAAATTACCTTTATTTTAAAAACCCATTTTCTGCTAAAAAAGCTTCTGTAATTTTGGACTCAGATGATTTTGCGACTGAGTCTTTATTTAGCAGGCGCTCTAAATAGCGCGCCACCACATCGACCTCAATATTCACCTGACTGCCAACTTGCCAATGCTGATCAATATTGGTCACCTGAGCGGTGTGCGGGATGATATTTAAGCAAACGATATTATCTTTTACCAAATTGCTGGTCAGGCTCACCCCATCGACCGTGATAGAGCCTTTGGTAGCCGCAAATCGCGCCAACTCCTCAGGAATGGCAATTTCAAAATAAATGGAGCGCGCATCTTGCTTGCGCTTTTTGACCACCCCGACGCCATCAACATGACCTGATACGATATGACCGCCAAAGCGCGTGGTGGGCAGCATGGCCTTTTCCAAATTAACCGTTGAGCCAGTTTTTAGCTCGACCAATGCTGTTCTTGCGATTGTTTCACGTGAGACATCAACGGCGTAGCTTTGCTTGCCAACTTCAACCACGGTTAAGCAAATGCCGTTGGAGGCAATGGAGTCCCCAAGCGCCACATCGCTAAAATCAAGATTCGGAGCGTCAATTCGTAAACGAATATCACCGCCGACGGGCATCAGCTCGCTGACCGTTCCTGTGCTTTCAATAATTCCGGTGAACATAGTAACCTCAGACGTTAATGATAAAAATGATGAAATTTTAAGCGCTAAAAGGATAACCTTGTGGATAACTTTTAAAACACACCGTTATTTTCAAAAATAGTGGCTAAAATTTAAAGTTATCCACAGTATGTCAACATTTGAATAAATTATCAAAATAAATCTTTTTATATTTTAACTTATTGATTTCGCTATAAATAAATTTAAAATTTTTAAAGCTATAATATTAAAAGTTTCATGTGAAACCTAGTTATTCACAACTTATGCGTTTCATGTGAAACCATTTATAGTTATTCAAAATTTAGAAAACTAATCACAAAGTGGCTTTAAAATCAGCTTTAAATCATTGCCAAGCTGCTCGACATATTGATATTTAAGTCGTAATTGCTGACTTAACGCCAAAATATTTGTTGCTGTCATGGCGCGAGCATGGGTTCCAAGCAAACAAGGCGCTTGATAAACAATAAGTTCATCGACCAAACCTTGAGCTAAAAAGCTTGCCGCAACGCTTGCGCCAGCCTCAACCAAAACGTCATAACATTGATGATTTTGAACCAAATCACCTAGCAATTCGGTTAAGTTGTTTTTTTTATAATAAAGGGTTTCAGGAATTTGGCAAAGTTGATACGGGGAGTTTTTATTAAAACCTAAGCGATTACGTCGATCTAAAATGACCACTTTTGGCGTTGGAATCTCATCCAATTTCACGCCCATTGGGGCAACTCGGACGTTTAATTGTGGATTGTCTTGAATGACGGTTTCGCTTCCTGTGATGATCGCCCCACTTTTCGCCCGCAGGATTTGTACATCAAGACGAGCCTCAGCTCCGGTAATCCATTTGGACTCGCCCGACGCCATTGCCGTCCTGCCATCAAGACTTGCTGCAATCTTTAGGCGAACATAAGGCAAATTTTGGCGCATGGCTTTTAAAAAGCCTTGGTTAAGCGCTTCGGCTTGCTCAGTTAATACCCCAATGGTAACTTCAATCCCTGCTTGCTCAAGCAGCTGAACACCGCGACCAGCAACTTTTGGATTGGGATCAAGTCCAGCAACGACGACGCGGCGAACCCCAGCATCAATAAGCGCTTTGGCACAAGGCGGGGTTCGACCCGTGTGGCTACAAGGCTCAAGCGTCACATAAGCGGTCGCGCCAATCGCTGAGCTTCCAGCATCCCTTAGCGCAAAAACTTCCGCGTGCGGCATACCTGCTTTTGGATGAAAGCCTTTACCAACCACTTGATTGCCTTTGACAATCACGCAGCCAACCGCTGGATTGGGGCGCGCGGTAAATTGACCAAGTTTTGCTTGTTCAATCGCCAGCCCCATAAAATAAACGTCTTGAGGATTGACGCTAGGATGACTTATTGCATGATTTTGAGGTTGCATTGCTGTGCTCAACGGGTCAAATGAGTTAAACATCATGACTCACCATCACTTGCTAGGGGTTTTTCAGGGCGGATATTGGCAAGCTCTTGGTGAAAGGCATCGATGTCTTGAAAATCGCGATAAACGCTGGCAAATCGCACATAAGCCACATCATCCAAGCTTTTAAGCTCGCTCATGATGATCTCCCCAAGCACCTTGCTGCTAATTTCTCGCTCGCCCATTTGCCGGACGCGCTTTTCAATTCGGCTGATCATTGCTTCTTGTTCATCGATGGTGATGGGGCGTTTTTGCAAGGGCAGCATGATCGATCGGCGCAATTTATCACTGTCATAAGGCTCGATTTTGCTGCTGGATTTGATGATTCGCGGCATGACCACCTCGACCATCTCAAAGGTGGTAAAGCGCTCTTGGCAACTGCTACAAACGCGGCGGCGGCGAACTTGAGCGCCTTCGGCAGCAAGCCGCGAGTCAATCACTTTGGTTTCTGACGCGTTACAGTACGGACAATGCATCCACTTGCTCCAAAATTTGCGCGCCAAGATTCAGCTTGAATCACGCGTCCTATTTTCCAATACAAAAGCTGCTAAAAATTTTGCCTAACAAGTCATCGGCGCTAAATTCGCCAGTGATTTCGCCCAAATTTACCTGAGCTTGCCGCAAGCTTTCAGCAACCAACTCGCCGGCTTGAAATACGGTCAACTGATCATGAGCTTGGACTAAATGCTGAGCGGTTCGCTTGAGCGCATCAATATGCCGCGTTCGAGCAATTAAGCTATTTTCTGGTGGATGAAAGCCCACTTTATCGCAAAGCAAATTGATCAATTGCTCAATCCCTGACCCTGTTTCACATGAAACATAAACGTGTTGATAGGGTTCTGAGATAGATAAATTTTGAGTATTGATCTCATCTTGTGAGATTAAATCGCTTTTATTGGCAATCATAATTAAGCGCTTTGGATCAGGGATTTCGCCAAATAAGGCTTTTGCCAACTCAATCGGCGAGCCATCGTTAATATCACGAGCGGCATCATAAACCAGCAGCAATAAGTCAGCTTCCCCAATCGCCTTTCGCGCCCGCTCAATACCAATACGCTCAACCGTATCATTGGTATCGCGAAGCCCTGCCGTATCGGTCAAATGCAGCGTCAAACCATTTAACACCACCGTTTCTTGCAAGGTGTCGCGCGTCGTTCCAGCAACGTCCGTAACAATAGCGCGATCAGTACCGGCTAAGCAATTGAGCAAGCTTGATTTACCCGCATTTGGGCGACCAGCAAGCACCACATGAATGCCATCGCGAAGCAGCTGACCTTGCTTTGCCGTCGCCAAAATTTGCTCAATTTGCGCTTGAGTGGCGGCAAGTTTGCTTAAAATGACACCATCGGATAAAAAATCGACGTCCTCTTCATCGGGAAAATCAATCGCGGCTTCCACGTAAAGGCGCAGCTCAATGAGTTGAGCAAGCAGCGTATTAATTTTTTGGGAAAACTCGCCCGTAAGCGAGCGAATAGCACTATTTGCCGCCGCCACACTGGTTGCATCAATCGCATCAGCAATGGCTTCTGCTTGCACCAAGTCCAACTTGTCATTGTCAAAGGCGCGATAAGAAAACTCACCTGCCGCAGCTTGCGTTGCTCCCAATTCAAACACGCGAGCAAGCAATTGATTTTGCAAAATCATACCGCCATGACCTTGAATTTCAATCACATCCTCACCGGTAAATGAGTTTGGCGCTTGAAAATAAAGCAGCAAGCCTTCATCGATCAGCGTGCTGTCACCGTCAAAAAAGCGGCAAAAATAAGCATGTCGCGGTTTAAAATGATGACGACCAGTCAACGCTTTAGCAATTGACACCGCTTTTGCACCGGACAACCGAATTACCCCAACGCCGCCGCGACCAATGGGCGTGGCGATTGCCGCTATCGTTGGCAAATTTATGCCTTGATCGTCCTGTGTTTTTGTCACAACCGCATCCTTAGCCAAAACCGTTTAAACCCCTTATTATAGTCATCCGTGATCCATCGTTCAAAACAATCTTGATTATTCTCATTTTTTAATAAAAAACCACCGCCGAAGCGATGGTCCTTTTTAATAAAAGCAAGCCTTAATCAAGAACTTTAACGGTTCGATGCTTTTGCTCTTCTTCCACTTTTCGGTTCACAATATATTGCTGAGTCATACTAAATAAGTTGTTCACCGTCCAGTAAAGCACCAGCCCCGCTGGGAAAAACAGCATAAACACGGTAAAGATAATTGGCAAAATCTTCATCACTTTTGCCTGCATCGGATCGGTCGGCTGCGGGTTTAATTGCTGCTGAATGAACATCGACGCGCCCATAAGCAGCGGCAAAATAAACCAAGGGTCCATCGCTGACAAGTCTTGAATCCACAAAATCCAAGGCGCGTGGCGCAATTCAATACTTTCAACGAGCACCCAGTATAACGCTAAGAAGATCGGCATTTGCATTAAAATCGGCAAACAGCCCGCCATCGGATTGACTTTTTCTTCTTTATAGATGTTCATCATTTCTTGCGACATTTTCATGCGATCGTCGCCGTGCTCTTCTTTAAGCGCTTGCAGCCTTGGAGCAATCGCACGCATTTTTGCCATGGAATAGTAGCTTTTATTTGAAAACCACATCAAGGCAATTTTAACCAAAATGGTCAATACAATAATCGACCAGCCCCAGTTGCCAATCACTTTATGAATACCATCAAGCAGCGCAAACAACACTTTTGAAATTGGCCAAAGCAGACCGTAATCCACCGTTTTATTGAGCCCAACAGCCACGTCTTTAAGCTCTGATTGAACTTTAGGACCTGCGTAAAGGGTCGCGCTTAACGTTGCTTGCTTATTGGGCGCAACATTCATCGGCTGACTGTTAAAGCCAATAAAATAATCGCCTTTATCTTCACGGCTAAAAAACTGACCTGTAAAGTTGTTCGGCGTCCAAGCGGAAACGAAATAATGCTGAACAATACCGACCCAGCCTTTGTCACTGGTCACATTAAGCTCATTGTTAAATTTGCCAAATTTCAGCTTGTTATAAGGGTCTTCAGGCGTTCCCCAAGCGCCGCCAAGATAAGTCGCCATGCTAAGCGCGCCTTTATTAGACATGCCAGGATCTTTGCTGTCGTCGCGTTTTAACTGCGCAAACATCTGACCTTGCCAAGGCGTTTTGCTGCGGTTTTGAATCTGATAGCTGATATCAATGGGGTATTTATTTTGGGTAAAAGTAAAGGTTTTAACAACCGTGACGCCATCTTTTTCATAGGTCAGCGGCACCGATAACGTTTGCTGACCTGGCTTCATGGTATAGCTGTTCGCTGCGTGCTGATATTTTGCCCGACCTTCGGCAGTATCAATGCCATTAGCGCCGATCAGCCCTGACTGCGCCACATAAACCCGATTGCCGTCATTTTCAAGCAGTACAAACGGCGTATCGCTATTGAGGGTCGCATCGTATTGTTTAAGCGCGGCATAAACGATATCACCGCCTTCAGGATTGATTTTAATATCATAGCGGTCGGTCGTTACCGAAATCAGACCTTGATCTTGGCTTGGCGCGACATTGGGCTGATTGATTGTTGCGCTATTGGCTGCCGGTTGCGCAGGAATATCCCCCGGCGCCCCTTGGGTCGATGGAATGTCAGCCCCACCCTGCGCTACCGTTTGTTGCACAGCTTCTGTCGCTGGCGCATCGGCATAATCATCTCGCCATGCCAAAATCAGCAGATAAGCGGTGATGAGCATCGCAACGATGATCATAAGCCGAAGTATCTTTTGCATAAACCTATCCTACAGTGAAAAATTTGGGCATAAGCCAAGAGCTAGCGATTCACGCACGAATTACCAAGCGTTGGTCGATCTTGACCTAAAATGGTCATTATTTTACTAAAATTTGCCTTTAAATGATACTCACAGAATTTTTTGCAATATTTTAGACGTAACATTTTTTGTCTAAGTTGTTAGCCTTGCTATGACTTTATCGTGATTTTGATAGCCAGCGGTTTAATCGCACCCGATAACTGAAAGTATCAATAGCTACCCCAACGTTATGAGCAACAGGCTTTTTTGCAACCTGATAAGTAAAGCGATTAAGAGGCAGTGGTACAAAATCGATCCCATGACCACCCAATGGCTGACAGCGACCTAAACGTTTAAGCAACAACCAGCTGCCTTTTATTCCACCATGCCAATCTAGCGCCTGATTGCCATAATTAGAGCAGGTCGGATAATATCGGCAGCGCGCAGGGAGAATAGGGCTAATAAATGATTGATAAATTTTTATTATTTTTTTAAAAAAAATAAAAATAATTTTTTCCAAATTTCTAAATATTTTCATTTATTTTTATTTTTTATTTTATTAAAAATATTATTTATTTGATTTTTTAATTCTTTATTTTCTAAATTGGAAATAGAATTTTTAACAATAAAAATAACATCTTTATTTTGAAGCTGATGCGACTGAAGTCGAAATTGCTCACGAATTTGCCGTTTTAAGCGGTTTCGAGCAACCGCAGTAGGAACCCTACGTTTGGTAATTGCCATTCCAATACGCGGCATTTGAGCCTCATTTGAGCGTATAAACGCCATAAGATGACTTTGATGCAATTTACGCTCAGGAGCGTCAAAAACGCTCTTAAAATCAGCGGCAGTTAATAATCGCTGAGACTTCGTAAAACGTGTGTTAGCCCCATTTTTATGCAATTTAGGTACTGATTGATCAAAAGGGTTTGGCGACATAGTTTCACCTTAATTCAAATATAGATTAGATCTGAAAATAACATAAACCAAAAAAAAGCGCCGATAGAGGCGCTTTTAATTAAATACTAGGGGCTAGATGAAACGATTAAATCTCAATCCGTTCCTAGACGGTCAAACGATGACGACCTTTAGCACGGCGACGCGCCAATACTTGACGGCCTTTTTTGGTCGCCATACGAGCACGGAAACCGTGAGTACGCTTGCGTTTAATCACGCTTGGCTGGAATGTACGTTTCATAACTCACCTATCAAATAATGGGACTCAATTCGTAATAGCGCAAAATTATATCACGGCAATTTTTTAGGGTCAATTACTTAACACCTTGAAATTGCAAAATAAGCTATAAATAAATTGTTTGCTTACTAAGCCGATGGCAATTTTATGGTTATTTTTAAGTATTTTTTTCAAAATTTTAGCAAATCAATAATAATAAGGTTTTATTAATATTATATATCTTATTGTTGTTAGTAAGCCTTTTTTCTGAGGATAAGTGGTTATTTATATTAAAAATCAGCAGGTTAAGTTATGGATAACCCTGTGGATATCTTGTGGATGAATTGTGGGTAACTAGACCTTTTAAAAATTAAGAAAATTATCCCCAAAGTTATTCACAGGGTTATCCCCAAGGTTATCCACAGAAAACGGCTATGTTATCCACAGGCTAATTATGCTAAATTATGCTGCAATCGGCTTGAATGAAAAGTGACACCATCGCCTGCCAAATCAGACCGTCCGTTTGCACTATTTAAAACTATGAGGTTAAGTTAGCCATGATCGACACCACTGCCATTTGGGATAAATGCTTGGAAGATTTACGTTATTCTGTGAAAGATAACGTGTTTACGATGTGGCTGCGACCCTTGTCCGCTCAGCTATCTGGTGATAGCTTACTTATCCGAGCGCCTAATGATTATTTTGTTGCTTATATCAAAAAAAATCACTTGGCGGACATCAAAAGTTTGGTGGTCAAACACAGCCAAGGTCAAATCAATGAGGTCAATGTAGGGGTTGATAACCTTCCTTTAGAATCTATTTTTGAAACTAGCCCCTCCCCTACAGCTAGCTTAAGCGATGAAACACTTCCAAAACAAACCACTTCTAGCAATAAAATCAAAGAGATAGATAAAAAATTAGCTCAAGCTGCCATAGAAGATGCTGCCGATGCTAAATCGCTAAGCTACTTAAATCCTGATTTTACTTTTGAGACTTTTGTAACCGGAAAGTCTAACCAACTTGCTCACAAAGCTTGCTTTGAGCTGAGTAAACGTCAGCCGAAAAATCGCCACAATCCGTTATTTATTTACGGTCCTTCTGGTTTGGGAAAAACGCATTTAATGCATTCTGTTGCTGATCGATTTGTTAAAATGAATAAAAGTTTTTATTATTTCACTTCTGAAAAATTTATTAATCAATTGGTTTATTCATTAAGAAATAATAAAGTCGAAGATTTTAAGAAAAAAATAAAAAAAGTAGATTTGTTAATTGTTGATGATATTCACGTTTTAGCAGGAAAAACCAAAAGTAGTAATGAATTTTTAACCTTGTTTGCCGATTTTACCAGCGGTGATAAACAGCTGATATTAGCCTCCGATCGTCACCCTTCTCAAATGACGGAGTTTGATGAGCGCTTTCGGTCGCGGTTTTCTTGGGGGCTGACCGTTGCTGTTGAGCCGCCTGAAATTGATACGCGAATGCAAATTTTGCAAAAAAAGGCAGCAGCGCACCAGATGGTTTTGCCAAGAGAGTGCGCGTTATTTATTGCTCAAAATGTGGTATCTAATGTCAGGCGGCTTGAGGGCGCGCTTAATCAAGTCTTTGCCAATGCCAATTTGACCGGTGCTCCCATTACCCTTGAGATGGTTCAGTTTGCGCTCAAAGATGTGGTTGCCATGCGCGTTCAAGCGGTCAATATGGACAACATTCGTAAAGTGGTTGCTGAATATTACAATGTGAGCGTCAAAGACATCATGGGTCGCAAACGCACGCGGCAGATTGCAAGACCACGGCAAATTGCAATGGCGCTTGCGCGTGAGTTGACAGGCGACAGTTATCCCGATATTGGTCAATCCTTTGGGGGCCGCGATCATACAACAGTGATGCATGCTTGTGAAAAGGTGGCTGAGCTGAGAGCTTGTGATGCTACAATCGATAAAGATTACAAAGCGCTGTCACTAATGCTGCAAGCTGGCTAGCAAGCGTATTTTTGAAGCAAAGTTTGCGCTTATCTATATAGCAAATTATGCTATAATTTAGGGTTAATATCTTAAGATTGCCTTAGCTGATTTTTAAAGGTGCTCGTTCTAAATTTAATTTTTAATTCACCATATTTTTATGATAAAGGGCTTGTCAAATGCAGTTATCGATCAATCGAGAAGCGTTGTTAAAAGCGGTTAATCTGATCGCAAAAGCTGCCGACCGGCGTCATAATATGGTGATTTTAGGCAATATTAAATTGGTCTTATCGCCTACTGAACTGATTTTAACGGCGTCTGATTTGGAAGTTGAGCTGACCGCCACGCTAAAGCTTCCTGAGGGCGCTTGCATTGAAGCGGGCTCCACTACCCTGCCTGCAACGAAGCTTAAAGACATTTGTAAATCACTGCCGCCGCAGTCACAAATTACGCTCACCTCGCAAAATAACGAGCGCTGTTTGTTAACCAGTGGCAAAAGCCGATTTTCATTAGGAACGCTTCCTGCAAAAGATTACCCGCTATTAGGAAATCCTGAAAACATCTCGGCGCTGAGCATTAAAAGAGACTATCTTTTTGATTTAATTCAAAAAACGCAATTTGCCATGGCTATTCAAGACGTTCGCTATTATTTAACGGGAATGCTCTTTGATGTTGCTCAAAGCCAGTTGACCACAGTTGCCACCGATGGTCATAGATTGGCGCTGGCGCGAAGTGCGATTGACTCGCCATTGGATTTAAATTTGCAAGCCATTTTGCCAAGAAAAGCGGTCATTGAGCTTGAACGACTGATTAGCGAGCTTGGAAAACTGCTTGGTGATCATGACAGTCATTTAACTTTAAGCTTTGGTCGCGAGTTTTTACAAGTGAGCTTGCCCTTTGGTGACGTTGATAGCAGTGGTCAAGCCAACGAGAGTCTAAAAGTAACCTTTACCGCGCGCCTGATTGATGGCAAATTTCCTGATTACAAGCGGGTAATGCCAAGCAGCAGCGACAAGCGAGCGTTGTTAAATAAAGACAAATTAAGCGAAGTGCTGCGCCGAGTGGCGATTTTAAGTAATGAAAAATCGCGCGGAGTGGTGTTTCATTTTGCACCTGATGGCACGATTGAAGTTCGCGCGAACAATGCCGAACAAGACGAAGCGGTTGAGATGCT
>Ga0308157_10003330_pt1 | contig 23681 bp, 25 predicted proteins | sample PhyBR1_FD_201035 | JGI IMG/M metagenome (GOLD analysis project Ga0308157, IMG submission 201035) | Phyllosphere microbial communities from UC Gill Tract Community Farm, Albany, California, United States - DLSLB.R1 | ecosystem: Host-associated > Plants > Phyllosphere > Unclassified | place: USA...
AGGCATCCGCCAGATCGAGGCCGAGTCCGACCAGGTTGCGCAGCGCCTGGTCCATGGTGAGGGTGCTGCCGGCCAGCGTGCCGTCGGGCAGGCGCACGCCGCCCATGCACTTCATGACCTTGTGCCGGCCCAGCATGTACTCGCCGTCCGGCATGCCGGTGGCGGAAGTCGAATCGGTGACGCAGTAGACGTTCGGGATGCAGCGCAGCGCGGTGCGGATAGCGCCCGGATGCACGTGCAGCAGGTCGGGGATCAGTTCAGCGTAAGTGGCGTGCGCCAGCGCGGCGCCGACCATGCCGGGTTCGCGGTGATGCAGGCCGGGCATGGCGTTGAACAGGTGGGTGAAGCTGCGCGCGCCTTGCTTCAGCGCGGCCACGCCGTCCTCGTAACTGCCCAGCGTGTGGCCGATCTGTACGCGCATGCCGGCGTCCGACAGTTCCTTGACCAGTGCCTGGTGGCCGGCGATTTCCGGCGCCACCGTGATGACGCGCAGCGGCGCCAGTTCTTCCAGCTTCTCGACATCTTCCAGTGTTGCCGAGCGCGCGTACGGTGGCTGTGCTCCCAGCTTGCCGGAGTTGATGAACGGGCCTTCCAGGTGTGCGCCCAGCACGCGCGCTTCGCCCTTGCCGCGCGTGGCGGCGGCCTTGCCGATGCCGCGCAGCGCCAGGTCGATATCTTCCGCCGGCGCGGTCATGGTGGTGGCCAGCATGCTGGTGGTGCCATGTTTCGCGTGGATGGCGGCGATGGTGCGGACGGCGTCGCCGCCTTCCATCACATCCTTGCCGCCGCCGCCGTGCACGTGCAAATCGATAAAGCCAGGCAGGATATAGACTGCTTCGTTGAGCGCGGGATCGGCGCTGCTGCCGCTGATGGCCGCAATGCGTTCGTTGAAAGTGAGTTCACCGTGGACCCAGCCGGACGGTGTCAGGATATTGCCTTTGATTGCATCGCTCATCTGCGCGACTCCGCTACGAATTCAAATGTTGTTGGATCAGGCGCAGCGCGCCGGCGGCTGAATCGCCATGTGGGTTGACGATGCGCTTCAACATCGACACCGGCAGGTAAGGGCGCAGCGGCGCGGCCAGGCCGCCGCACAGCGCGATCGGCAGCGTGCCGCTGGCGTCCAGCGCATCGGCCATCAGCTGCACCTGGCGTCCCGCTTCGAGCAGGATGGCGCGCGCGGTGTCGTTGCTGTCGCCGTGTTGCAGCACGATGCGCGCCAGCTGCGCGTAATGCGTCTGCGAGGCTTGCGCCAGCCAGTTCTGGATCGCGTCGCGCTGGCCGCCGCAGGCATTGGCGACCTCGGTGGCAAAAGCGTTGGCAGGCATGCGGCCGTCAAGCACCTGCTGTACATGGTTGATGGCGCGCAGGCCCATCCAGGCGCCGCTGGCCTCGTCGCCGACGGGAAAGCCCCAGCCGCCGACTTCGACGTGACGGCCATCGTTCAGCTTGATTTCGCCGACGCTGCCGGTGCCCAGCGCAATGATGGCGCCAGGCTGGCCCTGATGGGCGCCCAGCACCGTGGTATGGCCGTCGCTTTCCAGCGCGACGCGCGCGTAGCCCGGATTGGCGGCGACAAACTCGGCCGCCCATTGCTTATTGTGCACGCCAGCCAGGCCGAGGCCGATGGCGATGGAAGATTTGTTGGGGAAGTCCAGGCCGGCCGCGCGGAAAGCAGCGGCTGCGGCATCATCGACGGACGCCCAAGCCTTGGCGATGCCATGCATCAAGCCCGATGGCCCGCTGGCGCCTTCAGCGAGTTCGACGCCGTCGGCCCGCGCGAGACGCGCCCTGGTGCCGCTGCCGCCGCCGTCAACGCCGATAAAAAATTCGATCATGTTTACCTGAGAAAGCTCTAGCCGGGATGGCTCGCGATGAAGGGCACTATAGGGTTGGCTAACCAGCTTGTCAACAGGTATTTAACTGGTATTAAAAAATATTGAAGTGGACTGCTGTTGTCTTCTTGTAATGCCTATCTAACTACCTGTTTTATCTAAGAAAAATCGAATTTCCCCGATGCATCCCAGTTGTAGCATTTGCGTGCCAATTTCAACTCCGGTGTCAGGTCTGACAATCGCACACGGACTCATGTACCAAAGTCAGACCTGACACCGGATGTTGGGTTTAGCGGTGGTAGGTGACGAGGTGGGTGCGGCTGGCGTCGGCCTGGTCGCTGACGGCAACCACGGCGTTGCCGGGGCCGCGTACCGTGACGTCGGTCTGGCGCGTGCTCAGTTGGCGCGCGTCGAGGTCGCCCGAGCCGCTGACTTGTGCGCTCAGAACGGTGGCGGTGCCGGATAGCGTCATGTTGCCGGGACCGCTCAGGCGCGCGCGCACATTCTGCGCTTCCAGTCCGCGTACCGTCAGGTCGCCCGAGCCGTGCACTTCGGCGTCCAGCTTTTTGATGTGGCCGGCCAGGCAGGCTTCGCCCGGCCCGCGCAGCACGGCGCTGGCCGCTTCGGTGCTGAGCGCGCAGGCTTCGAGGTCGCCCGAGCCGCTGACTTCGGCGCGTACTTCCTTGGCCGTGCCGCGCAGCGCCACCGAACCGGGTCCGTGCAGCGAGGCGCTGATACGGCCGGCGCGCAGTTCGCCAATGTCGAGGTCGCCCGAGCCGTTGACCACCAGGTTCAGGTCTTGCGTGACGCTGCCGGCGTCGACGTCGCCCGGACCGTTCATTTGCAGGTTCAGGCCGCCCGCCTGCAGTGCGCGCAGGTCAAGGTCGCCGCTGCCGTTGGCGGTGACGCTGAGATCGCCGACCTTGCCGCTGGCGCGCAGGTCGCCGGGGCCGTCCGAGATCAGCGTCAACTGCTGGCCCTGGTAGCCACGCAGGTCGACGTCGCCGCTGCCGGCGTTGCGCAGGCTTTTCAGGTTGGCGGCACTGATGCGCACCGTCAGCTGTTGCTGCTGTTTGCCGCTCCAGTCGAAGTTGATGGACCAGCCTTTCTTTTGCCTGCTGGGCTGGCGCACCGTCAGCGTGCCGTCGCTGACCGTGGTTTCGATGTCGGCAAAGCGCCGGCGCGGGCCGGACAGCTCGATGCTGTTGCCAGCGTCCGCCGTGACGATGATGTTGAACGGTCCCATCAGGTTGATGTTGTGGAAGGCTGCCACCGTTCGGGTTTCGCTGCCGTAGTCGTTGTTCGGCTTGTCGGCGGCGTGGGCGCCGGCGGCGGCCAGTAGCAGGGTGCTAGCCAGCGCGGCGTGTTGGATCGTCTGCTTCATGTTGCTCTCGATATAGGAAGGGGCGAGGCTTGCACGATAGGCGATTGCGCCGTGGCCGTCGTGCGCCATGGGACGGACGCGCGGAAACGCGGGATCAACTGCAGAAACACGGGGTTGAGCCGCAGCGCCAGCTACCCTTCAGCGTTGGCCGCGCACGCCGTTACCGTTTGTGTGGCCCCGCTGCGGCCGTGATGTCATAATGGATGCATCAATATGCCGCCGGCAAGGCATGCGCAGTTGAAAGGAGTGCACATGATCAAATACTTGGGGTCCAAAAGTACCAAAGATGGTGGTGTGCTGTACGTTTTTCTGATTAACGGCTTGCAGAAGGAAATCAAGGAGCATGCCTTGAAACAGTATCCTGGTTGCTACGAAGCATTGCCACCGACGGCGAAGGCGCGCATCAGCGCCAATCGCGCGTGGCTGTCGAAGACGTGAAGCGCTGCTTGCGCGCCGGCTGGGGCGCCGTGCTGGCGCTGCTGTGTGCGACGGCGGCCGCGCAGTCGGTGCCGACCCACTTCGGCACGGTGGTTGGCAACGGCCTGCTGTGCCGCGACCATACCGATAATATTTTCTTCTACAATTATTTCGTCAAGCATTTCGGCAACTGGTACAAGCATGAGGGTGGCGCCTACTGGTTCCGCACCGCCGGCGCGTCGCTGTGGGGCACCGAGATTTCCGAGGTGATGGTCAGCGATGACACCAGCACCTTTATCTTTGTCGGCGCGGTAGCCGAGGCCACGCCCGAGGATCTGGAGAAGGCTATCATCCGCCAGGTCGGCACGCATTACACGGTGATCGACACTTCCGCCTACCCGGTGCGCGAGGCCAAGCCGGCCAGCCGCATCGTGTATTTCGATACCAAGTCGAAGATTTATTGTGCCAAGTACAAGCCGCTGCCACCGACGCAGCCGCCGCCGGTCCGACAAAGGCTAAAATAGGCGACCGCGCTTTCCCTGGGCTTTCATGTACACGCAATTTTTCAATCTGAAGCAATCGCCGTTTTCCATCGCGCCTGATCCGCGCTACCTGTTCATGAGCGAACGCCACCGCGAGGCGCTGGCGCATCTGCTGTACGGCATCGGCTCGGGCGGCGGCTTTGTGCTGCTGACCGGCGAGATCGGCGCTGGCAAGACCACCGTGTGCCGCTGCTTCATGGAGCAGATTCCCGCCAATTGCAAGCTGGGCTATATCTTCAATCCCAAGCTGTCGGTGGAGGAGTTGCTGCTGTCCATCTGCGATGAGTTTGGCATTGAGCTGCCGCCGGCCGGCGCCGGCGCGGTCAGCGTCAAGGCGTATGTGGATGCGATCAATGCCTATCTGCTGGCCAGCCATGCGCAGGGTCGCAACAGTGTGCTGATTATCGATGAGGCGCAGAATCTGTCGGCCGAGGTGCTGGAGCAGCTGCGCTTGCTGACCAATCTGGAAACCAGTGAGCGCAAGCTGTTGCAGATCATCCTGATCGGCCAGCCTGAGTTGCGTGACATATTGGCGCGGCCGGAGCTGGAGCAGCTGGCGCAGCGGGTGATTGCACGTTATCACCTGGGCTCGCTGTCGGAGGCGGAGACGGGCACGTATATCGAGCACCGGCTGGCGGTGGCGGGGGCGACCTCCATCGTGCCGTTTCCGCGCAAGCTGATGGCGCTGGTGCATGGCTTGACCAAGGGCGTGCCGCGACGCATCAACCTGCTGTGCGACCGGGCGCTGCTGGGCGCCTATGTGGAGAACCAGCCGCAGGTGTCGCGGACGATTTTGAAGCGTGCAGCCAGCGAGGTGTTTGCAGGACAGGATGCCGGCGGTGCCCGGGCCGGCGCGAAGGCGCGCTGGCCGCTGGTGGCGGCGGGCGTGCTGGGTGGCGTGGTGCTCAGCGCGCTGGCGTGGCAACTGGCGACGCGCGCGGTGAAGCCGGTGGCCGTCGCCCAAGCTGCGGCAGCCTCTGCCAGTGTTGCCCGCCCGCCGGCAGTTCCGGCCGCTGCGGTCGCGCCGCAACCGGGCGGCGACAGCGCGCAGGCCCTGCGCCAGCTGGCCGGCCTGTGGGGACTGACGCTGACCGCCGACGATCCTTGCCCGGCGGCGGCGCGCGCCAATCTGCGCTGCCTGCAGGCGAAGGGCAGCCTGGATGATCTACGCCTGCTCGACCGGCCGGCGATGCTGAAGCTGCATGACGATCCCGCCGCGCCCAACTATGCGCTGCTGACCGCGCTGGACGGCGAGCAAGCCACCATCGTGTTCGCCGGCGGCCCGCCGCACACGCTGCAGGTGGATGCGCTGGCGGCGCGCTATGACGGCGAGTACACCACCTTCTGGCGCGCGCCGCGTGCCTGGCGCGACGAGGTGCGCGGCGGCGATCAGGGGCCGGACGTGGACTGGCTGGCCAGGCGCCTGTCGCAGATCTATGATTTGCCCAAGCCGCAGGATAATCAGCCGCTGGATGCTGCCTTGCGCAAGCGCCTGATCGAGTTCCAGGCGGCGCAGAAGCTGAAGGCTGACGGCGTAGCCGGACCGAAGACGTTCATCCGCCTGTATCAGCTGGGCGGCGTGCAGGAGCCGCGCCTGCGCTGATCGGCGCCACAGCGTATTTCATGGATTGTTATCGGATTTAAAGCTATGTCTTATATTTTGGAAGCCTTGAAAAAGGCGCAGGCAGAACGTCAGCTGGGCAATGCGCCGACCATCCACGCGCCGACTTTGCAGACGGAGCAGCAGCGGCCGGCGGCGCGCTTCAGCATGCCGATGCTGGCGGCGGTGGTGGGCATGGCGGCGGTGATCGGCGTGCTGCTGGTGCTGCTGTGGCGCCCGTCGGCGCCTGACGCAGCCGTTGTGCCGGCCAGCGCGCCGGTGGCTGCCGCGTCACAGCCTGCCGCCCCACGTCCAGCGCAGCCGGCCTTGGCGACAGCGCCAGCCGAGCCGACGCCCTTGCCGGCGCCGGACGCCGACCTGCCGCCATCGGTGGCCAACCTGGCGCGCGCCACGGCGTCGGCGCCGGCTAGCGCGACTGTGCCGGCGGTGGCAGCGCCGATCACGGTGGCGACCCAGCCGGCCGCGCCCGTCGCCAAGCCGGCCGCCGCGCCGGAAGAACCTGTGGTCAATCTGCGCGAATTGCCGGAACCGATCCAGCGTTCGATCCCGCCAGTGACGGTGGGCGGCTACATCTATTCGAAAAACGCTGCCGACCGCCTGCTGCTGGTCGACAAGGTGCTGCGCCGCGAGGGCGATGAGGTGGCGCCGGGGCTGATCCTGGAGAAACTTCAGCCGAAAGAGGCGGTATTCAATTTCAAAGGCTACCGCTACCGCGTTCCGTATTGAGCCGGTAATTGGCCTGTCATAAAGTCATGATATTTTTCTATCATTGTGAACTCAGCAAGGGAAATATCATGAAACACGTAAAGTATTTGCCATTCCTGATCGGCGCCGCCTCGTACGTGCCGCGCGCCCACGCGGCCGAGGCGCTGCAAACCGCTGAACCGGGCACGCTGAGCATGCTGCTGGTATGCCTGGGCCTGATCGTACTGGCCGGCGCCGGCCGCCGCCGCACCGCCGTCATCAAGCTGGAAGACTGAGCCGCGTCGTATAATGCCTGACATCAAGATGGGGTAGAGGGGCAGGCAATGCATGCAGTAAGTCCACGCAAGGTGCTGGGCGTGATTGGAACCTCCGGCAGCGGCAAGACTACGCTGCTGGAACATTTGCTGGCGCAGCTGGCGGCGCAGGGCATCAAGGTGAATGTCATCAAGCACAGCCACCATGACTTGCAGTTCGAGCCGCAGCACAAGGACAGCGCGCGCCTGCGCATGGCTGGCGCCGCCGAGGTGATGGTCGGCTCGCCGTTCCGCTACGCCATCATCCACGAGCTGCGCGGCGGCCCCGAGCCGACGCTGGAGGAACAGCTGGCGCGCATGTCGCCGGCCGACCTGACCTTGCTGGAAGGGTTCAAGACTTACGCGATCGATAAGCTGGAGGTGTACCGGCTGGAGACTGGCCGTGAGCCGCTATATCCGCACGATCAGCGGGTGGTGGCGGTGGCGGCCGATCACGCGCGGCCGGGCGGCTTGCGCGACAGTGTCGCCTGGCTGGACGTGAACCAGCCGCAACAGGTACTTGCCTGGTTGCTCACGCATCTAAAAAAAACTTCGGCGCAGCCCTAAAGTTGCCGGCGCTGCGTCCGTAAATATCGGTGATAGCTCTTATTGGAGGTTACCATGGACGTTACCGGCATTGCTCAAACCGCAACCACGATCGCTGACACCGGCACCAAGCAGGCCGTCGGCATTGCTGTGCTGAAGAAGGCGCAGGATATCGCAGCGTCCAGCGCTACCGCGCTGATCGAGGCGATTCCGCCGAATCTGCCGGCGCATCTGGGCAACAACATCAACACCAAGGCCTGAACGGCCGGCTTGTAGTGCTTCCTGCGCACCGTCCGGTGCGCGGCGCGTTCGCGCAGCTTTCTCCGACATCCATTCGACAGGTGCGTACCAGCGTGTTTGCTGGTACGCTGCGCTTGCTTTCAACCTTTTGGAGACTCTCAACATGAATAAACGTCAAGCCTTGATCGCTGCTGCGCTGGCGACGGTGTGCGCGGCCCAGGTGGGTACGGCTGCTGCGGCCGAGGAAAAAGAAAAATGCTATGGCGTCGCCAAGACCGGCCAGAACGATTGCGCCACTGCCGCGCATTCCTGCGCCGGCCAGTCGAAGACCGATAACGGGGCCGAGGAGTGGAAGTATGTGGCCAAGGGCACTTGCGAGAAAGCCGGCGGCAAGACCACGCCTCCCGCCAAGTAATTGCCGGCGGTGATGGGCGCGCTGGGTGTTGGCGTCGGCCTGCGGGCGCCGCATTACCGCCAGTTCCTCGACCAGCGGCCGCGCGTCGGCTGGCTGGAGGTGCATAGCGAGAATTATCTGGATGCGGGCGGCTGGGACTGGCATGTGCTGGAGCAGCTGCGGCGCGATTATCCGCTCAGCCTGCACGGCGTCGGGTTGGGGCTGGGCTCTGCGCGCGGCTTTTCCGATGAGCACCTGCGGCGTGTTTGTGCACTGGTGGCGCGGGTGCAGCCGGCGCTGGTGTCCGAGCATTTGAGCTGGGGCGCGGTGGAAGGGCGGCAGTTGCATGACCTGTTGCCGCTGGTGCTGGATGAGGTGGCCTTGGCGCTGCTGGCGGCGCGCGTGGCGCGGGTGCAGGATGCGCTGGGACGGCAGTTGTTGCTGGAGAATGTGTCGACCTATGTGCGCTTCCGTGCGGATGCGATGAGCGAGGCGGAATTCCTGGCAGCGCTGGCGGCGCGCACCGGCTGCGGCGTGCTGCTGGATGTGAATAATCTGTATGTGAACCAGTGCAACCATGGCGAGGACGCGCTGGCGGCCATGGCGGCGCTGGCGCCGGGCGTGGTCGGCGAGATCCATCTGGCCGGGCATCTGGTGACGCCGCAGGCGGTCATCGATCATCATGGCGCGCGGGTGGCGGCGCCGGTGTGGCGCTTGTATGAGGCGGCCTTGCAGCGCTTCGGCGCTGTGCCGACCTTGATCGAGTGGGATACCGACATGCCGCTGCTGGAGGTGTTGTTGGGCGAGGCGGGCAAGGCGGAAGCGCTGCATGCCCGCGCGCCAGCCATCACGGTGATGCCGTTTGAGCGCGCCAGCAAGGCGGCGCAGCGGGCGGCGTCACGAGCGCCGGACCGGGCGACTGGCGAGATGTCCAGCCAGGTGGCGTATCAGACGTCGGATAAGGCGACGGACCAGACGTCGAGCAAGGCGACCGGCCAGACGTCGGATAAGGCGGCCGGCCAGACGTCGGACAAGGTGACCGGCGAGACGTCGGGCCAGGTGACCGACCAGACGTCGGAAAAGGCGACCGACCAGACGTTGGACCAGGCGACCTGCCAGACGGCTTTGCTGGACGGCCAGCAGCTGTTTGCCGGCGCGCTGTTCGATGCCGGGCTGACGGCACCGGCGCTGGCGCTGTTCAAGCCGGGACAGGCGGCCGAGCGCTACGCGCTGTATCGCGGCAACCAGTCCGAGACCTGGCGCAAGACGCTGGCGGGCGCTTATCCGGTGCTGCTGGCGCTGGTCGGCGAGGATTTCTTCGGCGGCCTGGCGCGTGCTTACGGCCGCGCGCAACCGTCCGGCAATCCCGACCTGAACCACTTCGGCGCCGGAATGGCCGCTTTCCTGCGCAACTTCTCCCACGCGGCGCACCTGCCTTACCTGCCGGACATGGCGGCGCTGGAATGGGCGCTGCACCGCGCCCACTACGCGCCGGCGGCGCACGCGCTGACCGCTGCCGATCTGGCGGCCTTGCCGGCGGATCAGGTGGAGGCGGCGGGCTTCGGCCTGCATCCTGCCGTGCAGCTGCTGGCGTCCGAGCATGCGGTAGTGCCGCTGTGGCTGGCGCATCAGCCGGACAGCGGCGTCGATTTCCCGGATGATATGGCGCAGCCCAGCTACGCGCTGGTGGCGCGGCCGCAGTGGACGCCGCTGCTGGCGCCGCTCAGCGCGGCCGGCCATGCGGCGCTGCGGGCGCTGGCGCAAGGCGCAAGCCTGGGCGCGGCGCTGGATGCGGCTTTCGAGCTGGATCAGAATTTTGATGTGGCGGCCAGCCTGCAACAGTGGCTGGCGCTTGGCGTGCTGCTGGAGTCAGCTGTCGCGCTTGAACGCGCGTAGCAGCTTGGCTTCGCCGCTGATGTCGCGGTGCAGGCGGTTGGCGAGGGCGGTCAGCTCGATCATGCGGTCGATCTGCACGTCTTCAAAGCGCGCCAGTTCGGCGGTGGCGTTTTGCAGCGCTTCGGCCAGCTTGTTGCGCGCGGCCTGGTAGAGCGCGCCGTGGTAGTCGCCGGTGTTCTTCAGCAGTTCCTCGGCGTTTTCGATCACCTGGCGTAAGTCGTCCAGCAAGCTCTCCTGGCTGGGGCTGCTGGGTTCCTGAGCATCCATGACATCCCCCTGGTGAGCGACTGGTTGAAAGAGCGGCCCCTGCCAGCCCACTATATCCAGGCCGGCCCACGCCGGATTGCGCCAGATCAAGCCCGGACGCCCACCTTACATCTTACTGATATATTTCCCAAGGGCAAGATAAATTACGCCGCGACCACAGAAATCTGCACATCGCCCAGTCGTACCTGCTGGCCGGCGCGAATTTTGGCGGTTTTGCGCAACTCTTTTTTGCCGTCGACCTTGACGTCGCCGCTGGCGACGATCTGCTTGCCGGCGCCACCGCTGTCGCACAGGCCAACCAGCTTCAGTAGCTGGTTCAGTTCGACAAATTCCCCGTTCAATTCAAAACTTACTTTCTGCATTTTATCCTCTGCTACCGTGATGTGAAGCCGGCCTTGCCGCGCCCATGCGCTAGTGTAGCGGCATTCCGACAGGCGCGCAGTGTACCGCATTGGTCTGGATTGCTAGCCGGAAAAGAAGTTGCTATGCTGAGTTGACTGCTGAAGTTTCAGGCAGGCCGCAACGACCTTCCGCGAGTTGCATCATGAACAAGCTCTGTAGTGCATGGTTGATCACCGGCTGCCTCGGCGCCGATGCCGCCGCCAGCGATCCGCTGGCGCCTCCCGTCCCCCTGTTTGCCGCCACCGACCGCCAGGCGGCGCTGGCCGAAGCGTTGCGCGCCGACGCCACGCCGCGCCTGCGGCTGGCCGTGCAGCCGGCGCCGCTGTTCGAGGCGCGCGGCCAGCGCTATCTGAGCAGCGCCGAGTTCGAGCAGAAGATGGGGCGCGGCATCGTCACTGTTGGCTTGCTGCGCGAGAGCGGCGGCGCGCCGGGCATGCAGAGCATGTCGATGCTGCTGAGCACGCGGCCGGCCACGCGCTTCACCTCGCTGTCGCTGGGCTATGCACTGGCGCCACACAGCGCGCTGGTGGCGATGGTTTCGTACGGCAAAACGGCAGGCATCGGCAGCCCGGACAGTCTGCTGGCGCAAATGTCGGCGGTGCGCACGCTGGCGTATAGCGCCGGCCTGGTGCAGCGCCAACTGTTCAGCGGCAATGACCGGCTGGCGCTGACCTGGTCGATGCCGGCCAGGGTGCGCAGTGGTTCGCTGGAATATAACGACAGGGCGCCGCTGGCCGCTGCAGTGGCCGGCCTCAACCTGCGGCCGACCGCCACCGAGCACGATCTGGAATTCAGCTATACCCGCGCCTATGGCCGCGACGGCAGCCATGGCCGGCTGACCGGGGCGCTGATGTGGCGGATGAATCCGGGTCATGACGCCAATGCCCGCCCGGACCTGCTGATGGGCGTGCGTTACTCCTACGGCTTTTAGCCTTTGGCACCCGGCCGGGTCATGTCGATCGGCACGATCCACTGCGCGAACTGTTCGGCCGTGACGTAGTTCAGCGCCAGCGCCGCTTCCTGCAGCGTGGTGCCTTCGTGCTGGGCTTTTTTGGCGATCGAGGCGGCCTTGTCGTAGCCGATGTGCGGCGCCAGCGCGGTGACCAGCATCAGCGAGCGCTCCATCAGTTCGGCGATGCGGCCGGTGTTGGGTTCGATGCCGTGCACGCAATGTTCCTCGAAGCTGCGCATGCCGTCGGCCAGCAGGCGCGCGCTTTGCAGGAAGTTGTGGGCGATCAGCGGCTTGTAGACGTTCAGCTCGAAGTTGCCGGAGGCGCCGCCCATGGTGATGGCGACGTCGTTGCCGAACACCTGGCAGGCTAGCATGGTCAGCGCTTCGCACTGGGTCGGGTTGACCTTGCCCGGCATGATGGAGCTGCCCGGCTCGTTTTCCGGGATGGTGATTTCGCCCAGGCCGGAGCGCGGGCCGGAGGCCATCCAGCGCACGTCGTTGGCGATTTTCATCAGCGCGGCGGCCAGCGTTTTCAGCGCGCCGTGGGCGCTCAGCAGGGCGTCGTGGCCGGCCAGCGCGGCGAATTTGTTGTCGGCGGTCTGGAACGGCAGGTGCAGCGCGTGTTCCAGTTCGGCGGCGATGCGGGTGGCGTATTCGGGATGCGCGTTGAGGCCGGTGCCGACGGCGGTGCCGCCGGCCGCCAGTTGCAGCACGCCGGGCAGGGCGCTCTTGATGGCCTGTTCGGCGAAGTCGAGGTGGGCGACGTAGCCGGAGAATTCCTGGCCCAGCGTCAGCGGCGTGGCGTCCTGCAGGTGGGTGCGGCCGATCTTGACGATGTCCTGGAAGGCGTCGGTCTTGGCTTGCAGGCTGTCGCGCAGCTGTTTCAGCGCCGGCAGCACGTTGTTGGCCAGCGCCTGGGCGGCGGCGACGTGGATGGCGGTGGGGAAGATGTCGTTTGACGACTGGCCTTTGTTGACGTCGTCGTTCGGGTGCAGTTTGCGCGCTTCGCCGCGCACGCCGCCCATCAGCTCGGAGCCGCGATTGGCCAGCACTTCGTTCATGTTCATGTTCGACTGGGTGCCGGAGCCGGTCTGCCACACGGCCAGGGGGAATTCGCTGGGGTGCTGGTTGTGCAGCACTTCGTCGGCAGCCTGGGTGATGGCGATGGCCTTGGCGCCGTCCAGCAGGCCGAGATCGAGGTTGACACGGGCGGCGGCGCGCTTGACGCTGGCCAGCGCATGAATCAGTTCGACCGGCATTTTTTCGCTGGAAATGCGGAAATGCTCCAGCGAGCGCTGGGTTTGCGCGCCCCACAACTGGTGGTCGGGGACGTCGATCGGGCCGAAACTGTCGCGTTCACTACGGGTGCTCATATTGAATCCTTGGTAGAGAATTAAGACTAATCAGTGTAGCGCAGTTTGGAAAAATTAACCGAGGGCTACAAAAACGGGATTTTGCGCCGTTATAGCTGTTACACTTTTTGGAATGATGATGCAGCACAAGCTCCTGACCTTGCTAATTTGCTCATGGCTGGGCGCCGTTCAGGCGGCCGAGCTGGGGGATGTCGTGCCGCGCTCGTATATCGGCCAGCCGCTGGCGGCCGATATCGATCTGCTGGCGCTGACGCCGGAGGAGCAGGCTGGCTTGCAGGTACGGCTGGCGGATGCGAATGTCTACCGGGGCGCGAATGTGGCGATGAATCCGGCCTTGTCGGGCGTGCGCTTGCAGGTTGAAAAGCGCGGGCAGAAGTCGGTGTTGCATGTGTCAACCACGCGGCCGGTGGAGGCGGATTACGTCCATGTGTATGTGCAACTGGGCGTGCCGGGCAGACAGGATGTGCGGCTGGCCACCGTGTGGCTGCAGCAGGATCCGAATCCGGCGCCGCCGCCGCAACCGGCCGTGCCGCCGGCCAGCGCGATGACGCCGGCGCAGGCGGAGCAGATTGCCGCCCAGGCGCGCGCGGCGCGGACGGCGGCAGCCAGGGATGCGGCCGCAAAAGACGCAGTCGTTAAGGCGCCAGTGGTGAGGGATGGGGCCACAAAGGATGCAGTGGCCAAGGTGCCAGTGGTGAGGGATGCGGCTACAAAGGATGCGGCGGCGAAGGATGGCGCAGCCAGAGAGGTGACTGCCAAAGAGGCGGCTGTCAAAGAGGCGGCTGCGCGCGAGGCGGAGGAGGCTAGGCAGGCGGCATCCGCTGCGCCGGTGCGCGACCGCAGCAAGCCGGCGCCGTTGCCGTCGATGCATGAGGCGGAAACCGGCGTGCCGGGCGAGGTCAAGGCGGCTGCGGCGGCGCGGCGGATTGCTGGCGTGTGGGTGTCGGCCGACGGCAGGCCAACCAAAGCGCCGACCAATGAGGACGTGGCGCCGGTGCCGGTCGGCGTGTCGCAGGCGTTGCTGCCGTTGGCGCCGCTGCCTTTGCCCAAGGGCGTCAAGCGGCCGGCGGCGTCGTGCCCACCGGCCGGCATCAGCGCCAAGGAGTGCGTGGCGCTGGATGCGCATAATGCGGAGCTGTCCAGCAAGTTGACTGAGCTGGAGGGCAAGATGAAGGCGCTGCAAGGTGCATTGGGCGGCGCGGCGCCAGCGGCATTGGCGGCGCAGAAGATCGCTCAGGCGGCCAGCCCGGCACCAGCGCCAGCCGGCCACGCACCAGCTGCGAAAGGCGCCTCGGCACCGGCGCTGGCGGCGACGGCCCCGGCGCAAATGGCGGCCCAGGCTAAAGCGGCGACCGGTAGCGGCGATCAGGCCAAGGCGGCAGGCAAGGATCAGGCGGCGGGCAAGGATCAAGTGGCGGGCAAGAATCAGGCGGCGGGTAAAGATCAGGCGGCGGGCAAGGATCAGGCGGCAGGCAAGGATCAGGCGAAGACGGTGGGCACAGGCGAAGCGTCGGTGAAGGCGCCGGCTTCGGGCGAGGGCGCGGCTTCGGCCGCCGGGCGGGCCGGGCATGGCGGAGCGGCTGCAAGCGGTGCGGCGGCCACATCGGCCTCTGCCAGCCTGTCGGCACGCGCCGAGCCGGAGGCGCATGCGGCCAAGGCGGCTGCGGATGCGGCGGCCGGTGGTGCGACAGCATCGGCATCGGCGTCAGACGCAGCCGCAGCGCCAGCGCCGGTGGCGACCAAGCAGGTGCGCGTGCTGCCCAAGCTGAAGTACAAGAAGGAAAAGCCGCCCGAGCCGCAGAGCGATTACACGCTGCCGCTGGCGGCTGGCGGCGTCGGCCTGCTGGCGCTGCTGGGCGCCAGCTTCATCTGGTGGCGCAAGAAGCAGACCGGCAAGGGACCGCTGAAAATCTGGCAAGGCTTCCGCAAGAAGAAAGCGCCCGAGCCGGCGCCGGAGGAGGAGTTCGTCGAGGTGAAGACCGCCGCCCACTAATGCGGTTTTTGCATAAGCTTATAGCTGTAAGCTCTGCCTTTCGGCTGACTTTCTGGGGTATAGTGTCTGGCGCTATTTTCCCACCATAGAGAGACCCTCCGATGAGCGCAGCACCTGATTATCAAGCCCAATACCAAGCCTTCAAACAACGCGGCCTCAAGCTCGACATGTCGCGCGGCAAGCCGGCGCCCGAGCAGCTGGACCTGTCCAATGCGCTGACCGAAGCGCTGCCCACCTACAAAGCCGCCGATGGCACTGACGCCCGCAACTACGGCGGCAGTGTCGGCCTGCCGGAAGCGCGCGCGCTGTTTGCCGAGCTGCTGGATGTGCCGGCCGCACAAGTAGTGGTCGACAGCAGCGCCAGCCTGTCGCTGATGCATGATGTGATCGTCTATGCGCTGCTGAACGGCGTGCCTGGCCATGCGCCGTGGGTGCAGAATCCGGTGACTTTCCTGTGCCCGGTGCCGGGCTATGACCGTCATTTCGCCATCTGCGAGGCGCGCGGCATCAAGATGATCAATGTGCCGATGAACGCCGACGGTCCGGACATGGACCTGGTCGAGAAGCTGGTGGCCGAGGACGCCAGCATCAAGGGCATGTGGCTGGTGCCGAAGTACAGCAATCCGGGCGGCGTGGTGTTCTCGGACCAAGTGGTCGAGCGTTTGGCGGCGATGAAAACCGCCGCGCCAGACTTCCGCCTGATGTGGGACGACGCTTACCGCTTCCATCACCTGGGCGAGCAAAAGCTGGCAGTCGCGAATATCCTGCAGGCTTGTGAAAAAGCCGGCAATCCGGACCGCGCCATTGTGTTTGCCTCGTCGTCGAAGGTCAGCTGGGCTGGTTCGGGCGTGGCAGCGCTGGCGGCGTCGCCGGCGAATATCGCCTGGTGGACCAAACATGCAGGCTTCCGCAGCATTGGCCCGGACAAGATCAACCAGTTGCGCCATGTGCGCTTCCTGAAGGATCTGGCCAGCGTCGAGGCGCTGATGGAACAGCATCGCCAGCTGCTGAAGCCGAAGTTTGACGCGGTGCTGGCACAGTTCCAGGCGCTGCTGGGCGATGTGCCGGGCGTGTCGTGGACCCAGCCGCAGGGCGGCTACTTCATCGATCTGGTGACGCCGGATGGCGCTGCCAAGCGCACCGTGGCGCTGGCCAAGGAAGCCGGCATCACGCTGACGCCGGCCGGAGCGGCCTTCCCGTATGGCCTCGATCCCAAGGACCGTCACATCCGCATCGCCCCGAGCTTCCCGTCGCTGGACGAGATCAACCAGGCGGCGCAGGGGATTGCCTTGTCGCTGCGCCTGGCGCTGACGGCATAAAAAAAGCGCCTCTTCGGAGGCGCTTTTCATTTGCGGCGATGGTGCTTACTGGTGCGCCATGCCTGGAATGCTGTTCATCCACGGATCGGTCACGTCGCGGATTTCGCGGTCGTTGGCCAGTATCTGTTTCAGCAGGTCGATCTTGCGCAGGCGCTGGCCGCCGTTCAGGGCCGGCACGCCGGTGCTGACTGCGCGTGCTTCAGTGGCGCACTGGCCTTCCAGCTGGCCCAGGCGGTCCAGATCTCCGATGCGTGCAGCAGCCGCCATTTGATTGGTCAAACCGGCAATGTTTTCGTACATCGAGAGGACTTCGGAAGAGGTCATGATCCCACCTGGCTAAGTTAAGCGGATTACCGCATGTCTTGTTTAACGTCGCCTTCAACGGGAACTTTAGGGTTTTTTGAAAAAAAAAATCGAAAAAAATCCGCCTGCGGCAAAACAGGCGGATTTTGATATTGGAAAATTAACTTATTTGACCAGTTCTTCCAGGCCGGCGCTCAATTCGTCCGGCGGCGGCATGTCGTCGATCAGGGCGTTGTCTTCCAGGCCCAGCTCCTCGGCCAGGTCGACCGGGTAGCAGGCGGCGATTTCATCGTCGGTCAGCTCGGCCTGGGCGACACGGGCGCGCCAGGCGGCCAGCGCCACCACGGCGGCCAGGCGGTTCAGCTCGCCGTTATGGTGCGGTTCAGGGAAGGCCGAGATGGTTTCCGAGAAGGCGGCCGGGAACTTCCAGCGCTTGGCCAGTTCGGCGCCGACGTCGGCAAAAGTGTAGCCCAGCGACTGCTGTTCGGCGTCCAGGCGGCGCGAATCCATCGGGCCGGCCACCTTGTCCAGCGCCATCGCCTGTTCCGGCGCGGCCGAGTGGATCACCAGCTGGCCGATGGCGTGCATCATGCCGATGGTGAAGGCGAGGTCGGTGTTTTCCTTGGTTTTCTTGGCGATCCATTTGGCCGCCACGGCGGTGTGCAGGCTGTATTTCCAGAACTGTTTCAGGTCGAGGCCGGGCACGGTTTTGAAGCCGCTCACTAGGCCGGAGCTGATGACCAGCGTGCGAACGGTGACGAAGCCCAGCATCAGCACGGCGTCTTCCACGGTGCCGATGCTGCGCGAAACGTGATAGTAGGCCGAATTGGCGAGGCGCAGCAGCTTGGCGCTCAGCACAGGATCCGTCGACAATTTCTTTGCAATCTCTTCGGTCGAGACGCTGGCCTTGTCGAAACTGCTGATCAGCTCTTCCACGACCTTGGGCGCGGTGGGCAACGCAGTTGGATTCTGGAACAGGGCATCAAGTTTCATATTTATCTCCTTGGGATAGTCGCGTTGCTATAGGCTAACTATATAGCGAATCTTCCAATACCAGAAGAGATTTGGGCGGCATTCGTCGCTTTTCAGTGATCGTCGTCCATCAGGTCGTATTCACGGCGGTTTTTCGGCAGGCGCCGCTCGGTAATGGTGGTCGACTGGTGGTCTACATGCTTGATCAGCAGCATGGCCGCGCCCAGCGTGGTTGTCATGGCCTTGGCAGCTTCCGAGATAGCGTCGGCGGACGACAGCGGCTGTTGATCCAGCCGCCGTGTGACCTTGGCGTAAAACGTCATTTCCTTGTAGGTCATGCGCAAGCAGCTACCTTCGGGAAGGAACAGTTGCTTCCATTGGTAACCGCGCAGCGAAAAGGAATTTGCTGATTTTTGATGCTCCAGCCACAGCGCGACCGCAGCGGCGACGGCCTGCGCCGGCGTCAGGGCGCTGCGTGTACGGTAGAGGTAGCTTTCAAGCGCGTCGCGCGTGGCCGGGGGTATGAAAGCAATGCGTGCGGGATTCATACTATTTCTCCTGTCTATTTTGATCTAATTTCTACTGTTTTCTACTCGTTAGACCATCGTGCAGCGCACAAAGTTCAAAATAGGCAGAAATAGACTGAAATAGACATCAGAAATAGTAACGATCCCGCACACAGTGAGACAATAGCGCCCATGGACGACATTCAAGACATTACGCAGGCAACGCTGCGGCATTACGAGGCCACGGCGGAGCAGTTTTTTGCTGGCACCATCGATCATGATGTGAGCCAGAACATCGCCGCCTTGCTGGACGCAATCCACGCCAGCGCGCCTTATCGCCTGCTGGACCTGGGCTGCGGGCCGGGGCGCGATCTGAAGGCGTTCAAGGCGATGGGGCATGAGCCAACCGGCATTGATGGCTCGGCGCGTTTCGTCGAGATGGCGCGCGCTTACAGCGGCTGCGAGGTATGGCAGCAGGACTTCGTCGAACTCGATCTGCCGGCGGAATATTTTGATGGCGTGTATGCGAACGCGTCGCTGTTTCATGTGCCGAGCCCGGCGTTGCCGGAGGTGCTGCGCCGGCTGCATGGGGCGTTGAAGACTGGCGGCGTGCTATTCAGCTCCAATCCGCGCGGCGACAACCGTGAAGGCTGGAACGGTCCGCGTTACGGCAGCTACTACGATTACGATACTTGGGAGCGATACCTGATGGCAGCGGGCTTTGCGCCTGTCAGCCATTACTACCGTCCATCAGGTCTGCCGCGTGAGCAACAACCGTGGCTGGCCAGTGTTTGGCGCTGCGTACGTGAGCGCACAGAAGCTTAGCGGCAAGCGTCCTATAGTAGATCCCATGCACACAGCACTGGGCTGTGTGTCCTTTAGCTACTAAGGAGTTCATCATGAACAAGGATCAAGTCGAAGGCAAACTGAAAGACATCGGCGGCAAAATTCAGGAAGAAGCCGGCAAACTGGTAGGCAGCTCCGAGCAGCAAGCCAAGGGCCTGAACAAACAGGCTGAAGGCAAAATCCAGAAAGGCTACGGCGACGCCAAGGAAGCCGTCGAAGATGTCGTCAAAGGCAACCGCAACTAATTGCGACGCGCCATAAAAACAGCCCCACAGCATAGGCGCGGCCTTGGCCGCGTCCAGCGCGTGGGGCTGTTTGCCGTTTATTCCGGCTTCAGATTCTTCTTGAAGAACGCCTCAATATTGCCCCACACGTGACGCTGCGGGACCGGGCCGGAGATGCCATGCTTGGCGCCCGGATAGGTCATCAGCTCGAAGTGCACCTGACGCTTGACCAGCGCGTCGATCATGCGCGTGGTATTGGTGAACAACACGTTGTCATCGGCCATGCCGTGAATCAGCAGCAGCGGTGATTTCAGGCCATCCAGATGCGAATACACGCCGCTGTATTCATAGCCGGCCGCGTTTTCCTTCGGTGTGCCCATGAACTGCTCGGTGTAATGGGTGTCATACAGCGTCCAGTCAGTTACTGGCGCCACCGACACACCCATGGCGATCTTGTCCGATGCTTCCGCCAGCAGGCGCAGCGACATGAAGCCGCCGTAGCTCCAACCGAACACGCCGATGCGCTTGGCATCAACAAAGCTCTGCTTGCCCAGCCACTCGATGCCGGTCAGCTGGTCTTCCACTTCCACGCGGCCCAGTTGATGGTAGTTGGCGTCGGTGAAGGCGCGCTCGCGGCGGAAGGAGCCACGGTTGTCCAGGCGCCAGACGACAAAGCCTTGCTGCGCCATGTACTGGTCGAAGTAATTGCCCCATTTGCGCGACACGTGCTGTGAGTGCGGGCCGCCGTAGGTCGACAGGTAGACCGGGTATTTCTTCGATGCGTCAAAGGCGGACGGCTTGATGATCGAGTAGTACAAGGTCTGGCCGTCCTTGGCCTTCAGCGTGCCGTACTCGGTTTTCAGGTGCGCATCCAGGTATTTGCCGTAAGGATGGCGGGCGTTCAGTTCATTCTTTTCCAGCCACTGGATCATGGCGCCGTCAGGCTTGCGGATGCTGACTTGCGGCGGCGTGTCCGGGCTCGAATAGGTGTCGACAAACACCTCGCCGTTGCGGGCGAAGGACGAATCGTGCCAGCCGTCGCCTTGCGTCACGCGGGTCGGCTTGTCAGCGCTGCTGCCATCCAGTTTCAACGCGTAGGTCTGGCTGTCGATGACCGCGTCGCGGTTCGACTGCACGAACACGCGGCCGTTTTTCTCGTCCACCGCCAGCAGGCGGTCGATGCCCCATTCGCCCTTGGTGATGGCGTGTTTCAGCTTGCCGTCCAGGCCGTACAGGTACAGGTGCTTGCGGCCGCTGCGTTCGGACGACCAGATGAAGCTCTTGTTATCTTCCAGGAAGCGCAGGTCGTCAAAGATGCTGACCCAGGTAGGGGAGGTTTCGGTAATCAGCACTTTTTGCGTCAGCGAGGCGGCATCGACCGACACCAGTTCCAGTTTCTTCTGGTCGCGGGTCTGGCGCTGGAACAGCAGGGCCTTGCTGTTGGCGCTCCAGTCGGCGCGCACCAGGTAGATGTCTTTTTCTGCGCCAAGCGCGACATCGCGGATCTCGCCGCTGACCGGCGAAACGATTTTCAGCTCCACCAGCACATTCGGATCGCCGGCAGCCGGGTAGCGCTGCTCGACCACTTCGGTGCGGTCGGCAAAGATTTCAAAGCGGCGCACCACCGGCACCGGCGCTTCATCGTAGCGCTTGTAGGCGATGGCGGAATCGTCCGGCGCCCAGTAGTAGCCGGTGGTCTGCGACATTTCTTCTTGCGCGACGAATTCCGCTTCGGCATTGTGGATGGTGCCTTTGCCATCAGTGGTCAGCTGCTTCTCTTTACCGGTGTTGAGGTCGATGACGAACAGGTTCTGGTCGCGCACGTAGGAGACATAGCGGCCTTGCGGCGAAATTTTCGGGTCCAGCACATTGCCGCTGGCGACCATGCGCGCCTGGTCCGGCTTGCTGGCCTCGATCAGGTACAGATTGCCGGCGATCGGCACCAGCAGGCGCTTGCCGTCCGGCGACCAGCTGTAGCTCAGGATGCCTTTCAGGCTGGCGGTGCGGGCGCGCTCGCGGCGGGCTTTTTCCGCATCGGACAGGTTTTCGTCCGGCACCAGCAGCTTGGAGTCCACCAGGCGGTGGGTGGTCTTGTCCTTCAGGTTGTATTCCCACAGGTCCAGCTGGAACTGGTTGTCGTCGCGGCCGCGCAGGAAGGTGACGCGGGCGCCGTCGGGCGAGACTTTCAGGCTGCGCACGCCCGGACCGGACAGCGACGGGTCGCTGTGGATGCGGTCCAGGGTCAGTTTTTCCGCCGAGGCGGCGCCCGACAGCAGGGCAAGGAAGCAAAGGATGAAGCGCATGGTGTCTCTCTAATGGGCAGAAGCCGAGACGATACCAGACGCACACCGCCGTGGCGAGACGGCAAGATTGGGAATCCGCGCCCGAAAACCGTTTTTCCTTCGGCGTCAGGCCCGGCCCAGCTTCTCCAAAGACAGCTTGTGCAGCGCCCAGCTGAGCAGCACTGCCGCCACCGTCAGGCCGATGGTCAGGCCGATCCAGAAACCGGCTGCCGCCATCTCATGCCCCAGTCCCAGCCAGCAACCGAGCGGCAGCGCGAAGCCCCAGAAGGCCAGCAGCTGGATCTGCATCGGCTGGCGCGTGACCTTGTAGCCACGGATGGCGCTGGAAGTCGCCACCTGGGTGGCGTCGGACAGCTGGAACAGCGCGGCAAACAGCAGCAGGTAGGCGCACAGCGCCTGCACCGCCAGGTCGGACGTGTAGGCGGCGGCGATCTGCTGGCGGAACGCCACCATCAGCAGCGCCGACAGCAGGCCGAAGGCCAGCGACATGCCGACCCCGATCCAGGCGACAAAACGCGCCCGAACCGGCTGTCCCTCGCCCATGGCCTGGCCGACGCGGGTAATCAGCGCGATGCCAAAGCTGAGCGGCACCATGAAGGTCAGCGAGCTGAAATTAAGTGCGATCTGGTGCGCGGAAATCTCCACCACGCCATAGCGCGCCACCAGCAGGCTGACCGCGCCAAACGCGCTGACCTCGGCAAAGTAGGTGACGCCGATCGGCAGGCCGAGGCGCAGCATCGAATGGATCTCCGGCCAGTGCGGCCATTCCCAATGGGTGAACGGGAAAGTCGGGCGGTACACCGGCGTGCGCCAGACCCAGAAAATCATCGCCGCCAGCATCAGCCACATGCACAGGCCGGTCGCCACCGCGCAGCCGACGCCGCCCATTGCCGGCAAGCCCCAGTTGCCAAACACCAGCAGCCAGTTGACGAACACATTGAACAGCAGGCCGAGGATGGCGATCACCATCACCGGCTTGGTCTGGTTGATGCTGGTGCTGTAGCCGTACAGCGCGCGGTAGGCGGCAAACGGCGGCAGGCCGATGCTGATGATGTGGACGAACAGCGCCGCCTGGTCATGCACATGCTGCGCCAGGCCGAGGTAGTCGAACACCAGCGTTGCCAGGTTGGCCAGCAGCATCGCCGCCACGCCGACGCCAAGCGCCTTCCATAGCGACTGGCGCACCGCGTGCGGCACCTTGCCCAGCGCGCCGGCGCCGACATCGTGCGCCACGATGGTGTTAATCGCCATCATCACGCCGCTGACCGTCACCAGGATGATCGACCACACCGAGGCGCCCAGCGACACTGCCGCCAGCTCGTCGGCGCTGGTGTGGCCGGTCATGGCGACATCGGCCACGCCCATGCCGACCGTGGCCAGCTGGCCGACCAGCACCGGCCAGGCCAGCCGCCACAGGGCGACGATTTCACGGCGGATATTGGGGAGGGTAAAGGTATGCGGCATGACAAAACAAAGTCGTTACAGAAAGGCACAATTTTACTGTGTTGCTAACAGTTTTGCGCGCTATCATGCTGGCTCAGCCCAACTCGGAGACGCCATGCGCCCCATTCTCGCCGCCGCCGCGCTCGGCGCCTGCTCGCTGGCCCATGCCGGCGACATCACGCTGTACAGCCACACGCGGCTGGGCGGCCCGGCCATCACGCTGCACGAGGCCACGCCCGATCTCGACCCGCTGGGCTTCAACGACAAGACCTCCAGCGTGGTGGTGCACAAGGGCAGCTGGCAGGTGTGCGCGGAAAAGCACTACAAGGGCAAATGCCTGATCCTGAAGGAAGGCGAGTACGCCGAGTTGAAAGGCTTCGACGACATGATCTCGTCGGTGCGCGAAGTGGACGCGCCGCGCCGCCCCTGAGGCCTTACAATTGCTTGCAAATTGGTTATAGTTTCCTGTCAGCGACATTGTCCGGACAGCCGTTATACCCGTATCTGAACTTCTTGTGACCACACCATGAAAAATCTCTTCTCGCGCCTGCTGACCACCACCCTGCTGCTGGCCGGCGTCGCCCACGCCGGCGAAATCACGCTGTACACCGACGACAACTTCGGCGGCCGCTCGGTGACCGTGCGCGGCGCCACGCCTGACCTGGTGCAGCAGGGCTTCAACGACCGCACCTCCAGCGTCATCGTCCGTTCCGGCAGCTGGGAACTGTGCCAGCACGCCGGCTTCCAGGGACAGTGCATGACGCTGCAACGCGGTGAGTACCGCCAACTGAAGGGCTTTAACGACCAGGTATCGTCGGTGCGCGAGGTCGGCGGCCGTGACCGCGATGACCGTGATGGCCGCGGCCCCGGCGGGCACGGCGACCGCGATGACCGCGACGGCCGAG
>Ga0308157_10003331_pt1 | contig 23674 bp, 22 predicted proteins | sample PhyBR1_FD_201035 | JGI IMG/M metagenome (GOLD analysis project Ga0308157, IMG submission 201035) | Phyllosphere microbial communities from UC Gill Tract Community Farm, Albany, California, United States - DLSLB.R1 | ecosystem: Host-associated > Plants > Phyllosphere > Unclassified | place: USA...
GCCGACAACCGCGGCATGAGCGCCGACGAACTGAAGACCGTCACCCAGCGCGCGCCGACCGCGGCTGAAACGCGCGACCTGCTGTTCGCCTGGCGCGTTGCCAAGTACGTCAAGTCCAACGCGATTGTCTACGCCAAGAACGAGCGCACCATTGGCGTCGGTGCTGGCCAGATGAGCCGCGTCTACTCGGCACGCATCGCCGGCATCAAGGCCGCCGACGCAGGCCTTGTCGTGCCGGGTTCGGTGATGGCATCGGATGCGTTTTTCCCGTTCCGCGATGGACTGGACGCTGCTGCCGAAGCCGGCATCACCGCGGTGATCCAGCCGGGCGGTTCGATGCGTGACAACGAAGTGATCGCCGCTGCCGACGAACATGGCATCGCCATGGTATTCACCGGCGTGCGTCACTTCCGTCACTGAGCATCAACCGGCGCTGACAGGGATGCAGGCAACACCTGCATCTCCGTCATCCACCGCACAGCAAGTCCCCGGCATCCGCCTGCACATGCCCCTGAACCATGAGGACCGTCGTTGATGCGCCAACTCCTGTTTGTCATCGCCGCCGGCCTCGGCGCCACCTTGCTGGTTGGCTGCAACAAGGGCGTGCCGGCTGATGCGGCTGCCGATGCGATCACCGCACTGGGCAAGCAACTGCCCGCCCCCTATCGCGATGACCTGGTCACCGAATCCGCGCAGCAGCAGGGCAAGGACGTGGTGCTGGTGATCCGCGCGGCGGACATAACGGTTGCGATGGCCAAGGCCAAGCCCGATGTCTTCGACGCACTGCGGCTGGATGAGCAGGCCGCGATCACCGAGCTGTGCGTCGACCCGCTGCTGACGCCGGTGCTGGCAGCCGGCGGCAAGCTGCACCGGCGCTTCATCGACCGCGATGGCGCCAGCTTCTTCGATGCAACGCTCACGCCTTCGGATTGCCAAACCCATTGAACGCCTCCACAGGAACTGACCTCATGAAAATCCTCGTCATCGGCTCCGGCGGCCGCGAACACGCGCTGGCCTGGAAGCTGGCGCAATCGCCGCGCGTCAGCGAAGTGATCGTCGCCCCGGGCAATGCAGGCAGCGCCACCGAAGGCAAGTGCCGCAACGCCGCGGTCAAGGTCAGCGACATCGATGGCCTGCTGAAGCTCGCACAGGACGAAGCCGTTGGCCTGACCGTGGTCGGCCCGGAAGTCCCCTTGGTGCTGGGTGTGGTGGACCGCTTCCGCGAAGCTGGCCTGCGCATCTTCGGACCGAGCGCTGCTGCCGCCCAGTTGGAAGGCAGCAAGGCTTTCGCCAAGGACTTCCTGGCCCGTCATGGCATTCCCACTGCGTACTACGCCGTGCATACGGAAGTAGACGCGGCGCTGGCCTATCTGCATGAAAAGGGGGCGCCGATCGTTATCAAGGCCGACGGCCTCGCTGCCGGCAAGGGCGTGATCGTGGCGATGACGATGGAAGAAGCAGAAGCCGCCGTGCACGACATGCTCAGTGGCAATGCATTTGGCGATGCCGGCGCACGCGTGGTGATCGAGGAATTCCTCGACGGCGAGGAAGCCAGTTTCATCTCGATGGTCGATGGCCGCATCGCGTTGCCGATGGCCACCAGCCAGGACCACAAGCGTGTTGGCGACGGCGACACCGGCCCGAACACGGGCGGCATGGGTGCTTATTCACCGGCACCGGTGGTGACACCGGACGTGCATGCACGGGTCATGCGTGAAGTGGTTGAACCCACCGTGGCCGGCATGATCGCTGACGGCGTGCCGTTCACCGGCTTCCTGTACGCCGGTTTGATGATCGATGCGGAGGGTGCGCCCAAGGTGATCGAGTTCAACGTGCGTTTCGGCGACCCGGAAACCCAGCCGGTGATGCTGCGCCTGCAGTCGGACCTGGTGGATCTGGTTGAAGCCGCCATTGATGGCGCGCTGGCCGGTGTGGAGGCGCAGTGGGATCCGCGCCCGTCGCTGGGTGTCGTACTGGCGGCCAAGCCTTACCCGGAAACGCCGATCACCGGTGATGTGATCAGCGGCCTGGCCGATGTGCCGGCCAGCGCCAAGGTATTCCATGCAGGCACCGCACTGGATGCCGATGGCAACGTGGTCAGTGCCGGTGGCCGCGTGCTGTGCGTGGCCGCGCTGGGTGACAGTGTTGGCGATGCGCAGAAGCATGCCTATGCCGGGGTTGCGAAGATCCACTGGGCCAATGAGTTCCACCGCAACGACATTGGCTGGCGTGCGATCGCACGCGAGCAGCAGTAAGCAGAGCGCAAACGGTAGTGCCGAGCCATGCTCGGCAGGGGCTTTCCCAGCGAAAAGCCACCCTCACCCCTACCCCTCTCCCGCAAGCGGGAGAGGGGCTCAAACAGTAGTGCCGAGCCATGCTCGGCAGGGGCTTTCCCAGCGAAAAGCTACCCTCACCCCAACCCCTCTCCCGCAAGCGGGAGAGGGGCTCAAGCAGTAGTGCCGAGCCATGCTCGGCAGGGGCTTTCCCAGCGAAAAGCTACCCTCACCCCAACCCCTCTCTCCCGCAAGCGGGAGAGGGGGCCAAGCAGTAGAGCCGAGCATGGCTCGGCTCTACATTCCAAAACGCGGCATCGCCGCGCTCCAGCGTTCAGCGGTGCACGCTGCCGATGCTGGCCGCCGGGTACCGCATCCCCGCGGCCACATCCACCGGGAACACCGCATCGATGCGCGCCAGGTCCTCGGCACCGAGCACCACATCCAACGCCCCGAGATTCTCCTCCAGGTACGGCAGACGCTTGGTGCCGGGAATCGGCACCAGGTCATCGCCCTGCGCCAGCACCCATGCCAACGCCAGCTGTCCGGGCGTCACGCCCTTGTCGGCGGCAATCGCGTTGACCTGTTCCACCAAGGCCAGGTTGCGGTCGAAGTTATCGCCCTGGAAGCGCGGCGAATGGCGACGGTAATCGCCGTCCTCGAAATCGGCCGGGCTGCGGATGGCTCCGGTCAGGAAGCCACGGCCCAACGGCGAATACGGCACGAATCCAATACCCAGCTCGCGCACCGTGGCCAGAACGTCGTTCTGCTCCGGCTCGCGTGACCACAGCGAATACTCGGTCTGCAGCGCGGTGATCGGATGCACCGCGTGTGCACGACGGATGGTCTCCGGCGCTGCCTCGGACAGGCCCAGGTAACGCACCTTGCCCTGCTCGACCAGGCGCGCCATCGCACCCACGGTGTCCTCGATCGGCACCAACGGATCGACGCGGTGCTGGTAGTACAGGTCGATATGATCAACGCCCAGACGCTGCAGGCTGGCCTCGCAGGCCGACTGCACGTACTCCGGGCGACCATCGACGCCACGCGCCTGCGGGTCATTGGCATCCAGCCGCACGCCGAACTTGGTGGCCAGGAATACCTGCTCGCGGCGGTCGGCAATCGCCTTGCCGACCAGCACCTCGTTGGTGTGCGGGCCGTACATGTCGGCGGTATCCAGCAGCGTCACGCCGCGCTCCAGCGCGCGGTGGATCACCGCGATCGAGGCTGCGTCGTCGCCGCGACCACCATAGAACGCGCTCATGCCCATGCAGCCCAGGCCCAACGCGGAAACAACCGGGCCACCACGGCCAAGCACTCGGGTTTTCATCGGCAACTCCAATGGGGGAAGAAGGAATGCCACTGTAGGCGTTCGCCACTATGCAGATAAAGCTGCATACTCAGCACTGACAATGAAGCCAGACTTCACAATAGAACCCTCGGTCCTGCCTGCCCTGGCGGCGTTTGCCTGCGTGGCCCGGCATGCCAGCTTCCGCCTGGCGGCCATCGAGCTGGCCGTGTCGCCATCGGCGCTGTCACAGACCATCCGCAACCTCGAACGCAGGCTGGGCACCCGCCTGCTGCAACGGACCACACGCCGGGTTGGCCTGACCGAAGCCGGCCAGCGCCTGCTGCAGGACACCACACCGGCATTGGCGCGCATAGGCGACGCACTGCGCGCGGTAGAAGAGAACCGCGACGTCGCCACCGGCCAGTTGCGGATCACCGCGCCGCGCTTCGCCATCGAATACCTGCTGCTGCCCCACCTGTCTGCTTTCCACGCGGCCTACCCGCAGGTGGAAGTGGAACTGTCGATGCAGGCGGCGCTGGTCGATGTGGTTGGCGAAGGTTTCGATGCCGGCATCCGCCTTGGCGAATCCCTTGCCGATGGCATGATCGCGGTGCCGCTTGGTCCGCCCATGCGCTGGACGGTGGTGGCCGCCGCCGGCTATCTGGAACGGCACGGTGCGCCAGATTCACCGGAGGCATTGATTGGTCATGCCTGCATCCGCCACCGCAACAGCAATGGCCGGGTGATGCCCTGGGAGTTCAGCCGCGACGGCCGCGACTTCAGCCTCGACGTCAGCGGTCCATTGCTGCTCAACGACAGCACCCTGGCCTTGCAGGCCGCGCGCGAGGGCATGGGCCTGCTGCAGGTATTCGACGCCATCGCCCGCGCCGACCTCGACGCCGGCCGACTGCAGAACCTGCTCGACGCGTGGCAGCCGCCCTACCCGGGCTTCCATCTGTATTACCCCTCGCGCGAGCAGTTGGCACCCAAGCTGCGGGTGTTCCTGGATTTCATGCGCGAGGCCAACGCCACCTGCTGAGCCAGCACATCACTTGAAGACGGTTCGCGCTTGCCTGCATCGCAGTGGCAACGCAAGCTGGACACCCGATGATCCCGCGAGTCCCCACGCCCGGCATGCGCCGCCTCGACCGCCACCTTGGCCAACTCTGGGCCCACGAAAAAGCCAGTTACGGGCTGCGCGTGTTCATCGCACTTTCTGCTGCAATGGCCTACGGCTGGTACGACGGCCATATCGAGGCCATCCCCGGCCTGTTTCTGGGCATCATCGCCAGCGCCATCGCCGAAACCGATGACAACTGGTGGGGCCGTACCAAGTCGGTGCTGTTGTCGCTGTTGTGCTTTGCCGCCGCTGCGGCTGCAGTGATCGTGCTGTTCCCGCAGCCGCTGCCGTTCATCGCCACGCTGGCCTTGTCGGCGTTCGGACTGACACTGCTGGGTGCACTGGGCGAACGTTACGCTTCGATCGGCCAGGCAACGGTGACGCTGGCGATCTACGCGATGATCGCACTCGACCAGCACCACCCGGCCAACCAGCAGCAGGCACTGCACGCGGTGCTTCCCTTGCTGGTCGGCGCCGGTTGGTATGGGCTGCTGTCGATCCTGTGGACGGCGATGTTCGCCAACCGCCCGGTGCGCGAGCGGCTGGCGCGCTTGTTCTTCGAACTTGGCCAGTACCTGCAGCTCAAGGCCGACCTGTTCGAACCGGTGCGGCAAGGTGATCTGCACGCGCGGCGGTTGGCATTGGCCGAGCAGAACGTGCGCGTGGTGCAGGCATTGAACATCGCCAAGACCGCCATCCTCAGCCGCTTCGGCCGCTCCGGCCGGCCAGGCGTGCAGTCCGGCCTGTACTTCCGCCTGTATTACATGGCGCAGGATTTCCACGAGCGCGCCAGTTCTTCGCACTACCCCTACGAAGCACTGGCCGATGCCTTCTTCCACAGCGACGTGCTGTACCGCTGCCGGCGCCTGCTGTCATTGCAGGGCAAGGCCTGCCAGGCACTGGGCCAGGCGATCCGCCTGCGCCAGCCATTCGATTACGGCGAGCGCGCCCGCGTGGCCGGGCAGGACCTGCAGTCGTCATTGCAATACCTGCGCGATCAGCGCAATCCCGGCTGGACGCGGCTGCTCGCTTCACTGCAGCTGTTGGCGGCCAACCTGACCAACATCGAGCGGCAGTTGTCCGAAGCCGCGCTGGCCGACACCCCGCTGGAGGGCATCGACACCCGCCTGCGTGATTCCTCGCCCCACACCCTCAGCGAGATGGGCCGGCGCCTGCGGCAGGCACTCACGCCGAGTTCGCTGCTGTTCCGCCATGGGGTACGCATCGGCCTTGCACTGATCGCCGGCTATGCCCTGCTGAATCTGGTGCATCCCGAGAATGGCTATTGGATCCTGCTGACCATCGTCTTCGTGTGCCGCCCGCATTTCGGCGCGACCCGGCTGCGACTGGTGCAGCGCATCGCCGGCACCCTGCTTGGCCTGGGCGTGACCTGGGCGGTGATGCAGTTGTTCCCCGGCACAGGCCTGCAGCTGTTGTTGGCATTGGCGGCAGCGCTGTTGTTCTTCATCACCCGTACCGATCGCTACCTGCTGGCCACCGCCGCGATCACGGTGATGGCATTGTTGTGCTTCAACCTGCTCGGCAACGGCTTCGTGCTGATCTGGCCGCGCCTGCTGGATACCGTGATCGGCTGCGGCATCGCCGCCATCGCCTCGCTGCTGATCCTCCCCGACTGGGAAGGCCGGCGCCTGCACAAGGTGATGGCGCAGGTCGTGGCGACCTGCACCTCCTACCTGGATGAAGTGCTGGGCCAGTACCGCAGCGGCATGCGTGATGACCTGCCCTACCGCATTGCCCGGCGCGACATGCACAACGCCGACGTGGCCTTGTCGGTGGCCTTGTCCAACATGTTGCGCGAGCCGGGCTATGCGCGCGGTAACCTGGACGCGGGCTTTCGTTTCCTGGGTTTGTCCAACACCTTGCTGGGCTATCTCTCGGCACTTGGCGCACACCGTGCGCAGGCAGTGGCGGTCAACGAGGATGCACTGGTTGCCGGCGGGCACCGGCAGTTGCAGCAGTCGTTGGCTGCGTTGGCTGAGGCCCTGGGCAAGCGCCAGCCAGCGCCCCCCCAGGAAGATGAGGTCGCGCTGGCCGATGCACTTGAGCAGATGCCGGACGAGACCGATGAAAAGTCACGGCTGGTGCGTACCCAGCTGGCATTGATGCTGCGCTTGCTGCCCAAGCTCAGGGCGGCGGCGGAAGAAGCCATGCTACCGACGGCTGCCGCCGCCGCGGCTCCAGCAGCGCGGTAAGTCTGCGCGGAAGGTAGACGCTGGATAGCTGGGTTGGCGTTTGCTGCCGCCGTAAGCTTGGCTTCGGCTTCTGCTCTGGCTTCTGCTCTGGCTTCTGCTCTGGCTTTTGCTTTTGCTTTGGCTGTTGCTGTCCCTTCTCCCGCTCGCGGGGGAAGGTGCCCGTAGGGCGGATGGGGGGAAGTTCTGGCTCTGGCTCTGCTTGGCTTCAGACATCAAAACCCAGCAGCCCGCGCACGAACGCTACGTCGACGAAATGATCGCCAGCTCCGCGGCTTACGCCGCTCCCACATCCCTCCCAACATTCTTCCCGGCTTGCTTGCCGGCTGGCAGGAAGAACACCAGCAAACCGATCAGTGCCAATCCGCCACCCAGCAGGCAGACGCCGGCCCAACCATGATGCGTCCACGCCACGGTGCTCAGCGCCGAACCACTTGCACCACCAATGAAGTAGCAGGTCATGTAGGCCGAGGTGATGCGGCTGCGCGCACTTTCATCCAACTGGTAGATCACGCTCTGGTTGTTGATGTGCACCGCCTGCACGGCGATATCCAACAGCAGCACGCCCACCACCAGCGCGACCAGCGACACCGGCGCGAAAGCCAGCACCAGCCACGACAGCGCCATCATCAGCAGGCCACCACCAGCCACCCAGCGCCCGTATCCAGCATCACTCAGGCGCCCGGCCCGACTGGCGGCCAGCGCACCGGCTGCACCGACCAGGCCGAATACGCCGATGGCGGCAATCGAGTAACCGTAGTCGGGCCCTGAAAGCAGGAACGCCAGCGGCGTCCAGAACACACTGAAGCCTGCAAACAGCAGCGCACCCAGCAACGAACGCTGGCGCAGCAACGGCTCGTCGCGCAGCAGCGCCAGCACCGAACCGATCAATCGTGGATAGGACAGGCTGGCAGTTGGCTGGTGGGCCGGCAGCAGGCGCGCGAGCACCACCGCCAACACCAGCATCGCCACGCAGGCCACCCAATAGATCGTGTGCCATGAGCCGATCCCGGCCAGCACGCCCGAAGCGGTACGTGCCAGCAGGATGCCCAGCAACAGCCCGGCCATGATGGTCCCCACCACCCGGCCGCGCTGTTCGGGCGCCGCCAGGGTTGCCGCATGCGGCACGATCACTTGCGCAGCCACCGCGCTCAGGCCAGCCAACGCAGTACCCAGCAACAACTGGGTGAACTGCCCGGCGGTGGCGCTGATCGCCAACCCCACCGCTGCCAGCACGAACAGGCCGACGATCAGCCGGCGCCGCTCCAGGCGGTCGCCCAGCGGCACGATCAACAGCAGACCGGTGGCATAGGACAACTGCGCCACCGTCACCACCCAACCGGCTTCACCGGCACCGATACGGAATGCCTGCGCCAGGATCTGCAGCAGCGGCTGGGCGTAGTAGTTGCTTGCCACGATCAGGCCGGTGGCGGCCGCCAGCAGCAGGACCTGTGCTTGGCTCAAGGGACGGTGCAGTGGGGATGCGGGGGTGTTCATGGGCAGGCCACGGGGGGAATGGGCACAAGTCTGGGCCGCTCACATCAATGACACAAATGTATTGTTTTCATCCAATCCATCTGTTTCAGTGATGGCATGTTCACCCTGCGCCAGCTTGAATTTGCGGTCGCCGTCGCCGAGGAAGGCGGCTTCACCGCCGCTGCGGTGCGCTGTCATACCGTGCAATCGGCACTGAGCCACCAGATTGCGCGGCTGGAGGAGGCCTTCGGCACCCGGCTGTTTGAACGCAGCCACCGCCGGGTACGGCCAACCGCCGCCGGTGAGGTGTTCCTGGCCAACGCCCGCCTCACCCTGCAGGCGGCTGCCCGCCTGCAGGATGAAATGGCGCTGGAGCTGGGCTCGGTGCGGGGCCGCATCAACATCGGCCAGATCACATCGCTCAACGTGGTCGACGTGCCGGCCCTGCTGGCAGGCTTCCGCAGTGCCCATCCGGCCGTGGAAGTGCACCTGAAGGTCGGCATGAGCAACGTGCTGCTGGAGGAACTGGCGGGCGGGCGGCTGGACGTCGCGCTGGTCGGCGTCGGCCCGCAGATCAGCCTGCCGCCGCAGCATCGGCTGCTACACCAGGAAGGGTTGTCGCTGGTGATGCCCATCGCTCATCCCCTGGCTGCGAAGGCTTCGATCCCCCTGCAGGCATTGCAGGACCTGCCTCTGGCCGCGCTGGTGCCCGGCGCCGGCGTGCGGCGCATGGTCGACGATGCCCTGCATGAGCGCGGCATCCAGGCGCGCCTGCAGTACGAGGTCACCCACAGCGAACTGCAACAGCAGCTGGTCGCCGCCGGGCTGGCTGTGGCGGTGGTGCCGGACAGCATGGCCGCGCGCATGGCCGGCACCGTGGTACGCCCATTGGCCGAGCCCTTCCAGTTCCGCACCTGTGCGGTGTGGCGGGCCGATCCCACGCCTGCGGCGAGGGCTCTGCTGGGGCTGCTGCCGACCAGCGGCAGCTAGGCAATCCCGACACACGGTGGCGAGCTTCGCCAATACCAACATGCGCGTCTGCTAATGTGCCGCGCAGCACCGAGGAGTCACGATGTCCGGCCACAACCAGTTCGCACTGCTACGCCAGCGGCGCTTCCTCCCGTTCTTCATCGTCCAGGCACTGGGCGCGTTCAACGACAACATCTACCGCCAGGCGATCATCGGCCTGCTGTTCTACCTGGGTGTCAGCACCGAAGAACGCACGCTGTACACCAACCTGGCGCCGGCACTGTTCATCCTGCCCTACTTCCTGTTCTCCGCCTTGGCTGGACAGATCGCCGAGAAGCTGGAGAAGCAACGGCTGATCGTCATCACCACGGTCATGGAGATCGTGATCATGTCGCTGGCGGCAGTGGGCTTCCTCACCCAGAACATGCCGCTGCTGCTGGTCGCGCTGTTCTGCACCGGCCTGCAATCGACCCTGTTCGGTCCGGTCAAATACTCGGTGCTGCCGTCCATCCTCAAGCCCGAGGAACTGACCGGCGGCAATGGTCTGGTCGAAATGGGCACCTCCATCTCGATCCTGACCGGCATGATCGCCGGCGGCATGATCTTCGCACTGGCCGGCAGCCAGGGACCGATCGTCGCCGCCGTGGCGATCATCGGGCTGGCGCTGGCCGGCAACATCGCCGCACGCATGATTCCCACCGTTGATGCGGGCGCGCCCGACCTGAAGATCAACTGGAACCCGGTCAGCGAATCGCTGGCGGTGCTGCGCATGGCCAAGAAGCAGAAGGCGGTGCGCAACTCGATCCTCGGCGTGTCGTGGTTCTGGTTCTTCGGCACCATCCTCACCTCGCAGCTGCCCACCTATGCCGAAGTGAACCTGGGCGGTGGCTCAACCCTGTACATCTTCGCTCTTGCGCTGTTCTCGCTGGGCACCGGCGTCGGCTCGCTGCTGTGCGAAAAGCTGTCCGGGCGCATCGTCGAGATCGGCCTGGTACCACTGGGCGCCTTCGGCATGAGCGCCTTCCTGCTCGACCTGTATTTCGCGCGCCCAGGCAGCGTCAGTGCAGCCGGGCTGGATGTCGCCGGTTTCGTCCAGCAGGCCGGCAGCTGGCGGATCATCATCGACCTGCTCGGCATCGGCCTGTTCACCGGCTTCTTCGTGGTGCCACTGTTCGCCCTGATCCAGAGCCGCACGCCGAAATCGGAGATGTCGCGCGTGTTCGCCGCGCTCAACATCCAGAACTCCGGCTTCATCGTGCTGGCGGCGGTGCTCGGTCTGGTGACGCAGAGCCTGCTCGACTGGACCATCCCGCAGCTGTTCCTGGCGCTGGCCATCGGCAACGCACTTGTCGCCATCTACATCTTCAGCATCGTCCCTGAATTCCTGATGCGCTTCCTCAGCTGGGTGATGGTGCGTGCGCTGTACCGGTTGCGTGTCAAGGGCGTGGAAACCAACGTGCCCGACGAAGGCGCGGCGTTGATCGTGTGCAACCACGTCAGCTACATGGATGCGTTGATCCTGGCCGCGGTGGTGCCGCGCCCGGTGCGCTTCGTCATGTACTACAAGATATTCAACATCCCGGTGATGCGCTGGATCTTCAAGACCGCCAAGACCATCCCCATTGCCAGCCCGCGCGAAGACGCAGCGCTGATGCAGCGCGCATTCGACGAAGTCGATGCCGCACTGGCCGAAGGCGAACTGGTCTGCATCTTCCCAGAGGGCGCCCTGACCAGGGACGGCGAGATCGCCGCCTTCAAGTCCGGCGTGGAGAAGATCCTGGCGAGGCGCCCGGTACCGGTGGTGCCGATGGCACTCAAAGGCATGTGGAGCAGCATGTGGAGCCGGCGCGACACCCGCCTGGGCCGGATGCGCGTCCCGCGCCGTTTCCGCGCGCACATCGAGGTGGTCGCCGGGCCGCCGATGGCTGGAGAAAGCGCCGATGCTGCAGCACTGGAAGCACGGGTACGAACGTTACGTGCTGGTGAAGCCTAGGAATTCCAGCTTTCCAGATGTAAGACAACTGGCTAACCTACGCTCCACGGCACACATGGATGGATACGCCATGGGTGCACCGCAAAGGGGAGTCATGGATCAGACCACGCAGACAACCGAAGTGCCACCGGCCATCGTGCAGCAAGCGCCGCAGGTGCAGCAGGTGCATCACTACTACCACCCACAGAAATCGGGCGGCGTCGCCGCGTTGCTGGAAGTCGTGCCCGGGCTGTTCCAGGTGTTCGGCATCGGCCACATGTACGCCGGCAATGTGGTGACCGGGCTGCTCTTCATGTTCGGCTACTGGGCATTGGCGTTCGTCAACTTCCTGCTGTGCTTCGTTTTCATCGGCTTCATCACCTGGCCGCTGTGTTGGGTGGCCGTAATGATCATTTCGCCGCTGATCGCGGCGAACACCTGCAAACCGAATCAACCCACCTGACCCATCGGAGAAATGGATGAACACCGTAAACACCAGCAACATCCCGAATTACCTGGCCTGGTCGATCACCTCCACCATCCTGGCCACCTGCCTGTGCTGCCCGCTGGGCCTGCTGGGCATCGTCGGCATCGTCTTCTCCTCCAAGGTCAACTCGCTGTTGAACCAGGGTGACATCGAAGGCGCCCGCCGCGCTTCCAATACCGCCAAGACCTGGTGCTGGGTCACCACGGGCCTGGCCATCCTCGGCCTGATCATCAACGTCATCTACTTCTCGATGGTCGGCGCTGCCGGTTACGCGGAAATGCTGCAGCAGTACCAGTAATCCCTTGGCACTGTCGCTGACAACCACGCACAAGGTGGTACTGGCTGGGATGGCTGTCGCCGTCCCAGCCGGCGTCTGGCTGCTCTGGAAATTCGATCCGAACGCGGCCGGCAATCCGTTCCCGCCATGCATGTTCTATGCATTCACCGGGCACTACTGCATCGGCTGCGGCTTGACCCGGGCACTGCATGCACTGGCCCATGGCGACGTCCTGCGCGCGTTTTCGTTCAACCCGCTCGGCTTGATCACGTTGGCACTGGTGCCATTGATGACGCTTTGGTCCGCCGGCTGGCAGCCGCGCCTGCTGCGACCGGTGATGAAGGTGGCGATGGAACCAAAGCTGTGGCTGGTGCTGCTGCCGGTCTATTGGATCGCCCGCAACCTGCCCTGGTACCCGTTCACCCTGCTGGCGCCGGGCTGACGCTGGCTGCAGGCCGGTACGGCCATCAGGCGTTGCAGGTATTCCGCGCAACGCGATGAGCCGGCAGCAACAGTGAAGGCACAAACTGCCTCCGCCCCTCGCTGGCGTAACACCTTACAGATCCCGGGTGCCCTGCACTCGCGCCGGCCGTGGCCGACAGGCTCGCCCGCGCTGCAGATCAGCCAACCCAGCCGGCGATCACCAGCAGTGCCAGCAGCGCCATCCACAGCAGCAGCATCCGCCACACCACGCTCATCGCGTCGCGCAGTTCCGGGTACCGTTCGTCATCGGGCAGATGACCGGACAATTGTGCCTCTTCGGCCTCTTCAACCAGTTCCGCACCGACACTGGCGCGTGTGGCCTCGGGCAGGAAACCGATCGCCAATCCCCAGCGATTGCCACCACTGCGCCGCCATGCCGAAAACACCGTGTCGAAGTTGCCGACCAGCGCCATCGACAAGGTCATCAGCTGCGCGACCGGCCATTCCAGCACCGCCAGGGCGCCGTCGCCGCTGGCGCGCGCCCGCACCGGCAACTGCCCCGATTGCGCACCTTGCACGGCCTGCGCCAGCAACCGGTACAACACCACCCCGGCCGGGCCCAGCAACAGGAACCAGAACAACGGCGCGAACCAACGCCGCAGGGCATTCAGTACAGTGGCGTCGACCAGGTTGGGACAGTCTTCACGCAGGCTGCCGCCGGCGGCCTGCAGGTGCGAGATAGCGGACGCGCGGTGCCCGGCCTCGTCGGCATCGATCACCGCTTCCACGTCACGATCAAGGTCGCGCGGCCCCCAGCACAGGGCCAGCATGAGCACGCCGAACAGCAGCGCCGGCAGGCCGTACAGCCAGTCATCAAGCACGAACTGCAGCAATGCGACCAGCAGCACCAACGGGGCGACTGCCAGCAACAGCAGGTAAGGAGGGCCCTGGTCATCGCCACTGGCGCCCTGCAACCAGCCCAGCCAGCGCCCGAACCAGCGCCAGTCACGCACGGCGGTCAACAGCGCTGGCGCCAGGTGACCAAGCACAAGCGCGGCAATGACAGCTACCAGGGTGGTGAACATGGGCTTCCTCCGGCCTGTGATTGTAGGCCTTGGTTCAGCAGCTTACCCATGCCCAGGTGAAGCGCCGTGCTGACGCCGGTACCAGTGCTCGATCAGGCTGCGCGCGATCGATATCGGCGATGGCAGCAGCAAGCCCACGCCATCGTCGGCCTGGTCCCGCTGCAAGGCCGCGCCGACTTCGTCCACGCTGCACCAGCGCGCGTCTTCCAGCTCGCCGTCGACGGTCGGCACGTCATCGTGCGCGGTGGCAGTGAAACCAACCATCAAGCCGCCCGGGAACGGCCAGGGCTGGCTGCCCAGGTAGCGCGACTCGATCACCCGTACCCGCGACTCCTCGAACACCTCACGCGCCACGGTCTGCTCGAAGGTTTCACCGGGCTCGACGAAACCAGCCAGCACCGAATAGCGCCGCGGCGCCCAGTTGGACTGCCGGCCGAGCAGCAGGCGACCGTTGTTCTCGACCGCGACGATGATCGCCGGGTCCACGCGTGGGTAGTGTTCGGTGCCGCACTGGCCGCAATGACCGATGAAGCCGCCGCGACCAAACTGGACCGCAGTGCCACAGACACCGCAGTAGCGGTTGCGCGAATGCCAGTACGACATGCCACGCGCGTAGGCGAAGATGTTGGCGATGGCTGCTGGCCACAGCGTGGCGGCCTGGCGCAGGTCGATGCGACCGCTTGCCTGCAGGTTGACGTTGACCGCATCGACGACGAACCAGGCCTGGCTCGCATCCTGGCCCAGGTAAATCGCCGTACCCGGGCCACCGCCCAGATCAGCACCACGCGGCAGGAATGGCTGGTCGTCGGCTTCGGCCAGCGCGCGGCCATCGGTATCCAGCACCAGCACCCGTGCCTGTGGCCACAATGCGGCCAGGCCCTCGGTGTCGGCGCGCAGGGTGTCACCACGGTCCAACGGTGCACCGGCAAAGGCATGGCCGGAAAACGCGAATTCAGTGTTTTGCATCATCAAGAGCCTGCAGCCTGAACGCGACCTTGGCAAGCCACCACATTCCCAAACGTCCGTCTGGGCGCTCGATCAGACCGAGAAGCTGCTGCCGCAGCCGCAGGTAGTGCGGGCGTTGGGGTTGCGGATGACGAACTGCGCGCCGGTCAGGCTTTCGCTGTAATCAACCTCGGCACCCATCAGGTACTGCAGGCTGAGCGGATCGACCAGCAGGGTCACGCCCTCGGTCACCACCGCCAGGTCATCCTCGGCGCGGTTTTCGTCGAACTCGAAACCATACTGGAAGCCGGAACAGCCACCACCCTGGATATAGACACGCAGGGCGAGGGCGGCATTGCCCTCGTCCTGGATCAATTCACGCACCTTGGCCGCTGCGGCCGCAGTGAAGTTCAGCGGCCGGTCCAGGGACTGGTAATCAGGCGCCGGCTGCAGACCGGGCAGGGAAATCAGCGTACTCATGCGCCCAGCATGGGGGCGCTGGCAGGCTGTTTCAAGCCTCGGCCGCTTCAGCCTTGCGCGATTTGCCGCCGCTTTTTTCTTCCGGCGCCGGCAGTGCCGCGATCGCGGCGGCATGCACCAGGCGGCCATTGAGCTGGGCCCCTGCGTTCATTTCCACCACCGAGTAATGCACGTTGCCGGTGACCCGTGCGGTCGGGGTCAGTTCAACCCGCTCGCTGGCGTGCACATCGCCATCCATGCGGCCACTGATCACCACCACCGACGCCCTCGCCTCGCCTTCGATATGGCCCTGCTCGGCCAGCGTCAGCACTGCCTTGGCGCCCTCCTCGGCCACCACCTTGCCCAGGATGCGGCCTTCCACGTACAGGCCACCACTGAAAATCACGTCACCACGGATCACCACCTGCGGCCCGATCAGGGCATCCACGACCAGATGGTTGTCACGGCTGGACTTGTTACCGAACATGCTCATTCCCCTCTGCCGCTACCGGCGAGTTTCCAATCAAAAGTCTGTGTCGCGCCTCCCCCAGGCCCGGACAGGGAGACTCGCACACGTTGCGGGGTGAAATCCCGGGGCAACATCACGCTACCGTCCAACTGCTGGAAGTAACGGAACGAATAGTCCTGACCGGGAACATTCTTGCGCTGGTGCAAGTCATCCCAGCTGACCGTAGTCAGCTTTCCATCCTTGACGCCCTCGACCGAAAACCGCATCTGGCCCTGGCTGATCGCGCCGCGGTTGAGGTTCTGGGTCAGCACCACGCTGTAATGCCAGGTGCCGGCAGCTTCGGCACTGAACTCCACCGAATGTGCATTCAAACCTTTGCGCTGGCTGGTGGAGCCCACCAGGCGCTCATAGAAGGCCACATCGGCACGCAGGCCGGCGATTTCCTCATCACGTTCGGCCAGCGAGGTCTGCACCTCGGTGTTGGCCGCCCGGCTGATCTTGTCCGAGGCTTCCAGCGTGGCCTGGCGCTGGCGCAGTTCTTCCAGCTGGCTGCGTTGCTGCTGGACCAGCTGCTCGCTCTGGCGCAGCTCGGCACGCGCGCCGCCGGCATCAGGCGAGGCATAGCGGGCGGCCAGCCAACCGACCAGCAACAGTGACAGCAGCCAGGCAGCAGCGAGGATGGCGAGCGGCACCCAGCCCGGACGCGCACGGGTGCCGCCACGGGGAGTGATCTGGAAACGCGAGGAAGGTCGGTGGGTCATGGCAGGCTCCGGCGTGTCCCCGGCAGGGGACCTGGCCTGTGCTCCGTCTGAAACGACGTGCCAGTGTAAACGACCATGCCGCACGCACGATGACTTGCAGGCATCTGGCAATCCCCCCAGCCATGCTAGATAGTTGCGATCCTGCTCACAGTTCGCTGCTGGACCTCCCATGACCGAAGCACATGTATTCGTCATCGGCATTCTGCTGGCCTGGCTGGCCGGCATCCGCGTCTACCTGACCGTGTTCGGCGTCGGCCTGGCCGGGGTGCTGGGCTGGGTGGACTTGCCACCGGCGCTACAGGCCACCGAGTCCTGGTGGGTGCTGGGCACCTCCGCGGCGCTGGCGGTAGCCGAGTTCTTCGCCGACAAGATCCCCGGCGTGGATTCGATCTGGGACCTGCTGCAGACCCTGGCGCGGGTTCCGGCGGGCGCCTTCCTGGCCGCAGCGACACTGTCACCGGACGGCGACCTGAGTACCGGTGTGCTCGCCGCCGGCGCAGGCGTGGCCCTGGCCAGCCACGGCCTGAAAGCCGGCACCCGTGCACTGCTCAATACCTCGCCGGAACCGGCCAGCAACTGGGTCGCTTCGGCGGCCGAGGACACCGTGGTGATCGGTGGCCTGGCATTGGCCCTGGCACATCCATGGCTTGCACTGGTCTTCGTGCTTGGCGCCAGCATCGCCGGCGCGCTGATCGTATGGCTGGTGTGGCGCATGCTGTGGCGCGGCCTACGCCGGTTGCTCAGCGCACCAGCAGAGCCCGCCACGACGGCCAAGCCCGGCACGCATTCGCTGCCCCCCTCCCCTTGAACGCATAATCCTGTAGATGGCCAGCCCCGATACCTCCAGCACCGCCCGCCCGCAGTTCGCGGAAACCCCTCCTGCCGATTACTGGCAGCGCTGGAGCGTGCTCAACGCCGCACCGGCCGAGGTCGTACAGGCGCAGATCAAACCCGATGCAGGCACTGCCGCACCGGCCGCCGGCATCACTACCGGCGATGACACGCCCTACCGGGTGCTGATCGTCGAGGACAACCGCTCGCAGGCATTGTTCGCGCAGAGCGTGCTGCACGGCGCCGGCATGCAGGCCTTCGTGCAGATGGAAGTGGATGGCGTGCAGCAGGCCATCAGCGAACACCGCCCCGACCTGATCCTGATGGACCTGCACATGCCCGGGCTCGACGGCATGCGCCTGACCGCGATGATCCGCCAGCAGCCCAACCAGCAGCTGCTGCCGATCGTCTTCCTGACCGGCGAAGCCGATCCTGACCGGCAGTTCGAGGTGCTCGACTGCGGTGCCGACGACGTGCTGGTGAAACCGATCCGACCGCGCCACCTGGTCGCCGCAGTCGCCAACCGCATCCGCCGCAACCGCATGCCGGGGCTGGGGAAATCCGACCACGGGCCATTGTTGAACAATCCCGAGACCGGCCTGCCCACCCGCCACAACGTGATGCAGCAATTGCAGGCGACGATCGCCGGCCAACAAGCAGGCGGCGTGCTGTTCATCGAGATCGCCAGCGCGCTTGGCCTGCGTGAGCGCTATGGCTATGCGAGCTTCGAGCGGCTGATGGTGCAGGCTGGCCAGCGCATGTCCGAACAACTGCAGCCGCATCTGCTGGCACGCTTGAACGACAACAGCTTCCTGCTGCTGGCGCGCGATATCGCCGAAGACGCGCTGCCGGCGCTTGGACAGCGTGTCCGCCAGGGCTTGTCTGCACTGCCCTTCGCCATCCGCGAGGAAGAATCGGTGCTGTTGCGCTGCGCGGTCGGCCTCAGCGCCCTGCCGCAGGATTTCGCCGACGCCGACAGCGCGCTGGAAGCGGTGGAACGCACCGCGCTGCAGGCACGCCTGGACACCAACGGCGTGGCCGTCTACCGGCCACAGGACGACAGTGGCAACGCCGAGCACCTGGCGCTGCTGGAAGGCCAGCTCGAATTGGCCTACCAGCCGATCGTTGCAGTGGCCGGTGGCGACACCGCGCAATACCAGCTGCTGCTGCGGCTGCGGCAGGGCAACGGCAACCTGTTGTCGGCCGGCCAGGTGATCCCGGCCGCCGAAGCCGCCGGCCGCATCGCCGACCTGGACCAGCAGGTGGTCGAACACGCGCTGGGCCTGTTGCACCTGTACCAGTTCGCGCAGCCACCAATGCGCCTGTTCGTCTCCCAGTCGCTGCGCACGCTGTCACGCAGCGCCTATGCCGAATGGCTGTCCAATGCCCTGCGTGAACGCGAGGTTGCCGGCAACGGCCTGGTGATCGATGTCCGTCTGTCCGATGCCTTGGTCCACGCCGTCAGCCTGCAGCAGTTCTGCTCGCAGCTGATGCCGATGGGCGTTCAGTTCTGCCTGAGCCAGTTCGAGCCCAGTGACGAAGCCAACGCCCTGCTGACACAGTTGCCACTGGGGTATGTGCGCATGGCTGGCCGTTTTGCCGGCAGCCATACCAGCCAGAAACTGCGCGATGAACTGCGCGGCGTCATCGACCTGGCCCACCGCGCGAACGTGCAGATCATCGGCCAGCAGATCGAGGACCCGCAGGCCGCCGCCGCGATGTGGATGGGCGGCGTCGACTTCATCCAGGGCAATGTCGTGCAGCGCGCCGGCAGCGAACTCAACTTCGACTTCCAGAACGCGGTGCTATGAGCGTAGCCGGCGCCGGCGCCACACGCGGCTGGGCACTGCTGGCCGCCGCTTGTGCGGTTGCCGCGGGCGCCACGCCATGGCTGCCACAGGTTCCTCCCGTGGCGACCAGCGCCGCCGCCGGTGCTGCCGCGCTGGCGGCCCTGCTGGCATGGCACAGCGGCACCCGGCTTGGACGCAGCAGCCATGCACTGCAACTGCACGGCGAAGAACTCGAGCTGGAACGCAGCCAGCTGCGCAACGCCGCGCAGGCACATGACAAGCTCGAGCAGGCCCTGCTGCAGGCCAAACAGGCCGCCGAGGCCGCCACCCTGGCCAAGGGCGAGTTCCTGGCGACGATGAGCCATGAGATCCGCACACCACTGAACGGCATCCTGCCGATGCTGGAGCTGATCTCCCAGGGAAAGCTGGATGCGGAACAACGCAACATGCTGGAAACCGCGACCGAAAGTTCGCGGCAGCTGTTCCGCATCGTCGACGACATCCTTGATTACTCCAAGCTTGAAGCCAACCGGCTGGAGTTGGAGATAACCACCTTCAACCTGCGCGAAACCCTGCAGGGCATGCTGGCGCTGATGCAGCGCGCCGGCGAGCACAAGGGCCTGCGCCTGTCACTGAACATCGACCCGGCAGTGCGGCTGTCGGTGCGTGGCGACCCGGTGCGGCTGCGCCAGGTACTGGGCAACCTGCTGGTCAACGCCATCAAGTTCACCGAGCGCGGCAGCATCCACATCGAAGTCACCCGCCTGGGTGAAACGCCTGCGCAGCACCAGCTGCGTTTCGAGGTCAGGGACACCGGCATCGGCCTGGATGCAGAGCAGCAACAGCGCCTGTTCAATGCCTTCACCCAGGCCGACGCTTCCACCACCCGCCTGTATGGCGGCACCGGGCTGGGCCTTGCGATCTGCAAGCGCATCATCGACCTCATGCACGGCAGCATCGGCGTGCAGTCCACGCCCGGCAGCGGCTCCACCTTCTGGTTCGAGATTCCGTTGCTCAAGGTCATCGGCGACCTGCACCAGCCCGAACACCTGCGCAGCGCGCGCAACGTGCTGCTGCTGGCACCGGAGCCACGCTTGCGGCAGCGGCTGGAGCGCATCCTCGCCACCTGGGGTTACCAGCCGATCTTCGCCAACAACCTGCAGGACGCACTGGAGCGGCTGCGCAGGCCGGGCAGCCCCCTGCACGCGGTGATTGGCGACCTGGACCCCTTGCAGCACAGCGCGCCCGCACTGCAGCGCGCGGTCAACCGGATGGACAAGCCACCGCGCCTGCTGTGGCTGTACGGCGACACGCCGGTGCCGGACGCGCTGCTCGACGGCGCAAGCGTATTGCCGCGGCAGTCACCCGACGCCGAGCTGCGCAACGCCCTGTTCGATACCAGCCGGACAGCCGCCAGCAGCAGGCCTACATTGATTGCCACGACGGCGACCACCTCGCCAGCGCCGCGGCCGCAGCTGGCAGCCGTGGCGCTCGCCCCGGTGGAAGCCGGACTGGTTCCGCCTGCACTCGCGCTTCCACCTGCAGCCGCGCCAATCACTGCTGTCGTCGCCACTGCCCCAGCGACCGCATCAACAGGTGGCGACGCCGCGCTGGCCGGCATGCGGGTGCTGCTGGTCGAGGACAACCCGGTCAACCTGCTGGTCGCACAGAAGCTGCTGAAGGTGATCGGCTGCGCCACCGACAGTGCCGAGAACGGCGCCATCGCGCTGGACAAGCTGCGCACGCACCGTTACGACGCGGTATTAATGGATTGCCAGATGCCGGTGCTCGACGGCTACGCCGCTACCGGACGCTGGCGCGCGCACGAAGCTGAAAACAAGCTGCCGCGCCTGCCGATCATCGCCATGACCGCCAATGCAATGGCCGGCGACCGCCAGCGCTGCCTGGATGCCGGCATGGACGACTACCTCTCCAAACCCATTTCCCGCAGCCAGCTGCACACCTGCCTGCAGGCTTACATGCCTTCGCCGCAGGCCACCACGGTACCGCCCATGTCGATCGAGAACGAATCCAATACCGCCATTGGCCATGCGCCCGCACAAGCCCTCCCCGAGCCCATCAACGCGCCGGTACTGGAGCGCGAGGTGCTTGATGAGCTGTTCGAGATCGCGGGCGATGAAATCAACGCCATCATCGAGGTTTTCCTCGCCGAAACACCGCGCATGGTGCAGCAGTTGCAGGACGCCGCCTCGATCAGCGACGTCCCGCGGATGGGCGAGCTCGCCCACAGCCTGAAGTCATCCAGTGCCAATCTCGGCGCGCTGGCGCTGTCCGAGGCCGCGCGCCGGCTGGAACACGAAGCGCGCAGTGACACCCTGCAACGACCAGCGGTAATGGTCGCCCTGATCGTCGCCGAGTTCGCCCGCGTGCGCGTCGCGCTGCTCGGCTACCAGGCCAGCCTGCGGGGCGTCACCGCCCCGCAGGGATGAGCCGCGGCGCGGCTCAGTCCTCGATCTTGGTGAGCAGGTAGTTCGGCTCACCGATACGGTCGACCAGATCCAACTGGGTCTCCAGCCAATCGATGTGCTCTTCTTCGGCATCGAGGATCTTCACGAACAGCTCGCGGCTGACGTAATCGCTGATCGACTCGGCATAGGCGGCTGCATCGCGCAGCAGGAGCACCGATGCCCCCTCAAGGGCGAGATCGCACTTGAGGATCTCAACCGGGTTTTCGCCGATACGCAGCTTGCCCAGTGCCTGGAAGTTGGGAAGGCCCTCAAGGAACAGGATGCGATCGGAAAGCGCATCGGCGTGCTTCATCGCCTTGATCGATGCCTTGTACTCGTGTTCGGACAATTCCTTCAGGCCCCAGTTCTTCAGCATCTTGGCGTGCAGGAAGTACTGGTTGATGGCGGTCAGCTCGTTGTAGAGGACCTTGTTGAGGAATTCGATGACTTTGGCGTCGCCTTTCATTGCGCGGGCTCCTTGAATGAACGGCCGCACTTTACCCGTTGCCGGGAGGCAATGAAGGAACGCGAATCGTGATCATTAGCCACACGCGCCAGAACGGCGCGCGGGCAGCAGGCTCAGGCGGCCTGCAGCAACGGCAGCGGCAGTGCGCGGGTAGCCCGCGCCTGTTCCAGCAGGCCAGCGGCCATGTCCAGGCAGGAACCGCAGTTGGAGCCGCAACCGGTACGCATGGTCAGTTCCGACACAGTCTCGCAGCCGGCAATCGCGGCTTCGCGGATCTGGTGATCGGTGACCCCATTGCAGATGCAGACGTACACGGCGGCGCTCTTCCAACAGCCTTGATTGGCTGGATGGCATTCAATCGCAAATGCGAATGGTTGTCAATTTCCACCGTTAATCATTATTAATTTTCTTGCGCCACGGTTCGGCACGGCGCTGGCGCTTGCGTGGGCGATCATGACCGGCGGTGTTTCCGGGCATCCAGGCCTCCAGCGCGGTCGCCGGCATGGCCTGCACGCCGTGACCGGCGATACCGCGTGCCAAGGGGGCCAGGTGCCGCAGCGCGCGTGCATACACACCACGCTTGAAGATCACCACATGCTCGACCGGGTACCAGAAGTCGACCCAGCGCCAATGATCGAATTCAGGCGTGTCTGTCAGATCCAGCCGCACGTGCGCCTCGTCCCCGGTCAGGCGCAGCAGGAACCACACCTGCTTCTGGCCGATGCAGACCTGCTTCTCGGTACGGCGGATGGCCCGCGTGGGCAAGCGGTAGCGAAGCCAGCCAGGAGTTGCCCCCAGCACTTCGACGTGTTCCGGCAACAGGCCGGTCTCTTCCTGAAGCTCGCGATACATGGCTTCGACCGGCGTTTCGTCGGTGTTCATTCCACCCTGCGGGAACTGCCAACCATCCCGGCGCACACGTCGTGCCCAGAACACCTGCCCGTCTTCCCGCATCAGCACAATGCCGACGTTCGGTCGATAGCCGTCCGGATCGATCACGATGCGGACTCCTAAAATTTCTACTGCCTAGGACTCTGCCATGGCCTAGCGCAGGCCACAAGCTCAAAAAAACCTGTTGACAGATTGGTGCGACACCACCAGAATTACCGGCTCCCAAGGCTATGTAGCTCAGCCGGTTAGAGCACAGCACTCATAATGCTGGGGTCGGTGGTTCGAGTCCACCCATAGCCACCATGGGACGCAGGTTCGACCTGCACTACAGCCCCGTCGCCAAGCGGTAAGGCATCTGACTCTGACTCAGACATTCGGAGGTTCGAATCCTTCCGGGGCTGCCAGACACAAAAGGGCCTGATCGAAAGATCAGGCCCTTTCTGCTTCATCCACCCTGGCCCCGGGCCAAGCAAGGGCCGGATGTGCGATAATCGCAACGCACCATAGCCCCGTCGCCAAGCGGTAAGGCATCTGACTCTGACTCAGACATTCGGAGGTTCGAATCCTTCCGGGGCTGCCATTCATGAAAAGGCCAGATCTTTTGATCTGGCCTTTTCTTTTGGGTTGGATTTGGGGAATGGAATTCGGGATTCGGGATTCGGGATATGCAGGAGCAGGAGCAAACGCTTGAGAGCCCAAAGCACCTCCCCATGCACCACCGCGCCCCGCCCTCTCGCCCCCCGCCTTCCTGGCCCCGGCCTTTTGCCCCAACTCTGGCTCCGGGACAGGACCTGGCCTTTGCCTTTGCGGTTTGCCGTCATTCCCGCGCAGGCGGGAATCGCTCTTCAGCTCTTCGGCTCTTCGACCCTCGTCACATCACCCCTCGCCTCAAGCCCGTACAGCCAAAATCAAACGCAAGGGCAAGAGCGATTCCCGCCTGCGCGGGAATGACGGCATAAATCTGAAGCAAGTGCCGGAGCAATGAGCCAAACACCAATGCCAAAGCCAGCG
>Ga0308157_10003333_pt1 | contig 23657 bp, 15 predicted proteins | sample PhyBR1_FD_201035 | JGI IMG/M metagenome (GOLD analysis project Ga0308157, IMG submission 201035) | Phyllosphere microbial communities from UC Gill Tract Community Farm, Albany, California, United States - DLSLB.R1 | ecosystem: Host-associated > Plants > Phyllosphere > Unclassified | place: USA...
GTCGCTGCGGCTGCTCGATCTGCCGTTCGAGCACCTGCCCCTGTCGGTGTTCAGCACCTTCGAGGCCTTCGGCCGCATCAACCCGGTGGTGAAAGCCCCGACGCTCGTGGCCGACGACGGCAGCGTGTTGATGGATTCCAGCCTGATCCTGCAGTGGGTCGCCACGCTGTCGCAGCGCAGCCTGCGGCCATCGGGCGGACCGGCGCTGCAGCGCGATCTGCGCATCACCGGCCTGGCCCTGGCCGCATGCGAGAAGGCCGTGCAACTCGTCTACGAACGAAACCTGCGCCCCGCAGAAAAGCAGCATGCCCCGTGGACGGAGCGGGTGAGCGGCCAGTTGCTGGCCGCCTGCGCGCTGCTCGAAGCCGAACTCGGCCAGGCGCCCTTGCCGGCCCCAGCGCAGGAGATCACCGACGCCGGAGTCACCACCGCGGTGGCGTGGGGGTTCATGCAGATGATGGTGGCGGACACGGTTCACGCGGCGGACCATCCCCTGCTTGCCGCCTATGCGCAGCAGGCTGAGCGGCTGCCCGCCTTCGCCGCCTGCCCGGCCCGCTGAAGTCCTCCGTGCGCGCCCTGATGCGTGGGTGCGCGGGCCCCCGAAGGCTGTCACGCGGCTGACGACCGTGCCGAAACACCAAAAAGCGGCCAAACCTTTCCGAGCGGAGCGTTGGGCCGGCCGCTCCTCGGAGAACGGCCGCTTTCTCACAACGCGGGACGGCGGTGCGATTTGTACGTAGTTTCCAGCATGTGGATTTCCACAATCAAAACGCGCTTGACTGGGGCTACATTCACGCACCTCCAAAACGAGCGCTGCTGGCGACGGTACGCGCAGAACCCATGCAAGAGACAAGCACACTCCCTCGCAAGAAGCCTTTCTACCGCTCGCTGTACCTGCAGGTGCTGTTCGCCGTTGTCGTCGGCGTGCTGCTGGGACACTTCTACCCGGCCCTGGGCGAGCAGATGAAACCGCTGGGCGACGGCTTCATCAAGCTGATCAAGATGATCATCGCGCCCATCATCTTCTGCACCGTGGTGATCGGCATCGCGGGCATGGAAGACATGAAGAAGGTCGGCCGCACCGGCGGGCTGGCGCTGCTGTACTTCGAAGTCGTGAGCACCGTCGCGCTGATCATCGGGTTGATCGTGGTGAACGTGCTGCAGCCCGGCGCCGGCATGAACGTGGACGCCTCCACCATCGACACCAAGTCGATCGCCGCCTACACCGCGCCCGGCAAGATGGGCACGACCACCGACTTCCTGATGAACATCATCCCCACCACGGTGGTCGATGCGTTCGCCAAGGGTGAAATCCTGCAGGTGCTGCTGATCGCCGTGATGTTCGGCTTCGCCCTGCACCGCTTCGGCGGCCGCGGCACGCTGGTGTTCGACTTCATCGAAAAGACCTCGCACGTGCTGTTCACCATCGTGGGCTACATCATGAAGGTGGCGCCCATCGGTGCGTTCGGCGCCATGTCGTTCACCATCGGCAAGTACGGCGTGGGCTCGCTGCTGTCGCTGGGCAAGCTGATGGGGTCGTTCTACCTGACGTGCCTGCTGTTCATCTTCATCGTGCTGGGCTCCATCGCACGGTTCCATGGCTTCTCGATCTGGAAATTCATCAAGTACATCAAGGAAGAACTGCTCATCGTGCTGGGCACGTCGTCCAGCGAATCGGTGCTGCCGCGCATGATGGAAAAGATGGAGAACCTGGGCGCCAAGAAGACCACCGTGGGCCTGGTCATTCCCACCGGCTATTCGTTCAACCTGGATGGCACCTCCATCTACCTCACCATGGCTGCCGTGTTCATCGCGCAGGCCACGAACACGCCGCTGGACATCACCCACCAGATCACGCTGCTGCTGGTGCTGCTGCTGACATCGAAGGGTGCGGCCGGCATCACGGGCAGCGGCTTCATCGTGCTGGCAGCGTCGCTGTCGGCCGTGGGCCACGTGCCGGTGGCGGGCCTGGCGCTGATCCTGGGCATCGACCGCTTCATGTCGGAAGCGCGCGCGCTCACCAATCTGGTGGGCAACGGCGTGGCCACCATCGTGGTCGCCAAGTGGACCGGCGATCTCGATGAAAACAAGCTCAAGCAGCGCCTGAACGACCCGAACTGGGTCGATGCCGACGCCCCCGAGGTGCTGCTGGACGCCAAGACCGAGCGCATGGACACGAGCGGCCACCGCTGAGGCGCCGCCAAGGCTTCAGGGCGGCACGCACTGCCGCCCTGCCCCCCTCGGATATCACCCATCCCATCAGGCCGGCTTTTGCCGGCCTTTTTCATGGGAGGCTGTCGTCGGGATGCAGGCGGCTACAGCGCCGAGGTGTCGGTGAACACGGCCGGATCGGGCAGATGGTCGGCCAGCCAGCCGGGATCGAGTTGCAGCGCCTGCAGCAGTTCGTCCGGCAGGGCGCCGATGGTTTCGGCCAGCGTCGCCTTGGGGCCGACGGCGATCTCGGCCAGCAGCGTGGCCACGTGCACGATGGCGCCCAGGCGGCAGAACGACGGGCTGACGAGCGGATCGGAGGCGGTCTCCAGCGCACGCACCACTTCGTCCGGAAACTTCCACTGCCGTGCCAGTTCGGCGGTGACCTGCCCTTCGGTGAAGCCCAGCAGGGTCTGCTCTCTCTGCCAGCGGCCACCGGGCAGGTGCGGCAGGCGTTCGATCTCGACGATCTCGCGCGGCGCCTTCTGCGCGATGATGAGCTCGCCCAGCCGCACCATGAAGCCGGTGAGCCACGACTGCTGCACATCGGTGCCCAGCGCCCGCGCCAGCCACTGCGCATAGCCGGCGCAGGCCATGCTTTCCTTCCAGAACTCCTCTCGGTCCACACCCGGCGCGTCGGCGAACGAGCCGGTCATGCAGGCGGCCAACGCCAGCGTGCGCACCTGGTTGAGCCCCACCATGTTGATGGCGTCGTCGAGCGAGGACACCTGGCGCGGCAGCCCGAAGCGCGCGCTGTTGGCCATGCGGACCAGCTTGGCGGTGAGCGACGGGTCCTTGGAGATGGCCGCGCGCACCTTCTCGAAGGGAATGTCGTCGTCGTGCAGGGTCTGGATCAGGCTGCGGGCCACCTCGGGCATGGTGGGCAGCTTGACCTCCTGGAGGAAAGCGGCGAGTGCGGGCATGCGGGACGACCTTTTCGTGGGGGTTGCGTGCAGACCGGCCTTCCAGCCCGCTGGTGTTTTGTATCACCGTCTTCCCGCCCGCCGGGCAGGGAATCCACCAGCCCCCGGGTTTGTGCCGGTCTGGCAACGCCGGGCGGCTCAGGCCCCGAGGCGAAACGCGCGATCGAGCGTGGTCGTCAGGCGATCGGTCAGCCGGTCCGAGGCCGCCTGCGTCGGGTGGATGCCGTCGGTCGTGTCCGTATCGACCGAAAACGGCATCGAATCCCACCGCGCGTGCAGGGTGCGCGTGTCCTTGGCCACCTGGTGGATCACTTCGTTGATCGCCCGCATGGTGGCCAGCGCCTCGGGGCCGAAGATCTTGTCCGAAACCGGCGTGAGCCCCGTCACCACCGCGGCCCGCCCGAGCGAGCGCACGACGCGGATGAGGCCGCGATAGTCCGCCTCGAACTGCTCCAGATCGAAGCCCGGGCGCGCATGGTCGTTCACGCCCGCCTGGAAGACCACGATGCGCGAGGCATGGGGTTCGGTATCGAAAGGCCCCTGCGGGCCGCGCGGAAAGAGATAGGGCGGCGCGTCCTCGAAGGGCTCTTCGTAGCCCCGCACCAGGTCGTACACCCTGAGGCCGGCGGCCGTGCGGTCATCGACTACCCAGCCCGGCCGCTTGAACACGATGCGCTGCGCCGGGGTCTGCGCGTGCCGCCCGGTGGCGGAGGCCGGGTCGAACCCGAAAAGAATGCTGTCGCCATTGAGCTCCACCGAGCAGGTCCGCTGGGGGCCGAAAACTGCGCTCATCGATATCCCTTCGTTGTTATGGCTGATGCCCGGAATGTGCTGCCGGGCGCCTCGCAGTCCACCACAACGCAGGCGAAATCACAACCGGCGAGAAGCGTTCACAAATCAAATACATCTGGATGCAATTTAGGGTGTTGCGCTGCACAAACGACGTTTACGTCAATCGAAAGACGGCCAGCATAATGCGGACCCGATTCACCGCTCAGAAACAATTTCTCGCATGACTAATCGCCGCGTAACAATTCAAACGCCTTTGGGAGAGGCGCTGCAATTCAGGCAATTGAAAGGAAGCGAGGCGCTGTCCGGGTTGTTTGAATTCGAGATCGACCTGATTTCCAAAAACAGGAGCATCGACCCGAAAGCCTTGCTGGGCCTGGGCAGCACGGTGGTGGTGGAAACCGAGGGGTTTGGAAAGCGCTACCTGGACGGTATTGCCACGGGTTTTGGAATGCAGGGGCAGGACACCTCTGCCAATTATTCCTACCGCCTCATCTTGCGGCCCTGGCTGTGGCTTGCCACGCGGCGCAGCGATTTCAAGATTTTTCAGGAAATGACCGTCCCGGATATCGTTGAAAGCGTGCTGCAGAAATATGGCCAGCCGATGCAGAAAAAGCTCTCGCGGGCTTATCGCGTGCGGCCCTACACGGTTCAATACCATGAAACCGATTTCGCATTCATTGCACGGCTGTGCGAATCGGAAGGCATTTACTGGTATTTCGAACACCAGTCCGGCAGCCACACGCTGGTGTTTGCCGACGACGTGATGGGCTCGCACAGCCCGCTGCCGGGGGGCCACGTGATTCCCTTTCACCCACCGGGCAAGACGGCGCTGGCAGACCGGGAACACATCTTTTCGTGGCACATGGGCCAGGCCGTGCAGCCCGGGCGCGCCTATCTGGATGACTACGACTTCAAGAAGCCCCGGGCCGACCTGTCCGACATGCGCCAATCGCCCCCCGGCCATGCGCACGACAGCTACGAGATGTACGAGTGGCCGGGCGGCTACACCGAGTTTTCCGATGGCGAGACCTACACCCGGCTGCAGATGGAGACGGGCCTGGCCGGCCACCATCGCGCCAACGCACGGTTGAACAAGCGAAGCATCGCGCCCGGCTACACCATCGTGCTGGACAACTACCCGCGCGAAGACCAGAACCAGCAGTACCTGGTCGTGTCGGTGGACTACCACCTGGAGGAAAACGCCCAGGCCAGCCAGGGCCTGAACGGCGTCGGGCAGATCCAGGGCGGCTCGATCCAGCGGTTTTCCATGGAGGTGCACCCCACCGCCATGCCGTACCGCCCTGTCGTCGCCACGCCCCGGCCCCGCACCACCGGCCCGCAGACCGCCGTGGTCGTCGGCCCGCCGGGCGAAGAGATCTGGACCGACCAGTACGGCCGCGTCAAGGTGCAGTTCCACTGGGACCGCATCGGCGCGATGGATGAAAACTCCAGCTGCTGGGTACGCGTGTCCTCCACCTGGGCGGGGCCGCAGTTCGGCAACGTGTTCATCCCGCGCATCGGGATGGAGGTGATCGTCGACTTTCTGAACGGCGACCCGGACTACCCCATCATCCTGGGCTGCGTCTACAACGCCGACAACATGCCGCCCTGGGGCCTGCCCGGCAATGCCACGCAATCGGGCATCAAGACCAAATCGAGCAAGGGCGGCGCCTTCGGCCCGGGCCTGAAGAACGGCGCGGGCGACGCCAACGCGCTGCGCTTCGAAGACAAAGCCGGCGCCGAGCAGCTGTGGCTGCATGCGCAGAAAGACCAGCTCACCGAAGTCGAGAACGACGAAGACAAGTGGGTGGGCAACGACCGCAGGAAGACCATCGACCGGGACGAGACGAATGTGATCCACCGCGACCGCACCGAGACGGTGGACCGCGATGAAAAGATCACCGTGCACAACAACCGCACCGAACGGGTGGACCACGACGAGAAGATCAGCATCGGGGACAACCGGCGCGAGGACGTGGGCATCGACGAGACGGTGAGCATCGGCAAGAACCGCACCAAGACCATCGGCAAGAACGAAAAAGACAAGATCGGCAGCAACTGGTCGATCAAGGTCGGCAAGTTCAAGACCGAGACCGTCGGCATCGCGTACATGCAGAACGTGGGCGTGGGCCGCATGGAAAACGTGGGCGTGGTCTACAACCTCAACGTGGGCGCCATCATGGCCACCGTGGTCGGTAGCACGCAAAACACCACTGTGGGCAGCGACCAGTCCACCACCGTCGGCACCAAATACACCTTGACCGTGGGCGCCGGAGGTGGCGGCAGTGCGGCCGCCGGCGCGGGTGGCCCCAAGAACATCGTCGCCCCGTCGGGTGGTGATTCCGGGGGTGGGTCGGGCGGTTCCAACATCACGATGGATGCCAAAAGCGTGTCTATTTCTGTCGGAAGCAGCAGCTTGGTTCTGAAAGAGGACGGAACCATCACGCTGAACGGCAAAGACATCACTTTCTTTGGCGAGAACAAGATTCTTTCGGTCAGCCCACAGGTCCGCGACAACGATTGAAGGCGTACACACGCGTTCCCGCTGCCTATTTTCAGGAAACTCCATGGCCATTCCCCAACGCAACGCCCTGTCCGAAACACACGGGCAGCCCCTGGTCCGCATCGCCCGGGTCCTGTCTGCCGACACCGCGGGCCGAGTGACCGTGCAGCTCGACGGACAGACGGTCGCCGCAGAAGCCGCGACCCACCTCCCTCCGTTGCTGCCCGGACAGCGTGTGGCGGTGCTGCTGCCTGAGGGCGATGCTCCGCTCATCACGGCGGCATACCCGCTGGCGGCCGGATGTGACGCCCAGATGGCTACGGGCGAGCGCATGGAGGCAGCCATCGGCTTCGACCCGGCAACCGGCACGCTCAACATCCAGGCAAAGCAATTGAATCTGCAAGCCCTCGGTTCGGTGGAAATTCGCTGCGGTGAGGCCGTGCTGCGCTTCACCGCGCAGGGCAACGTTGCGCTGCACGCCCAGGCCATCACGCAGTCCGCCATCGGTCCTTATCAGATCGAAGGCGCATCCATCGACCTGAATTGAGCCGCGCTACACATTCATGCCCTGCCGCGAATCACTCATTACCGAGCTTCTGGAAGACACCGCGCGGGCGCGAAGGCGCCGCCTTCACATCACTGCGGCCATGGACTTTCGCCTGCTCGCGCTGCAAACCGTGGACGACAAGATCGATCGCAACCTGCGCGCGCTGTCGGTCTTCGGCCAGGATGCGATCCAGGCGGCCGAGCAAGCCATTGCAGCGTCTGATCACGCGCCGACCACCGACGCACTGATCCACGTGGCCGCCGCCTGCGCAGTGCAGGCGGCAACGCCGCAAGCCGATGATGAAATGCTGGTGCGATGGTTCGAGCGCTTTGGCGCAGCCCACCGCACCGCATTGCGTGACGCATGGTGGTTCTACCCTCTGGACCGGGCCAGCGCCGCAAGCCATCCGGCACGTGTGGATGCACTGCTGCGCAGCACCCATGAGCCAGCCTGCTTGCTCGGTGTTGAACTGGCGGGCCGATGCGGCATGCAGACGTGCCTTCCTTTGATCGTGCCTATCGCTGCCATGGCAAACGAAGGCCCGTTACTGCGCGCAAGCGAACTGGCTTTGTGCCGCCTGGGACAGCCACCCGAAGATCTCGCGGCGCGCATCCAGCGGCGCGGCATCGGCACGGCCGAGGATCTGCTGCACGCGCTGCGCCTCATCGCAGCGAGCGGCCGTCTGGACCTGGCACAAGCGGAGGGCTATTTGCGATGCGCGAGCATGCCGCACCCCGCATTGCAGCGTCTGGGATGGTGCCTGGCCACCCTTTGCGACCCTGTTCAAGCCCATCAGCAGGCCGACGAGCGCGCGGCCATGGCCCCGGACCTGCGTCTGCAGGTGCTGGCCCTGGCCGGCTTTCCACAAACACTCATCGCTGTGGCCCGCGAAGTGACAGCCCAACCAGGGCCAGCCACTGCACCTCAAATGGACGCATTGACGCTTCTGCTGGGCAACGTACCGATGCAGGTGCGCGCCACCGATGTCTCGCCCGAAGAGCGCGAAAAGGCCCTGCGTCTGCGCGTGCTGCAGGTATTCCGTGACGCGCACATTGCCGTCACCAACGAGGCCAAGACCTGCGCCTGGGAGGCCGGCTTGATGCTGGCCGAGCCCGACCCTGCCCACCATCGTCGCCTCCGTTTCGGCCGCGCCGTGCGGTCCCAGGAAGCCGGTGGAATCGCCCTGCTGCCCCCGGTGCAGCAACTCGGCTCCCTGATGCGGCAGGCGCTCTACATCGAGCAATCGGTACAAGCCCGCCGGCCTGTGGGCGCGAGCCTTTCGGCCTATGCCAGCACGCGCCACCAGATGCACGTGATCGGGCTGTCCGAATGGCTCGGCGAGGCCCACGCCGAAGCCCGTTGAACATGGCCGACCTGTTCAATCTGACCCCGTTCGCCGCAGCCGTGTATCCCCATGTGGACGATCAAGGCCTCACTGCCCGGCTGCTGGTGGTCAAAGGCATCTGGGAACTTGACCGGGCCGACCGTTTGGCCGATGGACCGGGCATGTTGAGCCTGCATGACCGGGCCCTCGCCCTGCCCATCGGTGATCTGGACCTGGAACCCGCGCAGCGCGAAGCGCTCGGTGAACGCGCAGCGCAAGAAATCGACTGGATGCCATCGGACGCCGTGCCGCCCAAGCCCCGCTTCGATCTCATCGTCAGCGGCTATGCCCATGCGGCGGCTGGGAAGGCCGAGCATCGGTTCATGGCCGCCGTAGCACATGGAGCCCAGATCGTGGGCCTCACGCTTTGCGCGCCCCGTTTCTGGCGCAAGACGTTGCTCCAGGGTGGAGGCGGAATGCCCGGCGATTACCTGGCCGCGGTACGCCGAGTCCCCGTGCATCCTTGCTTTGCCTTCGGCGGGGAAAGCCATGGCGGTGAAACGCTCTACAACCCCCAGGGCATGGGCAGCGCGGCAGGGCACAGCGGCGCAGCCATCGAGCGCGTCGCGCTGCCGTGGGTCGAGCATCCCGACCACCCGGTCACCGATCTCACCCGCTATCCCATGGCCGCAGGCTTCGGCCCCTGGCCGGAAAACGCCGCATTCCGCCTGCCCCACATGGGCACGAGAGACCTGCCATGGCAGCGCGAGCGAGCGCCCCGCAGGCCCCAAGACTTTCACCCGCTGTTCCACAACCAGGCCGAACCTCGCTTGCAATGGAGCCGCGCGCCGGCCCCGGGTGACACCATCGCCCTGCACCAGTTCACTCCCGAAGGCCTCACGCGGGTCATCTGGCCCAGTGTTCGCCCCCAGGCCACCGTGGGCCGCCAATCCGCCCTCCCACTGGTGGCGGACACCTGTGTCGTGGCCCCGCAAGAGGGCCGATTCGCCATCGTCTGGCGCGGCCTCCTGCCGCCCTCTGGGGCCATCACCGTGCGCGCCTCCAACGCCTGAGGCGGCCACACCGCAACCCTTTCCCGCCCTGCCCCCGTCCAATGCCCCTCCACAGCCCCCGCCCCGTTCTGAAGATCGAGCACGCCACACTGGTCACCAGCCTGGGAGACGACTGGCTGACCAGCGTGGCGGCCTTCACTGCACGGCGCAAGCACTTCCGTTACGCAGAAGTGGATGGCACCAAGCTGCTGACCGCTCCCGCGCGCGACGTCGCAGGTGAATTGCGAGGCCCCGCACGCCTGCGAGAGCTCCTGCGCGCCGCCTGGAGCCCCATGGCAACCTGGCTCCAGGCGCTGCCGCTCGTCCCGACGCTGTACCTGCTGGCCCTGCCCGACTGGATGGTCACTACCGCCGCCCAGAACAGCGCATCGCCGGCGGCAGGGCAGCCTGATGCCCCTGATCCACTGCAAGGGGCCATCGATGCGTTCGGCGCGCAATGCCGACGTGCCGGGCTGCCCGTGCTGGCCGTGCATGCCTTTTCGGGCGGCGCGGAGACCTGCCATATCGCTCTGGCCCGCACCTTCCGGGCGCTCGGCCACGATCTGCCACCCGCGCAAATCGTCCTCATCGCTGCGGACTCGCTTTGCGACCGGGACATCCTGCTGCGCGACCATCGGGCAGGCCGCATCTACGACCGTGACCACGGCAGCGGCTGGTTGCCAGGCGAGGCGGCCGCCTGCCTGCTCTTGCGACCATCGGCGGGGTTGCAGGCGGTGGGGCGCAAAGCCCTGGCGCTGCACGCGCCCTGCATCAGCGATGCGCCAGTGCCGTCCCCGCGCTGGCCCAGCGACTGGCAGGGCGACGGCCGCGCATTGCAACAGGCCATCGAAGGCGCGCTCGGCGCCGCCGGCCTGCGCAGCGATCAGATGGATCGCCATCTGAGCGACAGCGATGGCAGCCGCTGGCGTCTGGAGGACGAAACCGCAGCCCTGGCCCGCATGGCGGCCATGGCCAACGCGCATTGGAGCGCCGAACCGCTTCAGCCGGCAGAGCTTCTGGGGCAAGTGGGCGCCGCCTGGGGTGCCGTGCAATGGGCGCTCGCACAGGGATTGCACCAACACGGCCTGGCCCACATCGGCCAGGCGCTTTGCACCACGCAAGACATCTCAGGGCGCTGCAGCGCCAGCGCACTGGCATGCGGCGCAAGCGACTGACGACCACCCGACAGCAACACGACATCAAAACGGCACGGCCAGACAATTCAAGGGAAGCACAGCGTGGGCAAGGTCTATATCGACGGTAAAGAAGTGGTGTCGCAAGCGGCGGCCGGCAAGGTGAACAAGCCGGATGACTTCGTCTTCCTGCGCAAAAAGGACAAGCCGGGCACCGCGCCCTACCGCAACGACAGCGGGTCCATCGGCAACCCCGCAGGCTCCACCTTTCACTCGGGCACCGATGTGGCCACGGCCGAGAGCGCGCTCATGAACGGCCAGCACGCACCACAGGTGTCCGACAAGGGCGGAGTGATCACAGAGGTCCGCGACGGACCGGGGATCTTCACCGGCGATTGGGGCAAGCAGGTCTGGATCGAAGCCAAGCAGACGGTGCGCCACCTGACCGAGGTGGGCACCACAGCGATATTTCGCCAGTTTCCGACGCTGGAGAACATTGCCAGGAACGTCAAGGGCATCGCGGGCCAACTCGATGGCCAGTTGGGTGGCGAGATGGCGGACGAGGCCGGCGAAGAGGTCCTGGAGGCTGCCAAGGCTCTCTTCACGATGGACACGCTCAAAGAGCTGGCTATCGACGGCGGCCTGGCCGCCGCTACCGCCGTACTCACAGCCGCCACCCCTGCCACGCTGGGCGGTTCCGGCGCTGGCGCCCTGGCGACAGGGACTGCCACCGCCGCTCGCGTGGGCCAGCGGGTGAATGCGACCGCCCAGACGGCGGGCGCGCTCAAGGAAGAACTGGGCGCCTTGATCGCCGAGCTGTCGCGGCCTGATCTGAGCGCCGAGGAGCAGCGCGCGCTGGCCAAGCGCGGCGTTCGGTTCCTGGCCGGCGGCGGGGCCAACCTGGTTGCCTCGCTGCTGGCCAAACGCAAGATCTCGCGCGAAGCCAAGAAGAAAGAGAACGACAAGGCCAAGGTCGAAACCTCGAAGAAAGAGGCGGACAAGCCCACCCAGTGCCCTTGCGCCAGCAAACAACCGGTCGTGATCGCCACCGGCGAGAAGTCCCTGACGCAGACCGACCTGCGCCTCTCCGGCCCCATCGCTCTGGCCTGGATACGCCAGTACCGCAGCGGCGACGCACGCACCGACGGCTGGTTCGGCCAGGGCTGGAGCCATCCACTGGCCACTGAACTGTGGCTGCAGGCCGACCAATTGCTGTACCACGATGCCCAGGGGCGCGCGGTGCGCCTGCCGCTGCTGGCCGAAGGGCAGGAACACTTCGACGCCTACGAGCAATTCACCGTGCGCCGCACCGGCCCGCACACCTGGCAGCTGGTTCACACCGACGGGCGAACGCACCACTTCGTGCGACAGGCAGCGGGCCAGTGGCGGCTGCCCCTGCAAGCGCTCACCGACCGCAACGGCAACCGCCTTCAACTGCACTTCGAGGCGAGCGACCTCACGGAACGCCCGGCACACGCCGGGAATCAGCGCGATCAGAGCGGCGCCGCCGCCGGATTCGATCCCTTTGGCATACCTCCCAGACCCCGCCGCATCACCGACAGCGCGGGCCGCTGGCTGCAATTGGGGTGGAACCCGCAAGGTCAATTGGAGACGGTCCACGCCGTGCATGCGCATGGCCAGGAAACCCTGCTGGCGCGCTATGACTACGCCCCCGACGCAAAAGACCCGCGCAGTGAGCAAGCCCCGCCCAACCTCGTGGCCCACACCAATGCCGAGGGCCAGGTGCGCCGCTTCGAGTGGAGCCACCATCTGTTGGTGGGCTACACGCTGGCGGGCGGCGCGCGCCACCGCAACGAGTACGACGAGCCCAGCCCCCAAGGCCGCGTCACCCTGTCGCACAACCTGGACAGCGGCGCAGCGCAGCAGTTCACCTACGAGCGGCACCGCACCTGGATGCACGACGCGTTGGGCCGCACCCTCGGGTTTGCCTTCGACGAGCGGCGCGACATCGTGGCCGTGCGCGATGCGCTGGGGCACGTGAGCCGCACGCCCTTCGATGCCAACGGCCACCCCGAGGCGGCCGTGGATGCCCTGGGCCGCGAGACGCGCACCGTGTTCGACCGCCGGGGCAATCTCACGCTGCACCTGGATGCCGCCGGCAACGCCACACGCATCGAGTACGGCGTGCAAGGCGGTGAGCAAGACCGCCCCGTGCGCGTGACCGACGCCCTGGGCCAAACCTGGACCCACGCCTACGACGCGCGCGGCAACCGCATCCGCTCCACCGACCCGCTGGGCCGCACCACCCGCACCGACTACGACAGCCGGGGCCTGCCCGTGGCGGTGACCGATGCCGCCGGGCGCACCCGGCGCCTGCAGTGGGATGCCGCCGCCCAGTTGGTGGCCTACACCGACTGCTCGGGCCACACCAGCCGCTACGCCTACGACGCGCTGGGCCACCTAGCCGCCAGCATCGATGCCCTGGGGCAGGCTACACGCTACGACCACGATGCCCTCGGTCGCCTGCGCGAGGTGGTCGAGCCCACCGGGGCCACCCACCGCTACGAGTGGGGCGGCGAGGGCCAGTTGCTGGCCTATACCGATCCGCTGGCCGGCACCACGCGCTACCGATACCACGGCTCGGGACAGCCGGCCGAGCGCACCGATGCGTGCGGCGGCGTGCTGCGCTACCACTACGACCGCGCCGAGCGGCTGATCGCCCTGGACAACGAGAACCGCGCGCAGACGCGCTTTGCCTACGATGCGGCCGACCGCCTCACCGACGAGATCGGCTTCGATGGCCGCCACCAGCGCTATGGGTACAACGCCGCGGGCGAACTGACCCATGTGGTCGAGGCCGGGGGCAGAATCTTGAAGATTTAGAAAAATATCTCACGCGTCAAATTTTCACCATGGATACGGAGTGACAATTCGCTCATTTGATAGATGCAAATCGAATAAAAAATCCACAGAACGAAAAAGAATCTGCACTCACCTGAGTTATTAATTAAACGGCCCGCTATCGCCATGAAATGACCACGCGACCGACGCCGCGCGGCCATTCCCCCCTCAAGTGAAGTTCAACGACCGCACGTTAGCGCTCGTCCTGACATCGTGGCGCACGCCCATGATCCCGTTCACGCCCCTTATGTCGCTTGCCGACTGTTCATTGGCGTTGATCAGGAAGCGCGCTTCCCGGTAGCCGGGGTCTTTGTGAATCGTGTCGATGTCGCGCTTCGCCTGCTTGGCGCCTTGTGTATCGCCCAGTTTTTCGGACAACTCGCGGTCCGCTTCCAGCAGGTTGCTGGCTTCCACGTGGCTGGGGCCCCATTCCCAGTACAGCTGCGATGTGCCCGTCAGGTCGCGGTGTTCGCGCAACTGGCCGGCGAATTCGCCCAGGATTTTCTTTTCGGTCTGCACGGCTTGGTCGCGGTCGGCACCGTGCCGGGCGGGGAAGAATTTCTTGGCCTTGTCTTCCGCGAAGTTCTCGACATCGGCGGCCAGGTTGTTGACGAAGTCCTTGCTGGTGACCAGTGTCTGGGTGGCGAAGCTCGTGGGAATTTCCTGGTCGTCGTACAGGATGCGGGTGGTGGTGCGCGTTTCGCCGTCCCGCAAGAAATCGACAGCCAGCGAGCCGATGTTGGAGACCGCCAGCGATGTCATGCTGGTCACGACATCTGGCACGGGATTGGACACAGAGGGCACGACCTCGCCCGGGGCGGGCTTCGGGGCGGTAGCGCCGTCGATCAGTCCGCTCAGCGATGCCAGAGCCCCGGTGGCGGTGGCTTTGAACGCTTTCGATTCGGACTCGCGAATCATCTTGAGCGTGCCGGAGGTGTCTTTGTATTCGAGCGTGCCCACGCGTATTTCGCCGGCCGCGCTGACTTGCGGCAGCCCCACCCGCAGGCTGCCGATGGTGGCACCCGCACCTGCCGACGCGCTGCCGGTAAAGCGATGGTCCTTCTGCCGGACCTCGAAGGCACCGATGGAAATGGCGTCGCCGAACTCCTGGTAAGCGCGCTTGACCAGAGAGTTTTTGTCTTCTTGGTTACCGGGCGCCTTGTAGGGGCCCGCCTCGTCAGGCACGCCGATCAGCAGCTTGATCAGCCGCGCTTTTTGCTGAGCCAGGTCTCGGTCAAAGTTCACGCCACCTGACTTGTGGCGCGGGAAGCCGAACACGGCGCCGTCTTGCTCCAGCAGCTCGAAATTGTGGCCCACATCACCGCCGAAGGAAGCAGAAAAAGAGGCCGACCCTTCCTTTCCAAGAGCAAGGCCGAACGAGGCCCCGGCGCCTTCCTGATTGCGGCGCACGGTCGATACGCTCATGCGCAATGAACTGCGGTCCGTGGATACGCCGGACTCGAAGGAAACGATGCGTGTGCGGCCGCCGCCCAAGTCCGCGCGAACCGACAGGGTGCCGCCGGACAAGACGCCCGAGATGACTTCGGTCACGTTGCGGGTAGTGCCCTGGGTGTTGCCGGCGTTGGCCAGCGAAAAGCCAGAGCCCAGTTCTTCGCCGCGGATCATCGAGGCGAGAATTTCTGCCGTTTCGGCACGGCTCCTGCCTTTGATGGGGGTGTTGGGCGGAACGCGGACCTCCTGATTTGCCACCCGGTCAAACGCGGTCGAAAACGATTTCCAGTCCGGCTGGCCTTCCTGGCGGGCAAAGGTTCGCATTTCCTGCACCGTCTCGGCGTCGGTGGGGCCTCCGGCATCGCCGGCCCAAGCCAGGAGCCGAGCGGGGGTCAGCGGAACGTTTTGATCGGTGAGCGCGGCGGTCAGCAGTTCCTGCACCTGATCGGCGACCGCCGAATCGCTCGATGAAGACTCGGGCAATTGAATGGCGGCGAGTACGGCCGTGCGCACTTGCGCGATCGCGCTTTCCGAGAGGTTGTCGCCCCGCGCCAAGCGCGGCAGCAGCAGCGCTTCCGCCTTGGCGCGCTGAAGGATCTCGGACCGCACCATGTTGCGCAGCAGCGTTCCGCCGGCACCGTGGTCGTCCAGCAGCGCCTGGCCATCCACCGCGTTCTGTGCTGTGGGCAACGCGACGTCGCCGGCACCGGCACCGGCACCGCCACGGGCTTTGAGGGTGGACTCCAGCACCTCCACCATGTCTTTCATGGCACGGCCTTCGTGGATGCCACCGATGTGCGACAGCTCGAAGCCCATGTTCTGGCCGCGCGAGGACACGATGGCGTCATAGCCGTAGAACGGGCTTTTGCCATGGTGCAGCGTGCCGTAGCGCAGCGTATCGGCGATGCGCTGAAAGCCGGTGGACGATGCCATGGCACGGTTCAAATGCATGCCCATGGTTTTGGAGGCGCGCGATTCGACCTTCTGGAATTCGCTTTTGGTGCCATCGGGGTTGCGCGCCTTGTCGGTCACCATGCCGCCGCGCGCCATCTGCACGGCGAAGCGGCATCCATGGATCTCGGTGATCGTGGGGTCGAGCTCGTCGCGCACGGCCAGCAGCGCTTTTTCTGCCAAGGTGAGCGAGGAACCGTTGGCGATCGGGGCTCCCGCGCGGCCTGGCCAGCCATTCGGCGTGGCCCGCACGGCGTCGCGCAGCTTGCCGTGGGCGAACATGCTGCTCGGGTCCAACGCTGGGGCATTTCGACCGGCAGCGCGCGCCACCTCGGCCGCAGCGCGCAGGTAAGCGCGCATCGGGCCACGCTGCGCGGCCGTCAAGGCGGGCGCACCATCGGCTGAGCCATCGGGCTTGGCGGTGACCTTGCTCAACAGGTCCAGCCCCTTGCCGCCCTTGATGCCTTCGATTTCGGCTGCGAATTTCCAGGCCAGTTGCACGTCGGCAGTGATCTCCCCCGCCGCGCGGGGCGTGAGCAAGTCGTCCATCAGCCGGACTTGCGGCAAGGCCTGCAGAATCCGCTCGGCCTGCGCTGTGTCCTTGTTGTGGCTGGCCAGTGCCTTGACCAGAACGGTGGCCTCTCCCGCCGACATGCCGGTGGCCTCTTTGAGTTGCATCACGCTGGCCAACAAAGCCGCCTTGCGGTTCGCAGGACCGTCGAAGTGGTTCGTGATGGCGCGATTGATCGTCGAGTCCTTCTTGAGACTCTGCAGCGCCGCTCCCTCCTGAGGCATCGTGCGGCCGACACGCGGGGCCGCGTTCAGCAGCGTCTTGGGCACCTTGGGAGGCGCCACACCTTCCTGGCCGACAAAGCTGCCCATCTTCGGCTTGGCCGACGACACCTTGCTCTGGAAGGGATTCCATACCGGCGATACGGTGGTGCTCGAGAAGCCGAAGCCGTTCTTGAAGGCGCCTTCCTTGATGTCCTCGGTGACCTTCTTCAGCTTGGACAGGGCACTCTGGCGCCGCGTGTCCTGGCCTGGTGTCGCTTGAACCGAGGGGTCCGCGGTGGTGGACGACGCGATGGAACTCTGGCGGCTGTGCACGTTGTTGCCGTCATCGCCACCATTACCGCTCCCCCCTGCAGGCCGCTCGACCATCTCAGTGCCCAGATCGACGACGTCGAACGGGGTGTCCTCATCAAGGTCTTCGACATCGCTACCGCCATTGCTGGCAATGTGCTGCTGGGCAGGCTCCATCTCGATACCGAGATCGACCACGGCGAAGGGAAGATCCTCATCCAGGTCTTGGACGCCATCTCCAGCGTTTGTCGCAAGGCGCTCATGCTGCGGCTCAATTTCTGAATCGAGTTTGACCGCATCAGAGGTGCGCGCCTTCGGGTCGTCCATGCCAAGCTTCGACGCATGGTTCGTCGGGTCCGAGGCTTCATCCGAACCCGATCTGAAAAGCTCTTGCAAGGAAGGTCTGCGAAGTGCTTCCGCGTTGGAACTGCCCGCCTTGGACCCACTTCCGCCAGCATTGCCGGAGGGTTTAGGGGATTGCAATGCCTCCGACTTGACGGAAGGCTTGGGCGACGGAGGCGCTTCTGGTTTCGATGATTTGATGCCCACTGCCTTTTTCAGATTGCTGGCAACCTTCGCCTTGAAAGATTTATGGGACTTTTTCGGCTGGCCCTGCAATCCTGCGTCGTCGGGTTCTCCCGATGCGTTGCTTCCCGATTGGCTTGCTCTTCGTGACTGCGGCATTCCACCGGAGTCCAGGTGCTTGCTGGAACTGCGCTGTTCTCGTGGCTGTTCGGGTCCAGGCCGGTGTTGACCGGCATCCACGTCAGAGGGCCGCACGCCGCACAAATTGGGAAATCGCATCGCATCGCTCCAAAAAATCATTGGGCCTGGGCGATGGGCGCACCGCACCCATCGCCACCAGCCGTTTTCCGTTACCTACCAACCATCCATCAAGCCGTGGCCGCTGCGGCCTTCAGGTCTTTCAGCGTCTGCGCCGTGACCGGATCACCATCGACGTTGGTGATGTGGGTTTCCATGAACTGCTTGGTCAGCACGTTCTGTTCGAACTCGCGCACGTTCTTGCGCGATGCCACGAACACGCGGTCATAGGTGCCGTTGAGCACGTTGTGCTTGGCTTCGGTGCTCATGCCCTGGAACAGCCCGTCGTCGTACATCTTCTTGGTGGCTTCCCAGGTGCCGGTTTCCTTGGGGGCCAGCGTGTCGGAGCCGAAGCAGATGCGATGGCTGTGGTCCTGGATGAAGCCGCGCCAGGCCACCAGCGACTGATCGTCCTTGCCGATCTGCTTGGCCACTTCGCTCCAGGAAATGTCCAGGTTCAGGTTGGGGCAGTCATCCAGCAATTTCTTCAACGCCTCGATGTGGCCTTCGCCCTGCTGCACGAAACGGCCCAGGCCGCCGCCGTGCGCCCAGACGATCTGCGTGTCCTTGACGCGCGGGTCTGTGAACATCTTGCGCAAGCCTTCCAGGTTCGCGGGTGGGCGGGCTTCCGTGGATTTGCCTTTGCCGTTGAACTCTTCCACCTGGTCGTGCAGGTTGTCGATGTCGCAGTGCAGCACCACGGGCGTGCCGACGACCCCGGCGACTTCCAGCAGCTTGGTCAGCGGTTCCATGCGGCCCGTCTTCGTGCTGGCCTGCAGCCGGCCGCCGGCAAACATGTCTTCCACGAGTTCCTTGTGCACGGTGATTTCGCCGATGCCGGTGAACGTACCCTTGGTCTTGTACAGCTCGTGCAGCAGGCGGTCGCTGACACGCGGGTCGCCCAGGTGCAGGCCGGTGATCATCGGGTCCAGGCGGCTGCGCTGCGCCTCGCTCATGCCGGAATTCTTGATGGCCGTGGCGATGTCGGTGTTCACGGCCGTATCCACGTACAGGATGGACGCGTTGACGATTTCCTTGATGAGGTCGGGGCTCTTGCGGAAGTCGTCGATGTCCAGCTTGGGACGGCTGGCCGAGTTTTCGCGTGCGGGGTCGGCCAGCACGCGGTCTTCGATGGACTTGGGCACGTAATAGAACTCGAGCGGGCCGCAATGGTGCGCATGTTCGCTGCCACCGAGTTGGTCGGAAATCTCGTGCGGGTTGAGAACCGTGGTGGCACCGCCCGCGCCGGGCAGTTCGGCCTGCAGCAACGAGGTGGGAATGGGCATCAGCGTGGTGTTGCGCACGCCGATGTCGTCCATCATCTTCAGCAACTGCTGCGGGTTCAGGCCGCGCTGCACGTAATTGGTGGGATGCATGTGGCTGTCGCTGTGCGCATCCAGGCCGCTCGACATGGCATAGGTCGCCACTTCGAAGTGGTTGCCCGTCGTGATGGGTTCGCCGGTTTTCGCGTTATGCAGCACGGCTGCGCTGTGGCGCTTGGCAACGAGCGAATCGGGGCGCACGCTGCCATCGCTGAACCGCTGAGGCTGTGCGACCGTCAGGGTGTTGCTGCGCGGGGGAACGGAAGCCGACTTGGCCGAGCCCCCGAACATGGAACGCAGGCCGTCGAGCAGCCCGTTGGAACCCGGCTTGGAAGAGGTCTGCGTCGAAGGGCCCGCATCGCTTTTGGCTTCAGGTTTGAGCAAAGGCGTGGTAACCGAGGCAGACGCAGATGATTTGACAGAGGTGGTCATAAATATCTTTCAGTGGTTAGTAAAGACTTTTTGAGTCTGATTAATTCTTGACCACCACCTCGCGCCGCCGACTTTTCAAGCGAACCAAGCACCATGGAAGCGAAATTCGTTTCGCTTTTGTGAAACTCCTTGATTAATGACTTCTATTGGACAACCAAGGAAAAAGCCGATCACTTCAGGACAGTGATCGGCTTATCCGGAGAATGCTCAGATTAATCTGATATTAATTGGAAGAATTGAAATAACAGAGATTGCAATTTATCTCTGCAGTTCAAATTCATCATTTTCAGACACCATGGGCACATAGAGCCTCACCCAGGTTTTGTCGTTGGAAACCATCTTCCAACTGTGCCCTTCGCCCTCGGTGTCCTCAGCAAGCAGCACCGTTCCAGGCGCCAGGCGGAACGTGGAGCCATCTCCCACGCGGAACTCCAACTCGCCCTGCAGCGGAATGACGTATTGCCGGCGGGGAGCCGGATGGGTGTTCTGCTCCCACGCTTCCACCGACTGGCTCAGCCAGAACTGCTGGCTCTGGATCTTGTGCAGTGATGGCACGGTACCGCGCACGAACGCAGCGCGGTGGTCGGGCGTGTTGTAGAGCTTGATGGCCGGAACGCGCGGCGCCTCGTCAGCCGCCCCGGCAAACGACGCCGTGCCCACCGCCAACAACGCAGCCGCCAATGCGCTGCGTGCAATCGACTTCTGCCGATGAATCAACGAATTCATGAAACTTCCCCTTGATTGCCAACCTACCCACACGCATGGCGACACTGAACCCGCCTTGCCCAAGCCAGTGCTTGGCGATTGAAAACCGGCAAGCGTGTGGTGCGCCAAGAAAAAAGGCCGGCCCTGCGCAACGTGTACGCGGGAACCGGCCTTGCACCCATGGCTCAGGGGCCATGGGTCGCGGTAAGGCTTACTGCTTGACCGCTTCGATCTGCGCCACGATGCGCACGTTCTTGGGGAAGCCGTACTGCACGCCGTAGTCAGCGCCGAACTGGGTGCGGTCGATGGTGGTCTCGAAGTCGCCGCCGCACACTTCACGCTTGAGCATGGGGCTTTGGTAGCAAGCGAACTGGTTGGCCTTGAAGGTGGCGGGCTGGGTCTTGCCCTTGATGGTCAGGTCGCCGGCCACGGACACCAGCTTGTCGCCTTCGAACGTGAACTTGTCGCCCACGAACTTTGCCGTGGGGTACTTGGCGGCGTCGAAGATGTCGGTGCCTTGCAGGTGCTTGTCGAACGGTGCCACGCCGGTGTTGATCGAGGTAATGTCGATCGTCAGCTCGACCTTGCCGGTCTTGGCGGTCTTGTCCAGTTGCACGGTGCCTTCCTTCTTGTCGAAGCGGCCGCGGTTCACGCTGGCGCCGAAGTGGCTGATCTCGAACGTGGCGAAGGTGTGGGTCGGGTCCACGGCATACGTGGCGGTCTGGGCCTGCACGGCGCCGGCGGCCAGGGTTGCAGCCACGGCGGCGAGGGCGAAGAGGGATTTGCGCATGTCGGTATCTCCGGTTGAAAAATCAAAAAACGTTGGCGGGAAGGGATGAAAAACTAGAAAACGGGAGCACGAAACTCGGGGGGGGCGCCTCGAACAGGTGGCAGCGCCGGGGAGCATCACAGCGGCATCAGAGCTTGCCCACGCCGGTCAGCGCGAGCTTGAACTTCACCTGAACATCGTCGGCCACCATGGACGTATCGGCCCATTCGTTCTCGCCGATCTTGAAGGCCAGGCGCTTGATGGCGAAGGTGCCGGTGGCCGTGGTGTTGGCACCGCTCTGGACCAGGGTGACGGGGACGGTGACGTCCTGCGTGGCGCCCTTGATGTTCAGCTTGCCCGCCACTTCGTACTTGCCGGCGCTGACCGCCTTGATGGCGGTGGACTGGAAGGTGGCCTGCGGGAACTTGGGCACGTTGAACCACGTGGCCTTGGGCAGTTCGGCGTCGGACTCCTTCACCCCCAGGGTGGCGCTGCCGGTGTCGACCGTGAAGGCGATCTTGCTGGTGGCGAGCTTGGCAGGGTCGAACGCGACCTGGGCGTCGAACTTCTTGAACTTGCCTTCGACCGGCACGCCCATCTGCTTGCTCACGAAGGTGATTTCGCTTTGCTCGGGCACGAGCTTTTGCTGGGCGAATGCGGGGGCACCGGCCAGCAGCGCGGTGGATGCCAGCGCGAGGCCAGCCAGCGTCATCGAATATTTCATGGACAGGTACTCCGTCAGTCGAAAAAACCAAAAATCAAAATCAAGAAGAACCGCAGCGCCCGTGCGCCTGCGAAACGACCTTCAGCCCCGGCCCGGCAGCATGCGCGACAGCAGACCGTCGCGGTCGATGAACTGGTGCTTGACCACGGCCGCCACGTGCAGCACGACCAGTGCCGCCAGCGCATAGGCCGTGATCTCATGCCAGGGCTTGATGGCCTCGGCCAGCTCGGGGCTCACGGGAACGAAACTGGGCAGCGGCACCAGGCCGAGAAACACGATGGGAAACCCGGCCGCCGAGCTGTAAGCCCAGCCGACGAGCGGGACGATGAAGAAGAGCGCGTACATCAAATGGTGCGTGCCATGGTGGGCCAGGTGCTGCCACCGGGGCATGGCGGCCTGCATGGCTGCAGGCAACGCAGGCGGGCGGTGGGTGAGGCGCCAGACCAGGCGCAAGGCCGACAGCGCGAGGATCGTGACACCCGCCCACTTGTGCCAGTTGTAGAGCTTCAGCCGCTGGGGCGAGAAAGGCAGCCCCGTCATGTACCAGCCCACCGAGAAAATGCCCACGAGCGCCAAGCCCAGGATCCAGTGCAGGGCAATGGCCGTGATCCCGTAGCGGGACGATCGTGGCGAGGAAGGCGTCATGGTCTTGAATGGGGTTTCGTGAGGTGGAATGTTGCGCCGCAACACTCAGGCATGGCCGCAGTGTAGAGAGCCTTCGATGCGCCAAGTTTCAATGGAATTGATGCAATGGTTCAAAAAATATGAATGCTCAATGGGTGCCACGGCCGCCGCCGGCTCTGCACCGCAGTGCAATCAAAGCCGGTGGATGAGCGCGAAGACTAACCTTTCGCGCGGCCCTTCGCCAACCCTTGGATTTCTGCCGCAGGGTGACTTTTCTGCCCTCCGCGCTGAAATCAGAAAGCCGGATGGCCGGTACGCATCTCACCATCCTTCACCCAGCCTCACCAACCTTCCCCCAGCTTGATAAAAAAATAGCCGCCAGCGCCCTATTCACAAGCGCTGGCAGCTATCGATTCAGGAGCAATTCCGCGACACCTTGCCGAAAAATCGCTCCGAGGCGTGGCACATCGCTCCTCGCCCCCTCCCCTTCTCGTTGTCTTCCTGTTGCTTACTTGGCGTCCTGGATGTCCGCGATGGTTTTACCGGCCGCGTGGTAACTGCCTGCGGCGGCCCGAAGCGCGATGGTGCCCGCGCGGTGTGCGGTGACCTGCATTTCCATCTTCATGGCTTCCATGACGGCGATCACGTCGCCCTTGGCCACGGTGTCGCCTTCGGCCACTTTCCAGGTCTGCAGCGTGCCGGCGATCGGGGCGGCCACGGCGTTAGGGTCTTCAGCGGCCTTGTCGGCCGCACCGGCACCGGCGGGAGCACCGCCCGGTGCCGATTGCAGGCCGCGCAGCAGCTCGGGCGGCAGGCCCAGGGACACGCGGCGCCCGTCGATCTCCATCGCGGTGCGGACCAGGGTGGTGTCGGCCACGGGCTCGGCGCGCAGGGCAGCAGCCAGGTCGGGGGCGAAGTCGGTCTCGATCCAGCGGGTGTGGACCTTGAAGCCCTCGTCGCCCACGAAGTCCGGATGGCCGATCACCGCGCGGTGGAACGGCAGCACCGAGGCCACGCCTTCGATCTTGAACTCGCTCAGCGCACGCTTGGCGCGGGCGATCGCCTGCTCGCGCGTGGCGCCGGTCACGATGAGCTTGGCCATCAGCGAGTCGAACGTGCCCGGCACGACCGAGCCGGACTGCACGCCGCTGTCCACGCGCACGCCGGGGCCGGAGGGCGGGGCGAAGTGGTGCACCGGGCCGGGCGTGGGCAGAAAGCCCCGGCCCACGTCTTCGGCGTTGATGCGGAATTCGATGGAATGGCCCAGCGGCTTGGGCGTTTCGGTGACGGTGAGCGCGTGGCCATCGGCGATGCGCAGCTGCTCCAGCACCAGATCGATGCCGGTGGTCTGCTCGGTCACCGGGTGCTCGACCTGCAGGCGCGTGTTCACTTCCAGGAACGAGATGGTGCCGTTGCCGCTGAGCAG
>Ga0308157_10003334_pt1 | contig 23643 bp, 29 predicted proteins | sample PhyBR1_FD_201035 | JGI IMG/M metagenome (GOLD analysis project Ga0308157, IMG submission 201035) | Phyllosphere microbial communities from UC Gill Tract Community Farm, Albany, California, United States - DLSLB.R1 | ecosystem: Host-associated > Plants > Phyllosphere > Unclassified | place: USA...
CTGGATTTCAGGAAGGAGCTTTTCCGTCGCTGCACGCCCTAGGCTGATCGTCTCCGCAGCTCGGTGAAACTCGAAGAGGCCAATCTCAGCAAGCCGGGGCGAGATCATCAGGTCCGGCGGATCGCCAGCCAGCCTGGATCGGGCGATCCGGTCCTGAGCGATATTGAAGGCATCGGTCAGGATCGAAGCAGGACGCCTGACGCGGATCGCTGGCCGCGCGTGGAGCGCCTCGGACATCCGGCGCCTTGTCTGCAGCCTTGACCACCAGCTTGTCGCCATCGGGACGGGCGACTGCGAAGTGCGATCGCATCCATGAGCTGGGATGACTGTTCCCCGTGACCGTGGATCGCCATTCAGATTGACGCAGATTACGACGTCCGCTCCCAAGGCCCGCGCAAGCGTGACCGGGATCGGGTTCACCAGCGCACCGTCCATCAACACGCGCCCACCTGAGACAATCGGCTCAAAGATGCCAGGGAGTGCGTAGGAGGCCCGGATCGCGTCGACCAGTGAGCCCTGCGTCAGCCAGACCTCGTGCCCCGTCGCGATCTCCGTCGAGACCGCAGCGAAGCGCAGCTTCAGCTCACCGATTGTGAGAGGCCCGAGATCGCGCTCCAGCAGCAGACGCAGTCGCTCGCCCCCGATGAGGCCTGCGCCGGCCAGCTGAAAATCGAGCAGGCCGAGGATGCGCCGCTTCGTAAGAGAGCGGGCGAAAGCCTCGACCTCGTCGAGCTTTCCCGCTGCATGGCAGCCTCCGACAACGGCCCCAACGGAGCAGCCGGCGATGATATTGGGGACGACGCCCGCCTCCAGGAGCGCCTGCAGAACGCCGATATGCGCCCAGCCCCGCGCAGCACCCGAACCAAGAGCCAGACCGAGTTTCAGGGAGTCATGACCCTGCGCAAGGTCAGTGACGAAGTCCGGTGGCAGGACCGGAGGCGCAACATCGTCGCCAAGGCGTTCTTCGTCCATGTTCCAACCTGGAATGCCAGCCACGAGGACTGAGAGTAACGCACTGCCAAGCTGGTCCGCTCCACATCCCTGAACAAGCTTAAGCAGCCTGATCGAGGCGGATTGTCGAACACACCACATGCGTTGAGCGGGAGCTCTGCCGGACGACGTAGTTGCAGTGCGGCCCCTCCTGCGCAGACACAGCTTGGCGACAGACTTCAACGGGCCCGAGCGCCGGAGGCAGCGTTGGGTCTACGTGAGTGCGAAGTCCTAGACGATCCGGACCAGTGCCTTGGGAGTGCCTTCTGGGCTCAAGACGAGCCCTGCCGGATCCTTGGGTTCCCGTCCTTGGTCAGCGAGAGGCCCCACGCGCAGTGAGAAGACACCGTGAGCAGGGTGCGGCGACCCAGGAGATTGTGCGCAACGTCTCGCAGGCGGCGGGCACGAGCGAGGTGACGGGCAATATCGCTGGCGTCGCACAGGCGTCGGAGGAGACGGGTGCGGCAGCCTCTCAGGTTCTCTCCTCGGCCTCCGAGCTGTCGCGCCAGTCGGAGCATCTGCGCTCTGAAGTGGCTCGCTTCCTCGCCACCGTGCGCGCCGCCTGATCCGCCCGAGAACAAGGACGGAGAGACAACGAGCGTGGGGCCGCTGATCGCGGCCTCACGCCTGTTTCCCCAGATCCAGGCGCTTCGGTCATGATGTCCTCCTTATAGCGTGACGGTCCGTCGATGTGCGCCGGCCGTGACCTTGAAGTCAGACGAGCCGTGAGCCGCCGTCGATGTGCAGGGTCTCGCCGTTCATGAAGCCGTTGCTCATCAGAAACACGACAGCCGCGGCTGCCTCGTCGGCGGTGCCCAGGCGGCGGGTCGGCAGCTTTTCGGTCAATGCGGCGACATAGGCGTCGCGGTGAGCACCCAGCGTCCGAGCCAGAAGGGGCGTGTCGATCGTGCCGGGCGAGAGCGTGTTCACCCGCACCGGCGCCAATTCGAGCGCGAGGCCGCGGGCGAACGCCTCCATGGCGGCGGACGCCGCCGCGAGCACAGCGGTGCCCTGCGCCGTAGGGCGATCCGCTAGGGCGCCGGAGATGAAGGTGATGGACCCGTCAAGCGCGATCCGGTCGCCGAGGGCGCGCAGCGTGTGCACCGCAGCCCAGATCCGTTCGTCGAAGGCGCGCTTCAGGTAGCCGACCCCAGCCTCCAGGATCTTGCCGGCCACGAAGGTGCCGGCGAGCAGCACGAGGTGGTCGACCTTCGGTATATCGGCGAGCGCCGCCACGATGGTCTCAGGCCGGGTCACGTCCGCGGCGCGCCAGCCGGCGAAGCCGTTCTCGGCCGCGACCCGCTCGGCGCCTTCAGCGTTGAAGCCGATCACGATGACCCTGGCGCTGGCGGCCTTGGCCTGCTGGGCAGCCGCGAGGCCGATGCCCGAGGTGCCGCCGAAGATGACCACGGTGCGATCCTGAAGGGTGCTGCTCATGATGATGATCCTTCTCGTTGGCGCTGATGCTGCGCCGATGAGAGGGAGGATGACCCTTGGCCTGCATCTTGATAATCTGGCCGAAGTTCGTTTCACTCATGTCGTCATGGAACAGATTGGCCTCGACCGCCTCACCGGCATCATTGCCTTTGCCCGTTCCGCCTCGCTCGGTAGCTACACGGCCGCCGCGCATTCGCTCGGCATCTCGCCCTCAGCAGTGAGCAAGAGCGTGCAACGGCTGGAGCAGCGGCTCGGCCTGAGCCTGTTCACCCGCACCACGCGCTCACTGACGTTAACCTCGGAGGGCCGCGATCTGCACGAAAGAGCGCTGCGCCTTCTGCACGAGGCCGAAGCGATCGAGCAGGCCGCCGTCGCAGCGCGTTCGGAGCCGGCCGGCACCCTGAAGGTCACGGCGCCGTTCCCCATCGGCGTGCACGTGCTTGCCCCGACTCTGCCGCGGTTCCGCGAACGCTACCCGAAGGTATCGATCGATCTGCGCCTGGGCGACCGCTTCGCGGACCTGATCGAGGAGGGCATCGACGTCGCCATCCGTGTGGGCGAACTCGCCGACTCGCGGCTGATTACCCGCCGCCTCGCGCCGCACTGGCTCTGCACCTTTGCCTCACCGGCCTACCTTGAGCGACGCGGCACGCCGCAACACCCGGACGACCTGATCCACCACGAATGCGTGAACTTCCGCTTTCAGAGCACGGGCCAGGCTCTGCGCTGGCCTTTTCGTATCGGGGAACGCACAGTCGAGATCACGCCGCAGGCCGGCATCACCACCGACTTCAGCGATGCGGTCGCCGCTATCGTAGTGGCCGGCGGCGGCATTGGCATCTCACCAACCTACGTCGCGGCCCCATACGTCGCGCGCGGCGTGCTGGTGCCGGTTCTGCGTGAGTATGCGGTTGAGCGCTCTGCCATCGTGGCGTTGTGGCCGGAGAGCCGACGCAGCAGCCCCAACGTGAAAGCCTTATTGGCCTTTCTTGAAGAAGTCTTTCCGGCAGCGTCCCACTGGGACACGATGGTCGTTGAAGGAACTCGGTGAAGCCCCCGGTTTATGAGAGCGAGGTCTCAGGTGCGGGAGATCGAGTTGGTCTGACGGCAGGGTGACCGGCTTTAGAGTGGGCACAATCTCGGACTACGGCAGCGACGGCAACTACGACTTCCGCAAATATGCGAGTCGCACCGCGCCGCAGGTTGAGCGGTCGCATAGGCAAGCCTCGCGGCCAAGCTTATGACGGGCGCATGTTCCCGAACGAGATTACGGCCATCGCGCTTGCTACCGCGCTCGGCGCGCTTGCAATTATCATCCTGGCGCGACCGAACCGACGTCCTGCCACTTCCCGCCGCCCTGAACCGCAGTCGAGCGGGAGAGGGCGCGTCGCGATGCTGGAATTGCGCGCATGCCTGCGCAACAAGGTCGGCTGAGATGAGGGATGCGGCAGACCGACTGTCGCGACAGGCGAGCAAGGCTCTCCCTGCCATCTCGGCAGCCGGTCCTCGATCTTCAAAACCGCCATCAGGGCTGCGGGTTCAGCGCTCGCGATGTGGTGGAATACGGATCTGACTGCATAGCGCTGCTGGTCGAGCCGGCGCTCTGAGCAGTGATGGGAGGAAGCTCGACATCGGCGATGGCGATTGCCGCCGCGACAGCGCCAAGGAAGCCTGTGCCTAGCACGAGGGCCAAGGCCTCTGATGTTGAGAGATGCATCCAGGAAAAGCACCAGATGCCCGAGTTGTGCCGTCACGAGGCGAGGGCAATGCTAACAAGCGCAAACGCCGTAATAAGCAGCCCGGCCGCTAAGAGCAGGTTGAGGAGCCATGAGAGGCGCATGGGGCGGAAACTAGGTCCCTTTGTGGTTGGTGTCGTGTGCAGCGGCGTGACAAACTGACCTCCGGAAGTGCGCCGCTCAGGCGGCGGTGCCGATCGCGATGCGACGCGCCTCCTTCGATATACAGCCGGACACAGAACGCTGCTGCGGATCGGTGGTGAAGTAACAGTAGGCAACTGCTAAGCCGTTGGCCTCCTCGAAGCACAACGCCTCCTCCAGTTCGACAGCAGTTCAGAGCGCAGGGAAACGGTTGGAGGTAGGCTCGGGCATGCTGGGGATCTTGGGCAAGGCGAACTGCGCGCTGGGGATCATCAGCTCCGCGATAACTACCTTTTAACACCTCTTGCCGGCACTCTTAGGCAAGCCGCACAACTGAAGCGCAGCGGCCGCGAGGGCGTCGATGTTTCTGATCATGTTCGCGGCGGTCATAGCTGGCCTTCTGACGATGTCCGTCACGGCCCCGACCAGCCTGCTTCTGGCCCTCATGGCTGGACCGATCGCCGGCAGCACTACCGGTCTTTGCGCGGCTCTCTTCCTGGCATGGTATCGCGGCTCCGAGTGGAAGAGTGACGACGACATTGATCAGCAGACCGACGCAATGGTTAGCGCCCTCCGCTCCCTTACTGAGCAAGGTCGTGCCGTAGATGGTGCTCCGGCTATCCGCACAGTCAAGCCCTCGCAGGCTGCCTAACAAGCAAGCGCTGGAACCGGGAACGATCCGGCCCGAAGTAAGGGGCTGACTATACCGGCAAGGGAAGGTCGCCGCCGCCTCGCCTTCAAGAAGGGCAACGTGTCGTAGATGCAGAAGCAAGCTGCCAACTACGTTTGCGTGCAGTTCAAGAGCCAGCCTCTACGCTCCCAGAAGCCGACCTACTTCCACACACACAGTGCCACCAGCTTCGGCGCCCTCAGTCTTGCCACGCCTGACCATGCAGAGATCGAGGCGTCCGGCCTCATACCTCATCAGGACCAGCCGGGCTGACGGATCGGCGCGGATTTCGACCGCAACATGCTCAAGGTCATGGATTGCAAGAGCATCTTGAAGCTCAGGAGCGATGACGGTGCTCCTGAGGAACTGGCAGTCCACTGTAAGGATGGCTCGGGTTCCCGAAAGCTGTAGCTGGAACGGAGCGAGAGATGCCGCCGTCCGAGATCGACCTCATCCGGGCCCGCCTCGCCGCGCACCCAAGGCCGGCCGACCTCGTGGCGCGGCGCGCGGATCGATGGTTTCGGGGCAGGCTACCTGCTGCCGCCGGACGTGGTGGTCGAACCGGTCGATGCTTACGGCGTGCCCGCCGAGTGGACGAGCACGCCTACGGCCAGCGGCGGCCGTGTCGTGCTGTTCCTGCACGGCGGCGGCTATGTCTCCGGCTCTCTGACAAGTCACCGCCACATGGTCGCACAGGCCGGGCGCGAGGCCGGAGCGCGCACCCTCGCACTCAACTACCGTCTCGCACCCGAGCACCCGTTTCCGGCCGCCCTTGAGGATGCCCTGGCCGGATATCGGTTCCTTCTCGATGCGGGCGTCGCACCCGCAAAGATCGCGCTCGCGGGGGAGAGCGCGGGAGGCGGTCTCGCGCTTGCGACGGCTCTATCGCTGCGGGAGGCGAGGCTTCCGCAGCCGGGCTGCCTCTGGCTCAGCTCACCCTGGACCGATCTCGCCCTGACCGGTGCCAGTCTGGAGTCCAAGGCCGCGGTCGACCCGCTGCTCAGCCGGACCTATCTCAAGGAATTGGCTGACCTCTACCTGAACGGCGCCGATCCGCGAGGGGCGCTCGTCTCACCGATTTACGCCGACCTGGCCGGATTGCCGCCGATGCTGATCCAGGTCGGCTCGGCCGAAACCCTCCTCGACGACTCGGTCCGACTGGCAGCCGGCGCGGGAGATGCGGACGTCTGCGTGCAGCTCGAGATCTGGCCGCATATGATCCATGCTTGGCATCTATTCTATCAGGAGGTCGCGGATGGGTGGCGCTCGCTGGCGGCGGCGGGTGCCTTCATCAGAGCCCATCTCGATCGCGGTTGAGCGTGCCCGGTGTCGGATCGCGCTCGATGCGAGAGCCGGATCCCACTGGAGCGCTTCACGCCGGCGCCTCCAAGCCTCCGTTCCGACGCGCATTCTCCTGCCGGACCGCCCCCTAGATCGGAACGCGCCCGCTTCGGACATCGGCAGAACAGCTATTCGCCCTGCACCTGTCGCTGATCGCGCTCCAACTGCTGTAGCAACTCCGCCAAGCGCGGATCGAGCACCTCGTCGAGCACAGGCTCATACAACGCCTCCAGCTGCCGCCCGAGCCGCAGCCGCGTGCGGGCGTCGAGGATCGGGCTGTGTTCGACCGCGTGAATCGGCGATGGGGGCACCTCGGTGTTGGCGTTCATGGGAGACGGGCGCTCGATGTTCACAGGGGACGGCCGCAGGAGACCTTCTGGTCAACCAAACGCCTGATCTGCGGTTTGGCCCAATAACGGCTCGTGTAGGCCTTCGATTCGGGAGTCGAGCGGACGTGCGATCGACGGCGGCGCTCAGCACGCCGGGCAAGCCGTGCTGGTCAGGGACCGGCCTGTTCCTGCGCCTCCTCACCCGCCGGCTTGCCATTCTCTCGAGCGCGGTGGAGAACGAAAATTGCGATCACTATGGTCAGGATCAGGCCGGCCAGAACCGCAAGTTCGATCATCAATGCCTGAAACAATGCTTGTTTTTCCCGGCGACCAATCCTTGGCGTGGGGGATCTCCGAGGATTGCAGGGTGATCACGAGGACCCGCCGGAGCGCGGCAGGACATCTCTTAGGACGCCGAGAATGACCGCCCTATTGCGGGCTGCGGCCGGGGCGAACAGAGCCTCGTCGGCGGCAATCTCGCTGTTCAAGATGCATCTCCCGCAATCCTGCCAGGGTCGGCGGAGCGGTAGGACGACCCGTCCACGCTTCCCTCTCTGCACCGTAGGCGTATACGCACGGGACGTTTCCGTGCGGCGAATTCGGACCGAGCGGCTTCCCATGTCCCGGAGCCGGACAGAGCGAAGTCCTAGAAAAGCTGCCCACCCCGGCAAGAAAGTGCCTTCTGCGCCCACGAGCTTCGCCGAGCTATCCTTGGCGCATCGAAGGCACTTCATCGGGTCGGAGAAGCTACGAGCGGCGCGGGCTGCAATAGGATCAGTTGAAGAGCGACCTGGCCACCGGCGTGCCTGTGGCGGAGCCCGAAACCCATTAGGATCACAGCGGCGGCGACGGCGGGATAGATGATGATGCCGCCGTGGATGCGGACGGGCCGATCTGGGCCGCACGCTTTGAGGTAGCCTGCCTTGAAGCTTACATGGAATGGCCTCCTTCCAACGGACTACCTCAATCAAAATCTTACCTATGTGTAATGATTGCGAACTGAGACTTTCCATAAAATCGAAGGAACTGCATATTAGCACTGTTGAGCATGACCCCCTCGCTTGAGAGAGCATTTAGGGGCGCTGGCGGAGCAGGCAAATGACTGAAAGATCAGCTTTGCAAGAGACTCGCGATGGCGGGCAGGCCGCCCTCCGAGAATTGCTATCTCATCATCCTGATGCCAAAAATGCAAATGTCTATAAATCTGTTAGATACGGCCTAAACGGGAGGATATACCTGATAACATTTCAGCATGCAGACGGCAGCAGTGGGGAGTGGGCTATATGGTCGGACGGTAGAACCTCTTATGTCTCCAGAGATATCGAGCAGTTAACCGATTTCGTGTCCTCGCATCCGTCTATATGGGAGCGGATATCCGATCCTGGTTTTGTTTCAGCTTTTATTGCAATGTTCATGATAGTGTCTATTACGATACTTTATGCCGGGAAGACGGATGTGAATCAGGTTCTTACTGGGGCGATGACTCTCGTGTTGGGTTTTTATTTTGGGAGAAAGACCTGATGTGCGGGTTTATTCAAGGCGACGGCCAGCATTATGGGCGCATTTTCCGTTGAAGCTGGAAATGCAGTCCGTCTGACCTACTCAGATCCGGCCAGGCTGCTCGAACAGAATGACGAGTGGACCTTGCAGCGCGCCCGCTACATGATCCTGCAAAGGATCGCTCCCTTCGGCGATGATCCCCTCGTCAGCCTGCCCACCCTGGCAGCCTGACCGAGCCGGCCCTGTGAGCATCGGGGACGCGAGTTCAACGCGGTCGGGCACTGTCCGCTCCCTAACGGCATCAAGTGGCCTCCCACGTCAGATCGGGATGCCCTGACACGTGATTGCCTGCCACGTCCCATTCGTCCTGATGGTGCCATATGAGGCCCTCGATCGTCGGCATCTCCAACAGGAAGAATTTGAGCGAAACCTTTGGCTAGCACTTAAAGCGTGCCTGTTATGCTTCCGGGTCTTCTGAGTGGGGCAGGAAATGCGCGCTTCTGTGGTCTTCGGGATCGTGATTCTCTCAGCGGCGAGCTGGCACAGTTTAGCCGAAGCTAGAGGTGGGCGCGGTGCAGGTGGATACGGAGGCGGATCGGTCGTCTCGGTTCGCGGCTACACGAGGCGCGATGGCACCTACGTGGCGCCTCACTACCGCACCAGAGCAGACGGCATCTTCAGCAACAATCTGACCTATCGGGGCAGCAGCTACAACTATGGGAGCAGCGCCGGCAGCGACACCTACCAAGGCTCCGTGCCCATAGCGTCGGCCGATCCTCTGGACGTGCCTGTCGCGACCGTGGCGTTTCTGCCCCAACCGACCTCACGGAGGGAGAAGATGCCCTGGTGCTCAGATGGCACGATCATCAGTGGCTTCTGCGTCCTCAACTAACTGCGGTTGAAGTCGCTCTACAGCATCTCTCGCGAGGTGGACTTCAGGGAGATCCAGGTCGCGCTTTCAAGGGCTGGCGCGCCAACGCCCTGGTGCGCCACGGCAACGAGGCCGCCGAGCAGCACCAAGCGGATGCCTACACGCAGGTGCTCGACCTGCTCTACTTCTACGAACGCTTAGGCGGCACGATGCCGGAGGCATGCGCGGCCACGGTGCGCGGCTTGCCGATGTCTTGGCGGCCCATTTGCAGGAGCCCGATGCCGGCCTCTAAGAGCGGCGCAAGCCGGAGCAGCGCTTTCTGCAGCAATAACACCCCGGCGATCCGTGCTGAATTGGGGCCGGGCAACACGAAACGCATACAGGCAGTCATTGAGCAGTTCCAACAAGCCGGCGTGATGGAGCCCAGCGCGTAACCAGCTCCCCGCCGTCTCGTCCATCGACAGCCAAGCACCAGAAGCCGTCTCTTTCTGGCGGATCACCTCGATCAAGACCTCGTTCTTCGCATGTCCGTGCCGGCCGTGGTGGATCTCGCGGTGGCAGCTCGGACAGACGGCTCCGACGCAGCAGGAGGTGTCCGGGCCTCCGTCGCTAAGGTGTCGGGTATGATGGGGCTCAAGATAGGGCTCGCCCTGCAGGGTGGCGAACGGCGCTGGCTCATCGCAGCTCTCGCAGATCCCGCCTGCGCGAGCGAGGACGTAGCGGCGGACCGCTGCTGATCGCAGGTAGAGGCTCCGACGAGCTGCTGCGCCCATCAAGCTGGGGACGGGGCTGGTGCTGGCGCTTGTAGGCGAAGGCAGCTTGTCCGAGCGCAGCGCCTTGCGCACGACCTTGCGGGACAGGCGCAGCTCGCGCGAGATCTCCCGGATGCTCCGGTGCTCGCGAAACAGGCGCCGGATCTTGGCGATGGTGTCTACGATCAACATCCTCGGCTGGCTCCCTGACCGTGAGCGGTAGGGAGCAAGAGATGCATGGGGGCGGGGTGGGTCCCTATTGGACGCCGATCAGCCCCTCAGCCGGGTCCTTTTTCCACGCCGATCCCCACCGAGAGCGTGCTGGGCAAGCTTCTCGGTTGGCTGGCGCACTACAACAACCTTCATCCTCATCACGCGCCGAGCTACCGCTTGCAGCGAGAGTTCATCGCCCGATCAACCCAGGAGATCGTGTCCGGCCTTTAGGGGGCAGCAACATTGCCAGCCATTTTGAACTTCGCGACTCGCTTGAAGTTAGCCGGCTTCTAGATAGGGGCTTAACGCCGGGCGACGAAGGTGAAAAATGTTGGGCTGGTTTCGAGCGTTGATGCCGAGAGAGGACCGCTTCTTCGACCTTTTCGCGCGCCACTCAGCGACCTTGGTTGAAGCCGCAGAAGCCTTACAGGAAGTGCTGAATGGCGGACCGGACGTAGCACGGCACTGTCAGGTCATCATAGATCGCGAGCACGAGGCAGATGCTATCACCGCTGAGGTCCTCCTCGCCGTGCGCCGCAGCTTCATCACTCCATTCGACCGCGGCGACATCAAAGATCTGATCCAGTCAATGGATGACGCCATCGATCAGATGAATAAGACCGTCAAAGCGATCCAACTCTACGAGCTGCGGAATTTCGAGCCACTGATGCAAGATATGGGCGGCACAGTAGTCGAGGCTGCTCGCCTCACGGCAGAGGTGGTGCCCCTACTCAACGCCGTAGGCACCCATGCGGGGCGCATCAACCAGATCACGGAGGCGATCACCCATGTTGAAGGGCGCTCGGACGAAATGCAGGAGCAGGGACTCAAGGCACTCTACCGAACGCACCGCCGGGAAGGCGGAGACGGTGACGCGATGGCCTACATCATCGGCGCTGAAATCTATGGGCACCTAGAAGACGTCGTTGATCGCTTCGAGGATGTTGCCAATGAGATCAGCGGCATTGTGATCGAGAACGTGTGACGGGCATGGAAGCCGCCCCTCTCGCCCTGCCTTACCTCGTCGCCCTGATCGCGGTCGCGCTGCTCTTCGACTTCCTCAACGGTCTGCACGATGCGGCCAACTCTATCGCCACCATCGTATCGACTAGAGTTCTGCGGCCGCAATACGCTGTGCTCTGGGCGGCCTTTTTCAACTTTATCGCGTTTCTGTTCTTCGGCTTGCACGTGGCACAGACGCTCGGCACCGGCATCGTCGATGCCGGTATCGTCGATCCGCAGGTGATACTTAGCGCCCTTGTGGGAGCCATTGCCTGGAACATCGCCACCTGGGTGTTTGGTATCCCGTCGAGCAGCTCCCACGCCTTGATTGGTGGCCTCGTCGGGGCCGGCATCACCAAGGCGGGTCCTAGCGTCGTGGTCTGGTCCGGCCTCGGTAAGACGGTAGCAGCCATCGTGCTCTCGCCGCTTCTTGGCTTCGTGCTGGCGCTGCTGCTCGTGCTTGTCGTTTCCTGGGCCTTTGTGCGGGCGACACCGTTCGGAGTGGATCGCACCTTCCGTTGGCTGCAGTTCGTCTCAGCCTCGCTCTACTCGCTTGGGCATGGCGGCAACGACGCCCAGAAGACCATGGGCATCATCGCCGTGCTGCTCTACGCGCAGGGGCATCTCGGAAGTGAGTTCCACGTGCCGCTCTGGGTCGTGCTGTCCTGTCAGGCCGCGATGGCTCTTGGCACACTGTCGGGCGGTTGGCGCATCGTGCATACAATGGGCTCGCGCATCACTCGGCTAAATCCGATGCAAGGTTTTTGCGCTGAGACTGGCGGCGCCATCACACTGTTTCTAGCGACATGGCTTGGGGTGCCCGTCTCGACGACCCATACCATCACGGGTGCAATCATCGGAGTCGGCGCAGCTCGGCGAGCCTCGGCGGTGCGCTGGGGTGTTGCTGGCAACATCGTAATTGCCTGGGTGGTGACTTTACCAGCGGCGGGGGGCATTGCCGCGGGCTGCTACGCGCTTACGACGCTCCTATCCTAAGGAGCAGCGATGCCGAAACAGAAGAGGTCGCCGTCAAAATCAAAAGCCGGCAAAAAGGCTTCGCGGAAAATATTGCGGCAGGTCGCTAGTTTGCCATTGCGTAGAAGTAAGGAGGGCAAGATTGAGGTGCTGCTGGTGACATCACGCGAAACTCGGCGGTGGATTATTCCCAAGGGCTGGCCGATGAAGGGCAAAAAGCAGCATGAGGCAGCGGCAATTGAAGCAGAAGAGGAAGCTGGAGTCATTGGCAATACTGGTAAAAAAGCGATAGGATGTTATTTCTACGACAAGCGTCGAGCGAGCGGCCAGGTGGAATTGTGCCGAGTTTCCGTCTATTTGCTTACTGCTGTCCGGGAGCTGGACAACTGGCCCGAGAAAAATCAGCGTGACTCGAGGTGGGTCAGCACTGAAATTGCAGCTGAAATGGTGCAGGAATTCGAATTGGCGGAGTTGATTCGGAACATTGGATCCATTCAACATTTATCGATTTAGGCGGCAGCATAGGGCAACTGAGGCGCGCACTAAACTGTCTTACACCAAGCGGCCTGAAAGTTGGCATTCACAAGGCATGCTTTGGGTCGAAAGCAGCTTCCGGACATGACCAGGCTGACTGAGTTTTGATTCTAGCCTTCCTAAAGACTACGCTGAGTTTGTTGGCTGGCATGTTGATCTGCGTGGTTCGAGCTTGCTGTTCTGACGGTCTGGCACGCGACACGCGGTCATTCGTTGTTCGCGAATCGAGGAGAGAGGAACGCCGTTGTGCAGGCATGTCCGACCGTCCTTCCGCCCCAGCGTCCGACTAAGCCATTGACGCGCGTCGTCGCGAGATGGCGATCGAGCATCTCCGGTTCGGCACGATCCGGTTCGTCGCCAAGCGTCATCCCGATCTCCTTGATGAGCTCGACGGCAGCCTCGACCACCTATGGGACAAGGCCCATGACGAACATCGAGACGACGAAGCAGTGCGAGAGGTGGCGCGACGCTTCCTCAAAAGCCTACGTGCCGAACGTTAGCAGTCAGAGCGACTGCAGTTTCGATCGAGCCAGCGCTTAGCGACTCCCGCAACGGTCAGGCTCCGGCACGGATCCGGTCGATCATGGACTGCCAGATGGCGAACAGCTTCTCTAGCTCCGCAGGCTCTTGAAGGAGGGCAAGAGGCACGTAGGGCTCGCCGTCGACTGCTCGCTCCCCATAGCGCTGCCTGAATGTCCGTTGGAGCGTCTCCAGCACCTCCCGGCGAGCCTCAACGGCATCGAAAGGCGCGCTTCTCATCACGTAACACAGGGCTGTCGTCACCCGGCCGTTCGTTCGCATGATCGACGGCCAGCAGTGACCGCGCTCATGCTCATGCTTCACGATCATCGAAGGCTTTTGGGCCGTAGTGATTTCATACTTTCCGCCCCGTGCTACCCACCAGTCATAGATAGCACGTGCCACCGCAGTCTCACCGGCCCCCCGTTGCTCGGTGAGCCTAGCGAACCATTCCTCAGGGTTGAGCTCAGGGCGCGGGCTGTCTGTAGTTGATGGCGAGCGCGTGCTCTTGCGGCGCTCCGCTTCAGCCGTCCGACCAATCAGCCGTGGCACAAGGGTTCGTAGTCCCTGCCCAGTATAATGTTTAATTTCGAGAGCAATGACCTCGGCTGGGCTCATCTGTTCATTCAGAAATTCAACGATGCGCTTCAGCTCCGGGTAGATTACGTCCGCGATGAATACCATCCGGCACGATCACCGCCGCGCGCCCGCCGGGCTTCAGCAGCCTGAGGAACAGGGCGAGGAAGAGCAGCTCGGTCTTCTTGGTCTTGACGATCTTCTGCAGGTCCTTGGCCGTCGTCTCGTAGTCGAGCGAGCCGGCAAAGGGCGGGTTGGCCAGCACCAGCGAGTAGCGCTCAGAATCGCCACCGTGCTCCTCAGCCAATGAGTCCTTGTAGCGGATGTCCGGCCGCTCGACGCCGTGCAGCAGCATGTTCATCGAGCCGATGCGCAGCATCGTGCCGTCGAAATCGAAGCCGTGGAACATCCCCTCGTGGAAATGATTTCGGAGCGCCTCGTCGCGAAAGATCTCGGGGTAGTTGTCGCGCAAATATTCGCCGGCGCCGACGAGGAAGCCGCAGGTGCCCGAGGCCGGATCGCAGATCACGTCCTTCGGGCCGGGCGCCGTCATGGCGACCATCAGCTCGATGATGTGGCGCGGCGTGCGGAACTGGCCGTTCTGGCCCGCGCTCGCGATCTTGCCGAGCATGTGTTCGTAGAGGTCGCCCTTGGTGTCGCGATCCTCCATTGGGATCTCGGCCAGGAGATCGACCACCTTCGCGAGCAGGCCGGGCGTCGGGATCGTGAAGCGCGCGTCCTTCATGTGCGCGGCATGCGCCGTGTCGGCGCCCGCCATGGTGCGAATGAAGGGGAAGACGTGGTCGGCGACGATCTCGAACATCTGCGCCGGCGCCCGGTTTCGGAAGCGCGACCAACGCATCTCCTCGTAGGCGAGGCCGCCCGCCTTGCCGATGTCGTCCTTCCCCTCGGGGAAGATGCGCCGCGCCATCGGCTTGTTCAGGCGGTTCGCCCGGTTCTCCTCGCGGGTATGGGCGTCGTCGAGCCCGCGGATGAACAGCAGGTAGGTTATCTGCTCAATCACCTCGAGCGGGTTGGCGATGCCGCCCGACCAGAAGGCGTTCCAAACCGTGTCGATCTTGTTGCGCAGTTCGCCCGTGAGCATGCCGGTCCTCCCGCGGCCGGTTGTGTCATGGGGGCAAGCTGAGCGGCAACGGAGCGGATGGCTTCGGCTGCAATTTCGCGATGAGGTTGCCGTTCAGCGACACCAGATCCTCCATCGATCCCCTATTCAGACTGGAGCGCGCGGGACGCGGGGGACAAATCGATGGCCGCAGGTCGCGTCACCGGGCGCCTGATCAAGCTCTTCATCACCAGCGACGATCCGCGCTCGCTGCGCACGGTCGAGCTCGACAACTGGTGGGGCATGGCCGTAATGGGCCGGCGCTCATACTTCGAGAAGGCCCTCGCCCGCGAGGAGCTCTCACGCTCCTGCATCTACCTGCTGATCCGCAGCAGCGGCACCGATGACCTGCCGGAAGTCTATGTCGGCGAGAGCGACGACTTCGTCCAGCGCTACAAAGCGTCCCCGTTCCCGATCGCATTCGACAGCTTCATCGTCTTCACCAACAAGGACGACAACCTTACCCGCGCCCACGTGAAGTGGCTGGAGCGCGAGGTCTGGGAGCTGCTCACCCGCAACGAGGGCAAGGTGCAGCTCGCCAACCGCGCGACGCCGACCGGCTCCAAGCTGCCTGAGGCTGAGACGGCGAGCATGGGCACGTTTCTCGGCAACATGATCTACGTGCTGGAGGCGCTGGGCTTCGCATTCTTCGAAGATCCGGGCCACACCGGAACGGTGCCGCCTCAACCCGCTTCCGTCGCCTCGCGTCAGCCCCTGACTCAGAGCTTCTTCACGAGCGCGCAGCCCCGCAGCGAGACCCACAATGCTTATCTCGACATGGTTGGCGATGGCTACGTGCTTCGGGCCGGATCGCTGATCAACGCAAGCCCGACCAACAGTCTACCGGCGAACGTCGCCAAGCTGCGGGCGCAGCTCCTCGCGGAGCGCGCATTCGTGCCGCAGGATGATTGCTTGAAGTTGACCAGGGATATCGCCTTCACGAGTCCCTCGCCGGCCTCCGCTCTCGTTAAGGGACGCAGCTCGACCGGACACGGCGACTGGAGCCGGACGACCGATCGCAAGAGGCTAGGTGACGTGCTGCGAGAGCGGTGAAGAAGCAATTCGGATGTCTATCAAACAGTCTAGAAACGAAACCAGTCGGCGACAATCATATCACGTTGATACTGAGCAAGGGCTGAGATGAGCGAATCGATTACCTTCGGTCACCTGCAGGACGTGGCGGTGCGCGAGGCCTGGACGCACGAAGCGTTGGGTTTCACCCCCTGGCTCGCGGGAAACCTCGATCGTCTCGGCGAAGCCCTTGGGCTCAGGCTAGAGCACGTTGCCTCTGAAGTCGCAGTTACTCGTTTTGCAGCCGACATACTCGCTCACACGGTGCCGGATGGACGGGCGGTGCTGATCGAGAACCAGCTTGAGGTTAGCGACCACGGCCATCTTGGTCAGATTCTAACTTACCTCGCCGGCCTGGACGCGCGGATCGTGGTCTGGGTCGCGCCGGATTTTCGTGAGGCCCATCTCTCTGCGATACGCTGGCTGAACCAGCACACCTCGGTCGAGTTCGCGTTCTTCGCTGTGCGCTTACGAGTAGTGCGTATCGGCAACTCGCCTCTCGCACCGCTATTCGATGTGTTGGAGCGCCCCAATGATTGGGAGAAGCGCCTACAAGAAACTGCTCTAGGTGCAGAGCGCGGACCGGCCGGGGAGAGACGGCTTGCCTTCTGGACTGCCTATTGTGACCGTATTCCGGACGAGGCGCGCAATGGGCGGCCCAACGCCGCGATCCAGCGTTGGGCCTCCGTTGAGGGCACCGGTCTCGTGCTCTCACGCTACCTCGCTGAGAGCTATGTCGGGATCTGTGTGCGCGGCCCACGTGGCACTGCAGCTGCAAGCATAGCCGAACGCCTGCATCCATTCGCAGACGCACTCGCTATTCGCCTCGATTGCCCCTTTGATCCTGGGTCCGACTACCTGTTCAGCAAGTCGGCCTCGGGCAGTCTCGCGATCCCCGCCGAGCACGATCGCCTGATCGCGTGGTTGGCCGCCGAGACCGAGCGTTACACTGCTGCGCTGAGCGAGATCGTCGGCGGGAAGGGCTAATCGTGCCGCTGCGGCAAAGGCCTCTATGGCTCTCGTCGATCCTGATGCCGACTCGATCATGGCGCTGACGATCAGGTGGCAATGAAGGCCGCCTCATCCCCTTTGGGTCAGGCTATCTGGTCCAAGTATGCCCTCCCGTAGAGCCGCAGACAGTTTACCAGCAGGCACAAGCGCGGCGCACACGCCTCGCGCTGGCCGCCGGTAGAGCTCAACGGCGATGCACCCACTCCCCACCACCGCTCCCTGGCACACCCGACACGATTCGAACGTGTGACCTTTGCCTGAGGAGGGCTGCGCTACTATCCACTTGAGCGGTCAGGACATTCGACCACCTGGCGCTAACGCTTCCGCCACTCGATCTGGCCTTCTGCGGGCGGCTCACCGCGCCGCGCTAAAACCTAGTCTGACGCAAAACCTTCGCGCTGGCTCATTGGCACAACGTGGTCGCTACCGTGCGGCGATTGAGCGAGGAGCACCAGATCGCGGGGCTCTCAGCATGGGCTGACGACCTCGCCGGCATCGCAGCCCCGCGGAAGGCTGATCAGGACAGACTCGATGCCGTGCTGTGCGCGCTGATCGGCCTGCACTGGCACTTGGCCCCACGCGACGCCTCGATCATGATCGACGATCGTGAGGCGGCCTATATGGTTGCTCCGGCGAGCTTGGACGTCCGTCAACGTCTCGTGGCTGCCGCTGCTGCCTACGGCGTATCAACCGATGTCGATTGGAACCCGATGGGGAACGCCAAGACAGCACAGCTGGCTGATAAGGGATGGAATTGCTGAGCGTCACTGCTGTTGGGACAGCGGGCTGGAACGTGCCGAGGGCTTACCCCGATCGGTTTCCACAAACCGGGAGTCATCTCGAACGCTACGCACAGCGCTTCAATGCGGTGGAGATCAATACCTCGTTCTATCGGCCGCATCGCGTCGCGACCTACGAGCGGTGGGCCGCGGCCGTGCCCGAGCGATTCCGCTTTGCTGTGAAGGTCCCACGCACAATCACGCACGAGCGACGCCTCGAGAACGTGGACGAACTGCTCGCGCGATTCCTCGATGAGATCGCCGGGCTTGGCCTCAAGCTGGGCCCACTCTTGCTGCAACTGCCGCCGAGCCTTCCCTTTCAGAGTGGGACGAGTGGTGAGTTCCTGCAGCGCTTCAGGCGGGCATTCTCGGGAAGCATCGTCTGCGAACCGCGGCATCCGAGTTGGTTTGCGCCCAGCGTTAACACGCTCTTAGCAGACCTGCTGATTGCTCGCGTTGCAGTTGATCCGGCACCGGTGCCTCAAGCGAGCGAACCAGGCGGCTGGCGAGGCCTGGCCTACCATCGGCTGCACGGGTCTCCTCGGATCTACTACTCGGCCTACAGGCCGGATGTGCTCGACGCACTAGCGGAGCGTCTCGCGGCTGAGGCGAAGGACGGGCTGCCGAACTGGTGCATCTTCGACAACACGGCGGAGTTTGCGGCCACAAGTGACGCGCTTTCGACGCTGGAGCGCTTGAGCCGAGATGCCGGGCGACGGATGTGAAGCTCGTGTGCGGCTGCCAGCCATGCGCATCGGGGAGCCGACCGCACAACCGCATTGCGTCGGCGGCGAACGGCTGAATGCCTCCTTCCGCGATGCAGGCCGCAGCAGAGAGCCGCGGATCACAGCAGAATCAGCACCATCACCAGGACGAGGAAGGCCGCGAGGCCAGAGAGAAGGACAATCCGGTCTACCTGAATCCTATCGCCGGGATCGCCTGCCGGCTCCGGAATCTCGGTGACTTCGCCCGTGGGCTGCGCCGTCATCGCTGCCGACCCGACGCTTACGGTGCTCATGGACAGTGGCCGAGCACCGCCGGCGGACGAGGGCAAGTCCGGCGCGAGGGGCACAGGCCGGTCAGCCCGAGGCCCGAACGCCTCCGGCTCGACGCTCACACCGGCTTCCTCCAGTTCCAGCATCACCAGGACGAGGGCATCCACGTCCATGCTGTCGACTGGCAGCACCGCGCGGAGTTCCTCGGCGGTCAGCTCCCCGCGAGATCGGCCCAGAGCAATCAGCCGGTCGAGCGTCCCGCGATCGATTGCGCCCATCATCCCAGCCCCTACGCCGCTGCTGTGCCGACAGCAGACAGGATAGAGCGGCGCACCCAAGGCACACCATCGGCGCCGCGTCCCCAACCGCGGACACATTGCCGGCGCGCGAGCGGCCCCTCTACCCCTCCCTGGCGCACCCGACACGATTCGAACGTGTGACCTTTGCCTGAGGAGGGCTACGCTACCATCCCTTTGAGCGATCAGGGCATTCGCTCCGCCCGCGCAGCACCGTTGCGTCCGCCGCTCAGTTGGGCTACTCACGAGCCACGGTCAGCACCCGTAGCTCAGCTGGATAGAGCGTTGCCCTCCGAAGGCGGAGGACCCGGCTCTCCGATGAGCGTGCTGAACCCAATTCCTACAACAGGTTAGCAGATCCGCTCGCTATCTTGGCGACGCGGTCGTGTTTTGCCGGCGCTTAGGGGCCGCAACGGAATAGGACTGCGCCGGTACGTCACCCGTCCGGCACGTCCTAGAGGTGACGACAGTCGGTCCGACTACGGCAGAGCCGGCATCCTGCCCGAACTGAAATTTTGTGACCCAGCCTGTTCCGACGAAGTCCCAGAGCGGTTCTCCAGCTGCGATGGTCTTGCCTCCTGTCACCGCATAGCCCTGCACTACATCCTTGGGCTTCGGCTCATGACCCCTTGCGGACATTCGAGGTGCTGCCGCCGATTCCGTCCCATGATAACATCCTCCACATGGCTCGAAGCCATACCTTAGGGAGGACCACTTTTCAGGGGGCAGGCCAAAATGCTCTCGTCCGAAATCTACGCCCAGCCAAGGTCTCTGACAGCGCGGGCATCATTCCAAATTTTCGTCAATCCGATGATTGTCTCTCCATCGAATTGGATGACATACACGTAGTCAGTTGATGTGCTCTTGCCGGTAGGCGGACACGGACCACCGTGACCCGTATGCGTCCCATGAAAAATTCCATAGACCGCAACGTTCTGACGCTCGTCGTCCGTCGCGAATGACTTGATTTCATAGCGGCCATTGGGGACAAAAGTCAGAAGCCCCTTCATCCAGTCAGTGTACTCTTGCAACGTATTCACTTTCGCAAGGGCATCCGCCTGCGCCGAGAAGATTGCGTTCGGCGCGCAATAAGCTTTGCAGGTCTCCCATCCCCCTCCCGTTTCACACGCATGGAAGAAAGATTTCGCGATATTCGTGATCGTGCTCATGATTGGTGAATTCCCTTCTTCATTCGGAGGAATTTCTTCTTGAAGAGGTTGCTGGGTGCGCCTCATTGCAGGCCTGACCTGACGGGTATCTTGGACCGAGCCGAATGGGAGGCTACTGCAAGGCAGCAGCCATAGGTAGCCGGAAGGCCAGATCCGTGAAGGTGACGGGCGCCGGCGGCCGATAGCCTAGCGACGAATGCGGCCGGACGCGGTTGTAGGTGTTTTGCCACAGCCCGATCACGAACTGCGCTTCCCTCAATGAGTAGAAGATTTCCTGCTGTGGGCACTCATCGCGCAGCTCTGCTCGGAGATCTCCGCCTCTTTGCACTCCAGCGCCAAGCTCTTGCCCTGGGCGGTCTGCACCTCGATCTGGCGCAGCTTGAGCACCACCTGCTCCGCGCTCGTCTTCTGACCTCGCCGCATGTCCGACTCCTTCGGTCCCGGCTGATCCTCTCAATCAGCCCGGTCCAAAGCCAGTCGGTCAGGTCAGTCCTCGCCGTCCCCAGTCCGGCGTCCCAGGTTCCTTCCCGTATCAACCGCTACGCATCACGTCATCTCCTTGACTGCACCCATTGCGATCAAGACTTCGCTGACCTTTGAAGGCGCCTGGTTGTGCGGCGTACAATCCGGCGGCTTCCTCGATCCACGATGCTACCGCCCGCCTCGCAAGTGGCGTGCAACAGCCGCTGACCGAATTCTGGTTTTCGCCCGAACTTTCGGCAGCCTCTGGCGGAACCGGAGGCGCGTCCGATTCTTTTGCAATGTGATCAAAGCTCATGCTTCTGCGTGATTCTTAGTCAATTGCCTTGTGCTCTACTACGCTGGCACTGAAAATTCCGTATGGCAACTGCGAATTTGGCCTTTTTGGAATTTGCGGCATCGTGCTTGCAGGCCGGCCACGAGGTGGCTCGAAGCCAGCAGCGCAGGTCGCTGCCAATGCCTGAAAGAAAAAAAGTGTCCTCAAAGGAAATGCCCTCTTGACGCATCGCGAAGGGGCGCCGTAGCGTTTCCCTGCAAGAAATAACATTTACTTCTTGAGCAAAGAGCCAGTATCCGCTCAAAAATCAGGCAATTGCACAGCAATTAAGGGGATCGGCATGGACCTCACGCGTCGCAAGCTCTTGAAGCAGTCTTCGCTCGCTGCGGCAGCGATCGCCGCACCGCATCTCTGGCTTCCGACGGCCAGCAAGGCCTGGGGCGCGACGCTCAAGAAAGGAGAGCCGATCAAGGTCGGACTTCTGTTCTCCCTATCCGGCCAGCTCGCAGTTCCGGAGGAAGACTCGACCCTGGTGATGCAGTACGCCATCGACGAGATCAACAAGAACGGCGGGGTCGCCGGGCATCCGATCCAACCGGTGATCGTGGATGCCAAGTCGGACTTCAACGTCTACTCGGAGAAGGCCAAGGAACTCATCATCCGCGAGAAGGTGATTGCGCTGTTCGGCTGCTACACCTCGGCGAGCCGCAAGGCGATCCTGCCGGTGGTGATGTCGCAAAACAGCCTACTCTACTACCCGACCTGCTACGAGGGTGCCGAATGCACTCAGAACACGATCTGCACGGGTCCGCTGGCCAACCAGCACTCGAAGGACCTGATCCCGTACATGGTCAAGAACTTCGGCAAGAAGGTTTTCTTTGTCGGCTCAAACTACGTTTGGCCAAAGGAGTCGAATAAGAACGCCAAAATCTGGCTCCAGGAGGCCGGCGGCGAGCTGGTGGGCGAAGAGTACATCCCGCTCGGCAGCTCAGAATTCGGCCCTGTGCTCGGCAAGATCCGCGACGCCAAGCCGAATTTTATCTTCTCGACCGTGGTCGGCGCCTCCGACATCGCCTTCCACAAGCAGTTTAAGCAGGAAGGCTTCAAGGTCGATTCCATGCCGATCGCTTCGCTCACCACCGGTGAGATCGAGACCAAGGCGATGGGGCCGGAATTCGGCGCCGGGCACTTCCTGTCGGCGCCCTACTTCCAGTCGCTCGACAACCCGACCAACCAGAAGTTCGTCGAGAACTTCCTCAAGAGCAAGTACGGCAAGAACGGCTCCACCCACTACAACATGGAGGAAACCTATCTCTCGGCTTACGTGTTCAAGGCCGGGCTCGAGGCGGCGATCAAGAAGACCGGCAATGTCGAGGATGTCACCTCACGCATGATCCGCGACGTCAGCGGCGGCGTGCGGGTCGAGGACGACATCTCGCCGGAGGGCCTGATCTGGATCGACGGCGACAACTTCAATTCCTGGCTCAAGCCCAAGATCGGCCAGTGCCAGGCGGATGGCAGCTTCAAGATCGTCTCGGAAGCCAAAGAGCACGTCGCCCCCGATCCTTACTCGATCTACCCGAATGCCGGGAAATGCACCGCCGCGGGCCTCGTCGCCCCCGACGGCAAGAGCCGCAAGAACGTCATCTGACGGATTCCCGCGCAACCGCTCCGGCCGCGGTTCTTCGCGGCCGGGCCTTCGCATTCACGGAGGTCCCGTGACGTCCCTCGACATCGCACCCTTTGCCAACGCCCTGGTGCTGGGGCTCAGCATCGCCAGCATCTGGCTCATCGCCGCGATCGGGCTGACGATCATCTACGGCACCGTCGGAGTCATCAACATGGCCCATGGCGAGTTCATCATGCTGGGCGCCTACACCTCCTACGCCCTGCAATCCTCCCTCGGCCTGCCATTCCTGCTCTGCCTGCCCGCCTCCTTCGTCGTGGTGGCGCTCGTCGGGCTCATCATTGAGCGCGGGCTGATCCGCTACCTCTACAACCGCCCGCTCGATACGCTGCTCGCCACCTGGGGCGTGTCGCTCGTCTTGATGCAGGGCGTGCGGCTGATCTTCGGCTCGGACCCGAAATACATCGCCGTGCCGGAGATCTTCCAGAGCAACGTCGAGGTGGGCTTTGCCAGCCTGTCGGTGTTCCGCCTCGTGGTGCTCGCCATCACTGCGATCATCGTCGCGGCGACCGCTTGGCTGTTCTACCGCACCCGCTTCGGCATGCAGGTCCGAGCGGTGATGCAGAACAAGGAGATGGCCGCCTCCTTCGGCATCAACGCCGACCGGGTCTACATGACGACCTTCGCGCTCGGCGCGGGGCTTGCCGGCATCGCGGGCTCGCTGTTCGGCGTGCTGGCGATCGTGCTGCCGACCATGGGCACGGCCTACGTGGTGCAGGCCTTCCTCGTGGTGGTGGTCGGCGGCGGCACGCTGATGGGCAGCGTCGCGGCGGCGGGCCTGACGGGCGAACTCCAATCGGTCTTCGCCTTCGTCACCAACGACACCTTCGCGCGCTTCCTCCTCTACGTGCTGATCGTCGTGTTCCTGCGCTTCCGCCCGCGCGGCCTGTTCGCCGTCGCCAAAGGCCGCCGGTGAGACGTCTCAGCCTCACCCCTCCCGCCCGTCAGAAGAGTTTCGCCCGCAGATGACGACGCGCAACCTCTACCACAGCAAGCCGGCGCAATGGGCGGTCTACGGACTGTTCTTCGCGAGCATTGCCTCGATCCCGGCCTTCGTCTCCGACGGCTTCCTGCTCAACCAGTTCGCCGTCTACGGCATCTACGGAATGCTCGCCCTCTCGATCAGCCTGTGCTGGGGCTTCGGCGGCATCCTCAATCTCGGCCAGGGC
>Ga0308157_10003335_pt1 | contig 23642 bp, 19 predicted proteins | sample PhyBR1_FD_201035 | JGI IMG/M metagenome (GOLD analysis project Ga0308157, IMG submission 201035) | Phyllosphere microbial communities from UC Gill Tract Community Farm, Albany, California, United States - DLSLB.R1 | ecosystem: Host-associated > Plants > Phyllosphere > Unclassified | place: USA...
GCATCGATGATCGACCCCAGCCAGCACACGAGTATCACCAGCGATGCCGCATTGGTGGTGGGATCGTCGCCGCCGGCGGCACTGATGCGTTCCATGATCAGCGGGATGTCGAACGGCAGCGCGCCGCTCTGGATCTCGGCCACCAGCTGATCGGCCAGCGCCAGGGTCGTGCGCAGCAGCACGCCGATGGCCAGCAGCGTGGGCACGATGAACAGGCAGCCGCGCATGGCGCGCTTCAATACGAAGTGACCCAATCCGGGAAACAGCAGCGCTGATAACAGGGCGGCCTTGGTCTTTGCTTTCATGCGTTTGCAGCTTTCTGTTGTTTATTTGCCGTGCGGATTTATAGTTGATTTAGCGCAAAATTGCGCTAAGGCAGCAGCTTACAGTACGTCATCTTACCTGCCGGAGGCAATCATGGGCGTCTTGTTCGTGCAACGAGGGCGCCGATGCTGAGCAAGTTACGCATCGGCCCCAAACTCTTGCTGGCGCCCGGCGTGGTGCTGATCCTGCTGCTGGTGCTGGCTGCTGGCGCCTACCTGGGCATGGTGCGCCAGAACCAGTCGCTCGACAACATCGTGCAGGAGCGCGCGGTCCGCCTGAAGGCGGCTGCCGACCTGGTGGCCGGCACCAACCGCGCCCACACCGAAGCGTACCAGCTGCTTACCTGGACCAACGCCGGCTTTGCCGCCACGCGCACCGATCCCCTGGTGCGCGCCATCCATGCGCGCCATGCGGCGCTCGACCGCCAGTTTGCCCAGCTCGAACGGCTGACACAGGATGATCCGGCCGAGCGGCGCTTCGTGGCGCAGTCGCAGGTGGCCCACGCGCAGTACGTGAAGGCGGTGGCCGACGTGATCGAAATCGCCATCGACGACCATTCGATTGCCGCCAATGCCATGTCCAAGGCCGAGCGCGCGTTCGACGTGGTGGCGCAGCGGCTCGAACAACTGTCGCGCCTGGAGCAGGCGCTCAGTGCCAGCGATTACCAGGCCGCCGAAGCTGATTTTCTCAAGCTGTCGATCTGGATGCCGGCAATGGTGGCGTTGTCGATCGGCCTGTCGCTGCTGGTGACGATGGTGGTGCGCAATGCGCTGCTGACCGAGGTGCGCGAGATCGGCGCGGCAGCGATCGACCTTGCCGAGGGTAATCTCACGGTCCGCACCCGGGTGTACGGCAAGGATGAAATTGCCGAGACGTCGCGCGCGCTCGATACCAGCATCCGCAACTTGAACACCACGCTCAAGACCATCCTGGCCTCGGCCCATACGATGGATACGGCATCGCGCAAAATGGCGCGCGGCAATGACGACCTGAACCGCCGCGCCGAACAGCAGGCGGCATCGCTGGAACAGGCGGGTGGCGCCGTGCGGGCGCTGAGCGCCACCGTGGCGCAAACGGCGGGCAACGCGCAACTGGCGGCGCAACTGGCGCGGTACGCCGCCGTGTTTGCCGCGCGGGGCGGCGGCGTGGTGCAGCGGCTGGTGCTGTCGATGGCGGCAATCCGCGGCAGTTCGCGCAAGGTGGTGGAAATCGTGGGCGTGATCGACGGCCTGGCGCTGCAAACCAATGTGCTGGCGCTGGAGGCTGCCGTTGCGGCGGCGCGGGCCGGCGCCCACGGCGACGATTTCCAGCACATTGCCAGCCAGGTGCTGGCGCTGGCACAACGCTCGGCCGCGGCCGCCCACGACGTCAAGGCGCTGGTTCACGGCTCGGTGGCCGATATCGACGGCGGTGCGCAGTCGGTGACGGAAATGGGCGACAACATGGGCGAAATCATTGCCTCGCTGGAACGGGTGGGGGCCATCATCGTGCAACTGGGCGAATCGAGCGTGGCCCAGGTGCAGGGCGTGGAGGGCGCGCAGCAGGCGATCCTGGAAGTGGAGCAGATGACGCGCCACAGCCTGGAACTGGTGCGCAAGGCGGCCACCGATGCGCGCAGCCTGCAGCGGCAGGCGGTGCACCTGTCGGAGGCGGTGGCGCTGTTCCGGCTCGAACCGCTGCCGGCCGATGGCACGCCGGCGCCGCCGCAGCCGGCCGGCACCGCGCGCGTCGTGCGCTTGCGCCTGGCGTCGGTGCGCAACTGATCGCGGTCCAACCGAACGTGGTGGTTGCGCAAAACATGCTACGTTGATGCCTCTACTTTCGATCCCGACCGAAGGAGTACAGGCATGTTCGCGACAACAAGCTTGACGGCGTCTGGCAGCGCGGTGGCGCTGGCCACGACCATGATGGTGCTGGCCGGCTGCGGCGGTTCCGGCGATGCCGGTACCGCTGGCCCCCCTCCCGCCACGCCCACCACCCCCACGCTTCCCAGCGCCCCCACCGTGGTGGCCAGCGGCCTGAAGGCCCCGTGGTCGATAGCGTTTTACAACGGGACTCCGCTGGTGAGCGAGCGCGATTCCGACCGCATCGTGGCCGTCGGCATCGGCGGTACGCTGACCGAAATAGCCGTCATCGCAGGCGTCAATGGCGGTAGCGAGGGCGGTTTGCTCGGCATTGCCGTGCGCGACGACTACCTGTATGCATACTTCACCGCCGGCGCCGAAAACCGCATCGTGCGCTATCCCTTGTCGGGCAGCGGCGTCAACCTGCGTCTGGGCACGGTGCAGCCGGTGCTGGGCGGCATACCCGCAGCGGCCACCCACAACGGCGGGCGCATCGCGTTCGGCCCCGATGGCATGTTGTACGCCACCGCCGGCGACGCCGCCAATACTGCGCGCGCCCAGGACATGGCTTCGCTGGGCGGCAAAATCCTGCGCATGACGCCGGACGGCGCCGTTCCGCCCGATAATCCGTTTGCCGGATCGTATGTGTACACGCTAGGTCACCGCAACCCGCAAGGCATCGCCTGGTCGGCCGATGGCGCCATGTATGCATCCGAGTTCGGCCAGAACACCTGGGATGAACTGAACCTGATCAAGCCCGGCGCCAACTACGGCTGGCCGGTGGTGGAGGGCGCCAGCACCGACAGCCGTTACACCAACCCGCTGCAGCAGTGGAGCACTGCCACGGCCAGCCCGAGTGGCATGGCGATCCTGGGCGGATCGATCTACATTGCCAACCTGCGCGGCGAACGGCTGCGGCAAATTCCGCTGGCCACGCCGGCCACCGCCACGGAGCGCTACACCGGCCAGTACGGCCGCCTGCGCGACGTGGTGGTCACCCCCGACGGCAAGCTGTGGATGCTCACCAATAACACCGACGGTCGCGGCACGGCCGGCGCCGGCGACGACCGCATCGTCAGCATTCCCCTGCAGTGAGCGGGCGTTGCTTCAGGTGTAGCAGTACCGGGTGAGGTGGAAGAACACGGGCGCGGCAAAGCAGATCGAATCGAGCCGGTCCAGCATGCCGCCGTGGCCCTTGATCATATTGCCCCAGTCCTTGGCGCCGAGGCTGCGCTTGATGGCCGACATCACCAGCCCGCCCAGGAAACCCATGGCCACGATGGCCAACGCCATGCCCGCGCTTTCCCTCGGCGTAAAAGGCGTGATCCACCACATGGCGGCGCCGGTACCGATGGCGCACAGGCCACCGCCCACCAGTCCCTCCACGGTTTTATTCGGACTGACCAGCGGCGCCACCTTGCGCTTGCCGAACAGCGTGCCGAACACGTACTGGAACACGTCGCTGCTTTGCGCGACCAGCATCATGTACAACAGCAGCAGGGCGTTGTGGTCTTCGTAGCCGGTAATGTTGAGCATCAGCAGCGCCGGCGCGTGGCTGATGCAGTACACGGTGATCATCAAGCCCCACTGGATCTTGGCGGCGCGTTCGAGGAAGTTGCCGGTGTCCTGCGCCAGCACGCTGATCGAGGGCAGCAGCAGGAAGCCGTACACCGGTATCAGGATGGTAAACAGCGAATACCAGTTGGTCCATATCAGGTAGTACTGGAACGGGATCGCCACGAAAAACGCGATCGACAGCGCGTTGTGGTCGCCCGGTGGCGTGGGCGTGAGCGTGATAAATTCGCGCAGCGCGAAGTAGGAGATCAGCGCGAACAGCACGATGGCGCTGGTGCGGCCGGCGCCGAATGCCACGGCCAGGATAGCCACCATGCCCCACCAGGCATTGGTGCGTTCGATCATGTTGCGCACGATGTGCTGACCGCGCAGCGTGGTAATGCGGCGCCGGAGGATGAAACCGATGGTACTGGCAATGAGCAGTACGACCGTCAGTCCGCCGATCAGGCACCAGAATTTGTCGGTTGCGTTCATGCCAGCTCCACGATTGCTTCCCGGGCCCGCGCCAGGAAGTCTTCTTTGGTTTCATCGGCTTGCAACTGGATCGGTTTTCCAAACCACACCGAGCAGGTAATCGGCACCGGCAAATAACGTCCCTTGGGCATGCTGCGGTGCAGGTTTTCCAGGTAGACCGGCACCAGTTCCACGTCCGGGAACCGGCTGGCCAGGCGGTACAAGCCGCTCTTGAACGGCGCCGGCAGACGCTGCTCGCCGCGCGTGCCTTCCGGGAAAATCAGGATCGAATCGCCTTGTTCCAGGCCGTCGATCAGCGGCGCCAGCGGATCGTGGGCGGGGTCGCTGCGCTGGCGGTCGATCAGGATGGCGTTCAGCACGCACAGCGCGATGTAGCGGCGCAGTGCACTGGCGTCCCAGTAGTCGCGTGCCGCAACTGGGCGAGTCAGCTGGCGCAGGTCGGACGGCAGCGCCGACCACAGCGCTACCGTGTCGAGATGGCTGGTGTGGTTGGCGAAATAAATGCGCTGGCGCGGTACCGGCGCGCAGCCCTTCCACATGCTCATGCCGCCCACCAGCAGTCGCACCAGGCCGATCAGCAGTGGCCGCGACAACATGCCATAAATATTCATGCGCGCTCCTTGAGCAGGGCTGCCATGGCGCCCGTGCGGGTGATGCAGGTGAGGATCGAGCCGACGGCGATTACCCAGGCGGCGCCCAGCAGCAGCCACTGGGTGCCGTTGCCGGCCTGCTCGATGGCGCCGCCCACGCAGGCAATGGTCAGCACCGCCATCCGGTGCTGCTTGGCCATCGGTCCGCGAAAGTCTTGCGGCAAACCCAGCGCGCCGCCAAATACGCGCACGTAGGCGGTCAGTGCGGCGGCCAGCGCGCCGGCCCAGCCCAGGTCCGGCTGGCCGATCGCGTAGCCGAGGGCAACGATGAAAATGGTATCGGCCAGGCGGTCGGGAAACTCGTTATACACGGCGCCCAGTGGGGATTTTTTGCCGCCTTCCATGGCCACCATGCCGTCGAGCAGGTTGCAGATCAGCCGCCCCTGGATGCCGAGCGCGCACAGTACCAGCCCCGGCCAGCCGGGCCAGGCCAGCAGGGCGGACGCGCCGGCAGCGGCACACACGATGCTGAGCACCGAGATCTGGTTCGGCGTCACGCTCGAGCGTGCCAGCGCGGCGCTGAAGCGGCGTGCCCAGCCGGTAGAGCGGGCCGCGATGGGACGGCGGTTTGCTTGTTCTTCCAAGGGAGTTTCCAGGTAATGGTGGGCGTTGAAAGGAACGCGTCGAACGGTCCATTGTGACAGGGAGCGTTGCTGATTTTGTTGCGCCAGGTTAAGTTTGATGGCAGCGCACAGCATACGGCGGCAATTCGTTCAGGGGCTTGCCGTACAGGTGCAGGTGGAAGGTGGGCACGTCGTCCATGGCGCAGGTGGCATGGATCGCGTCGGCGGGAAGGTACAACACGTCGTATGCCCTGATGTCGCGGCGGCTGCGCGGGCGCACCGTGGCGGCAGTGTCCGGGTCGCGCTCGTACAACACGTTGAGCTCGTTACCGGACAGGCCCACGATGACGGCCCAGGTGCCATGTTCGTGCGGCGCGCTCGCCACTCCGGGGCCATCGGAGACCAGGTACAGCGCCGGCTGCGCCGGCACGGCGTGCAGCGGGTACAGCAATTCTTCGCCACCGCCGGCCTGCCGCAGCTGCAGTGCGCGCCAGTCGGCATTCCGGGCCAGTTCGCGCATCAGGCTGCCTACCTTCGAGAGTTGGACCGCATCGGGCGCAGCGCCGAGACCGAGCGCAGCCACGTCTTGCATAAACTTTTCTATCATCGAGCTTGATCAGTGTTCAATCATTTCAAATTAGCAATTTACCTTTCTTTGATATTTTTAACAAGAAAAATCATGCAAGACCGGCGCGCGAAAAAAAAGCGGCCCGCAGGCCGCCGTGTGGCGCATCAAACCGCTTAGCGGTCAGTACGCTGATTCTGCCGTCCAGGCTGCTGGATTTGCTCCTGGCTGCCGCTGCGGGAACCGCTTTCGCTGTTGCCGTAATCGCTGTCGAGCTCGTCATCTTCGGTCAGCGGGCGGTCGCTTTGCTGGTTGCCCTGGTCGCGGCGCTGGGTGCGGTCTTGCGCAGGGTCTTGCATCGGATTGCGCTGGGCAGGATTGCTCTGGTTGGGATTGTTGAGGGGATTGTTCTGCGGATTGTTCTGGTTAGCCATGATGGTCTCCTGTTGTGGTCGTATGTAACCCCGTGCTGCGGGGTGACCTCATGTTAGGACGCCAACCGCCCCGGTTCAATGAGGCGGTTGGCCGCGCCGGTGTAGGACTTTCCCGTCGGACCAACTCCGATCCCTTGCACGGCAATAAAAAACGCAGGCCACCGGAAGGTGAACCTGCGTTGTGCAGAGTCGCCGCGCCGCGCATCGGAACGCGCGGCCGGACCGATTACTCGTAGTCGCTCATTGGCGCGCAGCCGCAGAACAGGTTGCGGTCGCCGTACACGTTGTCGGCGCGGCCTACCGGTGGCCAGTACTTTTGCTTGCGCAGCGATGGTACCGGGTATGCCGCCACTTCACGGCTGTACTGGCGGTCCCACACGTCGGCGGTCAGCACTTCTGCCGTGTGCGGGGCGAATTTCAACGGGTTGTTCAGCTTGTCGAATTCGCCGCTTTCCACCTTGGCGATCTCGTTGCGGATGGCGATCATGGCGTCGATGAAGCGATCCATCTCCACTTTCGATTCGCTTTCGGTCGGCTCGATCATCAGGGTGCCCGGTACCGGGAAGCTCATGGTCGGTGCGTGGAAGCCGAAGTCCATCAGGCGCTTGGCCACGTCCTCGTTGGTGATGCCGGTAGCATCCTGCAGCGGACGCAGGTCGATGATGCACTCGTGGGCCACCAGGCCGTCGTGGCCCGTGTACAGCACCGGGTAGTGCGGCGACAGGCGGCGGGCGATGTAGTTGGCGCCGAGGATGGCGTTTTCGGTGGCAGCCGTCAAACCTTCGGCGCCCATCATGGCGATGTACATCCACGAAATCGGCAGAATGCTGGCCGAGCCATAAGGCGCCGCGCTCACTGCGCCGATGCCGGCGTTGTCGCGGATATAGCCGTTGGAACGCTGGTTCGGCAGGAATTTCGCCAGGTGCGCGCCCACGCCGATCGGACCCACGCCCGGACCGCCGCCGCCGTGCGGAATGCAGAACGTCTTGTGCAGGTTCAGGTGCGAGACGTCGCCGCCAAACGCGCCAGGAGCTGCCACGCCCACCAGCGCATTCATGTTGGCGCCGTCGATGTACACCTGGCCGCCGTGGCTGTGGACGATTTCGCACAGTTCCTGGATGCCTTCTTCGAACACGCCGTGCGTGGACGGGTAGGTGACCATGGCGCACGCCAGGTTTTTCGAGTGCAGCTCGGCCTTGGCTTTCAGGTCGGCCAGGTCCACGTTGCCGTTGGCGTCGCATGCAGTGACCACCACCTGCATGCCCACCATGCTGGCCGATGCCGGGTTGGTGCCGTGCGCCGACGATGGAATCAGGCAGATGTTGCGGTGGCCTTCGCCGCGCGACTGGTGGTACGCCTGGATCACCAGCAAACCGGCGTACTCGCCCTGCGAACCGGCGTTCGGCTGCAGCGAGATGGCGGCGTAGCCGGTGACGGCGCACAGCATCTCTTCCAGCTGGGCGATCATTTCGCGGTAGCCCACGGTCTGGCTGTCCGGCGCGTACGGGTGGATGTTGGAGAACTCGGGCCAGGTGACCGGGATCATCTCGGAGGTCGCGTTCAGCTTCATGGTGCACGAACCCAGCGGGATCATGGTGCGGTCCAGCGCCAGGTCCTTGTCCGCCAGGCTGCGCAGGTAGCGCAGCATTTCGGTTTCGGAGTGGTAGCGGTTGAACACCGGGTGCGTCAGGTACGCGCTGGTGCGGGCCAGCGTGGCCGGGAATGCGTCTGCCACTTGTGCTTCCACGGTGTCGAGGTCCGGGCCATGGGCCGGGCCGCCTACAGGGTGGGCGAACACGGTCCACAGCAGGGCGATGTCTTCACGGGTAGTGGTTTCGTCGAGCGACACGCCGACGTGCGAGGCATCGATCACGCGCAAGTTCACGCCGTGCGAGTGGGCCGACGCGTGCAGCTGTTCGGCGCTGGCTGTGGCGATGGTCAGCGTGTCGAAATAGGTGTCGTTGGTAACGGTGTAACCGAGGGCCTTCAGGTTGGCGGCCAGGATGCCGGTGTAGCGGTGCACGCGCCGGGCGATCTGCTGCAGGCCTTTCGGGCCGTGGTACACGGCGTACATCGAGGCGATGACCGCCAGCAGCACCTGCGCGGTGCAGATGTTGGACGTGGCTTTTTCGCGGCGGATGTGCTGTTCGCGCGTTTGCAGCGCGAGGCGATAGGCCTTGTTGCCTTGTGCATCGACGGTCACGCCCACCAGGCGGCCCGACATGCTGCGCTTGAATTCGTCGCGGGTGGACAGGTAGCCGGCGTGCGGGCCGCCGAATCCCAGCGGTACGCCGAAGCGCTGGCTGTTACCGACGACCACGTCGGCGCCCCATTCGCCCGGTGGCGTCAGTACGGTCAGTGCCAGCAGGTCGGCGGCGACGACCACCATGGCGCCGGTGGCCTTGACTGCGGCCACGCCGTCCTTGTAATCGCGCACTACGCCGTTTACGCCCGGGTATTGCAGCAGCACGCCGAAGGCGTCGGCCACGGCGGACAGTTCGGCCGGGTGGAAGGTCTTGACGGTGATGCCCAGCGGCTTGGCGCGGGTTTCGATCACTTCGCGCGTTTGCGGCAGCACGTCGTCAGCCACGTAGAACGTGGTCGACTTCGACTTGCCCACGCGCTGGATCAGCGTCATCGCTTCGGCGGCGGCGGTGCCTTCGTCGAGCATCGAGGCATTGGCGATGCCCATGCCGGTCAGGTCGGTAATGGTTTGCTGGAAGTTGAGGATCGCTTCCAGGCGGCCTTGCGAAATCTCTGGCTGGTACGGCGTGTAGGCGGTGTACCAGGCCGGGTTTTCGAAGATGTTACGCAGGATGACGCCCGGCGTGGTGGTGTTGTAGTAGCCCTGGCCGATCAGCGACTTCAGTACCTTGTTTTTCGAGGCGATCTTCTTCAGTTTCGCCAGCGCTTCGCTTTCCGGCAGCGGCTGCGTGTATGCGCCCAGCGGCAGCGCCGCCTTGTTGCGGATGTTGGCCGGAACGATGGCGTCGATCAGGGCGGCACGGGTAGGGTAGCCGAGCGTCGCCAGCATGGCTTGCTGTTCGGCGGCGTCCGGGCCGATGTGGCGCGCGATGAAGGCATCGCGGGCTTCGAGTTGGGTCAGGCTGGTGCGGGTCATATGAGGGCGGGGAGCTTTAAGAGTGGCAGAGGAACAAGGTGACACGATGCTGCAAATCCGTCATCCCCGCGCAGGCGGGGATCCAATTTGGCAAGCGTCGCGGCGGCGCGGCGAAATTGGATTCCCGCCTGCGCGGCGGTCCGCCGAAGCGGAACGACGTTGGTGCAGTCTTGGGCGAATTACGAAGCAGTTGCGCTACCGTAAGCAGCCGCATCAAGCAGGCCATTGATAGCTGCCGCATCGGCTGGTTTGATCTTGAACAGCCAGTTGGCGTACGCATCGGCATTGATCGACTCGGGCGCGTTCACCACGTCGTCGTTGACGGCCACCACTTCACCGGCCACCGGTGCGTAGATGTCGCTTGCTGCCTTCACCGATTCCACCACGGCCGCATCATCGCCGGCGCCGTAGGTCGTGCCCACTTTTGGCAGCTCCACGAAGACGATATCGCCCAGCGCATCTTGCGCGAATTCGGTGATGCCGACAGTGACGGTGCCGTCGGCTTCAGTGCGTACCCATTCGTGGGATTCGGTGTACTTCAGGTCGGCAGGAATGTTGGTGTACTAAAACAAATAAATTTAAACGGCCAGGATCTTGCCATTGCGTACGAACGGCAGCTTGACGACCGATGCCGCCAGCTGCTTGTCGCGGATCTCGACGTGCACCGTGTCGCCAACTTGCACGCCGTTCGGCACGCGCGCCAGCGCGATGGCCTGCTGCATCGAGGGGCTGAAGGTGCCGCTGGTGATTTCGCCGGTGACGTCGCTGCCGGCCACGATCACTTTCTGGTGGGCGCGCAGCACGCCGCCTTTTTCGCGCAGGATCAGGCCCACGAACTGGGCGTTCTGGCCCATGGTTTGCAGGGCGGCCTTGCCGATGAAGTCGCGGTCCGACACCAGGTCGATGGTCCAGGCCAGGCCGGCGTCGAGAGGATTGACGGTTTCGTCCATGTCCTGGCCGTACAGGTTCATGCCGGCTTCCAGGCGCAGCGTATCGCGCGCGCCCAGGCCTGCAGGCTTCACGCCTGCGGCCACCAGGGCATTCCACAGCGCTTCGGCCTGGGTGGCGGCCACGCCGATTTCAAAACCGTCTTCGCCGGTGTATCCGGTGCGGGCGATCATCGCCTCGCCAAATTGCGCGCTCTGGGCAAACGCCACGTTGAACGGCTTCATCTCGGCGGTGGCCGCCTGCGACTCGGGGATGACCTGCCAGACCTTGGCCCGCGCGTTCGGACCCTGCACGGCGATCAGCGCCATCGTATTGGCAGCGTCACCATCGCGGCGTTGGGTGATGGTCAGGCCGCTGCCTGTGGCATCGTTCTGGGCCTGCATCCAAGCCACGTCCTTCTCGGCGGTGCCGGCGTTGACCACCAGGCGGAACCAGCTCTCGTTGATGAAATAGACGATCAAATCGTCGATCACGAAGCCTTGCGGGTTGAGCATGCACGAATACAGCGCCTTGCCCGATACCTGCAGCTTGTCGACGTTGTTGGCCAGCAGGCCGCGCAGGAAGGCGCGTGCGTTGTCGCCCTTGATATCGACCACGCACATGTGGGCCACGTCGAACATGCCGACGTCGGTGCGCACGGCATGGTGTTCCTCGATCTGCGAACCGTAATTGACCGGCATGTCCCAGCCGCCGAAATCGACCATGCGGGCGCCGGCGGCGCGGTGTGCGTTATTGAGGGGGGTGGCTTTGAGCGTCATGGCGGTCCAGGTCTGAAGGCATAGGGGTTAACAGAGCATACAAGGAACGACCGGGCAAAGCCCAGGCTGTTCCGCAATGTTGCAGACCCCTCTGTCCTTGGTACCTGAGAGATAACGGGGAATAACTCCCGTGCGCCCCTTCGGTGGATTGCAGCAGCAATCTTGCAGCAGCAATCGCTCTCCAGAGTTTGAACCCGCACGTTGCCGTGCGTAGCCCCCTGACCGGTCCTTTTGCCTGAGAGTTTTTGGGTAGTGCCCCTTCGGCGGCAACGCTGGGTTGCCCTCTCCCGATCAAGACTCGGGAATATAAGTCAGAAGGGCATGGATGTCAATCTTGAGGGGGTGTCATCCAGCGCACAGACGGGGGCGCAGACGGGCGCACGAATGACGTGCAAGCAAAAAGCTCGGAAGACAACTATTTGCTAGAATAAATCACACAAATTTGAGAGCCCAGCCATGAGCCAAACCCAAGAACCCTTAGACGACTACGCCGTGACCGAGCATTCCGGGCACGCGTGGTTCACGCTGTCTGGCGACGTCAACAGTGATATGGTGCGCCGCGTGTTCGACGCGGTGGCCGACATGACCGAAGACCGCATCACCACGGCCCACATCCTGATCCAGTCCAACGGCGGCTACGTCAGCGACGGCATTTGCCTGTACAACTACCTGAGCAAGCTGCCCATCAAGATCGTCACCTACAACGCCGGCGCCGTGGCGTCGATTGCGGTCATCCTGTTCCTGGCCGGTGAAGAGCGCTATGCCAGCGACACGTCGCGCTTCATGGTCCACAAGTCGCACGCCAGCGCCCCGCACGGCGCCCGTCCCGACGCCTTGCGCATCATCGTCGAGGGCCTGCAGGCCGACGATGCCCGCACCGAGCAAATCCTGCGCGAACACGTGCAACTGTCCGAAGAGCACTGGCGCACCCACGCCTACTCCGATCTGCACCTGACGGCATCGGACGCCAGGGCAGTGGGCATGATCAACGACGTCAAGGACTTCATTCCGCCCCGCGGCCAGCGCGTGGCCAATATCTGACTTGTGTTACTTGGCGGTGAGCAGTGCGCCGCCCATGCCCACGAAAATCACCGCCGTCACCCGCTTGGCAAAGCGCGAACGCCCCGCGCTTTGCCTGACGCGGCGTTTCAGCCACGACGTACCCACCACGTAAAACAGGTGCGACAGCAGGCTGCACGCCGTAAACACCGACGTCAGCACCAGGAAGCGCACCGGATCGACATGGTCGGGCGGCATGAATTGCGGGAAGACGGCCGTAAAGAACAGGATCGCCTTCGGATTGCTGACCGCCACCAGCAGGCCGGCGCGGAAGGTGGCCCGGCGCGTCATCTGCACCGCCTGCACTGCCGACGCTGCCAGCGCCGCCGGGCTGGCGTCGCGCGAGGACTGGCGCCAGGTCTTGATGCCCAGGTAAATCAGGTAGGCGGCGCCGACCAGCTTGAGCGCGCCAAACGCCAGCGCCGACGTCTTCAGCACCAGTCCCAGACCTGCCACTGCCGTGGTGGCGACGATGAACACGCCCAGTGCGTTGCCGGCAGAACTGTACAGTGCGCGGCCCGGGCCTTGCGTTCCAGCAGTGGAAATCGCCATCAGCACGCCCGGTCCCGGGGTAAATGCGGCCGCCAGTGAGACGGACAAAAATAACAGCCAGGTCGAAACGGTCATCACAACTCCAGGTACACGCGCAGCACGGCACAATATTGTCAGGGAGCACAGTATGCCACGCGGTGCAGGATGCTGCAGGAGGGCGCCGTCGATAATTTTGTTGTTGCACGGCAATAATTCGCTACAATGGCGCTGCTGTGTTTAAATGGCATGGTGCAGTGCAATATAGCGAGAGGTTGGATAGATGATGTATTTTTGGCATATGTTGAGTTTGATCGGCAGCCTGGCAGTCACTGGGCCGATTGGCGTGGCAATCGCGATTTACCTGGTGGCCGGACGCCAATGGCGCCTGACCCTGGCCTGGGCCATGCTGTTCGGCATCGGCATGACGCTGGTGGTGGTGACCAAGATGGCCTTCATGGGGTGGGGACTGGGCGTGGCATCGGTGGAGTTTGCCGGCTTCAGCGGCCATGCCATGCGCGCCGCTGCGGTCTATCCGGTGGCCGGCTATCTGGTGTTGCGTTCGTCCGGTCCGCTGGCGCGCTACCTGGGCGCCGCTGCCGGGGTGCTGCTGGCTGTGTTGATCGCCATCTCGCGCGTGCCCACGCTGGCCCATTCGGTCTCCGAGGTGGTCACCGGCGCGATTGTCGGTCTGCTGGTGGCCGGTGCATTTATTCACTATGCCAGCCGGGAACAACGCTGGGCGCTGAGTCGCATGCTGGCCGTGCTGTGCGTGCCGGTGGTGCTGGTGGCGCCCAAGGTGGAGCCAGTGCCGGCCGAGGAGTGGATCACCAAGGCCGCGCTCTACCTGTCGGGTCGCGACCGGCCCTATACCCGCGCCATGTGGCATGCCCCCAAGTACAGCATGCACGACTAGATTCGCGATGCGGTTTTTGGCCTGAGCCCATAATCTAAATGGTATTATTGCGACCTTACAGCCCATATTCCACATAATCCAGCGTGCGTCTATCTTCCATTAAATTGTCGGGATTTAAGTCTTTCGTTGATCCCACCAATTTCCAGGTGCCCGGGCAGCTGGTTGGCGTGGTGGGGCCCAATGGCTGCGGCAAGTCGAACATCATCGATGCCGTGCGCTGGGTACTGGGAGAATCGAAAGCCTCCGAGCTGCGCGGCGAGTCGATGCAGGACGTGATTTTCAACGGCTCCACGCATCGCAAACCTGCCGGCCGCTCGTCGGTGGAACTGGTATTCGACAATGCCGATGGCAAGGCCTCTGGCCAGTGGGGCCAGTATGCGGAAATCGCCGTCAAGCGCACCCTCACGCGCGACGGCACGTCCACCTATTACATCAACGGCCAGCCCGTACGGCGGCGCGATATCCAGGATATTTTCCTGGGCACCGGCCTCGGGCCGCGCGCCTATGCGATCATCGGCCAGGGCATGATCAGCCGCATCATCGAGTCGCGCCCGGAAGAATTGCGCGTATTTCTGGAAGAAGCGGCCGGCGTCTCCAAGTACAAGGAACGCCGCCGCGAAACCGAAAACCGCCTGCACGACACGCGCGAAAACCTGCTGCGCGTGGAAGACATTTTGCGCGAGCTGAACAGCAACTTGGAAAAGCTCGAAGGCCAGGCGGCCGTCGCCACCAAATTCCACCAGCTGCAGTCGGACCAGGAAGAGAAGCAAAAGCTGCTCTGGCTGCTGCGCAAGCTCGAAGCCGAGAGCGAACAAAAGCGCGTGTTCCGCGAAATGGAACAGGCCCAGAACGACCTCGAAGAACAAACCGCCAAGCTGCGCAACGTGGAGCTGTCGCTCGAACATATGCGCCAGTCGCACTTTGCCGCCGGCGACCGCCTGCACACGGCGCAGGGTGCGCTGTACCAGACCAATGCCGAAATCGGCAGTCTGGAGGCGCAGATCAAGTTCGTGATCGAGTCGCGTGCGCGCCTGCAGGCGCAACTGGGCACGCTCACGGCGCAGCGCGACCAGTGGCAGCAGCAGGCTACGGAGTTTGGCGGCCAGATCGAGGAAGCGGAATTCACGCTCGAAGAACTGGCCGCCACGGTGGAGCAGGCGCAGATGATGGCCGAACAAAAGGCCGAATCGCTGCCGCTGCTGGAACAGACGTGGCGCGCCGCGCAAACCCGCAGCACCGAATCGCGCGCCCGCATCATGCAGGCCCAGCAGCAACTGGAACTGGAATCGGCCCACCAGCGCAATGCCAGCAATATCCTCAACGGCCTGGCGGTGCGGCGCGAACGGCTGCAGCAGGAAAAGCACGGTTTGAGTCTGCCCGACAGCGCCCACCTGGCCAACCTGCGCATGCAGCAGGAAGAGCAGCAGTACACGCTGGAAGAACAGAGCGAGTTGCTGGAGCAGGCGCTCTCCGAGCAGCCCGCACTGGAGCAGGAGCGGCGCGACGCCCAGCAGCAGGTCAACGACGAAACCGCCGCCAACGCCCAGCTGGAAGCGCGCCTGAACGCGCTGCGCCAGTTGCAGGAGCGGGTGCAAACCGAAGGCAAGGTCACGCCGTGGCTGCAAAAACACGAACTCGACACCTTGCCGCGCCTGTGGCAAAAACTCGATATCGAAGCGGGCTGGGAGACCGCGCTGGAAGCGGTGCTGCGCGAGCGCACGTCGGCGCTGCAAATGTCCAATATCGAATGGGCCAAGGCGTTCTTCAGCGATGCGCCGCCGGCCAAGCTGGCGCTGTATGCGCCATCCACAACTGCGGTGCCGGTACTGGACCATGCGCCCGGCCTGCAACCGTTCTTTGCCCTGTTAAAACTGAACGATGCCGGTGTGCGCGGCCTGCTGCAAGACTGGCTGCACGGCGTGTACCAGGCCCGCGACGCCGCCGCAGCGTTTGCCGACCGTGCGCGCCTGCCCGCCGGCGGCTGCTTCGTTACGCCGCAGGGCCACGTGATCACGCCATCGAGCGTGCGGTTTTACGCGGCCGACTCCGAGCAGGATGGCATGCTGGCGCGCCAGCACGAGATCGACAACCTCACGCGCCAGCTGCGCGCCCAGCAACTGCTGGCCGACGAGGCGCGCGCCCGTTTCGTGCGCGCCGAGGCCGCGCTGACCGCGCACACGCGCCAGTTGGGCGACACGAGGATCAAGGTGCAAGGCCTGCAGCAGGCCGTGCATGCGCTGCAGATCGAGGTGGTCAAGCTGTCCGAAATCGAGGCGCGCTTCAACCAGCGCAGCACCCAGATCGAAGCCGATCTGGCCGAAATCGTCGCGCAGGAAGAAGAGCAAACCCAGGTCAAGCTGGAGTCGGAAGAAAAATTCGAACAGCTCGACATGGAGCTCGGTAACCTGCAAGGCGAGCACGAAGACGGCCAGACCGTATTCCTGGAGCAGGAGCAGCGCCTGGCCGACGCGCGCGACGCCGCGCGCGACCTGGAACGCCGGGCGCAGGAAATCGCGTTCGCCGAAAAAACCCACCGCAACAAGATCGAGGAGCTGCGCCGCGCGATTGCCACGGCCAGCGCCCAGGTAGTGCAGGTTACGCAAAGCCTGGAAGCGGGCCAGCAGGAATTGGCCAGCCTCGATGCCGGCGCCGGCAGCGACGGCCTGCAGGAACTGTTGGAGCGCCGCACGGCGCAGGAAAAGGCGCTGTCCGATGCCCGCCACGAGCTGGACCAGGCAGCGCAGCAGATGCGCGCATTCGAAGAAGGGCGCATGTCCAGCGAGCGCGCATTGCAACCGCAGCGCGACAAGATCACCGAGCTGCAACTGAAGGAACAGGCCGCGCGCCTGAACCAGGAGCAGTTTGCCGCGCAACTGGCCGAGGCGCAGGCCGATGAAACGGCGCTGGCCGAAAAACTGCATCCCGACATGAAGGCGTCGTATCTGCAGGGCGAGGTCACGCGCCTGACCAACGCCATTGCGCTGCTGGGCGCCGTCAACCTGGCCGCGCTCGACGAACTGGCCACGGCGTCGGAACGCAAGAACTTCCTCGACGCCCAGAATGCGGACCTGATGGAAGCGATCGGCACGCTGGAAAACGCCATCACGCACATCGACAAGGAAACGCGCGACCTGCTGCAAGATACGTTCGACCGCGTGAACGGCCATTTTTCCGAGCTGTTCCCGATCCTGTTCGGCGGCGGCCAGGCCAAACTGATCATGACCGGCGACGAAATCCTCGACGCCGGCGTGCAGGTCATGGCCCAGCCGCCGGGCAAAAAGAACGCCACCATTCACCTGCTGTCGGGCGGTGAAAAAGCGCTGACGGCAACCGCGCTGGTATTCTCGATGTTCCGTTTGAACCCGGCGCCGTTTTGTCTGCTCGACGAAGTCGATGCGCCGCTGGACGATGCCAATACCGAGCGCTTTTGCCGCATGGTCAAGCGCATGTCCGAACATACCCAATTCCTCTTTATCTCGCACAACAAGATTGCGATGGAGATGGCCAATCAACTAATCGGTGTGACGATGCAGGAGCAGGGCGTATCGCGCATCGTGGCGGTGGATATGGAATCCGCCGCCAACTTTGCAACTGAGGCACAAGCAGCATGACAGATCTCCAACTGAGTTTGATCGGGATCGCCGGCGTATTCGTCGCGGGCGTGTTCACCTATAACAAAATCCAGGAATACAAGGCCAAGAAAAGCGTGGAGCGGGCGTTCGGCACCGACCATGACGATGTGCTGATGCAGGGGCACCAGCATGCCCCCGGCGCACCGGCCGCCACGCCATCGTATGCGCCCAACGCCGCACCGGCACCGGTGGCGCCGCCAGCACCGGTACGCGCCGCCGCTCCGACGGTGGCGCCTGATCCTGCCGTGCGCCAGGAACCGAGCTTCTCGCTCGACGAACCGGTGTCCGATGCTCCCGGTGTGGCCGGTGGCGAAGCGACTGCCGCTGCCGCCGCCCTCGGCGCCGTGTTGGCCCCGATTCCCGAATTCTCCACCGAACCAGCCGTTCCGGGCGCCCCCGAGCCAGACGTGGACGAACTGGCCGCCCGCGCCAATGCGGCTGCCGCAGCCGCCGCCGAACAGGCCACCGCGCTGGTCGATCCGCTGATCGACTGCCTGCTGCTGCTGGCGCTGGAAGCCCCGGTGCGTGGCGACAAGCTGCTGCCGGTGCTGCAAACCCTGCGCATGGTCGGCAACAAGCCGCTGCACTACATCGGCCTGGCCGTTTCCGGCGACTGGGAACCGATCGCCTACGGCGGCGTCTACACCCAGCTGCAGGGCGGCGTGCAATTGGCCAGCCGCAGCACGGCGCTCAACGAACTCGAATACTCGGAACTGGTCACGCGCCTGCGCGCCATGGCCGACGAAATCGGCGCCGAACCGCAAGTACCCGACATGATCGAAGTGATGGCCGAAGCGCGCAACCTGCACCGCTTCGTCGCCAGCCACGATGCCCAGCTGGGCGTGAACCTGCAAAGCAATGGCGCGCCCTGGGCGATTTCCAACCTGATCGGTGCGCTGGAAAAACAGGGCTTCGACCTGCGTCCCGATGGCCGCTACGTGATGCCCGACGGCGACGGCGGCTTCCTGTTCTCGCTGTCCACCAACGTCACGCTCGCCGAAGAAACCACGGCCCGCCTCACGCTGCTGCTCGACGTGCCATGCGTGGCGCCCGCGCGCGACGGCTTCGGCGCCATGGTCGCCTGCGCCAAGTCGCTGGTAGGCCGCCTGGACGCGACCATCGTCGACGATTACAACCAGCCTTTGAGCGACGCCGCGCTGGCCGAAATCGCCAAGCAGGTCCAGGATTTTTACACCGAAATGAACGACGCCGACATTCCCGCCGGCTCCACCCGCGCCATGCGTCTGTTTAGCTGAGTCGGGAAGTGGCAATGACTGAAGTAGATTACAAGGTTCGCATTGAAGCACTGAGCGCGGAGCTGCACCGCCACCTGCACGCCTACCACGTGCAGGACGCGCCCACCATTCCGGACGCGGAGTACGACAAGCTCTTCCTCGAACTGCAACAGCTCGAGCAGGATCACCCGGACCTGGTACAACCCGATTCGCCCACCGGTCGCGTGGGCGCGGCGCCGCTGCCGCAGTTCGACCAGGTGACCCATTCGGTGCCCATGCTGTCACTGAATAACGGCTTTACCGACGAAGACATCGAAAATTTCGACCGCCGCGTGCGCGACGGCCTCGATACGGCGGCCTCCGTGGAATACGCAGCCGAAGTCAAATACGACGGTTTGGCGATCAACCTGCGCTACGAAAACGGCATTCTGAAGCAGGCCGCCACGCGCGGCGACGGGTATACCGGCGAGGATGTCACCGCCAACATCCGCACCATCAACGTGATTCCGCTGCGCCTCGACACCGCCAACCCGCCTGCCATTCTCGACGTGCGCGGCGAGGTGCTGATGTTCAAGGGCGACTTCGATGCGCTCAACGCGCGCCAGCGCGAAGCGGGGCAGAAGGAGTTCGTCAACCCGCGCAATGCGGCGGCGGGCAGTTTGCGCCAGCTCGATTCGCGCATCACGCGCCAGCGCAAGCTGCGGTTCTTCGCCTATGGCGTGGGTCTGCTGGAAGGCGCGGACATGCCGGCGTCGCACTCGGCGCTGCTGGACTGGTATCGCACGCTGGGCCTGCCGGTGGCAAAAGAAGCGGCCGTCGTGCGCGGCTACGACGGCCTGCTCGAATACTACAACACCATCGGCGCCGCGCGGCCCACCATGCCGTACGAAATCGACGGCGTGGTGTACAAGGCCAACCGTCTGGAAGACCAGCGCACGCTGGGTTTTGTGTCGCGCGCGCCGCGCTTTGCGCTGGCCCATAAATTCCCGGCCGAAGAAGCGCTGACCACGGTGCAGGCGATCGAAGTGCAGGTGGGCCGCACCGGCGCCATCACCCCCGTGGCGCGCCTGGCGTCCGTGTTCGTCGGCGGTGTGAATGTGACCAACGCCACGCTGCACAACGAGGACGAAGTGCGCCGCAAGGACGTGCGCGTGGGCGATACGGTGATCGTGCGCCGCGCCGGCGACGTGATACCCGAAGTGCTGTCGGTGGTGCTGGAGCGCCGCGTGCAGCCGGAACCGCCGATGTACGTGCTGCCCAAGACCTGCCCCGTGTGCGGCTCGCACGTGGTGCGCGAAGAGGGCGAGGCGATTGCCCGCTGCTCCGGAGGGTTGACCTGCGCGGCCCAGCGCAAGGAAGCCATCCGCCATTTCGCCGGCCGCCGCATGATGGACATCGAAGGTATGGGCGACCGCTATATCGACAATCTGGTCGAACACGGCAAGGTGCAGCGCGTGGCCGACCTGTACGCGTTAAAACTCGACGACCTGCTGGAAATGAAGCGGCTGGCCGACGAAAGGGATGGCACCACGCCCGAGACGGTTGCCAATGGCAAGGTCGCCACCAAGTGGGCCGAAAATCTGCTCGAAGCCATCGAAGCCAGTAAAAATCCCCCGCTCGAACGGCTGCTGTTCGCGCTCGGCATCCGTCACGTGGGCGAGTCCACCGCCAAGACGCTGGCCGAGTGGCTGGGCCGCTTCGACCTGGTGCGCCGGGTGCCGGCCGCGCTGCTGCGCGTGCTGCCCGATATCGGCGGCATCGTCGCCATTTCGATTGCGGAGTTCTTTGCCGAACCGAAGAACCAGGAAGCGATCGACGCGCTGCTGGCCGCCGGTGTGGCGCCGAAAGGCGAACATCCGCCAAGCGCCAAGCTGCGCGAAAAACTCGATCCGGTCAAGCTGATGGCGGCGCTGGCGATACCCAAGTTGACCGAACCGCGCAGCAAGCAGCTCGTCGAACAGGAAGTGTCGCTCGACGTGCTGGCGCATCTCACCATCTACAACGTGTTCGGCCTGCCCGCCACGGTGTCCGACGCACTGGCCGGGTGGATGGACGTGCCGGCCAACCGCCAGCAGGTGAAAGCGCTGGCCGCGCTGCGCGAAGATCTGCTGGCGCAACTGCCGGCCACGGTGGTTGCCGAAGGCCACCTGACGGGCAAAACGTTCGTGCTGACCGGCACCTTGCCCACCATGGGCCGCGACCAGGCGGCGGAGCTGATCGAAGCCGAAGGCGGCAAGGTATCGGGTTCGGTGTCGAAAAAAACCCACTACCTGGTGGCGGGGGCGGATGCCGGCAGCAAGCTGGCCAAGGCCCAGGAGCTGGAAGTGACCATCCTCGACGAAGCGGGCCTGCTGGCGCTGCTGGCGCAAAAATAAGGACTTACCATGGCCGTTCGTGAAATCTTGAAAATGGGCGATCCGCGCCTGCTGCGCGTGGCCGAACCGGTGACCGAGTTCGACACGCCGGCCATGCGCCAGCTGATCGCCGACATGTTCGACACCATGCATGCGGCCAATGGCGCCGGCCTGGCAGCACCGCAGATCGGCGTCAACCTGCAACTGGTGATCTTCGGCTTCAAGCAGAACCTGCGCTACCCCGATGCGCCGCAGGTGCCGGAAACGGTACTGATCAATCCCGTGCTCACGCCGCTGGCGGACCACATGGAAGAGGGCTTCGAAGGCTGCCTGTCGGTGCCGGGCCTGCGCGGCAGCGTACCGCGTTACACGCGCCTGCGCTACGAAGGCGTGGACCAGCACCAACAGCCGATCCGGCGCGACGTGGACGGTTTTCATGCACGCGTGGTGCAGCACGAAGTGGACCACCTGCTGGGCATCCTGTACCCGGCGCGCATCCGCGATTTTTCCAAGTTCGGCTTCACGTCGGTGATGTTCCCAGACCTCGATCCCAACGACGACGATTGAGTATCCCTGTGCTGACGCTGGCGCGCTCCGGATGCCACCCATGCGCTGCTCCATGCGCTACGTGATCCGCACCCTGATCGCTGTGGTTCTGCTGATTCTCGCCTACGATCTGCTGGGCCCCACCATCGACCGCGCGCTGTATTCGATGCGGCTGGTGGCAATGGCCAAGCCGACGGCCCTGCCGGTGCCAGTGGAGGGCGTGCGGCCACGCGCGCTGCGCGACACCTGGGGCGGCGCCCGCAGCGAAGGCCGGTCGCACGAAGGGATCGACATCTTCGCCAGGCGCGGCACGCCGGTGGTATCGAGCACCGAAGGCATCGTCACCAAGGTGGGCACCAATCGTCTCGGCGGTCTGGTGGTGTGGGTGCTGGGGCCGGGCGGCCAGCGTCATTACTATGCCCACCTCGAACGTTACGCCGATGTGGCAGCCGGCATGCGCATCGAGGCCGGCCGGGTGCTCGGTTACGTGGGCGATTCCGGCAACGCCAAGGGCACGCCGACGCACTTGCACTACGGCGTCTATGACATGGGCGGCGCCATCAACCCGTACCCGCTGCTGCGTGCAGAACCGGCAGCTTCGCCGAAAAAATAGCAGCATTGCAGCTGACCGAGGCCGTCAAGTTGCAGGATAACGCCACACCTGAACTGGAACCACCATGCAGATCCACACCTTACGCTGCTTTGGCGAACATGCCGACGGCGGCAATCCGGCCCTGGTCATCGAAGACGATCGATCGTCTACCGAGGCCCGTCAGGCATTCGCGCGCCAGCACAACGTCACGTGCGTCTGGCTTGATCCGTGCGCCGAACCGGGCGTGGCTGCCGTGGTCGACTACTTTTATCCGCATACCCGCAGCCCGCTGTGCTTGCACGCTACATTGGCTGTCGGTCAGCAATTGTTCCTGCGCCATCGGCGGGAGCACGAACTGGTGGTAATGACCGCCATGCGCGGGCAGCAACTGGGCTTGGTCGCTGGCGAATTCGATGAAGTTTTCGTGCGCTTGCAGGCGCAGGACGCGCCCCGGCCGGACCTGGACCCGAGCCTGGTGCGGCGCCTGCTGGCTGCGCCGGAACTGACGCCGAAGGCGTCGCTGGCGCCAGCATGCGTGGTCTCGGTGGGCAGCCCGAAGCTGTTGGTCGAAGTGGCGGATGCAGCGACGCTCTCCGATCTGCAACCCGATCTGGCGGCAATCGCTGCATGGGGCAAGGATGCCGGCGTCAATGGACTTTATGCCTATTGCCAGAGCGAGGATGGTACCTACGAAGGCCGTAATTTCAACCACCTCGATCCGGCACTGGAAGACAGCGCCACCGGCGTGGCAGCCGGCGCACTCACCGCCATGCTGGGCCGCGGCATCACGCTGCGGCAAGGCCGCGCCGTGGGAAGCGCCAACCTGATACGCACGCGTACCGATGGGTCGGACATTCTGGTCGGCGGCCTGGTCCAGGCTGGTTAGCAGTAGCAAAGCGACGACGGTTCAGCAGTGTGGGCGCGCGCCAGGCACACTTTTATAATGGATCGATCGTTCCGTCCGGAACGGCAACGAGAGAACCTGATGCGTAACAGTCTGTTTATCAATACCATTCTGCTCGGTGGAACCAGCGAGCAAAAAATCGCTGCCGCCAGCGCTGCCGGTTTCGACCAGGTCGAGTTGTGGCGCGACGACGTGGAGTCGAGCGTGGACGGGCCAGCTGGCGTGGTGCGGACGCTGAACGGCGCCGGCATGGGCCTTACCGATTTCCAGGTGCTGCTTGACTTCGACGGCGCCCCCGGTGAGCGCCGCGCCGATAAGCGCCGCGAAGCCTTGAGCATGCTCGACACAGCGGTGCAGGTCGGCGCCGATACCTTGCTGGTGCCGGCATCGACCGACGCCGAGTGCGACCCCACCCGTATCGTGGACGACCTGGCATGGCTGGCGCAGCAGGCAGCCGCGCGCGGCCTGCGCATCGCCTACGAGGCCATGGCGTGGAGCACGATCAACCACTTCACGCCCGCTGCCTGGCGCCATGTGCAACAGGCCGGCCAGCCCAACCTGGGCATGGTGATCGACGCCTTCCATATCTTTGCCCGTGGCCGCGATGCCAGCGACCTCGA
>Ga0308157_10003336_pt1 | contig 23640 bp, 22 predicted proteins | sample PhyBR1_FD_201035 | JGI IMG/M metagenome (GOLD analysis project Ga0308157, IMG submission 201035) | Phyllosphere microbial communities from UC Gill Tract Community Farm, Albany, California, United States - DLSLB.R1 | ecosystem: Host-associated > Plants > Phyllosphere > Unclassified | place: USA...
CAATGAGGAAAACGACCAGTTCATCAGCCGCCAGCGCGACAGCGTGGTGGTGAACAATGTGACTGGCCGCGAGTACCTGTTCGGCCTGCGCTACAAGTTCTAAGCCTTATCTCTTCTCCTGGTGGCTTCGAGCCCGCGCTTGCGCGGGCTTTTTTTTTCGCGCCGTGCGCGTTCATTCGTTCTTTTTCCGACGACAACTGGCGTACTGGACCATTGAAGCGCTTGAGCCAGTTCTTGAATCGAGCGTGCCAGCCATTAACATTGTTGAGATGGATCGCGCCGCGGGCCCTGATCCCGGCGCGCAAATTAACCGTTTCGTGAGCGATGCCAGTCTCGCGGGCGAAGACCCCATAGGCTGCGGCCGAGTCGCTGATCAATAGCACGCCCGCGGCCAGCACGGGCCCCAGGCAATCCTTGAGCCGGGCGGCGCTGACCGGTCCGCGGCCAGTGTCAAAATCCAGCGTCTGCCTGCCCCGGTCGCGTGCGACGAGCAAGCATTCATGTTCGCGGTTGATGCCGCGCAACCTGGCCACCTCGCCGGTATCCAGCTGCAAGGCGCCCAGCGCTGCAAATACTTCCTCGAAGACCAAGCCTTGCATCATCGCCACCTGATGAGTTCACTCGACAGTGGCCGAGACCGGCACGAGCGGGCAAAGTTCGCCTGATTAACGCGAACCGCGCCACGCGGAAAGCCCGCTCGTGCTCGGCGCCGTCATCAAGGCCTCAACAGCAGCTTCCCCGTGCTGGTACGTTCCGCTAACGCACTGTGCGCCAGGCTGACATCTGCCAGGGGATATTGGCCTCCAATCTCCACCCGCAGCTGGCCCGCCTGGATCCACTCGAACAGCCGCCGCGCACGCGCGCGCAGCAGCGCCGGGGTCGAAACATGGTCATGGTAGACGGCATACCCGACCTTGATGCTGCGCGGAAGGCTGGGCAAAGCGATCGTCGGCGGCTGTCCCAATCCCGGACCGTACCAGCACAGAGTGCCGCAGGGCCGCAATGAATCGATCGAGCCCTGGAAAGTCACCTCGCCGGAGCCGTCGTACACCACGTGCACGCCCAGGCCTCCAGACAGGCGTCGTACCTCATCAGCAAAAGCGCTGCCGGCGTCGACGATCACATGGTCCGCACCCGCCGCGCGCGCCGCTTCGATCTTGCTTGCATGCGACACCCGTGCGATCACAGTACCGCCGTGCAGTTTGATGATCTGCGTCAGCAATTGCCCCACTCCGCCAGCGGCGGCGTGGACTAGCGCGATGTCGCCCGGACGCACCGGGTAGAAATCGGTAGCGAAGTGGCTGGCGGTCAGTCCCTGCATCATGACGGCTGCCGCCGTGCGATCGTTGATGCCGTCGGGAACCGGCACTAAGGAATCTGCCGATACCGCGATCCGCTCCGCGTAGCTGCCCGGCACGTAAGCCCATGCGACGCGCTGGCCCGGCACGAAGTCAACCACCCGTGACCCGACCGACAGGACGGTGCCGGCGCCTTCGACACCGATCGCCTTATGGCCGGGCATCTCCTTCCAGTAACGCCCCTCGCGCACACCGATATCCATGAAATTCACGCCCGAGAACGCGACTTGCACCACCACTTGGCCCGGCCCCGCGACTGGCTCCGGCAACTCGTCGACGGCGAGCACGTCGATCGATCCAGGCTCGCGCATCACGACGGCCTTCATGCCGCAGCCTGTGGAGTAATCTGAAGAATCGTGCGTCGCAGTTCCATCTTCGATATGCGCCAACCCGCGTCGTCGCGCACCCACGTCTCATGATAGTGGCCATAGCCGTGATGACGTGCGGGCCGGCCACTCGCGTCCGCGGGAAACAGGATCAGGTCTTCCATGGACCAGATGGCCCCGACCTCGCACTGCGACACGCGGGTCAGTTCGTCGTTGTGAACCTGGTGAATCGAACGTGCGCCCTCGAGATAGTCTCGGGCAGCCTCGACAAAAGCTTCGCGCGTCGAAAACGACACCAGCAGTTCGTTGGACTCGCCGAAGATCCGGATATCTGGCGTCGGTACGAACAGGTCTGAGAACGCGGCCCATTGCCGCGTGTCAAGGTAGCGGCAGTAGCGTGCTTTTGCCAGTCGCACCTGGTCGGCGTCGTGAGCATAAGTAGGGGTGATGGGCGATGAAACAGTAGGCATGTTAATCTCGGTCATTGATGAAGGCCTCTATAATCCACCCATAGCCCCGGACGAACAATCCTTAAAAATCCAAATTCATTGTCCACTCGTCCAAATACGGAAAAACAAATGGACCCACTGAGCGATATCCTGAATAGCCTGCATATTCGCCACGCGATGTTTACACGACTCGATGCCACCGCGCCCTGGAGCTTCGATTCGAAAGGCGAGCCCTTTTTGAAATTCGTCCTCCTGGTACGTGGCACGGCAATCCTCCAGACACCGTCGTTCGACGCGCCAGTCATGTTGCACGGTGGCGATGTCTTCATCATGCTGCAGGACCAGCCCTACCGCATCTACGACCATGAAGACTCCGCCGCGATCGACTGCGTCGATATCGACAAGCTTCGGATCGGCAACCGGATCGACGTCGGCGGCGGCGGCGCGCTGACCTCTTTCATCAGTGGATTCTTCGCCCTCGACCCATTGTCGGCAAGGCCGTTGCTGCAGGTACTTCCGCCGGTGCTGCACCTGAAGCTCGACAAGGACCGTAGCCTGGCCTTCCAGTCGGTCCTGGAGCTGCTCGCCGTCGAGACCGAAGCGCCTGGACTTGGCACTGAAGTGGCGGTGAGCCGTCTGTTCGAACTGCTGTTCGTGCACGCGATCCGTGCCTATTCGGCCCAGCCATATGGCCCGACCAGCGGTTGGCTGGCCGCGAATGCCGACCGCAGGCTGGCTCGCGCGCTCGAAGCCATGCACGGCGATCCGGCGCAGGACTGGACCGTCGAAGCATTGGCGCAAGCCGCAGGCATGTCGCGTTCTTCGTTCGCTGCGCGCTTCAGGGATGTGGTGGGGCAGACGCCGCTGGACTACCTGACACAATGGCGCATGCATCGCGCGGCACGCTTGCTGCGCCATTCAAGCCTCGCCCTGTCCGAGGTATCGCGCCAGGTAGGTTACGAGTCTGTGGCCGCCTTCAACCGCGCCTTCCAGCGCGCGACAGCGATGCCGCCTGGCGCTTTTCGCAAGACGGCCGAGGAAGCGGATGCGCGCGGGTTGCCATGACACGCGCACGCGGCAGCGCAGCCACCGCAGATCGTTCACCTTGACGTTTTGCCCAGACCATTCGACGCTGGTAGGCTACAATCAAAGACCAACCAGGCGAGCGCACGACGCAAGCGATCTATACAACCTGATAGCGAAAGAGACATGAGCACCTCGAACGAGCACGCGAAAGAGCAAGACAACGGCCTTCCCCTCGACATGACCATCTTCGGCGGCATGGGCGACCTCGCCATGCGCAAGCTGCTGCCGGCCTTGTACATGGCCTTCCTGCACGGTAACCTGCCGGCATCGACCCGCATCCTGTCGACCGGCCGCCAGGACTACGATCGCGCCGCCTACCTGGCCTTCGTCGAGGAACACTCACGCTCGTTCATCAGCGCCGCCAACTTTAACGAAAAGAGCTGGGCCGGCTTCCTCGACCTGCTCGTCTATGTGCGCCTGGACGTCTCGGCGGCCCTGGTCTTCGACACGCTGAAAGACGCCTCGCGCGACGGCGCCCAGCGCGTGTTCTATCTCGCCACGGCGCCGTCGCTGTTCACCACCATCTGCGACAAGCTAGCCGCGACCGGCCTGGTCGACGCCAATGCGCGCGTGGTGCTCGAGAAACCGCTGGGCCGTGACCTGGCCTCGGCCGTCGAGATCAACGAGGCGGTCGGCAAGCACTTCGCTGAATCGCAGATCTACCGCATCGACCACTACCTGGGTAAAGAGACGGTGCAGAACCTGATGGTGCTGCGCTTCGGGAACTCGATCCTGGAACCGCTGTGGCGCGCGCCGAACATCGCGAGCGTGCAGATCACGGTGGCCGAAGAAGTGGGCGTGGGCAGCCGCGCCGGCTTCTACGACAGCGCCGGCGCAATGCGCGACATGGTGCAGAACCACCTGATGCAACTGCTGTGCATCGTCGCCATGGAGCCGCCGACTTCGCTGTCGCCGGATGCGGTGCGCGACGAGAAACTGAAGGTGATCCGCTCGCTGCGCCGCATGACGCTGGCCGATATCGCGCGCGACACGGTGCGTGGGCAGTACAGCCATGGCGTGAGCGGCAACCAGGAGGTCAAGGGCTACCACGAAGAGAGCAATGTGCCGGCGCAGAGCCATACCGAGACCTTCGTCGCGCTGCGCGCGCATATCGACACCTGGCGCTGGTCCAAGGTGCCGTTCTACCTGCGCACCGGCAAGCGCATGGCTCGCCGCTCGTCCAAGATCGTGATCGAGTTCGCCAATCCGCCGTTCCCGCTGTTCCCGGAAACCCCGGGCGGCGTCGCCAACCGGCTGGTGATCGAACTGCAGCCCGAAGAAGCGATCAAGCTGCAGCTCTTCGCCAAGCAACCAGGCAGCGGCATGCAGATGCAGCAGGTCGCACTGAACCTCGACCTGCAATCGGCCTTCCAGCAGCGCCGCGCCGAAGCCTATGAGCGCCTGCTGATCGACGTCGTGCGCGGCCGCCTGACCCACTTCATGCGCCGCGACGAACTCGAAGCGGCCTGGGAATGGGTCGAGCCGATCATCAACGGCTGGGAAACCCTGAACGAGAAGCCGCATGCGTATGCGGCCGGCTCGTGGGGCCCGGCGGAGTCGTTCGCGCTGCTGGCGCGCGACGGCTTCGGGTGGGTCGAGTAAGCGCTGCTTTAGCGGGCGGCTAGTCCGTCCGCGTCTGTTCCAGGTTGGCGCGCACCCGCGCCAGCAAGACCATCAACTGCGCCTGTTCGTCGCGGGACAGGCCGGCCAGGGCAACCTCGCCCAGCTCGCCGCTCTGGCGGTGCACACCCGCGAACACTTCCTGCCCCGCCGCGCTGAGCGAAAGCCGGGTGCTGCGCCGGTCCTGCTCATCGGCGGTCGCCTCCAGCAACTGCGCCTCGCGCAGCGCACGGATCAAACGCGCCACCTGGGCCTTGTCCCTTCCCGAATGAGCCACCAGATCGCTCTGCGTGGCGCCGGGATGACGTGCAAAATATCCCAGCGCCTTCAGCTCCATATGCGCCAGCTCATGCGGGCCGCTGCGCAAGCCGCGCAGCTGCCGTGAACGGTAGAGATGCACGATCGCGTGCATCGTCTCCAGGGGATCGTCCGCACGATTGCCACGGATTTGGTTGACTCTATCAACTTCTTTTCGCATAATGGTGGATACTATCAACTAATTCTGGAGTGTAGCATGTCCGAACCCCACATTCCCTCTCAGATTCCGGCGATCGAGCGCGTTCGCCATGACCTCAAGATGCGCGAGGTCGAAGTCGCGCGCATCGAGCAGCTCAGTCCCGGCTTCGCCAGCATCACCTTCAAGGGCGCGGCACTCTCGGATTTCACCTCGCTGTCGTTCGACGACCACGTCAAGTTCATGTTCGACGGCCCCGATGGCCAGCAGGTTCGGCGCGACTATACGCCACGCCGCTTCGACCGCCAAGCCTGCGAGGTCGACATCGAGTTCGCCCTGCACGGCCATGGCGGCGCCGCCGAATGGGCGCGCAACGCGCAAGCAGGCTCGAAAGCCATCATCGGCGGGCCCCGCGGCTCGATGATCCTGCCTTTGGCGATGGACTGGCACCTGCTGGTCGGCGACGCCAGCGCCCTGCCGGCCGTGACCCGCCGCCTGGAAGAGCTGCCGCAGGCTGCCCGTGCCCAGGTCGTGCTGCTGGTCGATGCGGCCGACCGCCGCGAATTCGCCACCCAGGCCAATGCCGACATCCACTGGGTGGCCTCGAACAAGGAACTGCTGCAGGTGCTGGACGACCTGCCCCTGCCCAGCGGTGCGGGCCTGGCCTGGGGCGGCGGCGAAGCCGCGCTGATGGCCCAGGTGCGCCAGCTATTGGCCGACAAGGGCTTGCCGCGCCAGGCGGGCCGGATCTCGGCCTACTGGAAGCAGGGCGTGGCCGACCACCACGAACATCTCGACTAAATGACCGGCGTCGGCAGCGGCTCGCCGCTGAAGTGGGCCTCGAGGTTGGCCACGGCCAGCCTGCCCATCGCACGCCGGGCTTCCAGCGTGAAGCTGCCGACGTGGGGCGTGAGCACGACGTTGTCGAGCTCAAACAGCGCCGCCGGCACGTTCGGTTCGTCGTCGAACACATCCAGCCCGGCCGCGCCGAGCCGGCCGTCGCGCAGGGCCGCGACCAGCGCCGCCTCGTCGACCACCGAGCCACGCGCGATATTGACCAGGGTGCCTTCCGGCCCGAGCGCCTCGAGCACACGGGCGTCGATCATGTGCCGGGTGTCGGCGCCGCCCGGCATGCACAGCACCAGCATATCGCTTTCCTCGGCCAGCGCCAGTAGCGAGCTGCTGCGCTTCTCGGGCGCCGGACCCGCGCTGCGCTGGAAGTAGCGGATCTCCAACCCAAAGCCCTGCAGGCGCTGCGCCACCGTCTGGCCGATGCGGCCGAAGCCGACGATGCCCGCCACCTTGCCCTTCAGGCTGCGCGCATGGGTCAGCGGCGCCCTGGCCGGCCACTTGTTGTCGCGTACATAGCGGTCCAGCTGCGGCAGGCGGCGCACGGTCGACAGCAGCAGGGTGACGGCGAAATCGGCCACGTCGTCGGTGAGCACGTCGGGCGTGTTGGTGACGTGGATGTGCTTCTGCGCCAGCAACGCGAGCGGCACGGCGTCGACGCCGACCCCGTTCACCGACACGATCTCGAGCGCCGGCAGGCTGGCCACCAGTTCGGGCGTCAGGCCGACCATGCCGGTCGTGAGCACGGCGCGGATACTGCCTGCGATTGCATCGAAGCCGGCGTCGCCGGCGACGGGAATCGCATCCACGAAATGGCACTCGAAGGATTGCCGCAACTGGTCGCGCACCTCTTGCGACCACATGTTGCCCACCACGAGAATCTCTGGTTTCATCGGTAAATACCCTGCCTTATCGGTCGTTATGCATGGGTCGAGTATGCCAGAGGCGTCGGCCATGCGCCGGCCGCCGAGTTTTTCACGCCGTGCTGATTCCAGTACAATCGCTGGTCCCGACCACGACACCATGACGATGACCGCAACGCCACGCCACCACCAGCCAGTCGCCGCCGCGCGCGCACGGCTGCTGCTGTGGATCGGCGCGCTCGTCCTCTTGCTGCAGCTGCTTGCCGCGGTCGGCCACGACCACGAACGCGAATCGACGGCCCAGGATTGCGTGGCCTGCTCGGTGCAGGCGCAGTCGCACGCGGCGCCGCCGGCGCCGCAAGCCGCACCGGCTGCCGTCGCCTGGTTGCTCGCGCTGCTCGTTTCGCCACCCGCGATTGCGGCGCATGCGGCCCGCCCCGCCAACTACCTGCTGCCGCAGCCTCACGCGCCTCCCGCTTCACCGTTCGCCTCCTGAGATACGCCTGGCCACCTGACCTGGCCAGACCCACTCCTACGCGGCCCTGAATGGCATCGCCGCCTGCGCCTGCAGAGGCGCGCTGCCGCGCCGCACTTCGAGCAGAACGATATGAAGCACAAAGCAGTACCCATTCCCGCCCAAAGCGCGAGCAAGCGCATCGCCTCGATCGACGTGGCCCGCGGCCTCGTCATGCTCCTGATGACCGTGGATCACGTGCGCGAGACCTTCTTCCTGCAGCACCAGGTCAGCGATCCGATGGACGCGACGACCACCGACCCCGGCCTGTTCTTTTCGCGCCTGGCCGCCCATTTCTGCGCGCCGATGTTCGTGTTCCTGACCGGCCTGTCGGCCTGGCTGTACGCCAATCCGGCGACCGGCCCGCGCAGCGCGACCGCCTTCCTGGCGAAACGCGGCGCCTTCCTGATCCTGCTCGAGATCGTGGTGATCAACTTCGCCTGGACCGGCAGCCTCACGCCGCATACCGTCTACCTGCAGGTGATCTGGGCCATCGGCCTGTCGATGCTGGCGCTGGCCCTGCTGCACCGCCTGCCCCTGCCGCTGCTGGCGGCGATCGGCGTCGCGATCGTCGGCGGACATAACGCCCTGTCGGGCCTCTACTTTGAACCGGGTTCCTGGGCGGCGACGGCGTGGACGATCCTCGAGCAGCGCGGCTACCTGCTGGAAGATCCCGTGCGGGTGCGCATCAGCTATCCGTTGCTGGCCTGGATCGGCGTGATCCTGCTCGGCTATGCCTGCGGCCCGTTGTATGCGCGCACGACAGCGCCATCGTTGCGACAGCGCTGGCTCGTCATCGGCGGCGCCGCCAGCCTGGTCCTGTTGCTGGTGCTGCGCAGCTGGAACATCTATGGCGAAACCCTGCCGTGGACTGCGCAAGACGAATTGCTGCGCAGTGCGATGTCGTGGCTGAACTTCACCAAATACCCGCCCTCGCTTGCTTCCTGCTGCTGACCCTGGGTGTCAGCCTGCTGGCGCTGGCCTGGATCGAGAAGGTCGAGGCAGGATGGGTGCGAGTGGTTGCGGTGTTCGGCGGTGCGCCGCTGTTCTACTACATCCTGCACCTGTACCTGCTGCTGGCCGCGCAGCGGATCGCGGCCGGCGTGCTGGACGTGCCGCGCGCCGACGTCGGCCATGTGTGGCAGGTGTGGCTCGGCGCCGTCATACTCGCTGCGCTGCTGTACTGGCCGACGAAGCGCTTCGGGCGCTACAAGCGCGAGAGCGGCAAGGCCTGGGTCAAGTATTTGTAGGCACGGGTGTATTCCACACGACTATTTCTGCGCGAGCAAGGCTTACGCTGGCGCAAACAGGTTCGCGATTCGAAGCGTGCGCGGTTGGAGCCCGGCGACAGTTGGCGTAAAGTCTCGTGATCGCCAATTCGACGAGGTCGCCATTCATGTACGCGAGCAACTGGAACACCTTCGGGGCCTTCGGGGCCTTCGGGGCCTTCGGGGCCTTCGGGGCCTTCGGGGGCATTGCAACGCAAGCCCTCAAGCAAATGGACCGCAGCCGCCAGGCGCGCGGCAAGCTGCTGGAGCGGGCCGGTTACGGGCCGCAGCAAACCCCGTCGACCGTGATCCTGGAACAGCCCGGCCTCAGCCTGCGCCGCTACCGGGATGCGCCCAGCGGCGGTCCGGCGGTCTTGCTTGTGCCGGCGCCGATCAAGCGCGCGTATATCTGGGACCTGGCGCCCGACATCAGCGTCGTGCAGCGCTGGAGCGAACGCGGCTACCGGGTCTACCTGGCCGAATGGCTGCCGATGCCCGACGGCGACCCCGACGTCGGCCTCGACGACTACGGCGACCGCCTGCTGTCGGCCTGCCAGCGCGCGATCGCGCAAGATTGTGGGCAAGAGCGCTTGACGATCGTCGGCCATTCGCTGGGCGGCATCCTGGCCGCCATCTACAGCTGCATGCATCCCGAACACGTGGCGGCCACCATCCTGCTCGAATCCCCGCTGCGCTTCGAGCAGGCCAGCTGCTGCTTCTCGCCCCTGGTCAACGCCACCCCGCACGCGCGCGGCATCGCTGACGCCTTCCGCCACGTGCCGGGCGTGTACCTCAACATGATGAGCGCCATGGCCGAGCCGCAGGCCTTCCAGTGGGGAAGAATCGCCGACCGCTGGCTGTCGTTGCTCGACCCCAAGGCGCTGACCACCCATATGCGGGTCGAGCGCTGGACCCACGACGAATTCCCGCTGCCGGGCCGGCTGTTCACCGAGATCGTCGAATCGCTGTACCGCAACGACGAATTCATGCAGGGCAAGCTCGACATCGGCGGGCGCACGATCGGCCCGCGCGACCTGCGCGCGCCGCTCGTCAGCGTGGTCGATTTCCGCAGCAAGGTGATCCCACCGCAAGCCGTGCTGCCCTTCCACGAGGCGACCAGCAGCGAACGCAAGCAGGTCATCGAATACCAGGGCGACGTCGGCGTCAACCTGCAGCACGTCGGCGTGCTGGTCGGCCGCAGCGCCCACGCCGCGATCTGGCCGGCCATCTTCGTGTGGCTCGGTTCGCCCGCGCCCGCGAGTGCATCGAACGATGGAGACAAGACGCCGATGGCAGTAAATATCGACGCATCGACGCCGGTTGCCAAGCCCGATCCAGCGCTGGATTGACGTCTCCCGGCACGGCGCCGCACCACGCGGCGCCGGCGGTTTCCCGCCCTGCACCATCCCTCGCATCAGCTGTATTTATCAATCTGACATCCCAATCGCGCGCCGCCTGCTCTACAGTCTGGATAACATCCAGTTCCGAAAGGCGGGTGAGCGAGAGTGTATTGATGCGTTCCCCCATGTGCAACCACGCATGACCGGCGCCCGGCGGCCGGCCTCGTGCCTACCCGACCATGACATGGATGCAATAGAAGCGGAACGACCCATCGCAGCCCCTCACGACACCCGCCCCCGGCCGACCATCGGCCTGCGCGAAGCCGTCGCCGTCATCGTCGGCGTCGTCATCGGCGCCGGCATCTTCAAGGCCCCATCCCTCGTCGCCAGCATGAGCGGCGACGCCACCGCGATGTTTACATTGTGGGCGTTGGGCGGCCTTGTCTCGCTGATCGGCGCCCTGTGCTACGCCGAGCTGACCACCTCGTATCCGCACGCCGGCGGCGACTACCATTACCTGCACCGCGCCTTCGGCCGCTCGGTCGCCTTCCTGTTCGGCTGGGCGCGCTTTTCCGTGATCACCACCGGCTCGATCGCACTGCTCGGCTTCGTGTTCGGCGACTACATGCAGCAGGCCGTCCCGCTCACCATGCTGCCGGCCGGCTGGGGCAGCACGGTGTACGCCGTCGCGGTGATCGTCGGCCTGTCGGCACTGAACCTGCGCGGCATCCGCACCGGCACCGGCACCCAGACCTTCCTGACGGTCGCCGAAATCCTCGGCCTGCTCCTGATCGTCGGCGCCGCGGCGGTGTTCACCGATCCCGCGCCGGCGCCCGTCGCGGCGGCCACCACGGCGGCGGGCCCGGCCGGCGCCGCCCTCGGCATGGCGATGGTGTTCGTCCTGCTGACCTATGGCGGCTGGAACGAGGCCGCCTACATCAGCGCCGAGATGCGCGGCGGTCCGCGCGACATGGTCAAGGCGCTCACCATGGGCATCGTCATCATTACCGTGCTCTACCTGATGGTGACCTGGGCCTACTGGAAAGTGCTGGGCATGGAAGGCATGTCCGCCTCCGAGGCGGTGGCGGCCGACGTCATGAAGGTCGCCTTCGGCCCGGCCGGCGAGAAAATCATTTCGGTGCTGGTGGCGATTTCCGCCCTCACTTCGATCAATGCGACCATGATCGTCGGCGCCCGCACCAGCTACGCCATGGGCCTCGACTGGAAGAAACTCGACCGCCTGGCCGAATGGGACGGCGAGCGCGGCACCCCAACCGTCGCCATGACGGTGCAATGCGTGGCCGCCCTGGCCCTGGTCGCCACCGGCGCCGCGCTGGGCGGCGGCTTCAAGGCCATGGTCGAATTCACGGCGCCCGTGTTCTGGCTGTTCTTCCTGCTCACCGGCATCTCGCTGTTCGTGCTGCGCCGGCGCGAGCCGGATACGCCGCGGCCGTTCAAGGTGCCGCTGTATCCCGTGCTGCCGCTGCTGTTCTGCGCCAGCTGCGCCTATATGCTGTGGTCCAGCCTGTCGTACGTGTACAGCCAGCAGCTCGGCGGCCTGAACGCCGCCTGGATCGGCGTGGGCGTGCTGGCTATCGGCGTCGTGCTGTTGCTGCTGCTGCGCTCGAAGAGCGATCAATAAATCCCAAGAGAGCTTTTACCCCCCCCAAGTCCCTACCTGATCAAGGAGCTGTGCTCATGAACCTGCAACCTCGCCGTCGTACCCTGCTGCTGTCCGCCGCCGCAACCGGCATGATGATGTTCCCGTTCGGCCGCGCGCTGGCCCAGGCCGCCAAGGAAACGCCACGCCTCGACGTGCCCTATGTCCCGACCCCGCAGGAAGTGGTCGACAAGATGCTCGACCTGGCCAAGGTCGGCAAGAACGACACGCTGTTCGACCTGGGCTGCGGCGACGGCCGCATCGTCGTCACCGCCGCCAAGGAACGCGGCGCGCGCGGCACCGGCATCGACATCGATCCGACCCGCATCGCGGAAGCCAAGGAAAACGCCAAGAAGGCCGGCGTGTCCGACCGCGCCCAGTTCCGCGTCGGCGACCTGTTCAAGACCGATTTCTCGAGCGCGACCGTGGTCACCCTGTACCTGTTGCCGACGATTAACGCCAAGCTGCGTCCGCAACTCTGGAAGCAACTGAAGGTCGGCACCCGCGTGGTGTCGCATGCCTTCGACATGGGGTCGGAATGGCCGGCCGAGAAGACGGTCGAGGTGGACGGCCGTACGATTTACTATTGGACCATTACTGAGGCGAACAAGAAAGAAGTGGCCTGAGCGGGCATAAGGCTGCAGCCTAGTTAAGGTCAGCCATGATTGTCCCGTTTCGTGGATAATGATGGCCCATGAACTTCTACCCGACGATACTGCGCGCATGAACCAGCTCCTGGCCATGCGCGCCTTCGTCCGCGTGATCGACACCGGTTCGTTCAGCCGGGCCTCCGACCAGCTGAACCTGCCCCGCTCCACCGTCAGCAAGCTGATCGGCGACCTGGAAGCCCACCTCGGCAACAAGCTGATGCATCGCACCACGCGCACGATTTCCGCCACGGCCGAGGGAATCGAGTACTACCAGCAATCCACCCGCATCCTGGCCGAGCTCGACGCCATGGACCACGCCATGCGCGGCCAGAAACGCAAGCCGCGCGGCCATCTGCGGATCGACGCCCCGGCCTCGTTCGCGACCTCGCTCCTGGTTCCCGCGCTACCCGCCTTCCACCGGGAATACCCCGACATCACGCTTGCGCTGGGCATCAGCGACCGCCCGGCCGATATCGTCGGCGAGGGCGTCGACTGCGTGATCCGGGCCGGCGAAGTGCAGGCCATGTCGATGGTCGGCCGCAAGCTGGTCGACCTCGATTACGGCACTTTCGCCTCCAAAGCCTATCTGGAACGCGCCGGTACGCCGCGGACGCCCGCCGAGCTCGAGCAACACATACGCCTGGGTTACTTTTTTGCGGCCAGCACGAAGCCGAATCCCCTGATCTTCGAACGCGGCGGCGAGCGCCTGGAAATGGAAGCCGCCGAGCTGTCCACCAACGACGGCAACGGCTTGCTGGCGCTGCTGCGGGCGGACATGGGCATCGGCCAGCATTTCACACGGATGGTCCAGCCGGCGCTCGACGCCGGCGAGCTGGTGCCGATCCTGCAGGCATGGAGTCGGCCCGCCATGCCCTTCCACATCCTGTACCCACCGAACCGTCATCAGAATGCACGCCTGACGGCGTTCGTCGACTGGCTGATCGGGACATTCCGGGATTAGGTGGCCTGCACAACGGTCCGATCATCGTCCCTACTCGATGATCGCGGTCACCCGGATCTCGATCCGCATCGGCGGCGCGCCAAGCTCCGACACGGCCAGCTCGGTCCAGATCGGCGCGCGGTTCGGCATGTACTGGCGGAACAGCCTGGCCATCGTCTCGTTGGTCTCGGGAGGGAAGCCGCCCACGTGATAGGAATTAACGTGGATCACATGCTCCCAGGTGGCGCCCGCCGCGGCCAGCACCCGCTCGACGTTCTTGAAGGCCAGTTCGATCTCGTCTTCGAGACGCTCCGGGAACTCCAGGTCGTCGGTCCATCCGCCCTGGCCCGAAATCTCCACCCGATTGCCGACCTTGACGGCCTGCGAATAGCCCAGCTTGGCATAAAACTTCTCGCCATAGCCTGGGGTAACAAAAAATTCTGGCTTGTCCATTCGATGATCCTTTCAAGTTCGTGGAAGACGTCAGCTTAGCCATTTCAGTCGGCCGGAAACAGCCCGGTTTGCTGCCAATACTATCCACCCTGTTGCACAATCACCTCCCTAGGGCAGAACCGTCGTCGCCACACATTGACATCATTAGATGAGAATAGTTATCATTCCAAGTTGTTATCCAACTGTCATAGGCCGACGCGCGTTCTCAGGGACCGGTCCGCCAACCACTCATCGTTAAAAACAGGAAAAAAGATGGAAAAGCAGGTCAGCGCCACCGGACGTCGTAATTTGAAAACCTTGACGGTCTGTGTGGGCCTCGCGCTCCCCTTCGTCGTGCACGCCCAGTCCACCGAAGGCACCAACACGAGCAACACCGCCGCCGGCACCACCTCGATGCCGCAAGTGCAGGTCCAGGCCCAGAAGCTGGCCGACGACGTCGGCTCGTACACCATCGGCCGCACCCGCACCGCGACGCCGCTCGACATGTCGCTGCGCGACACCCCGCAGTCGGTCTCGGTCATCACCCAGCAGCGCATCGAGGACCAGGGCCTCATGAGCATCACCGATGTTGCCAACAACGTCACCGGCGTCTCGGTCAACCAGTACGAAACGCATCGCGGCAGCTTTACCGCGCGCGGCTTCGAGGTGACGAACCTGCAGATCGACAATATCCCGACCACCTGGGACGCGGCCTGGAGCGCCGGTGAAGTGCTGGGCAGCCTGGCCCTGTACGACCGTGTCGAAGTCGTGCGCGGCGCGACCGGCCTGATGACCGGCGCCGGCACCCCGTCGGCCGCGCTGAACCTGGTGCGCAAGCGCGCCTTCAGCAAGAAGCTGGGCGGCCGCATCGAGGCCACCGTCGGCCGCTGGGACAAGCGCCACGTCATGGCCGACGTCTCGACCCCGCTGAACGAATCGGGCAGCGTGCGCGGCCGCTTCGTCGGCGAGTACGGCGAGGGCGACAGCTGGATCCAGCACCTGGAAAACAAGGACCGCACCTTCTACGGCACCGTCGAAGCCGACATCGGCCGCGACGGCACCTTCTCGGCCGGTTTCAGCCGCCAGAAAATGAGCCCGCGCGGACCGATGTGGGGCGGCCTGCCATACCGCTATACCGACGGTTCCATCATTCCCGAAAACCGTTCGCTGACCACCGCCGCCCCATGGGCCGGCTATGACAACCAGTACGACAACTTCTTCGCCGACTACGAGCACCGCTTCGACAACGGCTGGAACGTGCGCTTCACCTACACCGACGCCACCCGCGACGGCGACTCGCGCCTGCTGTACCTGTCGGGTGTGCCGGACCGCGTGACCGGCGCCGGCCTGGGCGCCTTTGCCGGCTCCTACGTCATCCAGACCAGGCAGAAGGACTTCGGCATCCACGCCAGCGGCCCGTTCACCGCGTTCGGCCGCGAACACCAGGCAGCCATCGGCTACCTGCACGCGAAGACCGACTTCTATTCGAACAACCGCATTGCCGACTTCCCGACCGCCGACGGTTTCGCGCCGCCGGTGGCCGATTTCAACAACTGGAACCCTGCCAGCTACCCGACGCCGGTCTGGGGCCCGCAAGCACGCTACGAAACCAGCGAAACCACCCAGCAAGGCCTGTACGGCATGGCGCGCTTCTCGCTCACCGACCAGTTCAAGGCGATCGTGGGCGCGCGCGTGACCAAGTACGAAAAGAATGGCGGCGGCCAGTGGCAAGACCCGTACTCGCTCGACTACAGCAATGAAGTCACCCCTTACGCCGGCCTGGTGTTCGACCTCAACGACACCTACTCGCTGTACGCCAGCCATACCAGCATCTTCCAGCCGCAGAACAACCGCGACCTGGCCGGCAACCTGCTCGACCCGATCGAGGGCAAGGCCAACGAAGCCGGCATCAAGGGCGAGTTCTTCGACCGCCGCGTCAACGCCTCGCTGGCCGTATTCCACCTCAAGCAGGACAACCTGGCCCAGCGCGCTGGCGAGATCGACCGCGACGGCGCCGGTCCGCTGCTGCCGGAAGCGTATTACCGCGCGGCCGACGGCGCCACCAGCAAGGGCATCGAACTGGACGTCTCGGGCGAGATCGTCTCGGGCCTGAACGCCAGCATCGGCTACGCGATCTACCGCGCGAAGGAAGCGACCGGCGTCGACTTCAACTCGATCTACCCGCGCAAGACCTTGCGCGCCTTCGCTTCCTATCGCCTGCCGGGCGCGTGGAGCAAGCTCACCGTGGGCGGCGGCGTCAACTGGGAAGGCAGCACCTACACGATCGACGGCACCGTGGCGCCGGGCATCGACGGCCGCATCGAACAGGGCTCGTTCGCGCTGGTCAACCTGATGGCGCGCTACGACTTCACCAGGCAGCTGTCGGCCCAGCTCAACGTGAGCAACGCGACCGACAAGACCCACTTTGCGATGTTTGCCGCCTACAACCAGATCACCTACGGCGCACCGCGCAATACCTCGCTGACCCTGCGCTACCGCTTCTGATGTCCTGAAGCGCTGACGCGAACGGGGCGCCGCAGTAATGCGGCGCCCCGCTTGCATTCGCGCGCACGGCGATTTCTCCCACCCGGTAGAATGGGGATTAATTGTCACATCGGGAGTAAACACATGAAACGAATCGCACTGGTCGTCGGCGTCACCGGCATCGGCGGCAACCATGTCGCGCGCGAACTGCTGGCCCAGGGTTGGGACGTGGTCGGCCTGTCGCGCCGCGCGCCGCAAGACCTGCCCGCCGTGCGCCACGTCGCCGCCGACCTGCTCGACCCCGCCGCACTGAAAGCTGCGCTGGCCGACGTCGAACCGACCCATGTCTTCATTACCACCTGGATGCGCCAGGACACCGAGGCCGAGAATATCCGCGTCAATGCCGCGCTGGTACGCAACCTGCTCGACGCGCTGGCGCCAAAGACCAGCGTGCGCCACGTCGCGCTGGTCACCGGCCTCAAACACTACCTGGGCCCGTTCGAGGCCTATGCCAGCTCGGGCACCCTGCCCGACACCCCGCTGCGCGAAAGCCAGCCGCGCCTGCCGCTCGAGAATTTCTATTACGCGCAAGAAGACGAAGTCTATGCCGCCGCCGCGCGCGACCGCTTCACCTGGACCGTCCACCGCCCGCACACGGTGATCGGCCTGGCGGTGGGCAACGCCATGAACCTGGGCACCACGCTGGCCGTCTACGCGACCATCTGCAAGGAGACCGGACGCCCGTTCCAGTTCCCCGGTTCGGGCGCACAGTGGAACGGCCTGTCGGACGTCACCGATGCCCGCATGCTCGCCAAACAGCTGGTGTGGGCGGCGGACACCGATGCCGCCCGTAACGAGGCCTTCAATATCGTCAATGGCGACGTGTTCCGCTGGAGCTGGCTGTGGCCGAAACTGGCCGGGTTCTTCGGAGTGCAGGCGGCCGGCTTCAACGGCACGGTCCAGCCGCTCGAAGCGGCGATGGCGAACGACCACGCCGTATGGCGCGAGATCGCCGCGCGCCATGGCCTGGCCGAAGCCGACCTCGATCGGCTGGCCTCGGCCTGGCATACCGACCTCGATCTCGGCCGTCCGCTCGAAGTGATGACCGACATGGCCAACAGCCGCCGTCTCGGCTTCACCGCCTACCAGGCCACCGATGCGTCGTTCTTCGACCTGTTCGCGCGCCTGCGCACCGAGCGCCTGATCCCTTGATGCCTCAGCCGGCCGGACAGGCCGGCGCCCTTCCCTCGGCCTGGCCGCGCACCGCCTGCGCGATCGTGGCCGACAGTTTGGCCAGCGCCGCCCGGTGGCCCGTCACCAGGGCGTCGTGGTCCCCTCCTACCGGCTCCTGGAACACGCTGCGGCAAGTCTGCACCTCGCCGCCATCGAGCCGGCGCACGCTCCATACGGCATCGATCAGCGCATAGCTGCCCGGCTGCGACTCGAAGCGCTGGACGTCGGCGCCGATCCGGTACACCGTGCTGTCTTTCGGCGCCGCGCTGCGGTAGACATCCACCCCGCCCAGCTGGGCCGCGATGCCCAGCGACAGGCTGCTGCCGATTTCTTCGGCCAGCGGTCCGGCCCATCGGTGGTGTTCTTCCAGGTCGATCCGGCCGTCGGCTGCATTCACCACGATCTGCGGGCGGCGCAACTGGCCCGGCAAGGTGACCGGCCGCATCTCGAAGTACAACGGGGCGGCCGCCGCGATGGTCGGCACGACGGTCGCCGGGCCGCCGCTCAGCGTATAGAAGCGGTCCACCGGCGTGTTGCCGCAGCCGGCAAGCATGGCTGCCAGCGCGGCGCCCAACAGGGCGGCGGCAGGCAGGCGGCGTGAAATGGGGGACGACGTCATCACTTCTTCTCCTGGGGTTTGCCGCGGATGATCGACTGCGGGTTGCGTTCGAGGTAGTCGGCCAGCGCGTTCAGCTTGGCCATGGTGTCCGACACTTCCTGCAGGGCCTGGCGCAGGTCCGATTGCAGCGGCGAGTCCTGCGCCAGCAGGTTTTCGGCGCGCGCGAAAGTGCCCTTGGCCGCCGTCAGGGTCTCGGTCATCTCCGGCAGCACCTGGCCTTCGAGGCGCGCGAGGGTCGAATTCGCCTGCGCCAGCGTGCGGTTCAGGTTGTTGCCGATCTCGTCGAACGGCACCTTGTCGAGTTTATTGGCGATGCGCGCCACCTGGCTTTGCAGCTCGTCGAGCTGGCCCGGCACGGTCGGCAGCACGGCCAGGTCGCCCTGCTTGCCGAGCGCCGCCTTGGCCGCGTTGGGGAAGAAGTCGAGCGCCACGTACAGCTGGCCGGTGAGGATGTTCCCGTTGCGCAGCTGGGCGCGCAAGCCGCGGCTCACCATCATGCCCATCATTTCCTCGCCGTCGCGGCCCTGGTTCAGGGCGTTCATGAAGTCCTGGCCCAGGCGGCCCGGGTACATATCGATGACGACCGGCATATTGAAGCGGCGGCGCGCGCGATCCCATTCGATGCCGACGCTGCGCACCTCGCCCAGCGCCACGCCGCGAAAGTCGACCGGCGCGCCCGGCGCCAGGCCGCGCAGCGACTGGTCGAAGTACACCAGCGCGGTGGTGGCCGGGCCGTCGGGCGGACGCAGGGCCGCGGCGCGGTCTTCCGCCAGCCGGTAGCGACTGCCCGCCGGCGCCGGCGCGGCCGGCTTCTTGCCATCGGTCGACTCGAAGGCGATGCCGCCGGTGGCCAGCGCGGCCAGCGATTGCGTGTTCAGTTTCAGGCCGCTGGCGTCCAGGCGCAGGTCGACGCCGCTGGCGTGGTACCAGCGCGTGTCCAGGCCGACGAAGCCGATATACGGCTCCTCGACGAACACCGACATGTCGATGCCCTGGCCGGCCTTGTCCAGCTCGACCTTGGCCACCTGGCCGACGCGCACGCGCCGGAAATACACGGGCGAGCCGGGCGCCACCGAACCCAGGCTGTCGGCGTGCAGCAGGTATTCGCGCCCCTTCAGGCCGATCGGGATCGCCGGCGCCGTCTCCAGGCCGGTAAAGGCATTGCTGGTTTCTTCCGACGTGCCAGGCGCGGCGCCGATGTAGGGACCTGACAGCAGGGTGTTCAGTCCAGATACGCCGCTGGCGCCGATCTGCGGGCGTACCACCCAGAAGCGCGAATCCTCGGCGGTGAAGCGGCCGGCCTCCTTCGCCATCTCGATCCTGGCCCGCACCCGGTTGCCATCCTCGGCCAGGGTCACCGCCACCACGCGGCCGATGTCGACGTCCTTGTACTTGACCCGGGTGGTGCCGGCCTCCAGGCCTTCGCCGGTGGCGAAATAGACGTACACGGTCGGGCCATTGTTGGTCATCCAGTGCACCACCTGCCAGGCGCCGATGATGGCCGCCAGCAGCGGGATCAGCCAGATCAGCGACGGCAGCCAGCGGCTCGGGCGGTCCACGTCGGGCGAGGATGGCCCCAGGGCCGGCGGTCGCTGCGGCGTTCCAGCGCCGTCTTGTTCAGGCATGTTTTTCTCCATTCGATTCGATAGGGTCCCAGATCAGGCGCGGGTCGAACTGGTGCGAGGCGACCATGGTGACGATCACCACGCAGCCGAACGCGATCGCGCCGGGGCCGGCGGTGATCGTCGCCAGCGCATCGAAGCGTACCAGCGCCACGGTCAGTGCGACCACGAAGATGTCGAGCATCGACCAGCGGCCGACGAATTCCACCACGCGGTAGGCGCGGGTGCGCGCCAGCGGGGCCGCGCGCGAACGCAGCTGGGCGGTCGCGTTGAGCCAGGCCAGCGCCACCAGCTTCGAGACCGGCACCACCACGCTGGCGATGAAAATGATGATCGCCAGGCCCGGCGAGCCGGTATTCCAGAACAGCAGCACGCCGCTCATGATGGTGTCGCCCTCGGCGCCGCCGCCGATCATGCGGGTGTACATCACGGGCAGGATATTGGCCGGCACGTAGAGCAGCGTGGCCGCGGCCAGCATCACCCAGGTCCAGCCGATGCTGTTGGGGATCCGCCGGTGCAGGGCGGCGCCGCAGCGTTGGCAATGGGCGGCGCCATCGCGTCCGCGGCGCCAGGGCTGGCCGTTGACCAGGCCGCACGCCCCGCACGACACCAGGGTATCCGGTGCATGGGCCACCGCCTCCGGGGCGGGATTCGCCACCGGCCGCGGCGCCAGGCGGTCGGCCAGCTCCCACAGCGCCTTCGGTTCATAGCGCATCACGAGCGCACACAGGATGGTCAGCACGCCGAAGGCGAACAGGCCGGGGTGCGGCACGACCCGCGCCATGCTGGTCATCTTGATGACGGTGATCAGGATGCCGATCATGAGCACCTCGGTCATCGCCCAATGGCGTGCGCCCTGCACCACGCGCAGCAGTAGATTAAAACCAGGAACACGCCGGCCGCGGCGCAAGCCGACGGCCACGTACAGCAGGGATGCCAGCTCAAGGCCGGGGAAGATGACTGCGCACAGCAGCACCATCGCGGCAACCACCTGCATCCCCTCGTTCCACAACACGCCCACCGCCTGCAGCAGGGTCGCGCCGGAGACGATGCCGCCGAGTTCCAGCGTGACGATCGGGAAGCTCTGGGCCAGCAAGTAGACCAGCACCGCGCCGAGGGTCAGCGCGACCAGCGAGTCGGCGCGGCGCAGCGGGCTGCCCGCATGCCAGCGGTACAGCTCGTGGCGGCAGCGCGTGCAGCGCGCGCGCTCGCACGAATTCAGCGGCTCCCGGTGGTACAGGCAGCCGCAGTCATGACAGCCGATCAGATGCTCCGCGCTCAATCGTTCTCCCTACAACAGTGCTTTGGCACTATGTATTATGACCGGAAGCAATTGAGCGTGCAGCTCGATCGAGATCGCGCGTGCGGCGCGGGTCAGAAGCGGACCTTGACGAAGGCCGACGGTCCCTTCAGTTTCAGGTCGAGGTCGGCCGTACGGTCGCCATTGCGGTGCAGGTCGATCTTCTGGACGTTGTAGTCCACCACCAGGCCGACATTCTTGTGCGGGAACCATTCGACGCCGACCGAGCCGTTCCAGACGTGGCCTTCGACCGTGCCGCCATTCTTCTTGATGCCGGAGCCTTCGGCGTACACGCGCCATTGTTCGTTCAGCGAGTGGCGCCATGCCAGTTCGACGGTCGGCGCCCAGACGCTGTCGCTGCCCGAGGCCGAGCCGCTGAACGCATAGTTCTCGACCGGATTCGAGGCGCTCAGGTTGGCTTCGGCCGAGCCGGAGATCTTGGCGCGCAGGTAGGCAGCGCCCAGGCCGATGCCGAAGGCATTTTTTTCCTTGCCCAGCCACCATTTGTACGAGAAGCGGGCCATTTCCAGGCGCAGGTCGGCATCGGCGCTGATGGTGCCGGCCACCGGACGGCCTTCGTAGACGGTGTCGCCGCTGGCGGTGCCGGCCCAGTCTTCGTCGAAGCGGAAGTAATCGAACGACAGGCCGTGGCTGTCGCCGATCAGGACCTCGGCCTTCACGCGCGGCAAGGTGACGTCGTCGATCTTTTCGTCGGGCGTGTCGACCCGGCCATAGTTGGTGTCGCCACCGATGTGGATCTTGGGTTCGGCGCGGAAGGCGCCGGCCGAGATGCTCATGCGGTCGAGCGCGGGCGACTGCTGGGCCTGGGCCATGCCGGCCGTCGCGGCGCCCAGCAGGATGGCGCCCTTCAGCGCCGTGACGATGGTGGTGTTGAGAGTGGACAGGGCGGCGCGCTGTGCGGGACGGGACATGGTGGTGGCTCCGATAAAAAGTGTTGTTCAAATGCCCGCCAGACTTCGTCTTGACGCGGCAACAATTTATTATCGCAAGATGTCAGATTTACAATGCGCACGATTGAACTGACTTTGTGGTCAGCAAACGACAGCAACTGGAAATCCCTACCATGTGTTAGCTGGCGCACCGCGCCCGGCAAAAGGTCTGCCGTATACGCGGTCGCATGACGTATCATCAGGAAACATTAATTTTTCACCCACCTTTTCCGCACCGCCGATGAAGCAATACACCCTGCCGCAGAACTCCTTCCTCCTGTTATTGGCGATCGTCACCATCGCCTTCATCTGGATCCTGCTGCCCTATTCCGGCGCCGTGTTCTGGGGCGTGGTATTCGCCATCATCTTTGCGCCACTGCAGTCGCGCCTGCTGCGCGCCACCAAGGGCAAGCCGACCGCCGCCGCCCTGTTGTCGCTGCTGGTGATCATCCTGATGGTGCTGTTCCCGCTGGCGCTGATCACGTCGTCGCTGATCAGCGAGGTCACCGCGATCTATGCCCGCTTCAGCGCCGGCCAGGTCGACGTCGCATCCTATTTCAACCTGGTGATCCGCGCCCTGCCCGATTGGGCGATCTCGCTGCTCGAACGGTTCGAGCTGACCAACCTGGCCTCGCTGCAGGAAAAGATCGCCGAGGGCGCGGCCCAGATCAGCCAGGCCACCGCGCACTACGCGCTTAATATCGGCCGCAATACGCTCGATTTCGTGGTCAGCATGACCATCATGCTCTACCTGCTGTTCTTCCTGCTGCGCGACGGCCGCATCCTGGCCGCCCGCATCCAGCGCGCGGTGCCGCTGTCGGTCGAGTACAAGAGCCGCCTGTTCCAGAACTTCACGACGGTGATCCGCGCCACGGTCAAAGGCAATGTGCTGGTGGCGATAGCCCAGGGCGCGCTGGGCGGCCTGATCTTCTGGGCGCTGGACGTCAGCGGCGCGCTGCTGTGGGGCGTGGTGATGGCATTCCTGTCGCTGCTGCCTGCCGTCGGCGCCGCCCTGGTGTGGGGCCCGGTGGCCATCTATTTCCTGGCGACCGGCGATATCTGGCAGGGTGTCGTGCTGGCGGCGTATGGCGTGCTGGTGATCGGTCTGGTCGACAATATCCTGCGCCCTATCCTGGTCGGCAAGGACACCAAGCTGCCGGATTACGTGATCCTGCTGTCGACCCTGGGCGGGATGGCCTTGTTCGGCCTGAACGGTTTTGTGATCGGACCGGTGATCGCGGCGTTGTTCATTGCGGCCTGGGACCTGTTCTCGCGGGCCGACGAATTCCACGAACCGCCCGAAGTCCAGTAGGCCATAAAGCAAAACGCCCTGCTCGAAGCAGGGCGTTTTTTCTTGGAAGCCGCCGCGGATTACTTCTGCTGCGCGTGCGCTTCCAGGCGGCGGACGACGGCCGGCGAGACGGCGTCGGCGCCGCGGGTCATGCGGTACAGGGCCCAGACGTCGCCGGCATCGGCGCTGCGCGCCACCGCGCCTGGGGCCGCTTTTGCACGCACGAAGTTGGCAAGGGTATCGGCGAAGGCGGACAACTGGGCTGCAAAGCTTGGGCGGATCGACAGGGTGGACATGATCTTCTCTTTCGTGTGTGGGCTGGTATGACTCCA